>OGQB01001193.1_pt1 | contig 23319 bp, 19 predicted proteins | sample 1553071 | NCBI WGS metagenome assembly OGQB01 (sample SAMEA2580284, study PRJEB22360) | human gut metagenome | biome: human gut; feature: human-associated habitat; material: faeces | place: Denmark | collected 2008/2010
TACAGCCTTTCTGGCTGAGGTTAAATTTACCATCTGTGTGAGCATCTTCTCCGCGGTTTACAGTCGCACGGCAGAGGGAATAGTTAGGGTCATGTTTGTTCAGCCAGTAATATTCATCCAGTACGGAAACACCAGGTGTTTCAATGGAAGGAATACTGCGGAACAGATCCCAGAGACATTCGAAATGGTTTTCCATTTCACGTCCGCCTCTCATGACATAGCCGCGGGTCGGATCGAAGATGCCGTCGCAGGCACCGCCGGCAATGTCCATAGCCTCCAGAATGTGGATATGGGAGCCTGGCATCTGGGCATCACGAACGAGGAAGCAGGCAGCAGCGAGAGAAGCAAGACCGCTTCCTACGATATATGCGTGTTTGTCATCTACGCCTTCCGGTTTCTCCGGGCGGGCAAATGCTTCGTAGTTACCGCTTGAGTAGTACATATGATCTCCTCCTTGAAAATACCCTTTCGGGCGGTGGTTCCTTGTTGTGATTATATTTTAACTCATAATCGGTAAATATACAATAAACAGAATCGCCGCCGTGTTCAGTTTTTCATCACGGCGGCAAAGGTGTATAATTTTTTATCAAACCTGCTGGAATGATAAAACTACGAAATGCTGAAACGCTCCAGCGCGGCTGAGACATTCCCGTGCATAAGCGTGGACAGGCGGTCGATTATCTGCTTAGGATCCTCCTTCATATCGTTCTTGACCCAGTCGAGCATTACTCCGACGAACGCGTACTTATAAAAATTCGCGATGAATTCCTTGTCGTCCTCCCGGACGTTCAGATCCTTGGAGCATTCGTTCACTACGCCAATCAGGAGATCGTAGGTCAGCTTGTAGAGGTACAGCTCCACCTGCTCGCGGCTCACTGAGCGGTAGACATTGATTATAAACGGCTTATTCTCCTGCACCGCTTCGAAAATCTGGAGGAATCCCTGCTGCCAGGTGTCGTAGGTTTTTTTGCCCTCCAGCGCCTTTTTGGCGTCCTCGGCGCAGGACCACTCCACCAGGTCGTAAATATCCTTGAAGTGGTAGTAGAAGGTCATGCGGTTAATCCCGCAGTCCTCGGTTATGTCGTTTATTGTTATCTTGCTCAGCGGCTTTTTCAGCAGGAGGTTTTTCAGCGAAGCCTCCAGAGCGCGTTTAGTTACCTGTGACATTTCAGCACCTCCGGGTCTTTATGGTAGTATTATACCAGTTCCCAGGTAAAAAATCAAGTGAAAATGCCGTGAAGAGGTGAGGAACGATTTACTTCTTCTTTTTCCTGACAATAACCGCCGCTGCAGCTCCTGCCGCAACTACTGCTGCGCCAATTCCGATTCCGGCTGCTGCCGGGAATCCACCCTTATTCTCGGAATCACCCTGCTCCGCGCCGCTCTGCTCGCCGGTTGTCTGACCCGCCTGCTCCGCGCTCTGAGCCTCTCCAGTTACGCCGGAAGGCTCCTGCTCTGCGGAATGCTCCCGCTGAGCCGCTGTGTAAACTTCCATTCCGGTGACTTCCGCGCCGTCTACATTATAAGTGCCGTCGGTCACTGTAACATTCAGATGATGCTCGCCGTTCTCAAGACCCTTCAGCATGAAATTGACCTCGCGCATTCCAGTGCTCGGAACAGTATACGCGACTTCCTCGCCGCCGTCAAGCGTGTAGGTCACGGACGCGTCCTTTCCGCCGCCGGTGATGGCAATTCCTGTTCCGGTGAAATCCACCGCGAACGAACAGCCAGCCTTCGCCGAGGACAGCGTACGCTTGTAATTCTTGAAGCTGGACATTGTGTTGTGATTCCACTCGCCGGTGTAATCAAACATCAGATCAGTATTGTCGAAGCGGGTGATGTAGGTCTCCGCGCCCTCAGCCGGAGCTATCACGAGATCGTCAAACCCGTTGCGGTCATAGGACGAGAAGAACGCCGCACGGCCAGCGCCAAGGAAACTTCCCTCTGCTGTATAGTCGCACACCTGCTCGCCGTTTATCCAGCACTTAACGTTGTTGTCGACCGCCTCTATCTTCAGCTCCACAGGCGCGGAGGTGTCCGCTGTGCTCTTTCCACTCCGGAGGACGTCGCTGTTTTCCCACAGGCTCCAGTCGCCGCTCTGCGTGAGTTTGAGCCAGTAGCCGCTCGCTCCCGCGTGACCCTGAATGTAGCGCAGACCAACGCCGGTGTAATTCCCCGCCGCATTGTCTGAATCGGCAAATATCACCTTCGCAGAAACGCTGTAGTTATACCAGCGGTCGTCGCCGAAATTCGTGGTCGGGTCAGGAGTCCAGCCCCACTCGTTCGCCTTCTCAGCGGCAGTTATCTGCTGAACCAGAACGCCGTCGTTTACCTCGAACGCTCCGCCCTCGTCGGTCGTGTAGCGCGGGGCGTTTCCGCGGGAGGCAAGGAAATCATCGCCGTAACCGGCATAGCTGAAATCGTCGCTGTACGGAAGCTCCAGAATAGTGCGCTCAGATCTTTCCGGGTTCTTGTACTCCGTCTCCGGAAGGTCAATCGTAGAAACTGTAAGTATAGAATAGGGCTTCACAGTTACGGAGTAGGTGTACTTCCCGCCGTTTTCCTCCGGTGTAACGCTGCCGATATTCTTAAAGTAGTTCTCGTTATACGCGCCGCCGTCAGGTCCTCTTGTTTCCCAGAGGTGGACTTCGCTCCCGGCGTTGGCAAGCTCCGATACCTCAAACTCGTAGGTCAGCGGCTCGGCGGTGGTGTTTGTGATGACCGTCGAATAATCCGACTTGTCGGGGCTGCACGTGGTCATGTAGCTGTACTTTGCGTCAACCATCGCGTGGCCGTCGCCGCCGGGAACTCCGTCAGCGTAGCAGGCGCCGTCAACGAAGCTCCAGCCCTTATCCATAAACTGCGTGAACTGAAGCATGGTATAGAATCCGCTGTCAAGCGTGTAGTAACCGCTCCACGGGTCGCAGGCGTTGATGAACTGCTTCTGGCAGTAGCACACGCCGTCATAGTACGCGGCAACCACCGGCTGGAACTGGCACAGCGTCATGCCGCCCTGCGGATACATTGAAATGTAGCGGTTGGCGATGTCCAGCGCGCCGTTAATCCCGGTCAGACCGGAATTGCCCTCGTCAAACCGCCACGCGCCCTCGGAGTACGCCATCGGAGAGCTTCCCTCGCTGAACCACAGTTCCTTGCCGTACTCCCGTGCAAGTTCCTGCGCATGGTCGGTGGAGCTGCTGGTGTAGTGGCTTCCGAGAACGTCGATGTTGTCGGAAAGCGTGGCGTCGCCGTCGCGAAGCCCCTTGAGGACCTCAGCCGCCGCCTGCCAGGTGCAGACCTCCTCGCCGGCAACTATTTTAATAGCGGAATAGTCGTAGCGGGAATCTGGCTCGCTCTTGAGGTGCTGCGACAGGTACACTATCCAGCCGTTGTCGCGGCCGCGCTCGTTCTGGGTCGCGGAAACGTAGTCGAACTTGATGCCGTAGGTGTCGTACGCCGCGTCGAGCGTGTTCTTATACCACTTGTAGCGCGCCGCGTAAACGTCGTCGGAATCGGAGATCCAGCGTGGTTCGCTCCACCACAGCATGTCAAGCGTGAGATCCGGGTTTATCGTCTTTGCGTCCGCTGCGAGCTGATAGCCTGCGCCCCTTGTGACATCGGCGGTCTCGTCCTCGCTGCGCATTACGGAAGGCTCCGTACCGGAGGAGGAATTGATATCCGAGCCCATTTCGAGCTTCAGATGTGCGACCTCAAGACCATTTTTTCCAAAGATGTAGTTCATTATCTCCCAGTAAGCGTCCGGGTTTTCCGCCTTGTAGTCGAGAAGCAGGCGTGAGGAGTTGTTTCCGCTCACCATTCCTACTCCGCGGTAAAGCATGTTTTCGAGGGTGTTGGCATTGCCGCCGTTTATCACTATGTTCAAAGGATCCGCCTCCGTTTCCGCCGTCTCCGCACATGCGGGAAGTATTACTGAATTTGCCGCTGTGACCGCCACAGCCAGTTTTTTAATATCCATTTCAATGCTCCTTTCGATGAGTTTGCAATTCATCTGTTGATTCAAGTATAGCGCAGCGGGAGCATTTTTTCAAGATTAAATATTTGCCGTATCCTTAAAATATGAACATCACAGCATTCTTGTTCTGCGGTACTCTGTCGGGGTGGTTCCCTCGTATCTCCGGAACACCGCGCCGAAATAGGTAGGGTCGCGGTATCCGATAAGCTCCGCGATCTCCGCCACGCTACGTCCGGTGGAGCTGAGCAGCCGCTTTGCCTCTGATATCCGCTTGCGTGCGAGGTACTCCATCGGCCGCATTCCCGTCTGCCCACGGAATATCCGGCAGAAATGCTGAAGCGACACCCCGGTTATCCCCGCGAGCTGATCAAGCGTGATATCCTCGCTGAAATGCCGTTCGATGAACTCCACCGCGCGGTCTGACTGACCTCCCGGACGCTTTGCGCCGCCGAGAAGCACCGAGCGCGCCTCCAGAATATATTCGTACACAAGCAGGGAGCAGCGCTCACCGCCGTTCAGCGGGTCTGACGCTGCGGAAAGCAGCCTTGCAAAGATCCCATCGCATCCGGAAAGCTCCGTGCCGCTGCGCTCGTTCCAGTCCCCAAAGCCGAGATTCGTCATAAGCTCGCGAATGCAGGCTCCGCGGAAAACCACCCAGGCGGTCTCCCACATGTCCTGCTGCGGGTAGTACTCGTGCGGGACTCCCGGAGCGACGAGAAATATGCTCCCCGGAATTTGCGGGAGCTTCCTGCCGTCTATCTCAAGCACCCCCGCTCCGTTTCTGGTATATAAAATCTGGTAGGATACCAGTCCGGAACTTCGAACCACGTGGTACTCCGGGTCGGAGATACCCACGCCGGAAACATAGAACGGAAGCTTCATCTGAGCGCCGAGCACCGGGTAAATGCTGTTGTTCATATCATCACCTCATCAATATTTTAGCATTTCAACGGTTGGTTGTCAACTGGTATCCCCTTTACGGCTGAAATTTTGCAGTATCTTCCCCGATTCTATAAAAATTCTTTCAGTATCATGGCGCAAATTGTGAAAATCGTGAAACACACTTGCAATTTGAGAAAAAATGTTGTATAATATAGCTTGTGTAAACCATTACATAAGTTCAGACCAATGAAACCCGGGCTGAAAATGTAATACGCCACGTAAGATACGTAAGATACGTAAAATTAAGGAGAAATCTATGAAGCACAGAAGAATTTTAAGCATACTGCTTGCGGCTGCGACAGCGGTCAGCGTTGCAGGCTGCTCCAAGAATGAAACCAGCGGTTCTGAAAGCAGCGCTCCGGACGACAGCAGCTCCCCCGCGGGCGTGCAGACAGCCTCCAATGTGTCCGCAAACGGCTGGGAATTCAACCAGGTAGCGATGGGCGGCGGCGGATTCGTCAGCGGCGTTTTTGCGACCAGCCAGGAAGGACTCTACTACGCCCGCACCGACGTCGGCGGTGCGTACCGCTACAATAAGGACACCCAGCTCTGGGAGTCCATGTCCTACGGCATAAGCGAGGACGACCAGGGATTCCTCGGCATCGCTGGCCTCGCCTACGGCGACAAGGATCCGAACCGCGTTTACCTCCTCGCAGGAACAAGCTACCTCAGCGGCGGCAGGACCGCGCTGTTTATCTCCAATGACTACGGCAGCACCTTCACTCGAACCGAGCTCACCGACTACATAAAGGTAGACGGCAACGGAATGGGCCGCGGAAACGGCGAACGCCTTGCGGTCGACCCCAAGAACAGCGACATCGTATATGCCGCGGGAATGAGCAGCGGCGGTCTGATAAAGTCCACCGACGGCGGTCAGACCTTCAGCTACCTCGACCTCGGCACCGATACCAACACCAATAACAACAGCGGCATCTGCAGCATCTTCATCGACCCGCAGTCCGGCGATGATTCTTCCTGCTCCACGATCTACGCCGCCATCTCCCGCAAGGGCGACTACAACCTCTACAAATCCACCGACGCGGGCGCTACGTGGGCTCCCGTTGAGGACGCCCCGAAGGGTCTGATGGTCCAGCGCATGAAGTACAACGGCGACGGAAAGATCGTGCTGACATACGCTTCCACCGAGGGTCCGTGGAACAATCCCCGCGGCAACGGCGGGATCCGCCTGCTTAATATCGCTGATGATTCCATTACTGACATCACACCTGAAAAGAACGGCTACGGCGACGTTGTTATCGACCCAGCCAACCCCGACAGAATGGTGGCAGTGACCGAGAACGTATACGACCAGCAGGCAAACGGCACCTTCGGCGACGACTTCTACGTTACCACCGACGGCGGCAAGACCTGGAAGAACATCAACCTTGATATGACGATGTCCGGCGGCGATGTAAGCTGGCACAACGAGTCCTCCATGCACTGGTGCAGCTCCCTCGCTATCGACCCGCACAACACCGGAAAGATCATGGTGGTCTCCGGCAACGGAATTTTCTCCTGCGACAACATCTGGGACGAGCATCCCGCATTCTACTTCTTCGCAGAGGGCATTGAAGAGACTGTTCCCTACGAGCTTGTCAGCATTCCCGGCGGCGAGCTTGTGACGGTCGTTGGGGACTACGACGGATTCACGCAGGATGACGCTGCCGAGTTCGGAACGCGCCACAGCAGCAACGCTGGCTCCATGACCGGGCTTGCGGTCGCAGCCGCCAACACCGACGTATGGGTAAAGGCTGCAAACTCCGACACCGGCAACGACTTCTGGTACTCCGAGGACCGCGGCGTTACCTGGAGCAACAAGGTGACGGCTCCGGTGAGCGGTCAGAACGGCCACGGCGGCTCCGTTGCGATCTCCGCTGACGGCTCGACATTCTACTGGGCTCCGGACAACATGGCGTTCGTGTTCTGGTCTGACGACAAGGGCAAGACCTGGAACCAGTCCGAGGGCGGACTTTCCGCAAAGCGCCTTATCGCCGACCCCGTAAACCCTGACTACCTCTACGCAGCAAGCGGCAGCACCTTCTACTACAGCGACGACCGCGGCAAGACCTTCACCGCAAACAGCGAACTTTCCGTGTTCACATCAACAAGACCGGTAGTAGAGGCGGGCGTTGAGGGCAAGATCTACTACCCTGCAATGGGACTTCAGGTCTCCACCGACCACGGCAAGACCTTCACGCATCTCTCCACGGTTTCCAACTGCCAGATGGTAGGTCTTGGCAGAGGCAAGAACGACGGCGACCCTGCCGTTATCTACATCTGGGGTCAGCCGACCTCAGACGATCCGATAGGTCTCTACTGGTCCACCGACGAGGGCGCAACATGGAGTCGTATCAACGATGACAACCACCAATTCGGCGGAACCGGAAACGGCAAGTTCGTCTACGGCGACTGGAACAAGTACGGCAGAGTTTACATGAGCACTCTCGGTCTGGGCGTTGTTTACGGCGACCTTATCGAGGAATGATCAGAATAAACGTAAATCCACCGGCATGACCGGTGGATTTAGACCGTTGAAAAGTCCCTAAAGTGACTTTTCCGACGAACATCCCAGCCGCGCGCATGTCTTGGCGGCTTTGCTGTCAAACCAGCGTAAGACCGAAGGTCGTCGCCTAGACACTTGCTGGGATAGAAGTATTTTTTGACCCGGCAAAGGCGGGGGATTTTTGCGTTTTAGTTTTATATGAACAAAACCTCCGCTTTTCGGCGGAGGTTTGTTTTAATTTAACCCGTGCTTTACGCGGTCTGCTTCCTCGGCGCGCTTGGCGTTGTTGAAGCGGTCAAGCGTACCAACAAGGTAGCCCGTGATCCGCCTGATACGCTCAAACGGCTGGTCGTTGAAATGGTATGTCGCGTTGACGTACTCTCCGTCGACGTCAAAGTCGATGGCGGTTATGTTGCGGTTCGGGTATTTTTTCAGAGCGGCTTCCGTGTAATAGTCGATTTCCTGCTGGGGGAGCGTGCCTCCTGTAACGTTGATTTTCATGAGTATCACCTCTTATCTGTAACAATAGTATATCACTATATCTTGCGTTTGTCAACTGTTTTTTGTACAATATCTCTGTATTTCTTTCCGGATTGCAGCCAGTAAACAACTACGAATCCCACGACTGTGCACAGCATTCCGGCGGAGGTCTGGACGGGTCCGGCACCGTGCGGGAGCAGTTCCCGAAGCGAGCCGAGCATGAACCCGAGTATCACGAGGTAAGTTCCGCGGGGGTGGAGGCCGAGAAGCCTCTCAAGCACCTTAGCTGTCAGGAATACGCCGACTGCGGCTCCTGCCGCAAGCGGAACAAGAGCCAACAGCTCAAATTCTCCGAGCTTTTCCATAACATCATCGTAAATCCCGAGCATAAGCAGAAAGTGCGACGCGCTTATCCCCGGGAGCACCAGCGCCGCCGCAAGCAGAAGTCCACCGAGAAACTGCATTATCACCGCAGCGAATCCGGAGGTGTCGGGCGAGAATATCCTTTCGGGGAGCATTGAGATCAACATTACAACTCCGACCCCGGCGAGGATAAGCGCAGTGGATCCGGCGGTAAGCTTCCTGATCTCAGCCTTGCGGAAAATCATGGGAATCCCGCCCGCGACCGCCCCGAGAAACAGGAACCTCAGCGGAACTTCCACAGGGGTAGTCAGCAGGAAAGTTATCAGCCTTGCTATGAGAAGTGCCCCGGCGCAGGCTCCGACGGCGAATTTCAGGAGCAGCAGGAGATTTTTCCTCGGTTCGGAGAAGGCGCGGCTGACCGCCGTTATCAGGTCGTCGTAGATTCCGAGGATCATCGCCGCGCTTCCGCCGCTGACGCCGGGAATGGTCATTGCGCCGCCAACCGCAAGCCCGCTCAGAATTGTCTTTAACGTATTCATAAATGCTCCTTTCGCGTAATCGCGTATTCTATATATTATAGTATGTCCGGGGTTGATTAAGAACCTCGTTTTCCGATTGAAATTTCCGTGGAAATGTGCTATAATCTTTATGAATGGAGGGATAAAATGAGAAGATCAGACAGGGAGATCACAGACGAACAGGAGCTGCTTCAGGTAATATCCGAATGCGACGTATGCCGTCTTGCGCTGAACGACGAGGAAGTGCCGTATATCCTGCCGCTGAATTTCGGCGAGGAGGTCAGCGACGGAAGGCTTTATCTGTACTTCCACGGCGCGGCAGAGGGCAGGAAGTACGACCTGATAAGCCGCGATCCGCAGACCGCGTTCGAAATGGACTGCTCCCACAGGATAGTACTGGACGAGAGCAAGGGATACTGCACGATGGAGTACCGCAGCATAATAGGCAGGGGAGTACTGACCGAGGTTCCGGAGGAGGAGAAACTCCACGCGCTGACGCTGATAATGAGACACTACCACCCTGAGCATACGGATTTTAACCCCGCCGCCATACCCAGAACCAGGGTGCTGAAGCTGGAGGTCACATCTATGACCGGTAAGCGCCGTATGACTTCAGCAAAATAATTTCTCCGCAAATTAAAAAAATTTCAAAAAGGACTTGCAATTTCTGTGATTATGTGGTATACTTGATTAGTATGATATCACTTGTACATAAATGTACATATTTATATGGAGGAATATTAACCAATGGGTATTTTCGAAATAATCAGCGCAATAGTTCTTATAATTGCATGCGTGTTTATCGTTATCGTTGTTCTTATGCAGGACACCAAGACTCAGATGTCTCAGACCATCTCCGGCAACACCGGCGATAACTACTTCGGAAAGAATTCCGGCAGAACCAAGGAAGCTCAGCTCAACAAGGCTATGATCACGGCGGCGATCATATTCTTCATTCTTGCGATGGTTGTTAATATTGCGAATGCTTACTTCGGCGGTTCCAAGTCTGACGACACATCAAGTTCCGTTACTTCTTCCGTTGTTTCCGAGGTTTCCACCTCCGAGGGGACCGCTGAGGATTCCGGCACTGCTGAGTCAGGCGCGGCAGGAAGCACGGCTGAGACCTCCGGAACATCTCAGGCTGGCGAATCGTATGCTGAAAGCACAGCTTCCACTGCTGAACAGTAAAAAAACGGGACAGGCATTACCGCCTGTCCTTTTTGTTAATAACAGGTGAGTTAGTGGATAAAATATAGTAAACCGATGAGAAAGGATAAAAATGAACAAGCTGAAAATATCAATACTGCTCATGCTTTACGACGCAGGCGAAAAGGGGCTGACCGACAAGCAGATTGCCGACCGTCTGGATATCAATAAAAAGGGATTCAAGAAGCTGGAGACCGCGCTTTCCGAAATGAAACAGCACAACGACATTGCCTACAAGAAGGGCATGTGCTGGATAAAGCACCCGGAGCAGTTCTTCAAGGCGGAGGTCACCCGGGTAACGCCGAAATCCGGTTTTATCAGGCAGCTCGGAGATATGCCGGTCGAGTATTTCGTGCGCGGCCGCGACCTCATGGGGTCTATTCCCGGAGATATCGTGCTTGCAAAGCAGACCGCCGAAGCTGACGAGCGATTCTCCGCCGAGGCAGTTGTGGTTTCCGTGCTGGAGGCGAACAATGGACTTCAGACCGGAGTTATCGTCGCTGAGGGCAACAAGCTGATGGTTCTTCCGGATAAGCTCTGCAACGACCCGCTCGTTATTGCGAAGGTGTCCAAAGCGGCTGCTATGCATGTCGGCGATAAGGTAGTTTTCTCAATAAAGAAGCGCGGCGAGCGCCACATGGATCATACCGTCAACATCGTGGATGTGTTCGGCTCCAGCGATACCGCGAAGGCAGGCGCGGACGCCTACATGCTGTCCAACAATCTGCACGTGAACTTTCCGGACGATGTGCTGTACGAGGCTTCCAAACTTGACATCGACGAGCCGGACCCCGACGAGGTGCTCCGCCGACTGGATCTCCGGGGAGAGCCGATTTTCACCATCGACGGTGCGGACACCAAGGACATAGACGACGCGGTGAGCATCGCAAAGACCGATCGCTGCTACAAACTGGGAGTGCATATCGCGGACGTTTCACACTACGTTACAAAGGGCAGCAAGCTCGACGAGGAGGCGTTCTACCGCGGAACCTCGATCTACTACGCCGACCAGGTGGTCCCCATGCTGCCGCGCCAGCTTTCAAACGGAATATGCTCGCTGAATCCGCAGGTGGACAGACTGGCGTTTTCCTGCCTGATGGACGTCGGGTTTGACGGAAAGCTGCTGAGCTACCGCTTCGAGAAATCCGTTATCAGGAGCCGCGTAAAAGGCGTTTATTCCGAGGTCAACAAGATAATCGACGGCACCGCCGACGACGAAATAAAGACGAAATACGCCCGGGTGATCGACCGTATCCCGATAATGAAGGAACTCGCGGATATCCTTGTAAAGAACCGCGTCGACCGGGGCGCTCCCGAGATAGACACCTCAGAGACCAAGATAATCACTGATGAAAACGGCGTGTGCATTGACGTTAAGCCGCGCACCACCGGAATTGCAGAGGGGATCATCGAGGAGTTCATGCTGATGGCGAACAAATCGGCGGCGGCTCTTGCGATGAAGGAGAAAATACCGTTCGTTTACCGTGTGCACGAGGCTCCGACGACGGAGAAGCTCGACCAGCTGCGGGAAACGCTGACCGCGCTGGGGATAAATCCCGGTGCGCTCGGGGCGAACGCTCCCGCCTCCGAGCTTGCGCGGATACTACGCGAGAACAAGGACAGCGACCGCGCGATGGTGATTAACAGGATAGTCCTGCGCACGATGATGAAGGCGCGCTACAGCGAGGAGCCCCTCGGACATTACGGCCTGGTAATGCCGGAGTACGCGCATTTCACCTCGCCTATACGCCGCTACGCCGACCTCTCGATACACCGCATACTGACCGACTATGTGTACTCCCTTGACCACGAGAAGCTGTGCAGGAAGTACACTGCGTTCTCTGCTTCTGCGGCGCTCCAGGCGAGCAACACGGAGCTTTCAGCGGTACGCTGCGAGCGCGAGTGCGAGAATTTCTACATGGCTGAGTACATGAAGAACCACGTCAACGAGGAGTTTGACGGAATGATTTCCGGTGTCAGCGCGGGCGGCGTGTACGTCGTACTGCCTAACACCATCGAGGGTATGGTGTCGGCTGCGACCATGCCCATGGGCGACTACGAGGTACAGCACGGCGTTATCCTCACCGGAGCGATCGACGGCAGCGTATATACTGTTGGCGACAAGGTTCGCGTGAAGTGCGTCAGCGTGAACGTCAACGGCGGGTTCATCGACTTTGAGTTCGTTGGAAATCCCGGAAAACCTGCGAAGTCTGAAAAGGCTGATTCTTAATAGTAAATCCCCGGAGTTCTGCTCCGGGGATAATTCTATAAATAAAAAGAATCCACCGGTCATGCCGGTGGATTCAGCTTGTAGAAAAAGTGTCTTTTGCCCCAGCTTCTGGCGGGGGATAATCTGTTTATTAGCCCTTAACAGCGCCAAGAGCAACGCCCTTAACGATGAACTTGGAGAGGAACAGATAAACGATAACAACCGGAATGATGGATAACAGGATCATCATGTAAACTTCACCCAGGTCGCCGTTCTGAGAGTTGAGCTTAGAACGAAGAATGGACATCATGATAGGAAGCGTCCACTTATTCGGGGAGTCGATGATCAGAGCCGGAGTAAAGAAGTTGTTCCAGGAAGCAACGAACGCGAAGATAAGCTGTACTGCAAACGCAGGCTTCAGCATAGGTATCGCGATAGCATTGAACGTTCTGAACTCGTTGGAACCGTCAACACGGGCAGCCTCAATTACCTCAAGCGGCATGGAGCTTTCGATGTATTGCTTCATGTAGAAGAATACAGCCGGAGCAGCGATAGCCGGAATGATCAGCGGCCAGTAGGTATCGTTCAGGTGAACTGCGTTAACAAGCTGTACGAAACCTGCTGCGGAAACCTGTGTCGGGATCATCATTACAGCCAGAATGAATGTAAAGATGAACTTCTTTCCCTTGAAGTCGTAAACATGAATGCCGTACGCGGTCATTGCAGAGAAGTACGTTGTGAGCAGCGCACTGAGAGCCGCAATGATAAAGCTGTTTAAAAGTCCCTGGGGAAGTGTGAACAGCGCGGTATCCGTGATAGCAGTCACGAAGTTATCGCCAAAGTGAGTGCTCGGCAGAAGCGTGAAGCCAGCCTGCAGCTCGAACTTGTCTCTGGTCGCGTTGATGATAAGTAAGTAGAAGGAGAAAAGCGAAAGTACGGTTACGAAAACAAGAAAGATATAAGCGAGCGTTCTTGAGAAGAAAAGAGAAGTTCTGTAGCTCTTGTTTTCATCTCTCTTTGCAGTTGCTGTATTTGCCATTACTTAGCAGCCCCCTTTACTTTCTTAGCCTTCTTGGGCTTGTCGCCTGTGTTGATCATAGACTTGAATACGATCATGCTGAGCGCGCCGGTGATTATGAAGATAACTACCGAAATTGCTCCGCCAAGACCGTAGTTCTTACTGCCCTGACCGATTACGCGGTTGAGATACATGATCAATGTCATACACGACATTTGCGGCTTACCTGAACCACTCGTGATGATCTGCGGTACATCGAACATCTGGAGACCGCCGATAAGAGATGTGATTGCTACATAAAGCAGGATAGGCATAAGCAGCGGAAGCGTGATCTTGAAGAACACCTGACCGGAGGTTGCGCCGTCGATGGAAGCCGCCTCGAAAAGACTCTGGTCGATACCCATGATACCAGCCATCAGCAGGATCGTGGTATTACCGAACCACATAAGGAAGTTGATGAAAGCAATGATGCTTCGTGTCGCCATAGGGTCGAGGAAGAAGTCAAACGTGGAGTTCGTCATTGACATGATGATCTGATTAACAGGTCCGACATTGGAGAACAGTGTGTAGAACAGCATTGAGAATGCAGACGCCATTACAAGGTTAGGCATGTAGATGACAGTCTTGAAGAATGTCTGTCCCTTAACGTTCAGTCTTGCACTCGTGAAGATGACCGCCAGAAGCAGTGAGAACACCAGCTGAGGAACCGCACCGAGGATCCACATGAACATTGTGTTCCATGTGTAGCTCAGGATACTGATTTTTCCGTTGCTGGAAGGGGTAAACAGCTTAACGTAGTTATCAAATCCAACGAAATTGGGTCCGATATGGTTAAGACCGTCCATGTAGTTTTCAAAGAAACTGTTGTAGAATGTGCTGAACAGCGGTATAAGCTGGCACAAAATGAAAACGATAATGAAGGGTGCGATAAATATATAGCCCCACTTCGCGTAACTGATAGACTTGTGCTTATTATCCATTCCTTGATCCTCTCCTCATTTTTCCTAGCAAAAAAGAGGTGAAGCAAGACTGCCCCGCCTCTTTTTCAGGAACTAGTTAATTTGCATTATCTGAGATGCAATTACGGAGTAACGATTGCCGGATACTTATCGTTAACGTAGGTGTAGAAGTTAGCAAGAGCTTCTTCCTTGGTGATCTTGCCAGTGAAGTAGTCGAGCATATACTCAGGAAGCTTCTCGGAGAGGAGCTGGTCATACTGAGTCTTGTTCTCGAACTTGATGTTCTTAGCAAGCTCAACGAAGATAGCAGTATCGTTCTGGCCGCCGAGGAATGCGTTACCATAGTTCGGATCTTCAGCGAACTTCTGGTTTACATTGGTGTTGTTGGTGAACTGGTTCTCGTTCTCAACAAGCTTGGTGCAGATGTCCTCGTTAGCGGTGAATGCGTTGAATACGTCTGCGAGCATCTCGGGGTTATCAGAGCCCTCTGCTGCGAGCAGCCATGTGCCGCCCCAGAAGTAAGCCTGCGGACCCTGGATAATAGCCCAGTCGCCGGGGCAGCCCTTATCGGGATCCTGTGCGTTGCCCATGGAGAAGTTGTAGTACCAAGCAGGACCGAAGAAGCACATTGTCTTGCCGTCCTTGAACATCTGAGCGTTCTTCTCATCGGACCATACGCCGCCGGTCAGAGTGTACTCGTTCTGAACGAAGTCGTAAGCCTGGTCGATCCACTGGTTGAATACATCGTCGATAACGAGGTTGTTATCAGCGTCTACCCAAGCGGAAGAAGCGTTGTTGGAGAAGGTTCTGAAGGTCTCAACATAGGAAGCGGTCATGTAGTAACCGAGCTCCTTAGCCTGCTTAGCAACTTCGTTGAACTTTGTCCAGTCGGAGAGCTTAGCCTGAACCTCAGCGGGCTCGGAAGTACCGAGAACAGCCTCTGCGATGGAGCGTCTGTAGATCAGAGCAGCAGGGCAGCACTGGAAGGAAACACCCTTGAGCTGACCGTTTCTTGTATCGGTAGCTGCGTCTACGGTGTACTTGTACTCAGTGTCGAGTGCGGAAACGCCGATCTTGGAAACGTCCATTGTGTAGTCGGAGTTTACATACTTGATGATGTAGTCAGCCTCTGCAAGGAACATATCAACCTTGTCGTCAGCAGCTGCGGTAGCCTGAGCCTGGAGAGCAGCGTCGAGCTTATCCTGGTAAACGCCGTCGTCAGAAGGATTGATTACCCAGTTAACGGTGATTCCCTCAGGAACGGTGTAGTACTTCTCGAAGAAGCCCTTGAACTCTTCGTTCCAAGCGTAGATGTTGAATACCTTGCCTTCGCTCTCGCTTACGGTGATACCGGTACCAGCAGTCTTAGCGGAATCATCAGCCTCAGCAGCGGGTGCGCTGGACTCCTCAACAGCGGAGCTGGACTCGTCAGCAGCAGGGGTGCTGGAATCAGCAGCAGAGCTGTCAGCAGCGGAGCTGGAATCAGCCGGTGTGCTGGAGCTTGTTGTGTTGCTGGAGCAGCCAGCAAAGGACAGAACTGCAGCAGATGCGAGCAGAGCTGCTAAAATTCTTTTCTTCATAGATTTTTCCTCCCAAAATAGGTTTCATTTTGTTCCCGAGGGAACTGAATTAATCATCAAGGTTCTCGGGTAATTATACTCTGTCTGAAGCGTTTCAATCACCGCCCCTTGATTACATTTGTAAGTTTATCATAAATCATTTCATTTTTCAACCCCTTTTTTAGAACTTTTTTAACAGAAAAAATGGGAAAACGTTTTCAATTTTCACCTCTTGTTCATATTCACAATGCAAAGGCATGAATTGTTAATTTCAGTTTATTTTTTTTGTTAACTAAATTTATCCGCGAGTTAATGCGATTTCCTTGACGTTCATGCCTTGTTGTTACTTTGCTGTTACCGAATTTGTAACCGTTTTGTAACCAGTTTGTAATCTTTCATTTGTGCAAATCGCCGAAAAATCAGCAAAACCGCAGTGTAAACGATATCATCGCAATTTTCCTGTATTTCCTATTACAATCACGCTCGCGGGTGTTCCCTGTTCCATTCATCGCCCACTCCGCTTTCACATCAATTACACACTATTTATGCATTTTCGACAATCCGCCGATTTTCATGTTAAAAACAAAATGTCCCCGCAGCCGTAGCCGCAGGGACATATAATTCAGTTATCAGACGGGGTGAACCTTGTTGGTCTTGTCAGCATGGTCAGCGTCGATGCCTACCTGTCTGTCGCGGCGCTTCTCGAAGAACTTCGGAGCAACCTTCGGGAACATTGCGTAAGTGAGCACATCCTCAACGGAAGCGTTCTCAACGTACTGCTTGACCTCTTCCTTCATTGTGTCGAACTCGGGCTTGAGAAGGTCGGCAGGGCGGCAGGTGATGGGCTCCTCTGCGCCGAGGATCTTCTTCTGGAACTCAGGATCGATTGCGACAGGAGTCTTGCCGTATTCACCCTTAACGAGACCCTTGAACTCCTTGGTAACAGTTTTGTAGCGCTCGCCTGTAATTACGTTGAACACAGCCTGAGTACCAACGATCTGAGAGGTAGGTGTAACGAGGGGCGGGAAGCCGGAATCCTTACGAACACGCGGAACTTCCTGAAGAACAGCCTCGAGCTGATCAGCCTTGCCAGCCTGCTTAAGCTGAGACAGCAGGTTGGAGAGCATTCCGCCCGGAACCTGATAGATCAGCGCGTTGGTATTAGTAGCCAGCATGGAGGGATCCAGCAGGCCGTTGTCGATGTACTTTTTGCGGAGCTTCATGAAATAGTCACGGATAGAGTTCAGCTTCACGAGATCAAGACCGGTGTCATACTCTGTGCCCTGGAATGTAGCCACGATGGACTCAGTCGGAGCGTGGGAAGTACCCAGTGCGAGCGGGGACATAGCGGTATCGACGCCGTCAACGCCTGCCTCAACAGCCTTGATGATGCACATGGAAGCAAGGCCGGAAGTATAGTGGGTGTGAAGCTGGATCGGGATCTTAACGGTAGCCTTCAGATCCTTTACAAGGCTTGCAGCCTCATAAGGAGTCAGCAGAGCCGCCATATCCTTGATGCAGATGGAATCTGCGCCGGCATTCTCGATCTGCTTAGCGTAGTTCATGTAATACTCATGGGTGAATACCTCGCCGAGGGTGTAGGAAATAGCTACCTGTGCGTGACCCTGCTCCTTCTTGGCTGCCTTGATGGCGGTCTCGAGGTTGCGGATATCGTTCAGTGCGTCGAAGATACGGATAATGTCGATACCATTTGCGATGGACTTCTGAACGAAGTACTCTACCAGGTCGTCAGCATAGTGACGGTAACCCAGCATGTTCTGACCTCTGAACAGCATCTGAAGCTTGGTGTTCGGCATTTCCTTTCTCAGGATACGGAGTCTCTCCCACGGATCCTCGTCCAGGAAGCGTATGCAGGAATCGAAGGTCGCGCCGCCCCAGCACTCAGCGGAGTAGAAGCCGATCTTGTCCATCTCGGAGAGGATAGGACGCATTTCGTCCATAGACATTCTTGTGGCAAGCAGGGACTGGTGCGCGTCACGAAGAACGGTTTCAGTTATCTTTAATTTTGCCATTTCTGTTCTCCTTAATAATTACGCGTTCAGTGTAGCAACAACAGCGCCGGTCTCAACAGAGTCGCCCTTGTTAACGTTAACGGAAGCAACAACGCCGTCCTTATCGGAAACGATGTCGTTCTCCATCTTCATAGCCTCGAGAACTGCGATAACGGTGCCGTTTGTAACCTTATCGCCTACCTTGACCTTAACGTCGACGATAGTGCCGTTCATAGGAGCGTTAACGGTTGCGTTGCCCTGTGCGCCAGCGGGGGCAGCAGCCTTCTTAGCGGGAGCTGCCTTCTTGGCAGCGGGAGCAGCAACAGGGGCTGCGGAGCCGTCAGCCTCGTCAACAGTTACATCGTATGCATTGCCGTTTACTGTGATGGTGTATCTTTTCATGTCAAAAACCTCTCTATGTTTTAATTAAAATACGAAATTAACGTGCTTTCTGGTGGGAGCAGCTACTCTCTTGCTGGAGCAGAGGTCAACAGCGGAAGCAACTGCCTGCTTGGTATCCTCAGCAGCGATAACGCCGTCGATCATGCCGAGGGAAGCAGCCTTGAACGGAGTGGTGTCAGCCTCTTCGCCCATGAATACCTTGACAGCCTCGGGGCTCATCGGAGCGATAACAGCCTTCTCCCATGCGTAGGAAATGTCAGCGCTGTCGAATGCAGCGTAAGCCGCGCCGATTGCCTTGCCGGTGATGAGGTTGATCTTGGTCGTGGTAGCTGAAGCGTAAACCTGAGCGAGCTTAGCGGCGTCGCGTACGGAGCCTGCAAGCTCAGCAGCGCTGGAAGCCTCGAAGCCCTCGGTGTTTACAACTGTAACTACCGGAATGGAGAATACGTCAGCGAGCTGAACGAATCTTGCGATCTTAGCGCAGTCAGCAGCGGTGAGCTTTGCAGCCTTATCGGTAGCTACGAAAGCTACGGTTGCCCAGTTAACGCTTGCGAATGCGGTGTAAGCAGCGGTGCCGAACTCAGCACCGAGCTCTACAGTGGAGTTCTTGTCAGCGAGAGCCGCAACAAGGTCAGCGCCCTTCATGGAAGCGGAAACCGCAGCGTCGTTCTCTGCGAAATCATCGTTGCCTGCGAGGGAGATGTTGTTTGCAGGAAGGATAGCAGCCAGCTTCTTAGCCTTTGCGATAGCCTCTGCGTCGTCCTTAGCAAGGATATCGGCAACGCCGGACTTAGCGGCGTTTGCAGCCTTGCCTGCGCCCTCGAGCTTGCCGTCTGGTGTGTTGAACGGAGCGTTCAGGAACAGCTCAGCCTTCTCTGTCATGATCGTAACGTCAGCCATGGAAGCGATGACGGCAGCCGCGCCTGCGCATACGCCGGTGATGACCGCGATCTGCGGAACTACGCCGGAAATAGCAGCGGAAGCCTTGATTATGTCGCCGTAGTCAGCGAGTACTTCCATACCCTCGTTGATGTCGCCGCCCTTGCTGTCGAATACTGCGACAACGGGAGCGCCGTTCTTTGCAGCGAGCTCATACAGCTTCTTGATCTTGAGAGCCGCGCTCTTGTCAACTGCGCCGCCCTTAACGGAAACGTCCTGTGCGTAAGCGTAAACAGTCGCGCCGTTTACTGTGCCGTAGCCGGATACTACGCTGCCTACAGCTCCGTCAGCCGACAGGAACTTGTCGAGCTCGTTAAAGCTGTCCTCGTCGAAGAGGGCATTCAGTTTCTTTCTTGCGTCGCTGTCAGGAACGTTCTGTTCCATCTCAGCCAGTGTCTTTGAAAACGCCATTTTTTCTCCTCCATACCTGCTATTGAGATCGGTGCAGACATAGCTGCCCCGTCTTAATTAAAATTTATCCACAATAATTATACTACATTGAATATGAAAACTCAAGCGAAAATCTGAGATTTTTGCATTTTTTATCTTATGCATTAAAACCATTGCGTGAAATGGTTAAATTTTTGTCAATTTCAACAAATCTTTATAATTCTCAAATCATCGCTTGAATGCAAAAATCATTTGCCTCTCCTGTTCTGACCTTTTCCGACAGAAGCACGCAGAGAACGCAGCTCGTCCTTGGTCAGGTCGCGGTAGGCGCCGGGCTTGAGCATTCCGAGCTTCACACCGCCGATGGCGATACGGCGCAGTCTGCCGACCTCAAGGCCTACTGCGGTGCACATGCGGCGTATCTGGCGGTTTCTGCCCTCCTTGATGACGAAGCGGAGCACCGTTCTTTCCGGGGATTCGGACAGCACCTCCACCGTGCAGGGGAGCGTCTTTACGCCGTCGTCAAGCTCCACGCCGGACATCAGCCGGGAAAGCTGATCCTCGTTTACCATTCCGTCGATGGTAACGCGGTATGTCTTGGGAACGTGCTTCGACGGGTGCATGATGTCGTTCGCGAACTCGCCGTCGTTCGTGAAAATAAGCAGACCCTCGGAGTTGCGGTCGAGCCTTCCCACCGGGTAAACCCGCTCGGGAACGTCGGTCAGCAGGTCTGAAGCTACTTTCCTGCCCATCTCGTCCGCCATGGACGTTACGTAGCCGCGCGGTTTGTTAAGCATGATGTAGCGCTTTTCTGCGCGCTCCGCAGCTATCTCCTCGCCCTCGACGCATATCAGGTCGTTATACGGGTCAGCCTTGTCTCCCAGGGAGCATGGTCTGCCGTTGACCGTGACTACGCCGGCGGAGATCAGCTCCTCCGCCTTTCTGCGCGAGCATCTTCCGCTGTCTGCAATGATCTTCTGAATTCTAACCTTTTCCATATTTATCCTCTCTATGTACGCCCTCCCGGGCGGAATCAGCGCATCACTGCGCAATTTATCTACACATATATTCCCAGTTTTGACAGTACCGTTTCAAAGAATCCCGGCTCGGTGTCGTCCGCCTCCACGGCTGAATCAGCCAGAAGCGGGCAGGCGCACACGACCTTCCCGTCAAGCAGGAACCTGATCTCCCCGAGCCGGTCTCCCCTGCCGACGCTCCCGTAAACGAACCCCGGGAGGTAGACTTCCCGGGCGATCCTGGTGCGCTGCTCCGGAGTGAGCGCCAGTGTGCGCGCCTGCGCGTAAACTCCAACGCTCTGACCTGTTCCCGCGACGGCGACCCTGTTCGTGCAGGAAGTCTCCAGCGGGTACGCCTTCACCTTCGTGAAGCCGTAGTCCAGCATTTTGGCGTGGTCGTTCCAATCGTCTCCGGCGTTGAGCGTTACCGCGACCAGTGTAACTCCGCCGCGCTCAGCCGCAGAAACCAGGCACCTGCGCGCGTTGTCCGTGAATCCGGTCTTGACGCCGATTGCGCCATCGTAGCGCCTGAGCATTTTGTTGGAATTGTACAGCGTACGTTTATACGGCGGATTCCCGAACTCCACCTCCGCCGACTTACACGCCGCCACCTCGCGGAACACCTCGTTCTTCATCGCGAACGCCGCAAGGTTTGCGAGGTCGCGGGCGGTGGTGTAGTGCCCATCGGCGTCAAGACCGGAGGGCGTGACGAAATGCGTGTTGGAAAGTCCCAGCTCCTGTGCCCTGGAGTTCATCAGCTCCACGAACGCGCCTATGCTTCCGCTTACCGAGACCGCCGCCGCGTTTGCCGCGTCGTTCCCCGAAGGGAGCAGTATCCCGTAAAGCAGGTCGCGCCGGGACACCCGGTCGCCCTCGCGCAGACCCATGGAAGTCCCCTCGACAAGTATCGCGAGCGGATCCACAGTGAATTCCCGGTCGAGGCCTCCGGCTTCAATGGTGAGCAGGGCGGTCATGATCTTCGTGGTGCTTGCCATCGCGCGGTGTTCGTCGGCGTTCTTTTCCCAGAGCGCCGTGCCGGTGTCCGCCTCAATGACTATCGCGCTGACCGCAGAAATGTTTTCCGGAGCCGCTCCGACCGTCACGGAGATTCCCGCGGCCGCCGCCAAAGCGGCGAGTACCGCCATGATTCTTCTTAATTGTCGCTTCATATCTGCACCTCTCTGATGTAATTTCTTCCATCATAGGGTGCGCAGTATCAGCGGATTTTATTCAGCGTCGTCAGATTCGTCTGCGGAATCGCTGTTTTTCTTGCCGACGAGATCCTTTATCTTCCCGATAACGCCCGGAATAGCCTCTACAACGCCTTCCAGTGGGCTGGTCTTGCCTGCGCCGCCGAGCTCCAGCAGTTCAACGTCGCCGTCGGTCTTGATCACGATGAACGCCTGCGGCTTTACCGTAACGCCCGCGCCTGCTCCGCCTGCGAACTTCTCAGCCGCCTGTGTGGGAAGGTCGCTGCCGCCGGAAGCAAACCCGAACGACACCTTAGAAACCGGGATTATAGTAGTTCCATTAGGCGCGGAGATAGGATCGCCGATGATGGTGTTTACGTCCACCATCTCGCGGATCTTCTCCATTGAAACGCCGAGGATTCCTTCAATTGCATTTGACATAATAAAACTCCTTTCAAGCCTTTATATTAATGTTACTTTCTTAGCTTATCAACTGCGGCTGCCGCGTCCTTGCGGGACATGTAGTTCCTGATCAGCCTGCCTGCGACCCAGAACAGGAACGCAAGCGCCGCTATCACCGTCAGCCTTGCCGTGAAGCCGCATTCCGTGCGGGTCTCCTCGCTCTGGAAATTGCAGGTCACATTGAACTTCGGGTCTTTCAGCGTAAAACAGCCGTCCAGGAACGCAAGCGCCGCTCCCGCCGCCATGTTGGTTTTTCCGAACTTTATCGCAGCGTCCGCGGCGTCGTCCCCGCCAACCGAGATATCCAGCCGGAAACCAGTGACGCGGGGCTGGGTCGCACGGAACCCAGTGCCGCGGGTCGCTTTAACCAGCCGTTTCAGCGGCTTTCCGAGGCTGTCCCAGACCAGCTTGACCAGCGCGAAAATATCGCTGAGCGTCAGCTTCTGACTCTTGGGTTTGTCAGATTTGGGAGGCTTCCCGGATTTTCCCCGCTCCGTTTTCTGCGATTTTTGCGTTTTCTGCGATTTATTCTGCTCAGCGGACTTGCTTTCATTCAGCGTCTGCGGGTCCGCAGTTTGTCCGCCGCCGGGATCTTCCGATTTCTCAAGCTCAGCGGCGGACTTCACGTCCTTCTCAGCCTTCTTGTCGCGGCGCTTCTGCTTTTTGGTTTTCGCCGGAATTCGCACCAGCGTTACGAAAAGCCAGCTTATTTTCAGCCGGAGTTCCCCGGGGTCGGAGTAGTCGAACCGCACCTTTACCGAGGTCATGAGCAGAATGAGAATGACTGCCACAACTGCACCTGCAATTATCCAGCCCATTTCCTCACCTCCGCTGCAAACTCGCTCAGCCACTCAGCCGCCTAGTCGCTTAATCGCTGCCGCTGAAATTCATCTCGTCGAACTCCTCAAGATCTATCTGGTCGGTGCTGTCCGGTATCGCCGGAAGCCCCTTTATATCGGTAAGCCCGAAGCACCGCAGAAAGTTCTCCGTAGTCTTGTAGGCTATCGGACGTCCCGGCAGGTCGAGTCTTCCGTACTCCTCGAGTAGATCGCGCTCCACAAGGCTGTTCACAACGCCGGAGCTGTCGACTCCGCGCACCTGCTCCACAAAACTCTTGGTGACCGGCTGGTTGTACGCCACCACAGCCAGAACCTCCATCGCCGCCTGGGACAGCGGTA
>OGQB01001207.1_pt1 | contig 23171 bp, 26 predicted proteins | sample 1553071 | NCBI WGS metagenome assembly OGQB01 (sample SAMEA2580284, study PRJEB22360) | human gut metagenome | biome: human gut; feature: human-associated habitat; material: faeces | place: Denmark | collected 2008/2010
TATAAATAAACCTGAAATTGCGACAAGAGAAGTATAGAAGAAGGTGAGTAGATGACTAAAGAGCAAGAAGAGGTTATAAATAAATTAAGAAAAATAACAAATAGACAAATATTATATGGTAACAAATTTGGAATAACAATAGAGGGATTTAGAGAATTACAAGAAGATATAGAAACAGTATTAAATATGCTAAAAGAAAACTCTGCAGAGATACAGCAGAAAAACACAGAGCTTGTAGAGAAAAATGCAGAGATAGAAAAATATAAGAAGATTATAAATTTAATGACAGAACATATAGTAAGTAGTGCAATAGTAGATGATACAGTATGTGCAATAAAATGTGATTGTGAAACGGATATAGAAGAAGATTGTACACATGAAAAAATGATAAATTGTACAAAACAATATTTTGAAAGGAAAGTGGAATAGAAATAATGACTAAAAAAGAAAGAGAAAAGCAAGAAAAAATAGAATATTTGCGAGAAATAGTAAATAAAGAAATTAAATATGACAAAAGAAAAGAAGAATTAGTATTAGGATTTATATTTAATATATTAACAAGCAATGTAGTTATAAACAGATACAGTTGTAGTAGATATGGAAATATTATAGATAACAATACAATAGGAATTACAGAATGTATAAACTATATAGGCAGAAAATTAAAGGAGGAATAGCAGTGGAAGAAATAAAAGTAGGAGAATATGTTAGAACTAACGATGGGATATTTAAAGTTACAAAAATAGATGGCTTATATATTTATTTAGATAAAGAATATTTTGATAATCAATACCAGACGATAAGAGATGTTACTTTTAAAGAAAGAATAGTAAACCATAGCTTTAACATAATAGATTTAATAGAAATAGGTGATGTTGTAGAAGTAGTAGTTGCAGAAGATTTTGAGGAGGAATACACAGAGAAATTAGAAGTAGCAGCAGTAGGAATAACAGATTGTAAAGGAAATAAATTAAACGAAGTTGGTATATGTGGAGATGATGAAATTGAATATGTATCTTTAAAAGATATTAAAACAATATTAACACACGAGCAATACGAAAGAAATTGCTATAAAGCAAAGGAGAAATGATGATGGGTGATATTATAAATGAAATGATAGATAATTTTGCTAAACAACAATCAAGAGATATGGATGATGCTATAATTAGATTTTTAAGAAGTAAAGGATATAAGCCAAGAAGAACCGAAAAATATGCAAAGAACTTAAAAAGAAAATTAGAAAAACAGGGAATAGAATTAAAAATTGAAGAAATAGTTTTAGAAGAAAAGTTTACTGATATAAGTTATTATAAAAAAGTTATATATATACCTAGTTTTGTACATATAGAAAAAATAGGAGGAATCAATGGACATACCAAAGATATTTAAAGATAAAGGAAAAAAGTATAAATTTGTTAAAGAATATTCAAATTATGTGTTATATGAGGAAATGAAAATAAAATACAAAGAATGCTTTAATAAACAAGATCTAGGATTAATAGAAGAAAAAGAAAAGCCATATAATACTAATCCACAAAGAGTTAAATATTTTTAAAGGAGAAGAAAAAATGCTAACAGAAGAAGATAAATTAATATTGGATATGATAAATAGGCAAAATGAAAACGCCAAAAAAATGATAGAGAATTTAAAAGAAGTAGAAAGCAATCAAGAAATGAAACAGTTACATAAAGCATATGACAATATGTGGAATATAACACATATTATAGATAATGCGAAGAGAGGGATGTACAAATGACAAAAGATTTGCTAGAACAAGCAGATAGCTTAATAGAAGAAATAAAAGACATCGAAAGAAGATTAAGAAACATAGAAAAACGAGAAAAAACAATATTAGGCGATTCTGTAACAGGAAGTGAAAAAGAATATCCTTACATAAAAAGAAATTTTAAAATTACTGGAGTAGAAAACAAACTCTTTAGCAGTAGGACAAAAAGACAATACAAAAAGATGCTAAGAAGCAAAAAATACAATTATGGAAAAATAATAAAACAAATAGAGTATGAATTAAATTATGTAGATGATTCTGAAATAAGAAGAATTATTAGATATAGATATTATGATAATTTAAGTTGGATACAGATACAAATTAAAATGAAATATAATAGTGAAGATACAGCTAGGAAAAAAATAATAAGATTTTTTCAAAAAAATTAAATTTGTCCGTTTTGTCCGGTAAAACCATAGTAAAATGGTAGTAGGTAAAAAAGGTAGTGCTAAGAAATTGGCAAGCCCAGACTACCAATTTTAGGTTAAGGTATCCTCGAATCAGAAGAGTAAGTGTTTTTAATGCTTACTCTTTTATATTGCACATTTAGAGAAACGGATATCTCATTAGTCTCATACGCTAAAGATACTGGGTTCAACTCCCAGATGTGCAACCAGTGTAATGCTAGGTATTCACAAAATTATACGGAATAATTAGCCAAGAAGTTTAATTGTATCCTTCTTTCTTTTAGAAAAGTAAATAGTCTCATAGCGTATCCTAGCTATGCTTATATTCGAGAATGGTGAAATGGTATCACACAAGATTTTGATTCTTGTATTCTTAGTTCGAATCTAAGCTCTCGAGCCAAATAAAAAAAAGGAGTAAGTATGGAATTATTAGATAAATATAAAAAAGAAATATGTAGTAGATGTAAGAATAAGGAAACTAATTTATGTGAAATTAGACAATGCATAGATGGAACATATAAATGTATTTATTATCAAAGAGAAGGAAAAGAAAATGACAAAAAGAAGTTTTAAATTTAAGATTAATAATAAAACTTGGGAGATAAAAGAAATTTCACAAGAACAAATGCGAGAAGAAATAAAGAAGAGAAATGATAGGTTTGATGAATATGGAAAATATTTTGGAATAACATATGCAGATACTCAAACGATTTATTTAGATAAAGATTTATGTCTAGATAGAAAAAGGACAACTCTATTACACGAATTAGGACATTGTTATATTAATACATACATTACTCATTTAGACCAGAACTATAATGAAGAAGATGTTGTAGATATAATAGCAAATTCACACGATATTATAAGAGAAATAGTAGATAAATATTTTGAAAAGGAGAAATAAAAATGGATTTTGGAGAAGCAATAAAACTTTTAAGGCAAGGCAAAAGACTACAAAGAGAAGGTTGGAATGGCAAAAAACAATATATAGAGTTAGCTACTAATATAAGTTATAAGAACACAAAAGGCGAGATAATTAATTGTAATCACGATGCCATAGGTAATAAGGCTATAGCATTTGTTGGAACATCAGGAGTACAAATGGGTTGGCTAGCAAGTCAATCTGATATGTTAGCAGAAGATTGGAAAATCGCAGAAGAATAGTAGGTGACATTTATGAGCAAAAAAGTAGGAAGACCAAAAAAGTATACAAAAAAAGAAGAAATAGAAGGAAAGATAGAAGAATATTTTAATATTTGTGATAAGAATAATAAGCCATATACTGTTACAGGCTTAGGTTTAGCTTTAAATATGAGCAGACAAGATTTAATAAATTATAGTAAAGATAAAGAGTTTTTTGACACAATAAAAAAAGCAAAACTAAAAATAGAGAATTATTTAGAAGAACATCTAGTAACAGATAATAGTGTTACAGGAATTATATTTAATTTAAAAAATAATTATGGATGGAAAGATAAACAAGAAAATGTAAACATAGAAACAAATTATGAAGAGTATTTAAAGCGAGTTGAGGGAGATGAGTATTAATACAAAAGCCTATATAGAAAACTATATAAAGATTAGAGATAAGAAAAACAATATAGTGCCACTTGTATTTAACGAACCACAGCTTAAATATTACAATGTAATTAAAAGTATGTATCAACAAAGGAAACCTATTAGAATAATAATATTAAAAGCTAGACAAATGGGGTTTAGCACAGAAACAGAAGCAGTAATATTTAAGAATGTAGTTACTCATCATAATTACAATGCAGGTATAGTGGCTCATAAAGAAGACTCAACAGCAAATTTATTTAATATGAGTAAAAGAATGTTAGAGTATTTGCCAGAAGATATTAAGCCTGAACGAAAAAAATCAAATGCAAAAGAATTAGTATTTAATAATGAGCAGGGAACAGGTTTAGATAGCAGAATGAAAGTTATGACAGCTGGCGGTAAAGGGATAGGGCGTTCAGATACATTTACAGCATTACACTTATCAGAACTTGCTTTCTGGGAAGGCGATAAAAAAGCAACAATGACAGGTTTACTGCAAGCAGTACCTAATACTCCAGATAGTATGATAATAATAGAAAGTACAGCAAATGGATATGAATATTTTAAAGAAATGTGGGATAGTGCAGTCGCAGGTGAAAACGACTTCTATCCTCTTTTTATTGGCTGGAATGAGCTAAAAGAATATAGTATGCCATATACAGGCTTTGATTTAACACAAGAAGAAAAAGATTTACAAAAACAATATAATCTTACATTAGAACAATTAACTTGGAGAAGATGGTGTATAAAGAATAACTGTTCTAATGATATAAATCTATTTAAACAAGAATATCCAATATGCCCAGAAGAGGCTTTCCTTTCAACAGGTAATTGCTATTTTAACAAAGAAAATATTATAAACAGAATAAATACAGCACCAGAGTCATTAGTAAGAGGTAAATTTACTTGTTATTATGATGGAATAAGGATAAGAAATCAAAAATTTCTAGAACAAGATGATGGAAACATAAAGATATATGAATATCCTCAAAAACGAGTTCCTTATGTTCTAGGTGGAGATACTGCAGGAGAAGGGTCAGATTTCTTTACAGCACACGTAATAAATAATATTACTGGTAAACAAGTAGCAGTATTAAAACAACAATATAACGAAATAGAATATGTTAAACAAGTTTATTGCTTAGGTATGTTTTACAACTGTGCATTAGTAGGTCTAGAGAATAATTTTTCAACATATCCTACACAGAAATTAGCAGAACTTAATTATCCTAATCAATTTGTAAGAAAGAAAGAGGATCAATATAATAATAAATATGAAAAAAGCTATGGATTTAAAACAACTACTATTACAAGACCATATATATTAGGACAGTTGCAAGAGATAGTACACGATAATATAGATGTAATACAAGATAAAGATACATTAAGAGAAATGCTTACTTTTATAGTAAATGATAAAGGTAGAGCAGAAGCAGAAGAGGGGTATCACGATGATTTAGTTATGGCATTAGCAATAGCTTATTATATAAGAGAACAGCAAGATTATAAGAAAGCTGAAAGAGACTCAAAATATAAAGATATACAAGAACAAATAGATAAAATATTTGGAGAAGATATAAATAAAATAGAAGAGGACTATGAAGATGACATAGTCCCTTTTTAAACGGAGGTAAATATGGAACTTATATATACAATAATAGCAATATTATGTTTGTGCTTTGGATTTTATGTAGGTTATAAATTAGGAAAAGATAAGGAATTACCTAAAGCACCAAAAGAGGTAATACATCCAATAAAGACTATAAAAGATAATATAGAGAATAATAGAGCAGAAAGAGCGGAAGAGGATAGATTACAAGAATTACAAGATGATTTGGCTGAATTAGATTCTTACGATGGTGGAGTAACAGAAAGGAGATAGCAGATGAAAAAGCGTGAAGAAACTAGCATAACTACAGTATGGCAAGAATATGAACGTGGAAAAGATTATAATTATCAGCAACAGTTGTATGAAAAGAGTAAAAGAAATTATAATTTCTATCACGGAAAACAATGGGAAGGTGCTAAACTTTCTGGAATACAACCAATAACATTAAATATGATTAAATCTATATGTAAATATAAAGTTGGTGTAGTAAAAACTAATACATATCAAATATATTTCAATTCTGATACATATAAAAATCAAGATGAAAGAGAGAAACTAAAAGATATATGTGATATGCTTAATAGATATGCTAATAGAATTTGGGAGAAAACCAAGGTAAATAAGTTAATAAGAAGTTGTATAAATGATGCCTGTATAGATAGTGAAGGTATCATTTATTTTTATGCAGATCCAGATGAAAATAGTAATTCTATATATTGTGAGCAAGTAAATAAAACTAATATTTATTATGGTAATGAAAACGAAGATGATATACAAAAGCAACCATATATAATTATTTCTTTTAGGCGTACTGTAGAAGAGGTTAAAGAAGAGGCTAGACAAAATAAGATAAGTGAAAAAGAAATAGATTTGATAACAGAGGACCAAGACATAGAAGAACAAGCAGGAAGAGACTTAAGAACAACAGAAATAGTTCCAATGTGTTTAGAGTTATTAAAATTATATAGAGGTAAAGATGGCAAAATTTGGGCAAAGAAATGTACTAAATTAGCAACTGTAATGAAAGATAGTTGCTTAGAAATAGATAGATATCCTGTAGCTCATATCATCTGGGAAAGAGTAAAGGGAAGTGCTAGAGGACAAGGAGAGGTAGAAACATTAATACCAAACCAAATAGAAATAAATAAAACAGCTACTAGAAGAGCTTTAGCTGTCAAGTTAGTTGCTTTCCCTAAATTGGTAGCCAATACCAAATATATATCTAATACAAAAGCTTTAAATAAAGTTGGAACAACTATAGAAGTAAATGAAATGAATGCAGATGATGTAAATAAGGTAGTTAATTATTTAAAACCTGCAAGTATTAGTTCAGATGCATATCAATTGCAAAAAGAATTACAAGAAGAAACTCAAAACTTAGCAGGAGCTAGTGATACAGTTACAGGTAATGTAGACCCTACTCAAGCAAGTGGTAAATCTATATTAGCGGTACAACAAGCCTCACAACAGCCAATAAATGAACAAGTAGAAGCATATAAAGATTTTATAGAAGATATAGCACTTATCTGGTATGCAATGCTTAAAGCAAATAGTGTTAAAGGCATAGAACTAGTAAGAGAAAAAAAAGATTATATGAATAATACAACAACAGATGAAATATATAAAATGAGCTATGAAGAGCTTAACAAATATGATTTGGATATAAAAATAGAAACAACACCAAAAAGTCCATTTGATAAGTATGCAATGGAGATATCATTAGAGAATTTACTAACTGCTGGGCAAATAAACTTTGAGGAATTTGTAAATGCATTACCACAAGATTCAGCAATGCCAAAAGCAGAGTTAAAACAGATATTAAAGGAAAGAGAAGAAAAAGAACAAATATTCAATCAAATTGAAAAAGCAGGAAATGCATTAAATAGTGCTATGCAAGCGGTAATGCAACAACAAGAAATGAATAATGTTGAACAAACAGGAGTTACTCCACAAGAAGCAAATATTGTGGATAATGCAAATAATACAAATGGTAATACACAACAAGTACCAGTTAATCAATAGGCGGTCAAAAGGCTGTCTATTTTTTATGCAAGTTTAGTTTAACGGAAGAACAACAGTCCCCAAAACTGTAAGGTAGTGGTTCGAATCCATTAGCTTGTGCCATAGCCGACAGGCTTAAAATGGGAGGCACATATGCCGGAATAAAACAAAAATATGAATTAATAGCCGACAGGCTTAAAATGGGAGGTAACATATGCCGGGAGAAAACAAAGATATGAATGATTCAGAGGAAGAAGTATTAGTTAATACTAAGGACACATCAAATAATGCAGATGATGTTCAAAATAATAACAATACACAAGAACCTAAAGAAGAAAAGACTTACACACAAGCAGACATAGATAAAATTGTAAGTCAAAAAACAGCTAAACTTGAAAGAAAATATCGTAAGGAAGAGGAAAGTAGACTAAGTAAATCTAAACAATTAGAGGACACTTTAAGAGCTGGACTTGGCCTAACAGATGATGATGATGTTTTGAGTAAAGTTAGAGATTTTTATAAAGAGCAAGGAATAGATATTCCAGAAATTAATACAGAGAATAATCGTGATGCTGAAATCCTAGGCAAAGCGGATGCTAACGAAATTATTGATATGTATGATGACAAGGATATTGAAGCTAGAGCAAATGAGCTAGCAGTAAAACAAAAAAGAGGAAAAACTACCGCACGTGAAAATGCGGAGTTTTTTAGGTTAGGGGAATATTTAACAAACAAATTAGAAGAAAAAGAATTAAAAGAAAACGGAGTAGATACAAGTATCTTACAAGATAAGGATTTTAAGGATTTTGCTAATAATTTTAAAACTGGAACAAAAATCAGTTATGTATACAAAATGTGGAAAAAAATGAATGAAAAAGAGGATAAAACACCTACAAAGCCAGTTTCCACAGGAAGTTCACAATCTACTGTACCAGATAATAAAGAAAAGGAGTATTACACTCCAGAAGAAGTTGACAAATTATCTAGCAAAGACTTGGACAACCCTACTATTTGGAAACGTGTAAGAGAAAGTATGAAACGTTGGAAATAGGAAGGAGAAAGATATAAATGAGCTATGCAAACTTTAAACCTGTTGTATGGTCAAAATACATACAATTAGAATTACCAAAATTCACAGTATTTAAACAAGACTGTGATTATAAATTTGAAGGAGAAGCTGGACAAGGAAAAAGAGTAAAAATACAAAACTCTGGACGACCAACTATCAAAAAATATGTACCTGGTAAGGATATAGATGCACCAGAAAATGTTGATGGTACATCAGCTTACCTAGATATTGATCAATTCGATTATTTCAATTATGGAATTGATAATATTGATAAAGCTCAAGCTCAAGAAGGTGTAATGGAAGCATTACAAACAGAAACAACAAGAGCTTTAGCCGAACAAGAAGATATATTCTGTGCCACACAAATGGCAAAAAATGCAGGATATAAAACAGCATCTAAAGCTATTTCTGATGCAGAAACTGCAAAGAAGGAAGTAGATGCATTATTCGTTAAATTATGGAACAATGGAGTATCAACAAAAGATGATGTTACTATGTATTTAACACCATGGTTTTATATGTTATTCCAAAACAAATTAATTGAATTAAAAACAAATAATGATGATTTAATTGCAAAAGGTGTATTAGGATTATACAACAATGCAAAAATTAAAATGACAAACAATGCTTATAATGATGGAACAGATGATTATATTATCTTAAAAACATCTAAAGCATATGCATATTGCAATGGTATTGACAAATTAAAACCATATGAACCAGAAAAAGGTTTCTCAGAAGCTATAAAAGGTTTAAATACATATGGCGGAAAAATGGTAAGACCAAAAGAATGTGCTGTATTAAGATGTCACCAAGCTTAATATAAAAAATATATGAGAAAGGAAGTGCTATACGAACATGGCAATAGCAGAAATAACAAATGTTGAGTTAGTAAGAAATGAAGCAAAAGAATTAACAAATGCAGTTGCAGTAGATGTAACTGATGGTGCTAAAGTAGATTATACTAATAGAAGCGATGGAAGAATAATATTATTATTGACTAATAGTAATGCTTCTGGAGCAAAGAAAGCAACTATTCTACAAGGTAATTCTTTACAAGGAGTAGAAGATTTAGAAATTTCTATTCCAGCTAATAAAACTTATGCAATAGTAGTAGAATCTGGTAAATTTATGAACGTATCTGGAGATAAAAAAGGATATGTAATTATAAAAGGAGAAACAGCAGACATAAAAGTACAAGCTGTGGAATTACCTTAATTTTAGAGGGAGTTATTCCCTCTTTTTATATCAAGTTAAAGGAATAGACAGTTCGATTCTGTCAAACTTGGGAGGAATAAATATGACATATGGAGAATGTAAAAAGCAAATATTAGCACTTATTGAGGAATATGCACCCAACAGCAATACATTTACAGAAGATGAAGACATAGCTACTAGATTACCTTTTTTAGTAGACTTAGCCAATCAAGAATTATCACAAACAAAAAAGATAATAGCAACTAAGATATATGCTGAGATACCAGATGAAAACAAACAAGATAAATTTACTTCTTATACATTACCAAGTGATTTATATCAAATAAGAAATGTATATTTACTAGATGCTAATAATAAAAAATGTAATTCAGACTATTATTTAATGGGTAAAAATAAAATATATATAAATGATAATAATGCTGGACAAACAGTAGTTGAGTATTACAAATATCCAACTATCATAAATGAAAAGACAAAAGATAGTTTCTATTTAGAAATAGACCAAGATGCACAAAGCATTTTACCATATAAAGTAGCAAATGATTTATTAGTAACTGACCCTAGTGCAGATTATACAGCATTTGCAACAGAGTACCAAAGAAAATTACAATTATTAGATACTAGAAGAAATATACCAACGGTTAATTTAAAAGAATATGAACCAGATGAAAATGAAGGAGAATTTGATATATAGGAGGAAACAGTATGGCAGCAGGAGTAAAACGAGTATATACAGATTTTAAAGGTGTTGATTTTTTAGAGGAACCTAGCTTAGTTAATATTACAAGAAGTCCTGATGCCTTAAATGTATGGAAAAACTACGAAGATACACAAGGAGCTTGTGTAGAAACAAGACCAGGTTTTAGAAAATTAGCTCAAATAGGAACAGGACCTGTTTATGGAATATTTATATATAGTTCATTTATAGCTATAATTCATTCTGATAATAAGCTATATGAATGGAGTAATTTCCCTAATGAGCCAGAAGAGGAAAATATAAAAGAAATTTATTCAGATATGAATAATAAAAAATCATACTTTAATAAAGTAGCAGAAAAATTATATATAAATGATGGAAAAAATTATTTAGTATATGATGGTAGTACTTGTAAGAAAGTAATAGATGATGACCCATTTATTCCAACTACGACAATAAGTAGAACAGCAGGAAATATAGGTGGAGGAGAAACATTGCAAGATGTAAATGTACTAACACCCAAAAGAACAAATTCATTTGTTGGAGATGGAGAAAATAAAGTATTCTATTTGGATGCAACAGAAATAGATTCAGAACCAGTAACAGCATTAGTAAATGATATTGAAATGGAAGAAAATACAGATTTCGTAGTTGATAGAGTAGCAGGCAAAGTAACATTTAATGAAGTTCCATCTGAACCAAATTTAAGTGGGCAAGATAATGTATTTATTACATTTTCAAAAACAGTTGAAGGCTATACGGATAGAATAAGCAAATGCACACAGGCATTATTATTTGATAACAGATTATTTTTTACAGGTAATCCTGATTATCCTAATGCAATATTTCACTCAGAATTAAATAACCCTCAATATATATCTGACTTAAATTACTATGAAGATGGTGCAGGAGATTCCGAAATAACAGGAATGACCGTAGGAAATAATATTTTATGGGTATTTAAAAATTTAGACCAGAATAATGCAAATGTATTTTACCACGAACCAACACTTGATACAGAGGCAGGAAAGATATATCCAAGTAAACAAGGTAATGTAAGCATAGGTTGTTATGCAGGAAGTACAAATTTCCAAGATGATATTGTTTATTTAAGTAGATACGGTTTAGAAGGAGTAAGCACAGAAAAGATAGATAGCAGACAAGTAGTAGCACATAGAAGTACAATGGTAGATGTAAAGATGACAAACGAGAATGGATATAGAAACGCTTGCATGACAGAATGGAAAGGATATTTATTAATACTTGTTGATGGAAGGATATATTTAGCAGATAGTAGACAGAAATATGTAAATCTTAATAGTTTTGAATATGAATGGTTTTATTGGGACATTAGTAATGCAAAACCTAATATTTTAAAAGAATATGATGATAGATTATATATTGGAGCCAAAGATGGCTCTATTTTTATTGTAGAAGGAACAAACGATAATGGAGAAACAATATTGAGCTATTGGACTACTCCAATGGACAATTTTGGATATGAGAATCAATTAAAAACCACTAATAAACGTGGTGGTATAGCTAAAATTAAAACTATTCAAAATGGAAGAATAAAGATAGCTAGAAGAACAGATAAATCAGAGGAATATAAATATACAACTGAGAAATCTGCAACAGGATTTAATTTCAATAATATAAATTTTGCTAACTTTAGTTTTGTAACAACAAATAAATCTTATATGCTTTACAAGATTAAAGAAAAGAAAATAAGTGAGTTGTCACTTAAATTTTATAGTGATGAGAAGGATAAACCATTTGGAATATATAGTGCTGTTATTGAAGCATTTATAGGAGGATATATAAAGAAGTGAGGTGTAATAAATGAGTTTACCAGAATGTACAGTACCAACCAATAATGTACAAAACTTAGCAGATTCTCCAACGCAATCAGCTCAAGATTTAAAAAAAGTTTTTGACCAAGCTGGAGAAGATATTAAGAATTATATAAATGATAAATTAATTCCGGAGATAGAAAAATCAGATAAAGAGACAGAAGACAATACTAAAAAGTTAATAATAAAAACATATAAATATAATGTGACTACACTAGCAGATATAACAGAAACAGAAGATTATACAATACCTTCAACTTATAATGTAAACACACACGGATTAGATGTTTATTTTGAAGGTAGTTTATTAGCATTAAATGAAAACTATCAAGAAAGAGGAACAGGAACAAGTGACAAGATAAGATTTAACTTTACTGTACCAAAAGATAGTTTACTCACATTTGTTATAAGAAAATAGACATAGAAAGTAGGTGAAGAACTTGGCAAGTGGATATGAAGATTTAGATAATTTGGTAAATCAACAAAATACTTTATTACAACAGCAAGAGCAAAAACAAAATGAAGTAATTAATCAACAAACTCAAATGCAAGTTGATGAGCTTAATAGAGAAAAAGAAAAATTAGATAAAGAAACCAACAAAACAACACAAGGGTTGTACTCAAATTATCAAAAACAGGCTAATCAATATGGTGCTGGAATGGAACAATTAGCAATGCAAGGTTTAGGTAATTCTGGATATGCAGAGACAACAAGAACATCTTTATATAATGCTTATCAAAAAAGTGTTACAGATACTTTGAATAATGCTAATGATTTAAAAGCTGATTACGATTTTAAAATTCAACAGGCAAGACAAAATGGTAGTATCCAACAAGCACAAAGTGCATTGGAATTATATGCTCAAAAGGTACAATTATTAACACAGAACTATCAACTAAGACAGGATAGAGAACAATACTTATATCAACAACAAAGAGACCAAATTGCAGATCAACAATGGCAAAAATCTTTTGATGAGCAAGTAAGACAAAATGAGCTTGAAAATCAATGGAAACAAAAACAATTTGATTATCAACAACAAAGAGATAAAGTAGCAGATTCACAATGGCAACAACAATTCAATCTTCAAAAAAAAAATCTAGCTAGAAGTTCTTCAAAAAAGAGTACAAAGAAGAGTACAAGTAAGAAAAGTTCAAGTAGTTCTAGTGTAAGTAAGAATAATGATTCAGTACCAAGTTATCAAGAAATATTAAATAATATGAAGGTAACTCAAGGAGTAGGACCAAGTAAAATTATAGATGGTTTGACTGGAAAAGCATATAACAGTGGAGAAGAATTGCTAGCAGCATATGGATATAAAGCTACTCGATAAGGAGGTATAATAATGCCTATAACACGTTTTAAAGATGAGAAAGAGAAAGAAGAATATTTAAAACAACTTAAACAACAACAACAAGCGAATCTACAAGAAGCAAATAGAAGAAATCAAGAAGCAACATCAAAGTTTAATGAAATAGCTAGCAACAGTAATAATAACAATTCTACAGATTCAAATAGCTTATGGAATCAAATAAAAACAACTGCTAGCAATAATTTTAATAATTCAAACAACTTAACATTTGGATTTGATGATACAATACAAGGGAATAAACAAGCTTCTAACTTTTTAAAAGGTTTGGCAAAAGATTCGGGATATGGAAGAAATAATGGATTTAAAACATCTAATACAGCAAATGACTATATGAAACAAGCATTAGAATTAAATAAAAGAAGTCAAGATTTACAAGCACAAGAAGAGGCAAAAGAAAAAGATAAAGATTCTTCGGTGTTAAGTAAAGTAGGAGATTTCTTTAAAAATTTATTAAGTGGAGCTACACAAGGAAGTGCAAATTTAGCACAGGGATATGCAGATACAATGGCAATGTTAGAGAAAAACTTGAGTAAAGATAAAACTTCACGTTTAGATGAACAAATAAAGGCTTCTCCATATGTTAATGATGAATTAAATTACGAAAATAAAGTTAATGCAAATAGAGAAAACACAGTAGATAAACTTATTGGAAATGTAGGTAATACAATAGGTAATATGATTCCATCAATAGTAGTTGGACAAGCTACTGGTAGTGCTTTTTCAGATGTAGGAGGGAAAATAGGTTCAGCTATATCTAAAAATGCTTCAAATATGGCAATGGCAACTCAAGTTCTAGGTAATGAAACAGCAAATACACAACTAGATGGACAAGATTTTAATAAATCATATGTTACAGGTTTAGCAAAATCAGCAGTTAGCTTCGCAACAGAGAAGCTAACTGGAGGAGATATACTATCCAAGGGAACATCTTTAGATGACATGGCAAAGAAATATGTTGTTAATAAATTCAAGTCAGATTGGGGTAAAAGATTAGCCACAGCAGGATTAAACATCGCAGGAGAAGTTACAGAGGAAAATTTAGAAAATCAATTAAACTATGTAGTAGATAAAGTAATAAATAATAAAGATATGCCAGATTTAAAAAATTGGTGGAATGATGCATCTGAAACTACAAAGACAACATTCTTTACTACAGCATTAATGCAATTAGTTGGTTTGGGTGGCTCGTCTTATAAAGACTACGTTGATACAGATAATATGAATAAGAATGATACGAAAAATTATCAGAAAGCATTTGATGAAGTAAAAAAAGTTGTTAACAATACAAATAACACTAATGATGCCAATTCCAATAATGTTAATTACTTAAATAGTAATGTAAATACTCAAACAAATACCCAGCAAGACATTGCTAATAGATTAAATGAAATAGTAAAGAATGATAAATACATATCACAAGAAGATAAACAGGCAATGATAGAAGCAACCAATAATTTAGCTTCTAATAATCAATTAGATAATAATAATACATTAGATGCAATAAATCAAATAAGACAAATATCGCAATTATCTCAAGAGCATAATGATCAATTAGATACAGGTAAAAAATATCTTTCTGGAAGAAAAGAAATATATAATAAATACAGAAACGTAACTGATTATGATAATTCAATTGTGCAACAAGCAAAAGACGTTATTCCCTCAAACAAACAAGGAAAAAGAACTAAAGAACAATGGTTAGATGTTGCTAAATATATAGGAACAAATATAGCAGATAAATCTAATTCAGAAATACAAAAAATTGCTTATAAAAGTTGGCAAGAGGAAACACCAAACAATTCAGCTACTTTAAATAAACAAGGACAAAAATATGTAAAATTCATGTCTGATGATTGGATAGATACTATATACGATGCAGTAGAAAAACAAAGACAAAAAAGTGGATATGTAGCAAATAATGATACAGTAAATGCACTAGATAATCTTTATAATGAATATACAAACAATCAAACAGTTCAGAATAACAATATTCAAAATAATATTGATACATCAAAAATGAATCTAGTAGATAGTGCAAAAGCATATAATCTAAATGGTAATGATGAAACAATACAAAGTATAAATCAAAAATTAAATGACAGAGGAATAGCAAGTAGATTTGATGGAAACTTATTTAAAAATGATGATGGAACACCTAACAAAAATATAAATGCATTGTGGGGAACAAATACAGATGAAAACGGAAACACACGTAGAGAAATAGTATTTAATCCTTATGTGGATGGAGATATAAATGAGCAAAAAACAATGCAACAAGTAACCATACACGAAATGTTACACGATATGGCTGGAGATAAGCAAGTAAGAAGTGATTTATTTAATTTAATATTAGATAAAAATAAAAAGAGAGATGGATATGGTGATGCAAGAAGTAATTTAGAAGAAATGTATTCACAAGTATATGACAAAAATAGTAAAGATTTTAAAGATTTAGTAGATGAAGAAGAGGTAGCAGATACATTAGCACAAAAGTTAGGAGACCAAGACTTTATTAATTCTTTGAATGAAGAAAAGCCAAATGTATTCAAAAGAATATATGATTGGGTAGTAGATAAATTAAATCAATTCACAGGAAGTAAAAATGAAAAGATTTATTGGGAAGATGTAAAGAATAAATTTGAAAGTGCATATAAACGAGAAGCAAATAACGAAATATTAAGTAAAAATATTTTAAGATATTCACTAGATGATAAACAGAGAAATAAGATTTCAAAAATTTCTAAAAATGCAATAGATGAGAAAGGAAATTTAAAAGCATTTAAACAACAATTGCAGGAGTATAAAGATAAGAAATTACCAACAGGAGTAGAATTAATTGTTGCAAAAGATAATGATGGATTGAGATATGCTCAAGTATCTGATAAGCCAATAGTTATGAATCAAAGTAATATAAATAAAATTCTTATAAATAAACATTCTAATATTGATTCTACAATACTTGAAAATATAGATGAAGAATTACAAAATAGTGTTTTTGCTATGGATTCAAGAAGTAGAAAAAATTCAAAAGTTATAGTTTTGGATAAGGTTGACAATAATGGAAATCCTATTATAGCAACAATTTATGAGAATAAAAAGAGTGCAAATATTGAAGTAAATGAATTAACTTCTGTATATGAAAAAAATAAATTCCAAAATCTAATAAATTCAACTGCAAAAGAAGGATATAATTGTTATACAAATAAAAAAACTAATGATTGGCTACTTCGAAATAGGCTCCAATTGCCTACCCGTTTTGCCGAAACATTAGTTTCTACTAATAGTATACCAACATCAAATAATAATGTCAATACTACTAATAATAATTCTATGCAAGAATCTGAAAATAATTCAGGTTCTTTTAATTTGTCTAAAACAAAACAAAAGCAGTTAGAGTTAATTAAAAAATCAAATCCTATGTTAGATGATTATCATACAGGAGTAAGAACTGTAGATGATATAAAGACTTTCAAAGAAGCATATGATATTGCTAAAAAAGAAGCATCAGATGGTGGATGGGATGAATATGCATCTTATCCAGATATAACTAATGAAATGATAGAAGATTCATTAAAAACAGGAAAGATAACAGTATATAGTTCAAATGACATAAAAAATGGAGCTTTTGTAACGCCATCATATGAACAGGCATTAGAATATGCGGGTAATGATTCAAGTAAAGTAAAAAGTAAAAAAGTAAATGTAGATGAAGTAGCTTGGATAAATTTAGATGAAGGACAGTATGCTAAAGTAGATAATTCTAATATCAAACCATCTATAGAACAATCGGGAGCATGGCAATCATTCTTAGAAAATCAAATAGGACAAACAGGAAAAGGGAAAACCGTTCAAGAATTAAGATTACCTATAAAAGAGAATTTGGAAATAGTCCAAAATAGTAATAAAAGTTTACAAAACAAAAGAAAATTAAATCCTGTAGAAATATCTAAATTAAAGCCAGAAGATGCTTTAACAACACCTAATTTAAAAAGTAAAAAATACGAAAAAGGGAATAAACAAAGTAGTTTCTTATCTAACATAGTAACTGATTCAGAATTTTTGAATAAAGATTTACGACAAGAAATAGGTAATGAAGAATCAGTAAAATACTATAAAGGAATAACAAATAAAGAAACTTTGGAAAAATCTTATAAAGAATTACAAGATGGTGGTTCAAAAGAAGTTTTAAATTGGTTTTCAAAAGATGATAAAAATATTACTGCAGATGATGTTACAAAAGGTTGGATATTATTGAAACAATATCAAGATGCAGGTGATTATGCTAGTGCAGTTGAAGTTGCTAAAAAAATGAGAAATATGGGAACTAAAGCGGGACAAACTGTTCAAGCATTTAATATTTTATCTAGATTAACGCCAGAAGGTATGACATTATATGCGCAAAAAGAACTTTCAGAAGCGTATGATCAAATGGTAAAAGGAAAAAGTAAAAAATGGATAGAAGAAAATGAGAGTAAATTTGATTTAAGTCCTAATGAAACAGCTTTTATAAAAGATACAATGGAACAAGTTTCAAAAATGGAAGATGGATATGATAAGAAAGTTAAATTGGCAGAAATACAAAAACTTATTACAGATAAAATTCCACCAGCTAAAGGACAAGGAATAAAAGCTTGGATGAGAATTTCAATGTTGTTCAATCCAAAGACACAAGTAAGAAATGTTGCTGGGAATGCGGTTATTTTACCTGTAAATATGTTTAGTGATAGTGTTTCTGCAGGAGTAGATAGATTAATTAGTAAGAGAACTGGAGTAAGAACAACAGGAAATATTAATATTAAGAATTATGTTAAAGGTTTTGGAAAAGGACTGTCTGAATCGTATAATGATTTTAAGAAAGGCATTAATACGAGAAATATTGAAGAAAATAAATTCGAAGTTGGAGAAGGTAAAAGCTTTAAAGATAAAGGTATAGGAAAAGCCTTAAATAGAGTAGATGGCATATTGTCTTTTATGCTGGATGCAGGGGATAGAGGCTTCTATGAAGCTACATTTAACAATTCAATAAATAATCAAAAAGTATTAAATGGTACAAATGATGTAACACAAGATATGATTGATATAGCTACCACAGAGGCTTTGCAAAGAACGTGGCAAGATAGTAATACTTATACAAATTCAGTATTAGGAATAAGAAATTTGTTAAATAAAGTAAATGCAAATGGATATGGCTTAGGTGATGTTTTAATACCATTTGCAAAAACACCTGCTAATCTTACTAAAGCTATAATAGATTATTCACCAATTGGTTTAACGAAAACTTTAACATTAGATGCTAAAAAATTCAAAAATGCAATAGATACAGATCAATATGTTCCACAAATGCAACATAAATTTGTGCAAGATATTGGAAAAGGATTTGCAGGTACATTTTTATATGTGGCTGGATATGCACTAGCAAAAGCAGGAATATTAAGTGGTGAAGCAGATGATGATAAAGATGTAAAAAACTTTATGAAAAATTCATTAGGAATTAGTAGTTATTCAATAAAGATAGGAAATAAAAGTTTTACATATGATTGGGCTCAACCTGTTGCAACTCCATTTGCAATAATGTCAAATTTTGTAAAATATGACAAAGAAAATCCAGATGCAAGTATATTAGAAAAAGGCATAAAAGCATTGAATATAGGAACGGAACAGCTATTAGAACAGAGTTTTATGGAAAGTTTAAATACAGTATTAAATGGAAATGGCGAAATACTAGAGAATCTAGCACAATCAGTATTTGAGTTGCCAGCAAGAGCAATTCCAACATTTAGTAAACAAATTGCAGATATGGTGGACAGTACACAAAGAACTACATTTGAATACGATAAGCCGATACAAAGTGCAATAAATTCTGTAATTGCTAAAATTCCTATAGCAAGTAAAAGTCTAGCTCCGAGTATAGACACCTTAGGTAATGAGATACAGAAATATGGAGGAGAGAATAATTTTTTCAATGTATTTATTAATCCAGCAAATACTAATAAAGGAAAAATAACAAAAGCAGGCACAGAAATATATGATTTATATATGAAAACTGGTGATAGTAAAGTTTTTCCTGTTACTGCACCTTATTACATTAATAATAATGGGGATAAAATAGTAATGGATTCTAAACAAAGAGCTGAATATCAAAAGACAACTGGAGATTATACAGAAAAAGCTATTGATGAATTAATAAAAAACAAAGATTATAAAAAATTAAGCGATGACAAAAAAGTAGAATTGATTTCAAATATTATAAATGATTCAAATAATATGGCAAAACATAAGGTATTAAATATAGAAAGTAAAGATGCAGAAAAAACAAGGAAACTTATAGAAAAAGTAGGAACTAAAGCATATTATGATTATAGCTTTAAAACTCAAAATATAGAAGGTGAAAATGCTAATAAGCAAAAGATGAATATATTAGAAGAATCTGATTATAGTAACAGTATAAAGTCAGAGTTATATTCTAATACAATTGGGCAAAACGATGATAATTATAATACAATATATAAAAATGCTGGAATTAATATAAATGAGTATTTGAAATATAAACAACAAGATTTTACAAGTGATAAAAAAGATGATGGCACTTTACAAGGAAAATCAACAAAAAATAAAAAGAATAAAGTATTTAACTATGTTAACAATATGAAATTAAGTTATGAAAATAGATTAATACTTTTAGGAACACAATATAAATTAAATACACAAGAAAGAAAAGATTTATTTAATTATATAAATACTATTAAAATAAACAAAGATGATAAATTGAAATTTTTAAATAAATGCCAAGGTTTTACTGTTTACAAAGATGGAACTGTAGAATATTAAAATATCGTTGTAATTTAATAGCAATTATGATATTGTTTTATTTGAGGGGATACTATATGAAACAAAAAATTATATTAATAACAGTAATAATTTTAACATTTATGAATACTTTTTCATTAGCTCATCAAGGCAGAACAGATAGATATGGAGGACATTATGACCATTCGACAGGAACTTATCATTATCATAATGGTTCTTATTCTGGGAAATTTACAGCACCAGTTGAAGAAGGTGGAACAAGAATAGATAATTCTAATGAACAAAATGATAAATTAACAGTCAATAGAAATGATACAAGTAATATAGATAGTATATTACTTGAAAATGCAAGAGATGAAATAAACAGAAAAACAGAATCTATACAAGAACTTAATAATAAAATAAATGAGCAAGAAAAAGAAATTCAAAGTCTTAAAGAAGATAAAAGATGGTTACATATCATATATATAGCAATAATAATTGTTATGCTTATTTATGGCTATAAACATTTAAATTAAAAATAAAGGATACTTCATATGAAGTGTTCTTTTATTATGGAGAAAATATGAAAGATCAAATAGTAAAAAAAGTAAATAGAAAAGATGGTGGAACACCTCAAACAATAGCTCAGTTAATTAGAAAATATAGTTTAGACACAATGTGGGAGAATATTCAAGCAGGAACTATAAATGCAGATAGAATTAAGACAGGCAGTATAAATGCAGACCTTATAAAGACAGGAATAATAAACGCAGATTTAATTAAAACAGGAGCAATTAATGCAAGCTTAATTACAGCAGGAATATTAAATGCAGATTTAATAAAAGCAGGAACTATGTCTGCTGACAGAATTAAAGGAGGAACCTTAATTCTGGGTGGAGAGAATGATACAAACGGTTCTATGCAAGTAAAGGATGCAGAAGGAAATAATTTAGTTTCCATCGGAAAAGAAGGATTAAAACTAGAAAATGGTACACAATTAATTTCAGAAGAGGGAATATTAAGTGTTATTCAATTTGGACAGAATAATTGGAAAAAAGTAGGTTATAACGCAAATCTATCTAATAATGTTATGGAAAAAATGACATATGATATTCCGGTATTTATTCCAGAAGGTTATACAATTATGGATGCTAGAGTTGTTTTAATGCATTCTCCTATAAAATGGAGTGGTTATGGAAAAAACGGCTGGGGATATTGCAAAAATCTGAGATTGTATAAGAATGAACAAGCAGAGAATTGGTATGAAGAAATTATATTAGATTCAGAAGGCTTTACAGAGGAAGAATATTATACAAATGAAATTGAAAAGGCTTTTGGAGAAGGTGGCTTCTCTCCAACTGTACCAGGAGAAACAAATCATAATGTAGAAATGACAATAAGTAAAAATATTAAAGATTTCTTATCAATAGATAAAAGTATGACTTTACAAATACATTCTGGGAATGAACCTCCAGAATTTAATATAGATTTAGGAGACCTATATAGTTCTGAATGTTTTAACAATACAGGTAACTGTATAGCAATTCTAACAGTAATAGGTTTTTATAAAGGAGGGAATGCATAGTGGATATAGAATTTATCAGAGGAGACACGCAATTCTTCAAATTTCAGGTTAAAGATGGAGAAGGAAATCCAATGCAATTAAAAGATGGAGACAGACTGTATTTTACAGTTAAACAAAATGCTAATAGCGAAGATATATTAATTCAAAAAAGATACCCAGAGGATATTCATTATTCTGATGGGTATTTTAATTTTGTCTTAAATTCAGAAGATACATCGGATTTAGCGTATGGAACATATAATTATGATATCGAATTAAAATCTGGTGATTATGTTAAAACTCTAGGACAAGGTACTATAACACTAACAGAAGAAATTACTTTTAGGAGTGATGAATAATGAATGAAATAAACGATTTATCCAATACAGATATGGAGACTAGAGAAATAACAGATTTAACTAATAGTGAATATGAAAATTATTCTGTAACAGATTTAATTAATATTCCATTAATCGTTGGACCTCAAGGACCACCAAATGTTTTGAGTGTTGGAGAAGTAAAAACTGGAGATAAGTCAAACGTAAAAATAAGAGGAAATTCTCCAAATCAAATATTAGATTTTACCCTAGAAAAGGGAGACAAAGGAGAAACAGGAGAAAGTGGAGTATACATTGGAGATACAGAACCTGTAGATGAAGCAATAAAAGTATGGATACAACCTGATGGACAGGGTTCTAATATTTTAAAAATAAGAAACAGCAAAGGACAGTTTGAGGGTGTTTTGAGTATTAAAGGAGACCAAGGAAAACCTGGTCAAGATGGAAGCCCAGGACCTGCCAACACATTAACAATAGGAACAGTTCAAAGTGGAGATACAGCAAGTGCGACTATAACAGGACAAGCACCTAATCAAGTATTAAATTTAGTATTAGTTAAAGGAGATACTGGCCAACAAGGTCAGCAAGGTCCACCTGGAACACCAGCTAAGAATTATATTATAGAAACAACTAATAGAACTGTAGAAACAGAAATAGAACAAAATACAAATTATGAAGTACCTACTTATGAAGTAGGTACTAATTCTTTGTCTATATATTTTGAAGGAAGCAAGCTAATAAAAAATGTTAACTACATTGAAGTTGATTCAACACACATTCAGTTCAAAGACTGGGATGTGCCAGTTGATAGTAACTTAGAAATAATAATAAGGAAGGAGGAGAAATAATGCCAGAACCTAGAATTTTAGAGTTAGAAAAAGAATTAAAAAAATGCAGAAGCTATAT
>OGQB01001212.1_pt1 | contig 23096 bp, 20 predicted proteins | sample 1553071 | NCBI WGS metagenome assembly OGQB01 (sample SAMEA2580284, study PRJEB22360) | human gut metagenome | biome: human gut; feature: human-associated habitat; material: faeces | place: Denmark | collected 2008/2010
CATGTCGAAAAGGCGGAGGCGCTGGTGTCCAAATTCCGCAACCAGAAACAGCAGAAAATACAGCTGCGGAAGACACCACATCAGGTGATGAAGCAGTTGAGCTTCACTGGCTTAATAAGTGTGAGAGTGATGTGGAAGCTCAGATATGGCAGCAGGTAGCAGATCTTGTCCATGAGAAATATCCAAATATCACAGTAACAGTTGAGAATACAGACTGGACAAGTTACTGGACAAAACTTCCTGTAGAACTGGCGAGTGGCAATGCACCTGATTTAATATATATGCATTTTTCCAGAGCATCAGATTATACAAACTCTATGCTTCCAATCAGCGATTATATCGAAAAAGATGAAGATATAAATATTGATGATTTCTATTCAGGAATTCTCGATTCCTTTATATTCGATGATCAGGTTTATGCACTTCCATATGACTTCGGTCCATATATTATGTACTACAATAAAGATCTGTTTGATAAATATGGAGTTGAATATCCGGATGAAAATACAACCTGGGAAGAATTTAAAGATAAATGTAAACAGCTGACACAGGATGGAAACTACGGAACAGTATTTGCTTCCAGTCTGGATTATTATGATCCTCAGGTTCTGTCACTGGGAGGAGAAATTATTAACGAAAAAGGTGAATTTGATATTACAGGTGATAAGACTACAGCAGCGTTACAGTCTCTGGCAGATCTGATCAATGTAGATAAAGTTGCTCCAAAGATTGCTGATACAGCGAATACAGTATGGAACTGGGAACAGTTTGAAGGCGGTAATATCGGAATGTTGATAGATGGACCGTGGACTGTCACAAATGTTGTAAATTACTGTGATTTTAATGTTGGATATTCTATTATTCCTAAGGCTGAAAAACAGGTTACAACAATTAATGGTTCAGCACTTGCTGTAACTTCAGAATCAAAACATCCGAAGGAAGCGTATCAGGCACTGGAAGTTCTGACAAGCCCAGAAGCACAGAAACTTCTGGCAGAGAATGGAAGAGCACTTCCGTCACGTGACTCTGTAAGAGATTATTATTATGAGTCAACAAGTGAACAGGAAGGACTGGAAGATGCGATAAAGAAATCTATGGAAATTGGTGTGCCATATTATGTTACCAAGAAATATTCTGAAGTAAGCACTGTTTTCAATTCAGGAATGGATACAGTTTGGGCAGGCGAAGTATCAGCAGAAGATGCAGCGAAAGATATTCAGGCACAGGTAGACATGATTTTACAGTAATAAGGCAGATGAGGCAGGTGAGAGAACTTACCTGCCTTACTTAAAAAGAGGTGAAAACGGACGTGAAAATAAATAAAAAAAACAAATCTTGTAGAAAAAAAGAGAAGAGTGATCTCGGTGCTGCGATTTTATTTCTTGCACCCAATTTCATTGGATTTTTGATATTTACACTGATACCAATGGTATTCTCGCTGGTTATGAGTTTATATGACTGGCCTCTTACAGGAACTCATACATTTGTTGGATTAAAAAATTTTATAACTCTGTTTACCAAAGATATTTTGTTTTTTAAGGTAATGAAAAATACGTTTGTATATGTTATTGCGTATGTGGCTTTAAATGTAGTAATAGCACTTGGAATGGCCGTGTGGATTACAAGTTTGAAAAAAGCAAATCAGTTTTTCAGATCTGTTTTTTTCCTTCCAATGATGGTAGGTATTGTATCTTCAACCATGATTTTTAAATGGATTTTGAATGATACGGGAATTGTAAATACAGTGTTACGTTTTTTTGGAGCAGAAGGATTTAACTGGTTTGGAAGTACAAAGACAGCAATGATCGCAGTTGTGATCGTCAGTATCTGGCAGGGATTTGGATATAACATGGTTATTTTTATTTCCGGGTTACTGAGCGTTCCCAAATCATTGACAGAGGCCGCTAAGATAGACGGGGCAAATTCAATCCAGATTTTCTTTAAGATAACACTTCCTGCAATGTCACCATCAATTTTCTTTGCAGTGGTAATGACTGTTATCAGTTCCTTTCAGGTATTTGATCAGACATTTGTATCAACAATGGGAGGACCTAATAATGAAACAAACACGATGGTACTGTACCTGTATAACAATGCATTTAAATATCAGAGACTGGGATACGCGTCTGCGATTGCCTGGGTATTATTCTTCTGTATGCTTATTATTACAGGCATTTTGATGAAACAGCAAAAACGTTTAGTAAATTATGACTCATAAGCAGGAGGCTTACATGAAGAAAAAAAGAGGAATTATATCAATTGTTCTTATCAGCATAATAGCTGTAATATTTATTATTCCGCTGGTATATATGGTTTCTACATCATTGAAACCAAAGTCGGAAGTTTTGCAGGATACTATATCATTGATTGGTTCCAGAGTAACTACTGAAAACTATGAGAGAGCATGGAATGCATTTCCATTTGCCAGATATATGTTTAACTCAATTTTCGTAGGACTGGCAACAACGGCACTGACAGTATTCACATCAGCAATGGCGGCATATGCATTTGCAAGATTGAAATTTAAGGGAAGAGATAAGGTATTTTTTGTATATCTGTCAACATTAATGGTGCCGCTCCAGGTAACTATCATACCATTATATATGATATTACGTATGTTGGGATGGCATGATTCTTATGCTGCATTGATCGTACCTCCGGTTTTTAGCGCATTTGGTGTGTTCATGCTCCGGCAGTTCTTTCTTACTATCCCGGCAGAAATTGAAGAGGCTGCTAAAATAGATGGATGCAGCAGGGTGGCAATTTTTCTGAGAATCATTCTGCCGATGTCAAAACCAGGTCTTGCATCACTGGCAATATTTACGTTTGTAAATTCATGGAAATCTTTCTTCTGGCCACTGATCGTTACATCATCAGACAAGTACAAAACTCTTCCTATAGGTTTATATGCGTTCAGCGGACAATACGGAACAGACTGGTCAGCATTGATGGCTGCAACAGCAATCAGCATTATACCGGGAGTTATTTTCTATATAATTTTCCAGAAATCCCTGGTTGAAGGAATATCACTGACAGGAATGGGTGGAAGATAGATGAGTAAGGAGGGACAGTAATGTCTTTTGTATTTAATGAAGCAGAATTCAAAAAAGAAAGCGAAGAATTTTATAGCACATATCCGGTTGATGTATCGGAAATCGAAAATGAATTGAATCAGCGTTATGAGAAAGAAAAAGTATCTGCAATGGTACAGAAAAAATGGACATATGAGGCAATTGCACAGAAATGCAAAGTCAAAGTTTTCAGGTACTGTCCTTTTTATTCAGAAGTCATTACAGGAAGGGACAGAAATTCAGTTGCAGGGGCATTTCCTCCAATACCGGGGCTTGGCTGCTGGGCGCTCAGAACGCATTATCCGGTAAAGGAATTTGATGACTGGAGAAAGCCATATGTGGAAAGAGACCTCCTTTTTGCAGAGATGATGACAGATCATTCACATCATTATGCTGATGTAGAACGTGTACTTTATGATGGATTTGAGAAGATCCGAAAAGAAGTTTCGGAAATGAAAGCCGAAAGTACAGAAGAACAGGAATTCAAGGACAGCATGCTGGCAGCCTGTGATGCGGCAATTACATTGGGATATAAATTCTCAGAAGAAGCAGACAGAATGCTCCAGACAGAAAAAGATGATTCTGTACGGGAACAGCTTATCCGAATCCGTGACACAGCAGGAAGAGTTCCACGTCTTCCGGCAAAGACATTTTATGAAGCATTGACATCTGTGTGGTTTACAAGAGAACTTTGTACTGCAATGGAAGGCAGCGGATTTGCAGTCATGGGACACTATGACAGGATTTTGTATCCATATTACAGAAAAGACATTGAAGAACAACGAATCACAAAAGAAGAAGCTCAGAATCTGATAGATTGTATGATGCTGATAACAGAAGCAAGATGGAAACATAATGAGAACACAAGTGGAACAAATGCTTCTGTAGTGATTGGTGGTTGTGACAGGGAAGGAAATATCATTTATAACGAAGTTACAGAAATGATATTAAATTCATTTGAAAAGTATGAGGTATCAAGTCCTAAACTGCAAATCAGAATCTCTTCAAAACATCCTGATAAATACAAAAAACATGTTGCACTGATCGCAAAATTAGGACGCAACTGTCTTTCAATCCTGAATGACGATGTTTTGATCGAAGCTCATCACAGAGCAGGGAAAAAAATAGAAGATTGTAGGATGTACCTTGCAGGTGGATGTCAGGAGCCGGTTCTTTCTAACGAATGTAATTCAAGAGCATTTATGTATCTTAATTTACCGCTGCTTTTGGATGCAATGCTATTTCCAAAAGAACTGGACTTCTGGTCAAAGGAAAATCTCAGAATGTCCAGAGTTGATACAGCACAGAATTTTGAACAGTTTTATGAGAGTGTTGTATATAACACGGCACAGTTTCTTGCGATGTGTGCAGTACATTATTATCGCTTTGAACAGATATGGAGTGAAATAAATCCGATGCCATTATATTCTGCAACTATGAAAAGCTGTATTGAGAAGAAGACCGAAATTACAAAAGGTGGGGCTGTATATAATTCTACCAGCTTTTCACTGATTGGAATTGGTACGTTTATTGATTCACTTTATGCGATTAAGAAGACTGTATTTGAAGACAGAAAATATACACTGGAACATCTGAAAGAGATGATCAAGGCTGATTTTCAGGGGTTTGAGGCAGATAGACAGTATCTGATGAATAAGCTTCCAAAATATGGACAGCCGGATGCCGGAGTAGATAAACTTGCAAAACAGGTATTTCATGATCTTGCAAAACACTCTTCAGGTATGCCGAATCCAAGAGGCGGATATTACGAAGCTTCATTATTTGCATTCTTCTTTTATGATGTTGTAAAAGAAAATACATGGGCCACACCTGATGGAAGGCATGCGGGACAAAGAATATCAAGAGGCTGTAATCCAGGTGAAACTTCGGAAAATATTGATGCAGCTACACTGATGAATTCTTTGCGGTCAATTGACATGGCAGAATATCCGGGCTGTGGGGTGACCTATCTGGAAATGCCGGTAAGTCAGACAGATACAGATGTAGCATTATTTGAATATGTGCTGAGTGCCTTTGTTCATTGTGGAGGAAGTGCATTAGACTTCAATGTTGTCGATAAAGACAAATTGATAAAAGCAAAAGAAAATCCGGATCAGTACAGAAATCTTGTAGTCAGAGTGTGTGGCTACAGTGCTCCGTTCATATCGCTGAGTGAAGAATTACAGGATGAAATTATACAGAGGGCTTTAAGAAATGGATAATACAATTCGACTTACCAATATTCAGCATTTTTCTGTACATGACGGACCGGGAGTCAGGACAACTGTATTTACCAAAGGATGTAATCTGAAATGTCAGTGGTGTCATAATCCGGAAACAATACAGAAGAAACCGCAGATTTCTTACAATGAAGAATTATGTATTGGATGTGGGATGTGTGTCAAAATATGTCCGGAACATCACAGATTTGATGTGCAGAATGGCAGACATATTTATGAAAGAAAAGACTGTAAGGTATGCGAAAAATGTGCGAAACAGTGTCCGACCAATGCATTGTCAGTATATGGAATCAGCAAAACAGTCGAAGAGATTGCTGAGGAAGCATACAGAGATTCTATGGTATTTCCAGAGTTTGGAGGAGTCACATTTTCAGGTGGAGAATGTCTTCTTCAGGCACAAAATGTAAAGAAAACAGCAGAGATCCTGAAGCAGAAAGGAATACATATCTGCATAGATACTGCTTTAAATGTAGCGTGGGATACAATAGAAGAAATACTGCCATATACAGATCTTTTTCTTGTAGATATAAAAGCCGGAACAGAAGAAACACACAGAAAATATACTGGTGTAACGAATAGAATGATAAAAGAGAATTTGAAAAAATTATCACAGGAAGCAGATATCTGGATTCGCATTCCAATGGTACATCATGTAAATGATACAGAAGAAGAGCTTAATGAAATGATAGAATTCATCAGTTCACTGGGTGATGGAGTCAAGAAGATTCAACTATTAAAATATCATTCTTTAGGTAAAATGAAATATCAGTGGATTGGAAAAGAATGTGTGGAGTTTGAGGAACCGGATGAACTGTACAGAGAACATATATTAAGTAAAATGAGAGAGTTGCCGTTTTATGTTGAATGGAATTAAAATTGCACAGGAAAATGAAAACAGAAAAATCTGGAGAAGAGAATGGAGATATCAGAAATTAGGCAGAGAGAATGATTTCAGTATACCATTTGAATATAAGACTACGGTATGGCCGGATATAGAGATGTTTGATGTAGAAGAGAAAGATTTCCGATTTAAAACGGAGGGCTATGAAGTCTGTCTTGTGCTGGACGTTGGTATGAATCATGCAATTTATATAAGGACACTGGGAATCAGCCTTATATGGGATGCCTTTCAGAATAAATTACATTTAAACGATCAGGAGACCTATCTTCATCATCAAAATGGAGTTATCCAGCTGAAAATTACCCGAAAAGGAACTGAATGTCGAGTTCAGGGAGGTGAGAGAGAACTAAATATATATGATTCGGGGCAGTATGATTTACATGTACAGATTGATACAAAATGTGGAAATGCCGGAGCATTTGAAAGTGAAAATAATGGGATGCTGGTATGGATGGAGGTATGTGGAATTCATACAGCCGATGAGTATAAGGAAGAGATTATTTCAGAGGAAACGAGAAGAGAACTGGTATGCAAGGACAAATTATTTTTCAAAAATGATCATTATTCAATTTATTATAATCATCTTGAAGATGAGATGTATGGAAAACCAGATGCATATGTAATTTCTCCTGAGCATATAATTTCTGCACAGAGGGTAACTGAAGAATTTCAGTGGCGACATAACCCTATGGGGGATATGACAAGAGTATTGAATAGAGGAAGTGAATGGAAGAGAGAAAGTTCACGGGAAGAATTCAGAATCAGTACCGGAATTCCAGCTGTAGATGCTGCATTTCAGATTGCAATGGATGTTCTTGATAAGGCAAGAAATCAACAATATGCACTTGAAGGTGAACATGGAATGTGGTCAGCCGGAGCTTTTCAGGGGACAGGAATGGGATTTGGAGTCTGGTGTCGGGATACAATGCAGATGCTGCTAAGAGGTATTGGCTTTATTGAATCTGGTATAACCAGAAGAACAGTAGAATATATTCTAAAATCAGGAAAAGACAATGCAGTGGATGGCCTGGCAGCAGTAGTCATTTCTGTCTGGGAGTACTATCTGGTTTCACATGACAGAGAACTCTTGTTGAAAAATGCAGATACGATAAAAGAAAAAATACAACAGTGTGAAGAAGTATTTAACGAAGAAAATGGATTGGTTTATGCAGCGTTCTGTTCCTCAAATGATGCTTACGAAGATTCGGAAGCAGGGGGCTATGCCTTAAGCACAGAAATTTATTTTATGTATGCTTTTGAATGTGCATTTAATATCCTGAAATGTATAGGAGAACCAGCGGAACATTATAAAGTTTTAGCAGCACAGATGTTGGAAATGATACGAAATAAGTATTGGAATCCGACAGCTGGAATATTTACATCGGGACCTGACGGGTCAGTGGCATTTAAAGATGAGGTATGGGAAACAGCAGGGGAAGAAGGTGCTGTCTGGAACATCTGGGGAATTGCGTCTGAAGAGCAGAAAAATCTGATTATGGATAATCTGGAGCATAAAATAATAACACCGTATGGTATTCCGCTGATGCCGGGACATCTTGAAAAAACTCATTTGGCAAGGTCTGTATGGACGGTTTATACGACCGGATATGCTGTTGCAGCTGCAGAACTTGGAAAAGAAGAATTACTTGTCACTTTGATCGCACAGCAGATCAGAAATGCTGTTTTTAATAAGACATTTTATGAAGTTTATAATGCAGATGATGGACGAGCATGGAGATGGCCTGCACAGACATGGAATGCAATTGGTTATATATCGTTATTATTGTCAGGTGTATTCGGTCTGAAAAAAGATATAGAAGGAATATGGTTTGAGGGATTTATTCCGACAGTGTTATCAGGAATCAGAATCTTCAATCTCAGATATGTCAATATGTGTCTTGATGTGTCCTCAGAAGGTGAAGGGAAAATTGTAAAAATGACACTGAATGGAGTAGAGGTCAAGAAAATTTTCTGGAATTTGCAAGGACATCATAAGGTAAAACTTATATGCAGAAAAGAGGATTAAAATGAAGGGAATTATAGTAGAAAAAGATGGAACGATTCGTCTGGCAGATGATATTCCGATGCCAGAACCAGGACCATATGAAGCATTGGTCAAAATAGAAAGCTGTATGATATGTAATGGAACAGATATGGAAATTATTCGGGGAGAACTGCCGGAAGCTCAGGTATTCCCGACAGTTCTCGGACATGAAAGTGCCGGAAGAGTTGTCAAGATCGGTGAAAAAGTAAAAGCCTATAAAATTGGCGACATGGTTGTCCGCGCAAGCCTGCCGTCAACTGACAAATATGCGAGCTCCTGGGGCGGATTTTCTGAATACGGCTTGGTGACAGATGCAAAAGCTATGGAAGCAGATGGAAAATCATATTCTCCAGGGTTGACGCAGCAGGTTGTTCCGGATGGAATTACAGCAATACAGGCATCTTTGATGATCACATTGAAAGAGACTTGTAGTGCTGTAAACCGTATGAATGTGAAAAAAGAAGATCACATTTTAATCGTTGGAGATGGACCGGTTGGCTTATGCTTTCTTTCCAACCTTATTTGTGAAGGATATACAGACGTACAAATGATTGGAAATCGTGACAGTAGTCTGAAAATTGCAGAAAAGATTGGTGCAAAAGCTGTTTGCAATAATCATGATGCTGATCGAAAAGCGGAATTTCTGGAGAAAGAAAAAGGCAAAGTTACACTTTATCTGGATACAATCGGAAGTCTGGCAACGATTAATCAGGGAATGAAGATAATCGCACAGGAGGGCAAGATTGCAGTATATGGTCTGCGGACTGGAAATGAATTAAAAGTTGATATCAGTCAGATGAGAAATTTTACGGTTCAGTTTGTACAATGGCCGATTGAGACAGAAGAGATGAAAACGCATGATCAGATTGCAGAAGCAATTCTGAAAGGAGAAATTAATACAGATTTACTGATTTCACATGTATTGCCTGTTGAAAAATTTCAGGAAGGATTTGATGCAATCAAAGAGAAAAGAGCTCTGAAAGTAGCATTACTCTTTGGTGGTGATAGATAGGGGACTGCCTATGTTAAAATGCAAAATCAACATAAATCTGTAGAAAATCCCGGCAAAACTGCCGGGATTTTAAGTTATGACAAACATCTGATGCAGAAGACCCAATTACGGGTCTTCTATTTTTAATGCAGTATAGATATTGGTCTGCCTGGAATCGGCCGGGTTGAAAGTGACCTTCACGGAACTGCCGGTAAGAAGTCCGCCAGTGGATTCATTAGAGGCACTTTCTGTATTGCAGGTGATCCGCACGCCATCAGAAGTCAGAAGGGTGATGGTGTTGGCAGTGGATGCAGTAATTTCTCCGGAAATAGTGAAGCCGGTATTGCGTTCACTTAAGTTTTCCGGGATATCTCCGGTGATACCGAGGATCGTGAGTCCATCAAGGGTTGTTCCATTGAAGTCTCCGGTATAAATTACATTTACATGTGCTCCGGATTCGATTCCACCACTGAAATAACAGGGAATTGCAGACATGTCCAGATTCAGGATGTTTGTGGTATTCTCTGGGGATACCTGAAGGATATTTGTCTGAATGTTCTGGATCACAGCCCGGAGTTTGTTTTCCGGTTTGATCTCAACTCCCTCCTGAGGTGCAGGAGTAGGAGTGGGTGCAGGCACATTGAGCGGATCAATATCAGAAACACTGTAGATTTTCATCTGAGAACCATCAAGTACATTTGGATCATCGGCTGAAGCTGGACCAAAATCTCCCTTATAGTGAAGATAAACCCAATTGCCGGCTTTGATGCCGCCCTGATAATATTGTTCTGTTCCTGTGATCGGGAAAGTAACGGTTTTTCCACCTTTAGATCTGATCGTAATGGAATTGGCGGTTAGATTCTGAACCTGTCCACGCGTAGTTCCTTCTTTTACTTCGGAAGTATCATGATAGTCGTCAACAACTTTGAGCACGCGGACAGCACCTGTATCCGTACTGTCAAGCTGCCCTTCGTAGATTACGCTGACAGCATCGCCACAGAGCATTCCGTCTGCACATTCCAGAGTTGCCTGGGAAATATCAAAGACATAGTTATCCGATCCGCTGAGAAGAGTAAGCTGATTACCGGTAAAATACTGAAGAGTACCCCGGATCTCATCCATATATACACGGGTGCTTCCAGGATTGATGTCCTGAATCTGTGTATCTTCTGAATCTGAGAAACGATCAACAACATCTCCCAGACTGCAGCCGGATAAAGTGATCAGAAAAAGTGATCCGATACAGACCACCAGTATTTTTTTCATGAAACTCCTTTCTGTGTTACAGCTTTAGGCTGCACACGGAACCAATACGTATAAAAATCAGTAAAGCCAAGAGATGCATACAGTCGTTTGGCAGCGGTATTTCCCTGAACGACCTGAAGATAGGCATTTTCAGCACCTTTTTTCATGCCCTCCGTGAGAAGTGCAGTACAGATCTGGCGTGCAAATCCCTGTCCGCGATAGTTTTCCTTTACATGGATCGCGTAGATTCCGATGTAGTCACGGTCAAGGATACCAAGTCCTGTAGCGATGATCTTCCCCTCTTTCCAGATGGAAGCACAGATCGTTTCTTTGGGAATGGCACGATACATAGAAGGAACAACGGCCCGGTGGATCGGGTTTGTCATTCCTTTCAGATCAAAAAGACTTGTGATCCAGATATCCGGAATCTCATCCGTGATCGTTACGGCAGAATATGGCGCATCCAGACGTGCATCACTCAGATGAAGCGTCATGACTTCAGTTACATGCTGGATCTCATAACCACGGTTTTCGAGAGTATAATCAAAATCCGAAGATACCAGCGGACTGATCTTAAAGATAGCAGGAGATCCCAGACGTTTGTAAACATCTTCGCAGTAGGCAACCTTTTCACGCCATGGAAGCGTAGAGTTTCCAAATTGTTCCACACTGTTGGTACGGTGCGTATAGAAATAAGAAAATCGCAGGATCCAGCCATCGTAAAGCTCCATTTTGTGAGATGGCCAGGCATTCAGCGACATATCTTCGATTTTTTTGATATTTTTTTCCATGATGAAGATAAAGCCCCCTTTTGCTGTTGCTTTTTATTATACCCAACAGAAGCGGATTGTGCAACTGCAAGTCCGGTGCATAAATGTCGGAAATACAGAGAATTTGGCGAACGAATCTTCTTTACAAAACGGCACGGTCCGTTCTATAATAAAACTCACCAGAGATCTTCTGGTATTCATAACCGTCGGTTCAGACGGAAATCCCTTTTTTATAATTGAGATAATTGTATACAGAAAGGAGTGTGATTGGTGTTATTGGTGGCAGGATACTGCTTCTGACGATCACCGGAGTTGCTGTTTTAATGGATCTGTATCAGATGAAAATAAAAAACAGCTGGATCCTTTTTTCGATGCTGATCGGGTTCGGATATGATCTGTGGCGTGGAGGATGGAATGGAACGGCATTTTTTATTTCAGGTACAGGAATTCCACTGGTGGTTCTCGGATGGCTGTTTTATTTCCGAATGCTTGGTTCGGGAGATATCAAACTTTTTTGTGTACTGGGAGGAATTATGGGACCAGTACATATTCTGTGGTGTATCTGGTATGCATTTCTGACAGGAGGGCTGCTTTCACTGGCCATTCTGATCTTGTGCGGCGGTTTCAGCCAGCGAATCCAATATTTGGTCAAATATATGAAAACGTATATCCGGACAGGCGAACGGAAAGCTTATTACCGAAATGGGACTGCGTGGGAAAATATTCATTTCACGGTTCCTGTCTTTATGAGTGTGATGTTGTATGCAGGAGGTATGTATTGAAAAAACAAATTTTTGCAGTCTGTGATCTGGAGGCAGAGTATGCCTGCAACTTTATGGACTATCTGAATCAGAAGAAAAATATCCCTTTTGAAATCCAGGCTTTTACCAGTGTGGAAAGTCTGGTGGCATATGTGAAGAAGAACCCCGTAGAGTTGCTGTTGATTTCTTCGGAGGCAATGTGCCGGGAAGTAGGAGAACTGGATATTGGTAAGATCGTGATCCTGACAGAGGGAAGTAAGCCAAAGGAACTGGAGAAGTATACTGGTGTGTATAAATATCAGGCATCATCAGATGTAGTACGCGAAGTGATGGCCTGTTATGGTGCGGAGAAGGCAATTCTTCCGGCGCAGCTGCCAGTATTAAAGAAGACGACGGAGATACTGGGAGTATATTCGCCGCTGGGAGGCTGCCTTCAGACTTGCTTTGCACTGACACTGGCGCAGATATTGGGCAGGGAAAAAAGTGTCCTTTATCTGAATCTGGAAGAGTATGCCGGGTTTGAAGAACTGATGCAGAAAAAATTTTTACATACACTCAGTGATCTTCTGTATTTTGTAAAACAGGGAAGTACAGGGATTGCAGTTAAGATGAATGGAATGGCAGAGAGTATGGGAAACGTGGATTTTATTCCACCTGTGCAGTCACCGGAGGATATCAGAGGAACTTCCTGGCAGGATTGGGAACATCTTTTGCAGGAAATCATTCTCCACAGTTCTTATGAGACGATTGTACTTGATATAGGAAACGGGATCGAGGAGGTTTTTCAGATGCTGGACATGTGTACTACGGTTTATACTCCGATAAAAACAGACAAAATGTCACGGAGTAAACTGGCACAGTTTGAAGAACTTCTGAGTGTGCGGGATTATCCGCAGATTTTGAGCCGTATGGTAAAACTGAATCTGCCGTATGGACAGGAAGTCCTGGCAGAGCCGTTTCGCGCAGAGCAGTTGGTCTGGGGAACGCTTGGCGATTTTGTCAGAGAACTGCTCGGAAAGGATGAGGTATGAGCAGAGAAACTTTTCAGTCACTGAGAATGCTTCTGATGGAAAAACTGGACCTTGCAAGAGAACTGACCGATGAAGAGATCCTGGAAGAAATTGATACACTGATTCTGGAGAGGATGCGGGATTCCTGCCTTTCTCTGAAGGAAAAAGTACAGCTCCGTCAGGAATTGTTTCATTCTGTAAGAAAACTGGATGTGCTGCAGGAACTGATCGAGGACGAAACGGTGACAGAGATCATGGTGAATGGTCCGGATGCAATATTTGTGGAACGGGCCGGAAAGCTTTCCCGTTGGGAAAAGACCTTTACTTCCGGAGAAAAGCTGGAAGATGTGATCCAGCAGATCGTCGGAAAATGCAACCGGGTGGTCAACGAATCAATGCCTATTGTGGATGCCCGTCTGGAGAACGGAGCCAGAGTGAATGCGGTGGTCCGCCCGGTTGCATTGAATGGTCCGATACTGACGATCCGCCGTTTTCCGGATACACCGATCACCATGGAAAAACTGATCGCACTTGGAAGTCTGCCTGCGGAATGTGCGGAATTTCTGAAAACACTGGTCAGGGCAAGATATTCCATGGTCATTGGCGGAGGAACAGGAAGTGGAAAAACAACGTTTCTTGGAGCACTGTCCAATTTTATACCCAGTGACGAGAGACTGATCACTATTGAAGACAATGCAGAACTGAAGATTCAGGGTATTGAGAATCTGGTACGGCTAGAGGCAAAGATGGCAAATACAGAAGGTGCAACATCAGTTACGATACGTGATCTGATCAAGACCGCTCTTCGTATGCGACCGGACCGTATTGTTGTGGGTGAAGTCCGCGGAGGCGAGGCGGTAGATATGCTACAGGCACTGAATACCGGTCATGAAGGCAGTTTGAGTACGGCACATGCCAATTCGGCCGAGGATATGCTCTCTCGTCTGGAAACAATGACTTTGATGGGAGTAGATCTTCCGCTGGAAGCGATTCGACGTCAGATTGCCTCAGGAGTGGATATACTGATCCATCTGGGAAGAATGCGGGATAAAAGCCGGAAAGTACTGGAGATAACAGAAATCTGTGGATTCGAAGATCATGAAATAAAAACCCGGACATTATATCAGTGGCAGGAGGGAAAAGGGCTGGTGCAGATTGCGTCCCTTCTGAACCGGGAAAAACTGATACGGGCAGGGGTGACTATATGAAACAGAATTATGCGGAATATCATTTTTCAAAAACAGAGATTCTGAAATATCTGATACAGAGCATTCTGCTCTGTGGAGCAATGGATTATCTGTTTTATCAAAACTGGTGGCTGATGCTGCTGACAGTTCCTGTTACTGTCCTGTTTATGAGACTGAAAAAGAAAGGATTGATCAGAGAACGAAAAAGGAAACTGAATTATCAGTTCAAGGATGCACTGAATGCATTAAGCGTAGCTGTACAGGCTGGTTACTCTGTCGAAAATGCAGTGGCAGCATGTTCCAGGGACCTGGAGAGACTGTATCCGAAAGAGACAGATATCGTGAAGGAGTTTCATTACATAGAAACACAGCTCAGAGTCAGTGTTCCGGTTGAGGAACTTTTACTGAGCCTTGGAGACAGGAGTGGTATTGAAGATGTGGAAAATTTTGCTGCAGTATTTTACACCGCCAAGAGAGCCGGTGGAGATATGAATCGGATCATACAGACTTCTGCGCGGATGCTTGGAGACAAGATTGATGTCCGTAAAGAAATTGAGACAACGCTGGCGGCAAAGAAAGCAGAACAGATGATCATGAGTCTGATGCCGGCCGGAATCATTCTCTACCTGAAACTGACCTCTCCGGGATTCTTAAGCGTACTGTATGGGAATCTTTTTGGAATGTGTGCGATGACACTTTGTCTGGGGATTTATGTGTTATCTTACTGGCTTGGGCGCAGAATTGTTGATATTGAAGTGTAGGAGAAAGCAGTATGTGGGTACATTTTATTATTTTTATGACAGCGTTTGGCACTGTGCTAGTCTGGAAAGCAGGGTGGCTCAGGCTGGATGGTATTGCTGATAAAGAAAGCCTCCGTCTGTTTCTGATCGTTGCCGTCTGTGGAAATCTGGCAGGAATGGCGATGACACTGACAAATGGAGACAGTGAAATTTATCAGAAAGGCCACAGAATCGAGAAGAGTGAGGATGGGGCTTATACGGAGGAACTGCAGGTTTCCGTGGGTGATGGGAAGCCGGAGAAAGTTGCTGTTCAGATTCCGGAAAAAGAGACAGAAGAAACGGAAGCGGAAAATGCACAAGTGAAGCAGTCGCCGGAAGAAATGAGACAGAAAGAGCTGAAAGAAGTGATTGAACAGTATAACAGGGAAAAACAGGATCCGGATTATTATTATCTGCCGGATTCCTGGGATGGCCAGACACTTAAGTGGCAGAAACCCGGGGAGAGTACTGGAACACTTCTGGCAGCACTGGCCCTGTTTGCGGCAGTCGTGCTGATGTTAAAAAAAGCGAGAGAACAGCAGGAAGAGATGGCAAAACGGGCAGAACAGCTTCTGATGGATTATCCGTCGCTGATCATGAAGTTTACACTTCTGATCCAGGCAGGTATGACGGTTCGCAGAGCATTTCAGAAGATCAGTTCAGATTATCTGAGAAATTGTCCGAAAGAAGGACGATATGCATATGAAGCCGTGACGACGACCTGCCATGAAATGGACAGTGGTGTGGCAGAACTGGAAGCTTACCGAAGGTTTGGAGAGCGGTGTGGACAGATGAAATATAAAACATTTTCTACGATCCTGATTCAGAATCTCCAGAAAGGCGGGCACAGGATGGCAGATCTTCTGGAAAAAGAAGCTTTGGAAGCATGGGATGAAAGAAAAAGAAAGGCAAGGGTAATGGGGGAAACAGCAGCAACAAAGTTGCTTGTTCCAATGATCATGATGCTTGCGGTGGTGATGGCGATCATCATGATACCTGCATTTTTGTCGTTCTATGGATGATTGTATAAAAAACGAGGAGGTAAAACAATGCGGGATTATCTGCAAACAGCAAAAGAATTTGTATACGAAGAAGATGCAGTAGGGGTTGTGGAGATTATTCTGATCCTGGTGGTGTTGATCAGCCTTGTCATTATTTTTAAAGAGCAGCTGACAAATCTGGTACAGGCAATCTTAAGTAAAATCACAAAACAGAGTAATTCAATTTGATGAAGAAAGGAGAGAGCCGATGGAGAAAAAGGGCAGTATTACTGTTTTTCTGGCGCTGATCTTAAGTCTCCTGCTATCACTGGTTGCAACGAGCATTCAATCTGTGCAGGCAGCGGCAGCGAGAACACAGATTCTGAACAGTATGGATATTGGACTTTATTCTCTGTTTGGACAGTATGATCGTTTTCTTCTGAAAAATTATGATCTGTTTTTTCTGGATGGAACACAGGGAGGAACAGATCTGAATCTGGCAGCAGTTTATGATAACTTTGAGTCTTATATGAAACCGATACTGAAACAGAACAGTCAGAAGCTGAAACTCAGGCAGGGTGGTTTCAGTGGATATCGTCTGGCAACAGATGAAGATGGCGAAGTCTTTTACCAGCAGGCAGTCACTTATATGAAAGATACGCTTGGAAGTCAGGGAGTACAGACACTTGTGAAGCGATATAAGAAAAAAGAGCAGAAAGTGAAGCAGGCAGAGAAAGATGGAAAACAGGCGGAAGCAGGGAATACACTGGAAGATTATGATTCCGAAATGAATTCTGCGGCACAGAAGAGCCAGGAAGCCAAAGAGGCTTCAAAGAAGGAAGAATCCGGAGATTTTGGTGATGGCACTTCGGGAGAGAGTTTTTCAGATGGAGAGGTAAAACCGCAGGTGGTAAATCCAGTTCCGGTGATTCAGAGGATTCGGCATATGGGACTTCTGGATCTGGTCCTTCCTTTTGGAAAAGAAGTTTCTGACAAAAAGGTAAAAACTAAAGAATTGGTTTCAGGAAGAAAACTTGAAACAGGATTGGCAATGGAGGATTCCGTAAAAGCAGATGGAAGTATGCTTTCCCAGGTTTTGTATCAGCAATATCTTATGGAAAAACTGGGAAACTATATAGAACCAGGAAAGAGCGGCTTAAGCTATCAGATTGAGTACATTATTGGAAAGAAAAACAGTGATGAGGCAAATTTGAAAGATGTAGCGAAAAAACTTTTGATGGTTCGGGAAGGACTTAATGTTGCATATCTGGTTTCAGATGCGCTTATGATGGGGCAGATTCATGCCATGGCAGCGGCAATTGCAGCCGCATTTCTTATTCCACCGGCAGTTGTGGTGATTGAAGGTGCGCTGATCCTATGCTGGGCTTTTGCTGAAAGTATTCTGGATGTAAGAGAGCTATTTGCCGGCGGAAAAGTGCCTTTAACTAAGAATGCCTCTAACTGGCAGCTGTCGCTGCAGGGGCTACCGGCATTGGTAGATAAGCTGGATACGGACAGGCAAAACGATGTAAACGGGTTATCCTATGAGGATTATTTGCAGATATTTTTATTGACAACTTCAAAGGCGCAAAAAGTTAAAGGGGGTATGGATATGATTGAAAGTTCGTTTCGGGAGATGGAAGACTGGAATGAATTTTGTCTGGATCATTGCATTACTGCACTGGAGGCTTCTGTGGATGTAAAGGCAAATAAAAGAAAAGTGTTTACCGTAACGCGGGAATATCACTATATTTAGCTGGAAAATAGATTGTCTTTTGCCATATTACTATATAAGAAAGGCGCAGAAGGATGCTTTCCCGGAAAGGAGATGGAAAATTGATTAAAAGAAAAAAGAGAAAAGATATACAGGCTCTAAGGAGCAGAACAAGAAGGAAGAGTTCTCTGGGAATCCGGTCTGTCAGAAAGTCCCCGTTTTCTGCCAGAAGTCTTTTCGGAAAAGTGTCTTTGTGCGCCTTTGGGAAAGAAATAAAAGAGCAGGTAAAAAAAGCCAGTCTCACGATAGAAGCGGCCTTTGCCCTTCCACTCTTTTTCTTTGGAATGGTGACAATGATACATTTTATGGATGTATACAGAATTCAGACGGAACACTTGAGCAAACTGTGCCAGAGTGCAAAGGAAGCCGGAATGTATGCGTATGTGGTGGGAGGCGACGGAGTAGAAGAAATTACGCTTCCTGATGTTTACAAATACAAGCCAATTGGCGGATTGATACCGCTTCCGGCTAAATGGCAGTATAACAAGGTGAGGGTTCATGCCTGGACTGGCGCGGACAGAGGAAATGGGAATAGTGAAGAGAATGAAAAACCGGAAAATATGGTGTATGTAACGGTTTCAGGTTCGGTGTATCACAAAAAGCTGAATTGCAGTCACCTTAATTTGTCGGTTACTAAAGTGTCGGGTGGAAATGTTTCTTCCAAACGAAATGAAAATGGAGAGAAATATCATGCATGTGAAAGCTGCAGTAGAGGGCAAGCTCCAGGAAGTACAGTTTATATCACAAAATCTGGAAACCGTTATCATAATGACAAAAATTGCAGCGGCTTAAAAAGGTCCGTACGTCTGGTAAAAGAGTCGGAAGCTGGTAATCTGCATGCATGTAAACGATGTGGTTAACAAGAAGAAATGGAAGGGGAATAAAATAATGGAACGAATTTGTATTCTTGCATTTCTTGGAATTAACAGTTGGAAAGATATACACACAAGAGAAGTTTCACTTTTGTCAATTGGTGTATTTGGAATTGTGGGAATGGTAAGAGCATGTTTTCTTGGAACTGTGAGTGTGAATCTGGTATGGAATGTCTGTATGGGGGCCGCTGTGATCGGGCTCAGTATCATCTCGAAAGGCGCTGTCGGGATGGGAGATGGTCTTTTATTTCTGTCGCTTGGGACAGTACTGCCTTTTGAGGAACTTTTGTCAGCATTTTTATTGGGACTTTTTTGCTGCTGTTTTTGGGGAATTGTGGTGTTATTTCTGTCAGGCAAAGGGAAAAAGACTGAGATGCCTTTCGTTCCATTCCTTATGTTGGGATATATTGGAGGTTTAATTTATTGAAAAAGAGAATAAAAAAGGGAAGCATGACAATAGAAGCAGCACTTTTAATGCCGTTGCTTTTGCTGGTTGTGATGATAACTTTGTATTTGTTTTTTTATGTACATAATAAGGTCTGGCTCACAGCCGCGGCTTACGAAGCAGCTCTTGACGGCAGTATGGAAACGGCACGGCCAGAAGGGAAAAGTCGTGATAAAGCATTAAAAAAAGGAAAAGAACTTGGGAACACCGGATTTTATGAAAGCAAAAACCTGAAACTTCAGGTCAGCGAAGGAAAAAAAGTGCAGGTAACGTATGATCTTGATATGTTTTCCGTATATGGAGGATTTAACAGTCATTTGCAGGTAAAGGGAAGTGTAAAAGTAATAAAACCGGTAACCTGGATCCGAAAAGTAAAGGGACTTTCTGAAGTGTCAAATAAGCTGAAGGGGTAAAAAATGAAATCAGAATATAAAAGAGATATAAATGGAAATTATCTTGTGCTGTATGAAAATGAAGAACCAGATACTTCTTCTTATCAGATGAGAATGCTGGTTGGCAATTCGATTCCATCTATTCTAAAATGCAGAGTGCAGGGAGTTGATGGACAGTTTATGGTGTGTTATGACATTACCTCCAAACAGTCTTTGCTTTCTCTTTATGAAGAAAAGAAAATGGGTTACGAAGATCTTCAGATGATCCTGGGGGGATTTGTGCAGGTGATGGAAGATATGTCAGAATATTTGCTGAATCCATGCAGGTTAGTATTGAAGCCAGAGTATATGTATGTAGATGTGGAAAAGAGACAGATCTATTTTTGTTATCTTCCTGGATATGATGAAGATGTGAGACAGAAATTTCAGGAACTGACAGAGTATATTCTTCCGATTCTGGATCATGAAGACTCAAAGGCTGTAATGCTTGGGTATGGAATATACAGAAGAGCTTTGGAAGACAGTTTTCATTTGGAATATATAAAAAAGGAACTTTATCAGGATAGAGAGGAAATAGAAAAAACAGTTGGTTCCTCAATTTTGCAGGAATCAGGCACTATGACAGAGAAAAGGTGTAATTCAGATGGCAGTGAGAAAATTGATCTGTTTGAAAATTATGGGGAGTCAAAAGAGGAAAAGCCTCAGGAAGAACATCTGGAAGAGTTGCTTTGGGAGGAAGAATTATCTGAAAAAAAGAAAAAAGATGTTGGGGGTACGTCTAAAGGATTTTTGATTTGGTGTGTAGCAGCTGGATTTTTTGCACTGGTGGTTGTGGCCGCAGAAACACTGGGGTATCTGCCGAGGGTATCTATGCAGGTTATTCTGGGAGTGGCAGCTGATTATGGTAATTGGAATGTTGTGTACCTGGGGTGTGTCCGTTATAAAGAATAAGAATTGCATCAGACATGAGAAAAAGGGACATCTGGAAATACAGAATAAAAGAGAAAATAAAAAAGTGAGTGAAGACTCAGGAAAAGATAAGGTGAACTTTAAAGATAGCATTGAAAGAAACACGACTTCAATGCAAAATACAGCAGAAGTATTGCACCAAAAAGAAAAAATATCAATATCACAAAAAAATTGCGGCGAAACAGTGGTTTTATCTGCGAATATTGTTACTGGACCGGCAACTCTTGTAAGCCGTGAACCTGGTGAACTTGCTACGATTTATCTTCAGAATGAACTTACGGTAATTGGAAAAATGGAGAATGCAGCGGATGCGGTGATCGAACTTCCTACAGTAAGCCGGATACACGCGAAGATACGGAAACGGGAGGGAGAATATTATCTTACGGATTTGAATTCACGCAATGGAACATCTGTAAATGGCAAAATTTTAAAAGGGGATGAGGAATATTGCCTTCAGGATCAGGATCAGATAGACTTTGCGCAGGCCAGGTATGTGTTTCTGAAATAAAATAACAGATTTTAAAAATTTACCGGGTCTGATCTGTTGAGGTATCAGAGAAATTGTGCTATACTTATTCTATTATCAGAAAGTAACGAAAACAGTATTGAAAGTAGACTGAAAATATCGAGGTGATGGCGTGGAAGAAATAAAAAAAGAACCAATAACGGTTCTTTTTATACTTCTGAATATATTGATATTTCTTGTTGTTGATTTTACCGGCGGATCAGAAAATACTGCTCACATGATTGAATGTGGAGCCGCCTATCCACCGCTAATTCTTGAAAATGGAGAGATATACAGGTTATTTACCTGTATGTTTCTGCATTTTGGAATTTATCATATTGCCAATAATATGCTTGTCCTTTTTGTACTGGGACAGCGCCTGGAACCGGTTGTAGGGAAGATTAAATTTATTTTAATTTACCTTCTTGGCGGTCTTGGTGGAAATATTTTTTCTTTTATTATGGAAATGAAATCAGCGGATTACGCCGTGTCAGCTGGTGCTTCTGGTGCCGTTTTTGCAGTAATGGGAGCAATGCTCTATGTAGTTATTCGAAATCATGGAAGAATTCAGGATATTTCCGTACGACAGATGATGATCATGGCCGGATTCTCATTGTATTTCGGTTTTACAAGTACTGGTGTAGATAATGCAGCCCATGTTGGCGGCATGGTTTGTGGATTTATCCTGGCGGCAGTTCTTTATCATCCGGGAAATTTTTCTGGCAGAACAATGTGGAAGGATGTTTCCCCATCGGATTCAATTTCTGCATAAATGTTTCCGCTGTGAGCCTGGATGATCTCTCTGGTGATTGCCAGCCCCAGTCCGGTTCCACCCTCTTTGAATGTTACAAATGGAGTGAAAATTTCATTCAGCTGTGATTCCGGTATGCCGCATCCATTGTCAGTTATGACAATATGTACCCTTTGGTCACTGGAAAAAGCACATAATTTTACTTTTCCATCAGCACAGGAAATTGCTTCTGCTGCATTTCTGAGCAGATTCAGTAAAGCCTGCTTTAATTTAACGGGATCAATAAAGAGGGCAGGCAGTGAGGGCGAAATATCAGTTTTTAAGGTAATGCCCAGGTACTGGTAAGTGGGCTGGATACTGGAAATAATTTCCTTAAGATAGGCAGTAAAAGCAGTTCTTTTCCGTTCAAGTTTATGGGCATTATTGTAATCCGAAAGATTATTTAACAATTCTTTGGTATACTCCAGATTAGCTGTAATATCATTCCAGTAATCAAATGAGACAACTTCAGGATGTGTGTCTTCAATCATCTGAATCTCACTGTTAATAAGTGCTATGGGATTGCGTATCTCATGGGAAAATCGTGATAGTATCAGATGAAATTCATCCTGTTTTTTGTTTAAGATTAAATTATTTTTCATAAGCTCACCTCAAGTGAAGTGTATCATTGAAGTGGACAAATGACAAACAAAATCGTACTTAAAAAATCGAGATTATTCGACAGAGATAAAAAATACTGTTCCAAAAATTTTTTAAAAAATTTTGGAAAAAAATGTGATTTTCGCTATTATTAGACGTATAATTTATATATTCTATTTGGGAGGATAAGACTATGAGTGATTGTATTTTTTGCAAAATTGCAAACGGAGAGATTCCATCAGCAACATTGTATGAAGATGAAGACTTCAGAGTAATTCTGGATCTGGGTCCTGCAAGTAAAGGACATGCCTTGATCTTGCCGAAAGCGCATGCGGCTAATATCTATGAGATATCAGATGATATGGCTGCGAAAGCAATGATTCTGGCAAAGAAAATGGCCACAAAAATGACCGAGGCGTTAAAGTGCGATGGTTTTAACATTGTACAAAATAATGGCGAACCGGCAGGACAGACTGTTTTTCATTTTCATATGCATCTGATTCCGAGATATGAAGGAGATCAGGTGGGAATTACCTGGAAACCTGGAACTTTAACGGATGAGGTGAAAAATGAAATCCTGGAGAAATTGAAAAGCTGCTAGAAAACGGGGTACACAAGATGAATAGCGAAGAATTTAACACATTTTACAGACGGTATTATAAAGTCTCTGTTAAAATCGCAAATGGAATTGTACAAAGCCGTTTTACAGCCGAGGATGTTACACAGGAGGTATTTTCATACTTTTACGAAATAAAAGAGAGACTGGATGC
>OGQB01001213.1_pt1 | contig 23083 bp, 12 predicted proteins | sample 1553071 | NCBI WGS metagenome assembly OGQB01 (sample SAMEA2580284, study PRJEB22360) | human gut metagenome | biome: human gut; feature: human-associated habitat; material: faeces | place: Denmark | collected 2008/2010
CTATCTAATCTCAATACATTTCTAACTCCCCATATATACTGGGGAATACATATCACAATTTGCGTAAACTACAACCAGCACATGGTGGAAGTGATCCCGGTAAGATTTCCACCTCCGGCGTCATGGAAAAGGATGTCAACCTCAGTATTGCAATGGCTCTTAAACAGCTGTTTGAAAACAGAGGCTTTACTGTTGTCATGACCAGAACCACCGACTGCGACCTCGCCCCGGATAATTCCAAGCATCCAAAGACAGATGATCTCACAAAGAGAACTGCCCTGATGTCTAAAAGCAATGTGGCAGTCAGCATCAGTATCCATCAAAACAGCTTTGAGGACAGTTCAAGCTGCGGTCCACAGGTATTCTATTATGAAGCCTCTGATGCAGGAAAAGAGCTCGCATCCTCTGTTCTTGGAGCTTTAAACACTTCTCTTTGTGTCGCAAAGCCACGAAGCATTAAGCCCAATAAAGAATACTTTATACTTAAAAAATCCACATCCCCGACCGTAATCGTAGAATGTGGATTCTTGAGTAATCCTGCTGAGACACTTCTTCTTACTGACAAAAACTATCAGGATGACCTGGCACATGCAATATATATCGGTGTTACAGACTATCTTGTGCAATCACCCTCTGGACATTTACAATAAACTGCTCTGCGATGTGATATAGTCTGGTTGTCTGGACACTTTCACTGCCATCAAGCAGCTTTTTAGTCTCATTATCTGACATCTTAGACTCTTTTGCAGATATATCATGCTCCAGTGCCACATCTATGCGCACACGCTGTTCACCATCACTTATTCCTGCCTCAAACATAGTGATATTGTCTTCAAACAGCCTTTTAGTCTGCTCATCGTCTGTGACTATCATAGCAGATACTGAGTTTTCCTTTGCCTCAAAATATGCAGCTACCCTGCCGCATTTTTTATCCTCAAGGAATATGTCAACCAGTCCCTTTTTATCTTCACCTCTTACTATGCGAAGCTTCATCCCTGTGACCCCGTCAGCAGTCTCTATTGGTACAATATAGTTTTCCTGTCTCGACATATTTGAAGCTATCCTTAGCTGACTGCATAATAACTTCATCTGTCTGAGGTCTATTGAACCGGTGTGCCTATCCTCTATAATCATCGAATCCATAACATGCTCTGCTGTATCAGCCAGCGTTTCCTGCGCCTGCGCAAGCTCCTTTGGATTTTTGACCGACTCAGAAAACCGTCTGAGAGTCTCATCCAAAAGAGCCCTTGCCGTAGCACTGTCTCCACGCTCCCAGAGATTTCTTACTGCCTCTGACGGATTTTTCATTAGCCGTGACGCAGCCATGAGGTTTACCGCGGTTGTTTTTACATCATATTTCTCTAGAAAAGCATATACGTTCTCAGGCACCGAAACTGCCTGATTGAACTGTCTTAGCTGTTCTGTAGCATATTGCTCTGACAGTGCGTTATCCTCGTCTGCCTCATATACAGCCTGCCTTAACTGCTCCGGAATCATATCAAGCCAGCTGTCATACTGCACAAACTCCATTTTCTCAGGTGAAAGTGTATCAAGCACATCCCTTAGGCAGTTTGTATGATATGCGCTTTCTATCTGTGAGTCAATTTTAATGCCCCTGCTTACACTGTCCACTCCGGCAAAGGTATCGTCCACCTTATAGTCCATGGCACTCTTTCCTCGTACCCGGACCGCTGTAAGCAGATTTTTCATTGTAATATCTGCTCCCTGATTAACAAGTGAGCCTATCACAGCACCATCTGACTGCTCCACCTGTGAAATAAGCCTGTATATGCCTATATATGAGTCTCTTTCCTTCTCTGAGATTTCATTTTTCTTTTCAAGCTTCCAGAGAAACTCGCTGAATTTCTCATCTCTTTCGTCAGGATTTTCTGATTTTATCCGTCTGGCAGTTTCACTTATGTCACTCATGCTCATATCAAGCGGTGATATACCTCTTTTTATCATCTCAATCGTCACCGCCGGTGTCATATCGCTGAATGCTCTCTGCACCTGCTCATCTACAGACTTTATCTGCTTTATATTGTCCTCTGTGATGTCGGTACTGTTGTACGCAAGTATCCGCACAGCCCTGCGATTGCTTTCAGATGTATCTATCTGAAGTTCTTTAAGTATATCATCCACATTCTGAAATGCTTTTGATATACTGTCTCCCATATCTGCCCGCGGTGATGTCATAAGAGTCTCATATCCTGAGGCTGCTGCTTCTAATGACTGCTTCATTGCTTTGCCTGCTGTATACAGCTCATACACAGTGTCATCAGCGGATTCCAGGGTCAGTACATACGCCGGCTGCTGCTTCATCTGATTGAAAATATCACAGACATTATTGTACATACGTACCCTATCATCAGATGCCTCTACACTGCTATCACCAAACAGCGCTCCGTAGTATTTATTTTCCTGCTGCTTAAGCAGCTCCACTACACGTTCAATAGGCTCTGTGTCTATTGAAACTCCTTTTTTTATGAGTGAAAGGTTGGCTTCTGCTGTCATGGAAAGTCTCGCTTCCTCAAGCTTTCTTTGAGCTGTCACAAGCCTTGCTTCCCGGCTGTCTGTAATCTGATTATCCGCAGCTTTATTTGCTGAGGCTTGCGATGCTGCACTATCCTTGCCCCTTGCAGCTATAAGCTTTGACAGATTCTCTATCGTGACAGGTATGTTATCTGACTCTAATGTGACAATGTCATCTGCGGTCGCCTCACCTAATACATCACAGGCTTTCTTTGCCATGTCAAATGTCAGACCATCTTGTGACATAGTGGCATCTGTAGCCTTTTTTCCCATTGCCAGTGCTTCTGTCACTGCCCTTGCATAAAAATCACTGCTCACATTTTCTCCTGCTGCGGTAATGCCGTCTATCTGATTCGCAAGCAGCACATTGTCAGGTGTAACGGCTATATCTTCATCTATCAGCCATCTGCACTGATTCAGATTCTCATCACTACTGTCTATATGAGCTTCCTCTAATATCTGTTTAAGCTGTGGCTTAAGCTCATCAAACAGCTCATCTGATATCTCCGTCATTTTGGTTTTCTGCCTGTAATCTTGTACCTGACTGCTGCTGTACGTAGCCTTGTATACATTGGAAACCGTCGGATTCATGTTATTTCTGACCAAATATGCCTTTGTCTCATTGGATATATTTGTAAGGCTCTTTGCCCGGTCTATGGCATCTGTACCTGCCTTTATATTGTCATCTGTAGCAGGAATATCATATGCTTTCATCTGATTGACAAGCATGGCCGCTTCAGTCTGGCTTCCCGTGATGTCTGTAAGCTGCTCCATGCTCAGATCATCTCCATATATGGATATATCTACACCTGCCTTTGCCAGCACTGCTTTTATCTTATCGGTCTCAGTGACAATGACATCGTAGCCGTCATCCTTTGCAGCTTTGTAATCATCACTCGTGGTAGTGCTTGCAGTGACAATCATATCATTTCGCCTGTTTTCTGAGGTCTGATTCATATCATTTAGCAGATTTTCTGCCATATCTGTGCCATTGTTGTTCCCGGCTTCGTTTTTAGCCTGCGGTCTTGCATATATCGTATCCGACATATCAACAGAATTTGACGAACCGACAACAGCCGCCTTTTTTGACATATTGTCACTGCTGTCTGTCTTTATGTAGTCTGACACACGCATACCCGCTGTCATGTCATTTATGGTTTTTGTGTCCGTATTTTTCGTATCTGTGCTTTTATTAATCAAATTCTCTATCTGCATATTTCCTGCTCCGTGACCTGCATATATACCATCTCTGCAGCCTTTATTTATGGATATTCATACCTCGTATTTTTTATCCAACTGTTCAGAGCCACCTTGAGAACAAGAAAATCTGCTGCTTACATGCAAGCATGACGCATCAGTTTTTTTGTTCTCAGTGGTTCTGAATAGTTATCTTTTTATTTTATATCGACATATAATACGCAAAAATAAAGACCGCGCCTTAAATTGGCGCGGTCCTTTACCCTGCTATTTACCGGTATATTAGTATTTAAATACAGCAACTCCGTAAGGCGCAAGTGGATAAGCAAATGAAAATGGTCTGCCGTCACACTCTGATTTGACTGCCTTATAGTCCAGCTTCTTATATGACTGTTTTGCTGCCTTGCCTCTGCCCTTTGCAGCCTTCTTTACAGGCTCTTGTACCGTTTTGCCGGTAAACTTAGGATCCTCACTATCTAAAACGAGCTGATATGTCTTGCGCTTTGGCACTCCGACTCTGTAATCAGGTCTCTCTACCGGTGTGAAATTGATGACAAAGAGCATATTATTCTTGCCATCCTTGCTCTTTCTGATAAAGCTGAAGATGCTTCTGTCTGCATCGTTTGCATTTATCCATTCAAAGCCTTCCCAGCTTGAATCCAGCTCATACAGACAGCGGTTTCTCCTATAGAGGTGAAGCAGCTCCTTTACCCAGTTCTGGATCTTTTTATGCTCCGGATTCTCAAGCAGATACCAGTCGAGTTCTCTTTCCTCACTCCACTCCTGCTTCTGTGCAAACTCCTGTCCCATGAAAAGAAGCTTCTTTCCACAGTGTCCCATCATAAATGCATATCCTGCCATGAGGTTCTTGAATTTATCCCCTTCTAAGCCCGGCATTTTGTTGAGCATAGAACACTTCAGATGTACCACCTCATCATGTGACAGTACCAGAATATATTTCTCACTCTCATTATAGCTCATCGCAAATGTCATCTTGTTGTGGTTATTTTTACGGAAATATGGATCCAGCTTCATATAATCAAGGAAGTCATGCATCCATCCCATGTTCCATTTGTAGCTGAAGTTCAGTCCGTCTTCCTCTACCTTGCCTGTTACCTTTGGCCATGCGGTAGACTCTTCGGCTATCATTACAGTTCCGTGATTTCTTCCAAGTATGAGTGTATTGATATGCTTGAAAAACTCTACTGCCTCGAGGTTCTTATTTCCTCCAAACTTGTTTGGCACCCACTGTCCGTCGTTCTTTCCATAGTCAAGATAAAGCATTGACGCAACTGCATCCACACGGAGTCCGTCTACGTGGTAATTTTCTATCCACATAAGTGCACTTCCGATAAGGAAGTTCTTTACTTCATTCTTACCGTAGTCAAATATCTTTGTGCCCCAGTCGGGATGCTCTCCCTTTCTTGGGTCTGCATACTCATATGTGGCTGTTCCATCGAAATTTGCAAGTCCATGCGCATCCTTTGGGAAATGTGCAGGTACCCAGTCGAGGATTACTCCGATATTATTTTTATGGCACTGATCAACAAAGTATGCAAAATCCTCAGGCTCTCCATACCTCGATGTAGGTGCATAGTAGCCTGTCACCTGATATCCCCATGAGCCATCAAACGGATACTCTGAAATACCCATAAGCTCAATATGTGTATATCCCATAGTTTTCACATAGGATATGAGTGATTTTGCAAGCTCCCTGTATGTATAAAAGCCCTCATCATCCCTGCCCGGATGTCTCATCCATGAGCCCGGATGACACTCATATATAGCCATAGGTGAAGAATATACATCAGCATCTGACTTTGCTGCTCTCTTATCCATCCACTCTTTGTCAGTCCATGTGAAGTGCTCGATATCTGTGATGATTGACGCTGTTCCCGGACGAAGCTCTGCGTAGTTTGCGTATGGATCCGCCTTGTACAGCTTATCACCCTGTTCAGTGACTATAATAAACTTATACATCTGACCCTTTTGCGCTCCCGGTACAAAAAGCTCATACACTCCCATGGTTTCCGGCTCTACACGCTTCATCTCATGACTGGTCTCATTCCAGTCGTTAAACTCACCAAACACGTATACTTCCCTCGCATGTGGCGCCCAGACGTCAAAGCACACTCCTTTTTTTCCTTTACGCTCAGCTAAGTGAGCACCCATCTTCTTGTAGATATCATAGTGTGTTGCCTGACCAAACAGGTAACAATCCATTGCTGTAAAATTACACATATATATACCCCCCATAAGTATTTATTTTTCCCTGAAATGATCCTCTTTGAGTACAATTCGGTCATCATCTGTATATCGCCTGGCTGTCAGAATACTTATAGCCTTCTTAAGTCCGCTGTGAGCCTCCCTGTCTATGGCCTCGTCAATTATATCCTTGACCTCTGTCAGAGTGGTAGCCTGGTCTATCCTCTCAATATTGCTGATTCTGTTATGCAATGCCAGAATAGCCATCTCATCTATCTTGTACCCAAGCTCTGCAGAGTACGATTTGGCAAACAATACGAGTTCATCATTTGTAAAAATAGGGACCGATATCTTTTCCGTGAACTTGGATGCAAAGCCCTCATCCATTGAGAGAGCCTTCTTTATACCCTTTGATGTATCCTCAAGTATATAGAGTGTTCCTGTAATATCATGCTCCATCAAAAATGATAGCTGGGCAGCTATGCTGCGGTCGATATCACCGGCTCTTTCTATGATGAGACAGCCTCCTGTTATCTTTCTGACTACCTGCTGCACATCCTTTTTATTGAGTGCGGCAGCATCAATCTTACCCATCTTTCCTGTAAGCTGTTCACCATCTTTTTGTAATACCTTTATAAAGCTTGTAGCAAGCATTGTCTTTCCGCAACCCTGCTCTCCCTGTATAATGAGGTTGCCTGTGGATGCGTTTTCTTTCCTGTTGAAATGATCAAGCACTGCATTATATGCCTTGCAGATCTGATCCTCCATACCCTTTACCGGTATGAAATATGAAAATATAGCTTTCTGTTCGCTTGTAAGCTCTTTTATATGTTTTGTTTCTTTCAATTTCGAGTCATCTTCTTCGCTGTCTAAATCCTCCGGCAATGAAATATCCGGCATTTTTCTTGTCTTAGCCATATCCAGTTTCTTCTCCAGTCCCGGATTCTTTGCTGTCATCTTGGCTATTTCCTGCTCGATAAATGATGTCACATGATCAAAATCTCTCTTCTCAGAAACGTTTTCTTTCTCCTGTGAAGTCTCATCATCTGATGTATCATCATCGACATTTAACATATCATCTGTTATTTCAGGCATCATGGTAGTCGGCTGCATGAGTATCTCGTCTTTCTCAGACTCCTCTGCCATAATTATATCCTCCGGCTCTCCAACCGGTTCCTTGACTTCATCTGCAGCCTCTTCCGGTGCTTCCTGCGGCTCCTGTGCTTCGTCTATAGTATCTTCCGGTGCTTCCTGCGGCTCCTGTACTTCATCCACAGTCTCCTCTGCATAAAGCTCCTGCATATCCGGTTTCTGCTCTTCTTCAGGCTCCTTCACGGCAGCTTTCTGCTCTATAATATCAACCGGGACCTTCAAATACTCCTCCTCAAGAAGTTCCTTAGGAGTGACACCTGCATCCAGCTTTGGAATGACATCATTTAGTCTCTCCATGATGTCTCCTGCCTCCTGAAGTGCTCTTGCCTTAGCTGACTCAAGCTTCTGCTGCTCAGCCTCTTTAAGGGCAATTTCAGCCGCATGTCTGGTCTTTTCCCATTCTTCAAGCACATCCTGTATAGACATCTGTCCTGTAATCTGATGCTCAAGCTGAGTCTTTTCACTCATGACCATAGACATCTGTCCGTCAGCGTCTTCACCCAAAAGCTCCTTGAAATTCAACTTAAGTGAACCATCTATCTCTTCATCTGTAGCGATATGCTCTGTCTCTTCCGGCTGCTGTACATACTCTTCCTGCTCCTTTTCGAGCTTGAGATAAGGAATATCCTCAACTATCTTTTTGATGGTATCCATCGTATCAGCAACTTCATTCTTGCCCTTGGCCTCCATGATCTGCTGCATACCCTTGGCAATCTCCTGCTGTAAATTTACAGTATTGAACTTCTCCTGATTTACAGTAATCTGCGGAATAGTTACGTCATCATGCACTATCTCTCCGCCCTTTACCATCTCCATGGCACCTATCTCAGTGACCTCAGCCTCATCCTTTATCTTAGCCGGCTTTTCCTTCTCTGCCTTGAATCGTCTGTACTTTTCCTCCTGAGCCTTGGTAAGTGGCTGATAAAGCATCTTAAGCTCCAGCGCACGCTCCACATATGGTCCGTCTCCGAACCACAGAATGAGCTCATCGCAGGCATCTATACACTTATCGGCTTTTCCGGCCTTGTGGTATAGATATGCAAGCTCATATGCCCACTCCTCAGTGTATTCTTCATCCTTGTACTCTTCAAGAATAGTGATAAGCTCATCAAATGAAGCTCCCTGCCCTTTTTTGATGGCATATCTTAATACATACTTCATATCATCATGAGGCGCTATCTCAACAAACTCATCATAATACTCTGTAGCAGCATCATAATCCCCCATCTTGATGGCGACCTCAGCCAGTCTGTATATAATCATCCTGCCGATTGGTGAACGGTCATAGGCCATTAAAAGTATGTCCCTTGCATCCTGGTATCTTTCGGCCTTCTCGTAGATTTCGCCGATTTTAACGAGTGTATTTACATTTTTAATTTTGTTCCAATTTATGCTATCCGCAATCTCTGCTGCGCTCATATAGCCCTCCTCGGCGCTTAGGGCTTTTATCTGATCCAGCTTGAGATTGTATTCGTATTTATCCACTTATTTCACCTACTCGTATTTAAGCTTATTATTTTTGGTATCTACGCCTGTTGTCTTTGTATAATCCCTTGTGTCCTCAGGAAGCTTCTTTTTCCTGAGAGCATAATTAACAACTCTTTTCACAATATAGTATATCACAGCAAAGGTTGGAACACCAAGTAACATTCCAAGAAAACCAAACATTCCTCCGCCGATTAGTATGGCAAACATAACCCAGAAGGTCGAAAGACCGGTAGATGAGCCAAGTATCTTAGGCCCTATTATATTACCATCCACCTGCTGCAGCACGACAATAAATATCAGAAGATAAAGCGCATGCCACGGACTCTGAATTACTACTATGAGTAACGATGGAATTGCACCGATAAACGGTCCGAATACCGGAATCACATTTGTGACGCCGATAATCACTGCAACGAGCACCGATGATGGAATCCTTAAAATCAGACATCCGAAATATGCAATCACACCTATAATCAGTGAATCTATAATCTTACCGCTTATGAAGCCTCCAAAAATCTCATTTGTCTTTCTGATCGTCTCAATGATGATATTGCCTGTCTTTGGCTTGCAGACAGCATATATTATCTTTTTGCTCTGTCCTGCAAGAGTCTCCTGAATACTCATCACATAGACCATCACGATTATTCCGATAATAAAATTAAATAAGCCTTTGACTACCGAAATCACACCGGTTGTAATCTGTGCAACATACTTCTGTGCCTCAGGAATCAGTTTTTCTGTGGCATAATCCTCAATGTAGTCGGTTGCATTCTGTAAACCTGTGCTCGCGAGCTCAGCAATTTTGCTGTCCCCGAAATTGCCGTTCTTTATCATGTTAATGAATGCCGCAACATCATTTGGCAGTGTCTTCATAAGTCCCGATATACTTGCTATGACAGAAGGCACAATAGCCGCAATGAGGAGCGAAATAATCGCTACAAGAATAATAACCGAGCCTGTGATTGCAAGAGCTCTTGAAACCTTTCGCAGCTTGCTTTCGCTTTTCATCTTTTTGGAAAGAAGCTTTTTAAAGCATCTTTCCAGCCACAGCATGACAGGATTCATCAGGTATGCAAGCACAAGTCCCATTATAATAGGCATTGCTGCCGCAAGCAGCTTGCTCCATATGCCTGCAAAGCCCTCAAATCTGTACAGTGCAAAGAAAAACAGTATACTGACTGCAAACGTGACAAATACCATGACACCTATTCTGATCAGATGTGGCCATTCCTCACGCCCCGGGTGCGAATTCTGCTTCGCACCCTTATCTGCATTTATCTCAATGTTTGATTTTTTACCAGCTTTTCCGGTTTCTTCCATCGGATTAAACTCTCCTTATTTACGATTATAGTTGATGAGACATCCCTTTAATATTATCTCTCTTTCATCATCTGTGAGCTCACCCATCTTCAGTGTAAATGGCTTTAATTCACCATCCTTGACAACATATGCCTCAAACTCCGTCTTTGCATCCTCGATTTCCTTCTTGATTCCCGGAAGGAAGATATAGTCGAGGTTGTGGAACGGAAGCTCTCCCTCATCGATGATGAATGGAAGCATTCCCCAGTTGATAAGGTTTGAACGGTATCTCTTTGTGGCATACTCGTTTGCGATATTTGCCCAGCCTCCGAGTACCTTCTGGCAGCTGGCAGCCTGCTCTCTTGCTGAGCCGTCACCCGGCTTAACAGCAAAAATTGTGCTTCCGAAGCCCATATTCTCATGGCTTGCCTCAGGGAATTTTTTCTTTACTACTCCCATGATTTCAGCAACCTCAGGAACAGCCTTTCCTGCGCACTCACCACTCTCTATAGCCTTCTGGGCCTTCTGGATTTCCTTTGCTCTGCCTACATACTCAGGATCCTTTCTTGAAAGTGCGAACTCTGCAAGCCCAAGAGGGTTTGAACGATATGAAGATGTCTCTCCTGAAGGAATGAGCTCATCTGTTGTAGTAACAGGATCATGAATCTCTGAAACCACCTTAAGGAGCATATTCTCCGGAAGCGCACTCATTGCCGGCCAGTCCTTAATGTTTGGTCCGAACTGGATTTCAACTGAAGGATCTGCCACTCCATGGCTGTCAAATACACGGTTCTCATATATAGTCTTGTCAAAGAAATATTTTGGCTTTGTAAAGTTGACATCAATATCCGCTGCTGATGTAAGGAAGCCCTTGTTTGCTGCTGTTGCAGCGATTGAACGTGCATCCATGAGTGCCACTGAGCTGATCTGTCCGTTCTGTACCTTAGAACCCTCTCTGTTAGGGAAGTTTCTTGTTGAATGACGGATAGAGAATGCGTTGTTGGCAGGTGTATCTCCTGCACCAAAGCAAGGTCCGCAGAAAGCAGTCTTTACGATTGCACCTGTCTCAAGAAGCTTTGCTACAGCTCCGTTTTTCACAAGCTCCATGTATATTGGAGTAGATGCCGGGTAAACACTCAGTGTAAACTCGTCTGCTCCGATTGAATGTCCGTTTAATATGTCAGCCGCATCGCAGATATTCTCAAATCCACCGCCTGCACAGCCTGCGATGATTCCCTGGTCTACATACAGTTTTCCGTCTCTTACCTTACTCTTTAAATCAAGCTTCACCTTGCCGTCAAAGCTTACCTCAGCTCTCTTCTCACAGTCATCGAGAATATCCATGAGGTTTGCATTGAGCTCATCGATAGTATAGGTATTGCTTGGGTGGAATGGCATAGCTATCATTGGGCGGATCTGGCTTAAATCAATCTCAATAAATCTGTCGTAGTAAGCCACCTCACCCGGATTAAGCTCCTTGTGGTCCTCAGCCCTACCGTGAATCTCAAAGAATTCCTTAACCTGGTCATCTGTTCTCCAGATAGAAGAAAGACATGTAGTCTCTGTTGTCATAACATCGACACCTATACGGAAGTCAACGCTCAGATTAGACACACCCGGTCCTACAAACTCCATAACTTTGTTCTTTACGAAGCCGTTTCCGAATACCTCTCCGATAATTGCAAGTGCGACATCCTGTGGTCCAACGCCCTTGATTGGCTCTCCTGTCAGGTAAATGCCTACTACCTCAGGCATATCAATATCATATGTCTGTTCAAGAAGCTGCTTAACAAGCTCAGGTCCACCCTCGCCGACTGCCATAGTACCAAGTGCACCATAACGTGTATGTGAATCAGAACCAAGTATCATTTTTCCGCCGCCGGCAAGCATCTCTCGTGCAAACTGATGGATAACTGCCTGATGAGGTGGTACATAGATTCCGCCGTACTTCTTTGCACATGTGAGACCAAACATGTGGTCATCCTCATTGATTGTTCCACCAACTGCACAAAGGCTGTTGTGACAGTTTGTAAGTACATACGGGATAGGGAATTTCTCAAGTCCTGAAGCTCGTGCTGTCTGGATGATACCTACAAATGTGATATCATGCGATGTAAGCTTATCAAACTTAATCTGAAGCTTGTCCATATTGCCGGATGTATTGTGCTCCTTTAAAATACCGTAAGCAATTGTCTCCTGCTTAGCTGTCTGTTTATCGATGTCCATGCCGGTCTTGCTTTTGACAGCTGCCTGAGCCTCTGGTCCATCAATTATTACTTCCTTACCGTTTAAAAGGTAAGCACCATTTTCATATAATTTCACTTATTCTACCTCCGTATGTGTATTTCAAAATTCTTTTATTTACTATTATATAATATTATAGGTAATTGTGGCAATAAATAAATCACCATCTACCTTAATTTCGAATTTTCCTCCCATCAAATGGGTCAGATTCTTTGCAATCGAAAGTCCAAGTCCACTTCCTTCAGTAGTTCTCGACCTCTCTCCCCTCACAAAACGCTCTGTCAGGTCTACATTTCCGTTGCTTACTATGTCAAGCTCGTTCTTAGACACATTCTTTATTGTAAAAACTGCCTTTTTATCTGCCTTTTCAAGCTCTACATATACTCTGGTATTTTCCAGTGCATATTTTGCGGCATTAGTATACAGATTTTCAATAGAGCGGTAAAGCTGACGCCCATCCGCATATATAAATATCTGTTCTGATGGAATTTTTGTAACTATTGTCAGATTTCTCGACTCAAAGCGCTCATTGAATTCACCTCCGGTCTGGTATAAAAGCTCAACCAGATCAAGCTTTTGCATATTGAGCTTCACATTTCCCGAGGTAATCTTTGATGTCTCTACCAAATCCTCTGTAAGCTGCTTTAAGCGCTGTGACTTTTCCTCCAGCACATGTATATAGTATTTGGCATTTTCATTTTCCAGATTTTCCCTCTTAAGCAGATCAACATAGTTGACTATTGATGTCAGAGGTGTCTTTATATCATGCGATACATTTGTTATTAAATCAGCCTTTAATTTTTCATTTTTAAGACTCTCATTTACCGAGCTCATAAGACCCTGGCGTATATGGTTGACAGCCTCCGCCACCTTTTTCTGCTGCCCATGAAACTCATTGACATTGAGTGTAGTGTCAAGCGCTCCTTCTGAGATAGCTTCAAGAGCCTCCTGTATGCGCATTATCTCTTTATTTTTTTGTGTGTGGATATCCTTTTTCTCAATAACCCTCTTTATAATCTCATATCCCTTGTATATCAGGCTGTATGTGTAAAGTATATTGCCTTTTATCTTCCTTACAATGCTCTGGTATAAAATAATAAAAGCCAGATCAAACAAAAAAGTAAATGTGCCGGCCGTCATAATGAGTGATGCATAGTCAAAATGCTGGTTTTTTACGCCTGAAATCACTTTTCCCATAAATACCATGAGCAGTGTAAATATCACTAGCATCACATCAGAGTATACCTTGTCAATCGGTAAATAGTATATTGTATAATCATCCTCTGATTTTCTGCCTGCCACGTTTGCCATATATGCCAGGCTCACAAAGCTGCCTACCAGACCCGCAAGCGATATTAGTGTATAGATATCAATATTTCCATGCGCATCGTGCCTGAATGCATAGCCTGTGGCAAACACTCCTGTTACCATAAGTATCATGCATAGCTGATGTAAGACTATGACCGCCGCTTTTTTTCCTATCGTATACTGCTTCATTTGTTGTCCTCTATCTTATAGCCTACTCCCCAGACCACCTTCAGATAGCGTGGCTCCTTAGGATTTATCTCTATTTTTTCCCTGATATGTCTGATGTGCACAGCAACTGTATTGTCGGCGCCTATCGCCTCCTCGTTCCATATGCTCTCATATATTTCGTTTATTGAGTAGACCTTTCCCTTATTTTTAAGGAGTAAAAGCAGTATATTGTATTCAATCGGTGTGAGCTTTACCTCCTCACCATCCACAGTCACCTTTTTTAAATCATCATTTACCAAAAGACCTCCGGCTTCATAAACCTTGTCTCCGGCTGCATCATTGCTTGACAGAGTGGTATATCTGCGAAGCTGTGACTTTACCCTTGCCACAAGCTCAAGCGGATTAAAAGGCTTTGTGACATAATCATCAGCTCCCACATTGAGGCCTAAAATCTTGTCAGCATCCTCTGTCTTTGCCGATAGAATGATTATCGGCACCCTGCTTTCCTTTCGTATCTGCAAAGTGGCTCTTATTCCGTCGAGCTTTGGCATCATGACATCTATTATCATGAGGTCTATTTTTTTATTCTTCATAATTTCAACCGCCTGTATGCCGTCGTAAGCCTTCTCCACGTCGTAGCCCTCCTGCATCAGGTAAATCTCAATTGCCTCAACTATTTCCTTGTCGTCATCACAAACTAATATTGTCATATTATCCTCCTTCTATGAATTTTTAACAGAAACCTTCTCCTGCCGTTAGTCAGCTATATTTTATCAGATTATCCACTTTGTTTTTCTTAAAATCTGCTTAATATTACCCACTTTTAAATATAAGCCAAAAAGCAGCCGTTCTGTTTTGAACTGCTGCTTTATATTACATAGGTGTGTTTCATTTCCCTTTATTTCCGGTGATGCTCTGCCACATTCTGTGGATACCGTCTGTGAGCTCCTTCCCTTCCTTTGTGTTGATAACAGGTGGATTGCCGGCTTTTCTGCTTATTGCCTTATAATCCTCATCAACAGACGATTTTGAGCCGGCAGCCTTGGCTTCATCCTTATCATTGCTATGATTTAATCCGGCATCAGGTGTATCGTCTGCAAGCTTCACTTCACCCACTACACCATCTCCCAGGTCCTCGCCCTCAGCAAGTCCCAGTTTTCTGATATAATCCATATTTACCTTGATTTCAGTCTGTCTGTTTGCATAGATGGACTTCTCTTCATTGTCAATAGTACGCTCCTCTACAGGTTTACCTGCATTTTTCTGACGTTCTATCTCCTTATTTCTGTCATCGATAATCTTAAGATACTTCTCCGTATCGGACAAATCCTGAAGCTGTCCCTTGAGCTCATACTGGTTAGTTTTAACTATCTTCTCCTGCTCTGCAATCTTATCCTTCATATTCTTGCACAGCTTTTCAAGTGACTCGTTGGTATCATTGATGATATCACGCACTCTTGAAAGCGCCTCATCCGTATAGATAACCGATGCTGCATACACATCCTCAGCCTTTCTGCTTGCATCCCAGACTATCTGATCCCCCTTCTTTCTGAACTCTCTCTCTGCGTGATTGCGACTCTGTTCAGTAAGCTCATACTCATCCTGTATTGCATATATACACTTATTCAGCTCAGCAAGTAAATCTATCATTTGCTGCTTGTTTATGATCACCCTGCTCGGCTCCGGCTTATACGGCTCCGCCTTTGAGAGCATGATATGAATTTCTCTTAGTACCTTTTCTGTTTTATCGTTCGCATTCATTTTCTATTTCCTCGGATTTAAATTAACATTATAACTATTCAGGGTGGTTATGAATACTCACCACTTACCCATATTTTATATGAAAATCCGCTTCTCGTAAATAGCCAAATGAATAATAGTAGTTACTATAATTAAATCAATCCCGCTGCCGCATTTCTCAGTTCATCTGCCGCATGCTTTATCTCGGCAGCCTGCTCTTCGCTCACATTTCCGGGCTTTGTCCTTGAAATAAGCTTCTTCACATATGAAAGTGACGATTTCACACTCTTTTTCTGTGCGCTGTCCATAGCCTTTCTTTTTTCCTTGTCAGCCATGACATTTTCCACCTGTCGCACAAGCGTATCAGCCTCACTTCTTGCATCAATATAAGCCTTTCTCTGTCCGTCTGTTGCCTCATACTCCTGTGCCTCGCGGATTGCCTGCTCAATCTCAGAATCAGACAAATTTGAGCTTGCGGTAATCGTAATCTCCTGATGCTTTCCTGTGCCCAGGTCCTTTGCAGAAACCTGCACAATGCCGTTTGCATCTATATCAAACGTCACCTCTATCTGCGGCACACCTGCCGGAGCCGGCTTGATGCCCTTTAGCCTGAAGTTTCCAATCAGCTTATTGTCCCTTGCAAACTGCCTCTCACCCTGCAGTACCTTTATATCCACAGAGGTCTGGAAGCTTCCTGCAGTTGTAAAAATCTGGCTGTATCTCGTAGGAATAGTCGTATTTCTGTCAATTATTTTGGTTGAGACACCACCAACTGTCTCAATTCCGAGTGAAAGCGGTGTGACATCCATCAGTATAATCTCTGCCGCACTGCTGCCTGCGACAATTGCTCCACCGAGCTTGCCACCCTGTACTGCTGCACCGAGTGCCACGCACTCGTCAGGATTTAGGTTGTGTGAAGGCTCTTTTCCTGTAATTCTTCTGACCTCCTCAACAACAGCCGGCACACGTGTAGAGCCTCCTACCAACAGCACCATTCCAAGCTCTGCTGCACAAATCCCCGCATCTGAAAGTGCCTGATTGACAGGAATAGCAGTTCTCTCCACCAGATCCTTTGTTATCTCATTAAACTCAGCCCTTGTGAGGTTCATCTCCATGTGGACCGGCTGTCCCTTTACAGTGGTGATAAATGGCAGGTTGATAGTGGTTGAGGATGATGATGAAAGCACCTTTTTTGCCTTCTCAGCCTCCTCCCTGACACGCTGCATAGCAGTATTATCCTTTCTCAGATCCACATTCTGCTGTCTGTAAAACTCTGTGACAAGATAATTCGTGATTCTCTCATCAAAATCATCTCCACCCAGATGATTATCACCGGCTGTGGCAAGCACCTCTATCAAATTGTCCCCTATTTCGATAACAGACACATCGAAGGTTCCTCCTCCGAGATCGTAGACAAGAATTTTCTGCTGCTGTCCATGGTCCAGTCCGTATGCGAGTGCCGCAGAGGTTGGCTCATTTATGATTCGAAGCACATTAAGCCCAGCAATCTTTCCTGCATCCTTAGTTGCCTGCCTTTGCGCATCCGAAAAATATGCAGGAACTGTGATTACGGCGTCTGTCACTGCCTCACCAATATAGTCCTCTGCATCCTTTTTCAGCTTTCTGAGAATCATAGAAGAAATCTCAGGAGCTGAATACAGCTTTCCGTCCACTTTTGCCCTGAAATCGCTTCCCATCTGTCTCTTTATTGAGAAAAATGTCCTGTCCACATTGACTGCTGCCTGCCTCTTTGCAGCCTCGCCAACCAGTCGCTCTCCATTCTTTGTAAAAGCCACTACAGACGGAGTTGTTCTCTGACCCTCGCTGTTAGTTATGACTACCGGCTGATTGTTCTCCAATACTGCCACACAGCTGTTTGTTGTTCCTAAATCTATACCTATAACCTTGCCCATTTTATGCCTCACTGTTTTTTTATTTAAGTCTCATAAATAATTGATTTTTTTGACTTACTATTTCATCCTAATACTACTTTAAGCTTGGAAAATTCACTCGTCAAGGCATGAGGCTGTTATTTCAGAGAATGTTTATACTTTTAATTTTTAATACACAACATAACAACAAAGGCACCGCCGAAGCAGTGCCTTTATTGATTAGTTTATAGGTTGGATTAAATGATAATTGAGGATTGCTTATTCACTTACTTTCTTTTTGAGTAATCCGAGTAATCCACATGCAATGAAAGATCCGATTACTAATGCAACAAGATACATTAACGGATTTCCGATTGTAGGAACTACGAAGATTCCTCCGTGAGGTGCCATGAGTGTACATCCAAATGCCATTGAAAGTCCACCTGCCACTGCTGAACCGACTACACATGCCGGAAGGACATGAAGCGGATCAGATGCTGCGAATGGGATTGCACCCTCTGTGATAAATGATAATCCCATGATAAAGTTTGTAGGTCCTGCCTTTCTCTCCTCTGCTGTGAACTTGTTCTTGAAGAAGATTGTTGCAAGAGCGATTGCGAGTGGTGGAACCATACCGCCAATCATAACTGCTGCCATGATATTGTAGTTTCCGGCAGCGATTGAAGCTGTACCAAATACATAAGCGGCTTTGTTTACAGGGCCACCCATATCTACTGACATCATTCCTCCGAGAAGTACTCCGAGCACTACTGCGCTTGCACCGTTAAGTCCATTAAGACCATTGTTGATAGCTGTATTTAAAGCTCCGATTGGAGGCTCAACTACAAACTGCATTATAACGCCTACCAGGAATATACCAAGCAGCGGATAAAGCAGAACCGGCTTCATACCATCAAGACTCTCCGGAAGTTTAGAAAATACCTTCTTTAAGAGAAGCACAATATATCCTGCAACGAAACCTGCTACAAGTGCTCCAAGGAAGCCTGATGTACCGTTTGCTGCGATTGAACCGCCTACAAAACCAACTGCAAGACCCGGACGGTCAGCAATACTCATAGCGATAAAGCCTGCAAGAATTGGAAGCATAAATCCAAATGCTGTTCCACCGATTCCCTTAAACATTGCTGCGGCCTGTGTAATAGTACCGAAATTTGCTCTCTGGTCAGCCGGCAGTGAATTAAGGTCAACACTGAATCCATCGATAAGGAATGCGATTGCGATAAGAATACCACCACCAACTACGAATGGAAGCATATGTGAAACACCATTCATCAGATGCTTGTAAATCTGATGTCCAATGCTCTCTTTTCCACCAACTGATGAATGTGAAGCCTCTTTTTTACCTGATGCCTTAAATACAGGAGCATCACCGGCAGCAATTCTCTTTATGAGCTCTTCTGCCTTATTGATTCCGTCAGAAACCTGACACTCAATAACCTTCTTTCCGTCAAAGCGGTCTGTAGGTACATTTGTATCACAGGCAACTATAACACCTGCAGCCTTTGCGATTTCATCATCTGTGAGCACATTTTTGGCTCCGCCTGAGCCTCTTGTCTCAACCTTTACCTGATATCCAAGCTCCTTGGCTTTTTTCTCGATAGCCTCAGCAGCCATATAAGTATGGGCAATTCCTGTAGGACAGGCTGTAACTGCAACGATAAATACATCGTCCTTCTTCACCTCAACAGGCTCTTTTTCCTTTGCCTCTTTGGCAGCCTCTTTCTCATCCTTTGCTTTTTCAGCGCTATCGATGATATTTAAAAACTCATCAACTGAACCGGCATTGATAAGAGAATTTGTAAACTGCTCGTCCATCAGCATAACAGAGAGCTTGCTAAGCACCTGAAGATGCACATTATCCTCTGTGTTTGGTGCAGCGATAAGGAAAATAATCTTTGCAGGTGTACCATCGAATGATTCAAAGTCAACCCCATCCTTTACAACCATTGCCGCAAGACCTGCTTTAGTAACAGCATCAGACTTACAATGAGGAATTGCTATACCCATTCCAATTCCTGTTGTGCCTTCCTCCTCTCTTGCAAAAACACCCTTGCGATACTTCTCCACATCGGCTATTTTGCCACTTTTTGCCATCAAATCAATACACTGATTCAATGCTTCGGTTTTTCCGGCAGGCGTACCATTCAAATTGATACTCTCAGCTGCCAATAAATCCCTGATTGTCATACATCATTCCTCCTAATAGAATATATTAATTATTTATATCAACCTTTTTGATACCGTTTGTTTAATTGGAAGCACTCTCCCATTTATCAATAAGCGCTTCAACCTCCGGCTTTGTAGCCAGCTCCTCAGAAAATGCACTTGCACTTCCTGTACATACTCCATAAATAAATGCCTGCTTATAATCATTTGATTTGAGGTATCCGTAAACAAATCCGGCTACCATCGAATCACCTGCTCCTACAGAGTTTTTGAGCTTTCCTTTAGGAGCCTTAGCCTTAAATTCCTGTCCGTTCTCAGTAACAAGCACTGCTCCGTCACCTGCCATAGAAACAAGCACGTTTCTTGCGCCCTGTTCCTGAAGCTTCTTTGCATATTTTATCACATCGTCCTTGTCTGTAATCTCAACCCCGAATATCTCACCGAGCTCATGATTGTTTGGCTTGATGAGGAATGGCTTATACGCAAGCACATTTGTGAGCAGATTTCTCGTCGCATCAACCACGATATTTATTCCACGGCCCTCAAGATGCTTCATAATATCCATATACATTGATGAAGGCATCACATCAGGAATACTTCCTGCGAGCACAAGCACATCAGACTCCTTTAAGCAGTCAAGCTTCTCATAAAGCTTTTTAATGTTGTCCTCAGTGATTACCGGTCCCTGACCATTAATCTCGGATTCCTCATTTGAGCGAAGCTTCACGTTAATACGTGAAATACCATCCTCCACCTCTATAAAATCAGTATTAACGCCTTTTTTTCCTAGAAGTCTTTTAATTTCATTTCCTGTAAAACCCGCTGTAAAACCAAGTGAAGTATTGCTCATTCCAAGATTCTTAAGAACCATGGAAACATTGATGCCCTTACCACCTGCAAAAATCTTCTCTCCGGTTGTTCTATTGACTACTCCTGTCTTAAAATCTGTTACATCAACAATATAATCTAATGATGGATTAAAGGTAACTGTGTAAATCATGTTAGACCTCCTTAATATTTTTGTATTTCTTATAGTTGTCATTGTTTAGTGCATTTGTAACAATTACAGCATCCTCAAAATCAGCAAACTTGATACTTGATACCTGTGAAAACTTACTGTCATCCGCAAGAATGTATTTCTCCTTGCTATTCTCCATGGATTTCTTTTTAACCATGGCCTCCTTTATCTCCGGAGTTGTAAATCCATTCTTCACAGTAATTCCGTTGGTCCCCCAGAAGCCCTTCGTAAAATTATATTTATCGAGCGTCACAACGGCCTCATCTCCGACAATAGCCTCGGTAGTAGACTTGAACTCTCCACCCAGAATATATACTGTATATCCCCTATCGGAAATTCTCTTGGCATTAGTCAGAGAGTTTGTAACAAAAACCACATTCTTTGCAGTAATATAATCAATCATGACTGCTGTTGTAGTACCGGCATCTATATAAACAAAATCATTATCCACAATAAGTGATGCCGCATATCTGGCAATCTGTTCCTTTTCGCTGCGGTTCTGCTTAAGCCTGTTGATAACCTTCTCATCCTGAGTATGGATATTCGTATTATTGGCAATCGCACCACCATGTACCTTAGTGAGATAACCCTTCTTGTCCATTGCAACCAGATCACGTCTGATTGTTGACTCGGATGTATCAAGCTCATCCATAAGCTGCTGAACAGTCACACTTCCCATCGAATCTAATATATCAAGTATTTTTTTGCATCTATCTTCCGCCAGCATCTAATCACCCCTGTTTTCAAATTGCTCAAAGACTATCATTTAATCTTTTATATTCAATTATTTTCCTTTTTTATTAAAATCAATAATCATTTAACTTGTAGTATTATTATATTTTCAAAATCAGTCATTGTCAATCATAATCAGTCATTTATATTCACAAATAATCACCATGAAAATTGTTAAAATTATATAAGGTCAAATTTCAAATTGTGTAATATATGCAAAAGTAATATTCTAATTTTGTGCAGAATATACTACATAAATCTTTATTACTTGCCTAATTGCTAATTTTAGTATCTTTTCTATTACTAGTTTATAATCTAAAATATAGTTCAAATTAAATAATTTTAATTTAGTCACTATCAAATTTGACTGTTTTTGACTGTTTTGAATCTAAATGCATTGTAATTCATAATTCATCATGCTAGAATATGTTCATTATGGTACATATTTTATGATTAAAGGGTCAAAAGGTATCATCAATGAGTTTATATTTTGTTATTTCACATCATTTTAGATAATTTATGTACCATCACAGCTACAATACTTTAAGTTAAAAAGGAGGATTTCACATGAAACAGCTTAATTGGGCAACACTCGGCTGCGGCGTAATAGCTAATGAGCTCGCGCATGCTCTCTCAAAGGAAGGACGCACTCTTTATTCAGTTGCCAACAGGACTCATGAAAAGGCCGTAGCTTTTGCACAAAAATATGGCATTTCAAAGGTATATGACAACATTGATGACGTCTTTTATGATCCTGATGTGGATATCATTTACATCTCCACTCCACACAATACTCACATCAATTATCTAAGAAAAGCCCTTTCTAATGGAAAGCATGTACTCTGTGAGAAATCTATTACTTTAAATATCGCAGAGCTCGATGAAGCCGTCTCACTGGCCAAAGAAAATAACGTTATTCTTGCTGAAGCCATGACTATATATCATATGCCTGTTTATAAAAAGCTAAACGAAATAATTGCAAGTGGACAACTCGGCAGGCTAAATTTAATTCAGGTCAATTTTGGAAGCTACAAGGATTACAATATGACAAACCGATTTTTCAGTCGTAAGCTTGCTGGAGGAGCATTGCTTGATATTGGAGTTTACTCACTTTCTCTTATCCGCTGGTTCTTCAAGGAAACACCAACACAAGTATCGTCACAGGTTAAATATGCACCAACCGGTGTTGATGAACAGGCAGGTATTCTGCTTATGAATGATGCAGTGGAAATGGCAACTGTCACATTATCTCTACATTCCAAGCAGCCAAAACGCGCTACGCTCTCTTTTGACAAGGCATATGTGGAAATCTTTGAGTATCCAAGAGGAATGCAGGCAACTATTACATATACAGAGGATGGTCATAAAGAAGTAATTGATGCCGGTGATACATCAGATGCACTGTATTACGAAGTACGTGATATGTAAAAAGCTGTAAGCTCAGCATCATCAGATGAAATAGAAACCCTCATGCACTGTCAATATACATATGATGTAATGAAAATTATGTCAGATATAAGAGCTGAATGGGGTATGAAATATCCTGAAGAAGAATAATAATACTACTACAACTATTCTAAAAAGGATAAGAGTTGTTAAAAAAGAGAAATATAATTCTGTTTATCAGGCTTATATTTCTCTTTATTAATTTAGTGTAACATCCTGAAAAATAATTTAGAAAATTAAAAAATAATGAAATGTGTACAACATATATTACGAATATTACATAAATTCACAATATATTTTATTTGCAAATTATATAAAAGAAAGACCACATCATAAACTGATGTAGTCCTTTTGAGAGAGGTGACAGCCGGATTTGAACCGGCGATGACGGTGTTGCAGACCGGGGCCTTACCACTTGGCTATGTCACCATATATTATACTAAAAAACTCCCCGAGTAGGGCTCGAACCTACAACAACTCGGTTAACAGCCGAGTG
>OGQB01001218.1_pt1 | contig 22985 bp, 18 predicted proteins | sample 1553071 | NCBI WGS metagenome assembly OGQB01 (sample SAMEA2580284, study PRJEB22360) | human gut metagenome | biome: human gut; feature: human-associated habitat; material: faeces | place: Denmark | collected 2008/2010
CAGATGGTGGGAGTCGAACCCACGCGACAGTCTCCTGTCCTAAAGCATTTCGAGTTTTTTGGTATATATCGAAACTGACGGTATTTGTCGGAAAAAAGCGGAAGTTGTCGGAAGATGATTCGACCGACCTACGACGAAAAATGTTGAAAAAGAAGTCCTTTTTAACGTCAGAACGTCGCAATTCGAACCCATTTCGAAATGCCGATTTTTCGGGAAAAATGAGAGAAAAACAGGCATTTTTGGCACGTTGGAGAGATGTAGGAGAGAAAAACAGGAGAGAACAAAAAAGCTCGATTTTCCTTATTGTTATGGGCATTTACAGAAGTGCGTTGACTAAATTTTATGCAAATTCCCCTTTGCCTCAAAAATCAAACCGTCCCTGCCTGCTGTTGATGAGTTCGAATAATGGACGGTGATTCTAGTGGATTACAGTTACGACTTTGCAAAAATCAAGGCAAACTACCCTGAAAAAATCGGGCTGGAGCAGATGCGCGTCATCTGCCATATCAGCAAAAAGACGGCGCGTTACCTGCTGACAAGCGGGCTTGTTCCCTGCATAGATACCGGCAAGAAAACCCGCCAGTACATCATCAATACAAAAGATGTTATCACGTATCTTAAAAAGCGTCAATCCCAACCGGAAAAATTCTCGGCACCGACCGGGTATTACTCGGCGAGCTGGAACAAAGGCGGCAAGCCCAAAATGCTGACCTTACGGGAGTGGGCAAATCTGGATACTGCTAAAAGCAGAAAGAAGTTTCAGGACTTTCTTACCCTGAAAATGCAGCCCTACAGCGATGTGCTGAGCGTCGCCGAAGCAAGCCGACTTACCGGCTATCACCATAACACCTTGACGAATTGGTGCCATAACGGTTACATCCGATACTTTGAAATTAGTGGTGGGTATATGATTCCCAAATCTTGTCTGCTGAATTTTCTGCTTAGTCCTCATATTCTGGACAGCTATCGACCTTCTAAAAAGCTGGTTGACCTTGCGAAAGAATTCAGCCGACAGGGTAAATCTACAAAAAAGCCCACCGCCAAATGAGTGCTATAGAGAAAAGCAGCGTCCCCCGAATGTAAAACGGAGGACGCTGTTTTTATAGCCCTATTTCAACTGCTGACAATTTGTCACCAGTTGGCGCATGACTGTCATCGGCATTAGGCAGCGACATATAGCTTCTGTAATTTTTAACTGCCTACAATTTGTAGTCATTTCACAAACCGTATGCTTTGGAGCTATTTCAGATTATGCCCTATTAAATCGAAGCATTTGAATTCGGCCACTAACAGCGGCGGCAATTTTCGCGGCTCGTCCATCATCAAACTGGGCGGCTGTTCGGAAGATTTCTTCTACTTTATTGGAAAATCCATCAAGGCGCTCCAGCGGTAGATCCACATAAGGCGCAATCAGCTTTAGCTGGGATTGCTGCGAGGTTTCAAACGGTTTGGCCGGAACCATCGCCTCTGCGCAGATCGCGCGGGTGAGCGTCATCTGCCAAAGGCTTGTGCCGCTGTCATAGATGGGCGCTGTTCCTTTCCATTCCAGCGTTTCGGAATCACGCAGGAAACCGAAGTTTCCCAAATGGCGATCTGTGTTGGCTAAAATGAAATCGGCAGCCAGCATATTGCAGACCGCTTCACTTGCATCAGGAATTCCGACAGCCCGGCAGCAAGCGTTGAAGTGTTCCCAGTTGGAAACGCCCTGCGCTTGCGGCAGCAACCGCATAAATTGGGCAGCAGTGACAAGCTCGGTGTGATCATTGGTAAAGCACGCGCAGGCGGACATGACCTGCCCGCCCTGCTCTATAAGCCAGTAGGGAACGTGCGGCATACCAAGCGCATCATACAGAGCCGTGGCAACAATTTCGTTGTAAGGCTCCTGCTTGTAAATGCCCGATCCTGCTTTTAAGAGGATTCGTTTTCCGTCCGCAATGCGCCAGCGCTTTTGTAAAAAGCCGTCTGAGGTATTGCAGGGGGAACACAAATCCGGCTGTGCCGAGAGAACCCCCTCGCCAAACAAAGCGCGTCCCACATCGTCAGAAAAGTCGTTCTCGTAGAAATTTACATCTCGCCAATTCTGTGGGGCATCGCAGGGCGTGACCCAATACTGGTCTGAAAGGCTCAGCCCGCTGCATTTGACAAGCAGAAGTTCGGCGTAAGGGATATGCAGCGTTTCCAAGGCGTGCTCCAGCCCGGAACGGCTTGCCGGGATACCGCGCCCTGCCCACCATTTGCGCAGGGACAGAACATCAAAGCTGCCATCGCTATGCTTTGCGCCAAGGGGAATCCTCTGCGCCGAAAGAACCTCTGCCACATCAATAATGTCGCCGGTCTTTTCAGCTATTTCAATAACAGCCACTTGATGATAGCGCTGCATCAGGAAAAATCGCATTCTGCTCACCTGCCTTACCTTATAGAACGATTATACTCTATTCGGCGGGGCTTTGCAATCTGCGTTTTTGTCGCAGCGTCAATCCTTTTCTGTACACCAAGGGGGAAGTATATCTTTTTTCGGGAAATGGGGTGCCGTCTGTGTTTTCCCCCGCACCCCCTTTCAGCCAGCTGAAGTGACAAAAAGCCTGCTGAAAACAAATAATCGTATCCTTGGCACCTTACCTGTTTTGTAGGCAAGGTGCTTTTTTCATACAGAAACGGAGGTCACCCCCATGGGAAAATACCAAAAGAACATTGAAGCTGCCCGCCGAATTACCGTGATGCAGTATTTGGAAACCTATCACCCCGGCGAACTTGTGCGCAAAACGGATCGCGAGTACTGCACCCGGACGCACGATAGCCTGATCATCACGCCTGCCAATGGATTCTTCCACTGGTTTTCGCGTAATGTGGGCGGCAACAACGCCATTGATTATCTGACCAAGGTGGAGGGCATGGACTTTGTATCAGCGGTTCGTCTGCTGAACGAGATGGCACCGGTCGCTGCTTCTTTTCAACCGGCTAAGGCAGCGCCTGTAAAGCCGCACGAGCCTCGTCCATTTACACTTCCTACCCCGGATCGAAACGTCGAAGCCGTTGCTGCCTACCTGATGCACCGCGGTATCAGCCCTAAGGTCCTGCGCTACTGCGTTGGCAGCGGCATCCTGTACCAGACCACGCGCGGCAACTACCGCAACTGCGTTTTTGTGGGCAAGGATGAAGGCAGCGTTCCGCGTTCTGCTTTTCAGCGTGGCTGCCAAGGCACCTACCGCGGTGATGTCACCGGCAGCCAAAAGAAGTACGGATTTCTGATGCAAGCGGAAAACCCGGACTGCGATACCGTGGAGCTGTACGAAGCCCCGATTGATGCTATGTCCGGCGCGACATTGCGTCAGTATACGGACATTGGAAAGTGGCGCAGTGTGCATTATCTGGCGCTGGGCGGGCTGAACTATCTGCCCATCGACTACTTTTTGCAGCAGCATCCGCAGGTGAAAAATGTGGTGCTCTGCTTTGACCGTGATGAGCCGGGGCTGCGCTTTGCCGAAACGGTTACCAAGCGCCTTGCCGAGCGAGGATGTAATGTAGAAAAGCGGCTGCCTGCCGTAGGTAAGGACTACAACGAAAGCCTTATCTGGTACAAGTCAAAGATTGAAAAACAGCGAGGAGAGCGCGTATGAAAACAATAGCGATTGCCAACCAAAAAGGCGGTGTGGGCAAAACGACGACCGCTGTAAACTTGGGCGTAGCATTGGCAGATATGGGTTATAAAGTATTGCTGGTGGACGCCGACCCGCAGGCCAGCCTGAGCCGATACCTTGGCTGTTCGCAGGGGAACGAAGGTGCGTCCCTGAAAGAGCTGATTGAGGCTGCCTGCAACGAGGTAGACCCGCCCGATGTTGTTATCCATACCGATGAAAAAGTAGATGTCATTCCCGCCAACATTCAACTTTCTGATTTGCAGCGAAGTTTGACAAATACCTTTATGCGTGAATGCGTAATGCAATGGGCGCTGGAACCATTTCAAGGGCAATACGACTATTGTCTGATTGACTGTATGCCGGAACTCGGCAACCTTGTCACTGCCTCTCTTGCCGCCTCAGACAGTGTTTTGATTCCCGTACAGCCGCTGATTCTTGATGTCGAAGGTCTTGCCAGTATCATTGGCACCATCCGTAAAATTCGCAGGAAAATCAATCCTAAACTGGAGATTGACGGTGTCCTGATTACCATAGCAGACCATCGTACCAATATGACACGGGATATGATCAAAGCCATTCACACAAGCTATGGTCCGCACACGCGCATTTATCAGGCAATCGTTCCGCGCTGCACCAGAGTCGGTGAAAGCCTTACTAAATCGGAGAGCGTACTTCGTTATAGTAAGCAATGCCCGGCGAGTGTTGCTTACAGAGCATTGGCAAAGGAGGTGGAAAAGGGTGAGAGATCTCGCGAAAAACATCCGACTGCCCTCGATAGATGACTTGTTTTCCACTGAGGAAGAACGGCAGGATGCCAAGTTGGAGAAAATCCAGATCCTGCCGCTGTCTGAGCTGCACCCCTTTGAGGGGCATCCGTTTCAGGTGCGCAACGATGAAGAAATGGACAAGATGGTGGACAGCGTCAAAGAATATGGCGTGATGACACCTGCCATCGTTCGCCCGCGACGGGACGGCGGATATGAAATTGTAGCTGGACACCGCCGCTGCCACGCCAGCCGGCGCGCCGGAGTGGACACTATGCCCTGCATTGTGCGGGACATGGACGATGATACCGCCATTATATTGATGGTGGATTCCAACTGCCAGCGCGAGCATATTCTGCCGAGCGAAAAGGCCAAGGCGTATGAAATGAAGTTGGAGGCGGTAAAAAGAAAAGCCGGTAGACCGTCAAAAAATAATTTGTCCCAAGTTGGGACAAATTTCCGTGCCGATGAGGTTGTAGCACAAGGAGCAGGAGAAAGTAGAAACCAAGTTCAGCGTTTTATCCGGCTGAACAAACTCACCCCTGACCTGATGCAGCTTGTGGACGACGGCAGACTCAAGACCACCCCCGCTGTGGAGTTGAGCTACCTGACGCCGGAGGAACAGGAAGAATTTCTCTCTTATATGGAGGAAGAAGGCTGCACTCCGTCCTTATCCCAAGCGCAGAAGCTGAAAGCTGCCAGCAAGGAAAGTGTTCTGACGAAAGACAAGATTCACGGGATCATGTCTGCCCGTTCCCCCAGCGTAAAGCCGCGCGAACCGCAGCTCACGATTGCCGTATCCAAGGTCGAACGCTATTTCCCGAAGGGCTGTACCTCCGAACAGATGGAAAGTACCATCCTGAAACTTCTGGAAAACTACTACCGCAAGCGGCAGGATTACGAACGATGAGGTGGCGGTATGACAAGAGTTTTGATTATAGAACCGGGCTACTGCCCCTATCAGGCTGCCTTTGACAGCCCGCAGGCGGCAATTTCCGAGGTGATCGAGGGCGACAGTTTGCTGCTGAAACCGTTCGGCACATCGAAAATCGGCGTTGTGTGCAGTAAAAACCAAAGCCGGCTGAAATACAACAGACAACTGGAAGATGGTTGCACGATACGCGGTCGGTTTCTGGTTTGTGGACTCAGTGAGTCCAAAATGTTGGGGCTTTCAAAAGAACAGGCGGAGCGCTATAATCGGCTGCTGTTCTTTCCGCAGGTAGAGGATATGCTGTCCGGTGATTTGCCGGTTGCCAAGGTTCGCCCGCCGGATGAGCGCTTTGGAAGTAAAATCTCTTTTTGGGAAAGGTTGAGCCGTTAATTATAAAGGAGAATCACCGAGATGAACAAACACGATACGGTCATTGGCTATATCGAATATCTTGACTGCAACGGATGCGTTCGGGAGCGCATTCCGTATGTCGATGCAGAGAAATTCAAAACCAGAATTTACGCTTCTTTGTATTGTGGCGAACCCATCATTCCGGTTTTGTTTCCGGAGAATCTGAGCCAGCCTCTTCTCTTTGAAAAGGGCACCATTTTTCCGTGGGGATTGCGAAGAAAGAAGTACGAGCTGCTGCCGTATGAAATCTACCAGACCAACAACCGTGAGATTGCGTTTTTACGGTATGACTACACCAAAGATCATATAAATGCTGCATCCTATAAGCTGGTGTACCGCGGGCAGATGGAATGCTGGCAGACACTGGACAGCCTTTACTGCCTGCACAATCAGGAAAACCGCCCCAACGGCAGAAAGATGCGCTCTTTGTCTGTCAGTGATATTATTGTAACGCATGAGGGCGGTGAGGCACACGCCTATTATGTGGAGCCGATTGGATATAAACAGGTGGATGACTTGCTGCCGGGGCTGGAACAAACCAAGAAACGCAGCGTTGTACGCGAAGAACGATAACAAAACCAGCTCAGCAAAGGAAAATACACCCATAAATGAATTGGATTTTCTTTGTTGGTTTTTCTATCATGAAATCATTCACATTTCGTTTGTTGATTTTTTATGGTAATTCGATATAATACCTAAGTTGTTAATGATTGCTGACGAAAGCGCACAGGAGATTTTCAGCACCTATCTTTCATAAAGGAGGAACGCTTATGCAAAAGGATAAAACCGAGCTTGAGGTCACGCGAATGACTAAGGAAAACATTCAGTATCTGGATGTCTTTTTTGCCGTATGCAAACGGTATAAGGTTGATTACTACCACGCCACTGAAAAACAGCGTGCGTTCATCGATGCGGTTGCAGCACACGAATTTTCCATGAAACAAGCGCACGAAAAAGGGCTGAACCGTTCCTCGGTTCCCCCGTTTATGGGCATCAAACGCAGCGAACGCAGTAACAACCGCCCCGCATAAAATTAAATTACTCGAATGGATAAGCTCTGCACAGCCATGTGCAGGGCTTTTTTATTACCGCAAAGGAGATGAAACCGATTGGCGAATTACCAAAATATTTTACGGCAGGCACATCAGGCGATTGCCGATGTAGCAGACAATGCCGACAGCTGGCGGGCGTTTTTGCGTTCAGCCGCGTATACAACGCATTACGCTTTCCCGAATCAGGCGCTTATTTACAGTCAGCGCCCCGGTGCCACCATGCTGGCGGACATCGACACTTGGAACCGTGCTGCCGGGCGCTGGGTCAACCGCGGTGCGCGCGGCGTAGCGTCCCTTGGCACCGGTAATATGGCAGGCAATGTGCGGTATCTGTTTGACATCAAGGACACCCACCCTGCCGGCAAAGCCGCCAAACCATTGGGCTGGCAAATCACCGATGCCAACCGCTATCCGACCCTGCAAGCCTTGCAGGAAAAGCACAATGCCGAGAGCCTGCCGGAAATCTTTGGTCTGCAGGCAGCCTTGTTTGTGGCACAGCACGGCAAACAGCTGGACGCCGATTTACAGAATGCCGTGATCGGCAGTACGCTGGAATGGGCAAAGCCGCAGGAGCAAACGGCGATTTTTGCCAACCTCATCACGCAGAGTGCCGTCTATATGGCGGCAGTGCGCTGCGGTTTGGGCGACAGCGCCGTGCCGCAGGACGCCTTTGCGGACATTGACCGCTTTGATACCGAATCCGCAGTTTTGGCGCTGGGCAATGCCGTCAACCGCGCGGGGCGGCAGATGTTTGCCGAAATCGGCGCTGTCGTCAAGAGCATCGACAGTGTTGCAAAGACCCAGCCGAAACAGTATGATGAGAATGTAAGCAAGACGAACCAACAGGAGGTGCAGGATCATGGATATGACGAATCTGAACGGGTATCTGGTGCCCAAGATGGCAATGAAGGAAACGCACAGACCGCCGGTCGGGAGAATCGGTCTGCAGCGGGAGAAGTTCCTGCAAGAGAACCACTCCCTGCTGTACGACAAGATGCTGCTGGACGGGACGCTGTACAGCGACCTGAAACAGACCGAGCAGCGCTATTGGGAGCAGGTGGAGCAGACCATCACGAAGCTGCTGGTCAGCAACCCGGCACCGGACAAGAACAACGACCCATTGGGCTGGACGGCGCACATGAACAGTCTGCAAGCGCAGGCAGCGGAATTGGCGATGCCCATCGTGACGAGCCTGTAAATACCGAACCCACAACAGCGGAGAGCGAGCTATCGCCCTCCGCTGTTTCTGTTTCCGATGAGATTGAACTGCCGGAAAGCGTGGGGCGCGGCAACCTTGCCGAGGAAACTGCCGCCGCAATCGGTCTGCCCGCACCTGAACAGCAGCAAGAAACCATCCGCCAATTACAGCACCGCGCAAGCTGGCAGCCGCCCATCAAGGATGATGGCACCCATATCGACGAGCAGGACATTGTCGATGTTCTTGTCATGGGCAGCGGTTTTTGTGAGGGGCGTTTTCGCATACAGGAATTTTTCTCTGCCACAGTATTGCCTACAGTAAAGGAGCAAGCCGACTGGCTGAAAAAAGAATACGGTATCGGCGGGCGCACTTGGGATTTCCGAGATGGCGAAAGAGGGTTTCTGGATTATGATGCCAAGGGGCTGAGAATCAAGCGCTATGCATCCGATAACGCTCCGGATCATTTCCGCTTGCTGCCGTGGAACGAGGTTGCCCGCCGTTTGCATCTGCTGGTCCACAACGACAAATATCTGGATGAAAACAACAAGCAGGGATATGAAAAATGGGAAGCGGAACAGAAAGCCAAACGCGACGCCCGTCAAGCCGAGATAGACTATGCGGAGAAAACCATCGCGGATTTTTGTGAACGCGAAGGGCTGGGTGCACCGGATTATTCGGACCTTACGCACATCGACCTTGCCTATTCCACCACCGGGGACGGCGAACACGAAATTCAGGTGTACGCCAACTTCTTGCGCAATGAGATTGTGTATCTAGTTGACGGCTCCTTTGTGGACAGTGCGCGCTTCGACAGCACAAGGGCGCTTGCCAAGGAAGGCATTGAGGACGTTGAATTTTCGCAGTTCATTGACGATGCGGAAGCAGCGTATGAAGCATATCAGGAGCGCTACAAGCCTAAGCCCGTGGAAAAGCGCCCGCTGGCTACCGGAGATACCGTTTATCTGGAAAACGACCACCCCTTTACGGTGGAGGAAATCGGCATCTTTGATGTGCATCTGCGCGATGAGGATTTCCCGCTGATCGGGCGCGCCGTCAACCGCGGGGAGTTTGCAAGGCTGCTGGCGGCGAACCCTAAAAACAATGCGCTGGCGGCACCAGAATTACCCAATCTACCGGACGCCGGTGAGGCGGCAGAGGTTGTTGAGGGTGAAGTCTTAGAACCCGCAGAAGAATCATCTGGTGGTTTTGGCGAGCAGGTCTTGCAGGCGGCGGAACTCATTGCTCTCAAGGAAGCCTATGAGCCGAACAACTATATCCCGCCGCAGGACCCTGTACCCCCGCGCACACCACGCGAAAAGTTTGCAGCCAACATCACCGCCATCCGCACCCTGAAATCCATCGAAAAGCGTATGGCGGACGGCGGTCCCCACGCAAACGGTGAGGAGCAGGAAATCTTAGCCCAATACTCCGGCTGGGGCGGTTTGTCCGATGCCTTTGAACCCAACAAAGACAGCTGGCACAGCGAATATACCGAGCTGAAAAGCCTGCTGACAGAGGAGGAATACGCCGCTGCCCGCAGCAGCACCCTGACCGCCTTTTACACCCCGCCCGAAGTCATTGACGCAATGTACACCACCCTGCGCAAAATGGGCGTGGGTGCCGGAACGATTCTGGAACCCAGTATGGGTGCGGGCGCGTTTTTTGGGCAAAGCCACAGCTATTTGTATGAGCCGACCACCAGATTGTTTGGTGTGGAGCTGGACAGTCTGACCGGCAGAATTGCCCGCCAGCTGTACCAGAAAGCAAACATCCAAATCACCGGCTTTGAGAAAGCCGACCTGCCCGACAGCTTTTTCGATGTGGTCATCGGCAATGTGCCGTTTGGGGATTACAGTGTGGTTGACCCGCAGTATAACCGGCTGCACTTCAAGATTCACGATTACTTTTTTGCCAAATCCATCGACAAGCTGCGCACGGGCGGCATCATCGCCTTTATCACCACCAGTGGCACGCTGGACAAAAAGAGCGAGGAAGTGCGCAGGTACATCAACGCCCGATGCGACTTTATCGGTGCCGTGCGCCTGCCGGATTCCACCTTTAAGTCAGCCGGAACCAAGGCGATGGCGGACATCATCTTCCTGCAAAAGCGTGACCGCATTCTGGAGCAGGACGCGAGCTGGCTGCACACCACCCAGACGGAGGACGGGCTTTCCCTCAACAGCTATTTTGCCGAACACCCCGAAATGGTCTGCGGCACACTGAAAACCGTCAGCGGTCCGTATGGCCCGACCCTGACCTGCGAGGCGTTTGCCGATAAGCCCCTTCCCGATGTGCTGCAAGAGGCCATGTCCCACCTGCACGCTGAATTTCACTTTCAGGACATCGAGCTGCAGGAATCCGGCGCTGTGGATGCCAGCATCCCCGCCGAACCCGATGTGCGCAATTTCAGCTTTTGTATCCGTAACGGAAAATTCTATTACCGCGAGAACGCCATTATGCGCGAGGTTTCCCTTGGTGCTACCTCCGCGGCGCGTATGCGGCAGTTGATCGAACTGCGGGACACCACACGGGACTTGATCCAAGCCCAGCTGGAAGATATGCCGGATGAAGTCATCACGGAGCTGCAAGCCAAACTCAACCGCCAGTACGACCACTACCACAGTAAGTTTGGACTCATCAACAGCCGTGGTGCATCGTTGGATATGCGGGATGACAGTGGATATTTTCTGCTGTGCTCCTTGGAAAACCTCGACAGCGAGGGCAATTTCATCGGCAAGTCGGATATGTTTTCAAAGCGCACCATCCGGGCTGCCCGCCCTGCCGAGCGCGTGGAAACCGCCAGCGAGGCGCTGGCGCTGAGTGTCGGTGAGCGCGCGGGCATCGACTTTGGGTATATGCAGCAGCTGACCGGCAAGGACAAAGATACATTGGTGAACGACCTGCAAGGCGTTATCTTTGCCGACCCCTTGGAAAAGAATTCTGATGGTGAACCGCGCTACTATACCGCCGATGAATATCTTTCCGGCGATGTGCGCCACAAATTACAGGTAGCAAAGCTGGCGGCACAAAACAACCCCGCTTTTGCTGTGAATGTGCAGGCACTGGAAACCGTGCAGCCGAAGGACTTGGAAGCCAGCGAAATTGCCGTGCGTCTGGGTGCTACTTGGCTGGCTCCTGAACTCATCAAGCAGTTTGCCGATGAATTGGTGGACGCGCCTTACTATGTGCGGGACCGCGTGAAGGTGTTGTACATCCCACTGACCGGCGTCTGGAATGTGACCAACAAGAGCTTTACGGGCGGCAACATTAAAGCCACCGTGACCTACGGCACACAGCGCGCCAACTTCTACCACATCTTAGAAGAAAGCCTGAACCTGCGGGATGTGCGCGTTTTTGACACCAAGGAGGATATGCAAGGCAACAAAATCCGCGTTCTGAACGCCGCTGCCACGCAGGAAGCCCAGATGAAACAGCAGCAGATCGAGGACGCTTTCAAGGACTGGATCTGGAAAGACCCGACCCGCCGCCAGATGCTGGTAAAGGAATACAACGAACGGTTCAACTCCCTGCGCCCCCGCGAATACGATGGCAGCCATATCCTGTTTCACGGTATGTCACCTGAAATCACGCTGCGCCCCCACCAGAAAAACGCCATTGCGCACATTCTGTATGGCGGCAATACGCTGCTGGCGCACGTGGTGGGCGCCGGAAAAACCTACGAAATGGTCGCTGCGGCGATGGAAAAGAAACGTCTTGGGCTTTGCTCCAAGACCCTGATCTGTGTACCCAACCACCTGACCGAGCAGCTTGCCGGAGAGGCTTTGCAGCTGTACCCCAACGCAAATATTCTTGTAGCCCGCAGGACAGATTTTGAAAAAGCCAACCGCAAACGGTTCTGCGCCAAAATCGCAACCGGCAATTATGACATCATCGTGATCGGGCACAGCCAGTTTGAGCGCATCCCGCTGTCACAGGAACGGCAGGTCGAATACCTGCAAAGCCAGATCCACGATGTGATCAGCCAAGTGGCACAGCTGAAAGAAGAACGCGCCGAGAATTTCACCGTCAAGCAGATGGAGCGTATGCGCAAGCAGCTGGAGAAAAAGCTGGATAAGCTCAACGACCAGTCCCGCAAGGACGATGTGGTGACCTTTGAACAGCTTGGCGTGGACAGCCTGATGGTGGACGAAGCCCACGCTTTCAAGAATCTTGCGGTGCTTTCCAAAATGCGCAACGTGGCTGGCATATCCCAAACCGAGAGCCAGCGCGCCAGCGACCTGTATATGAAATGCCGCTACCTTGACGAAATCACCGGCAGCCGCGGCGTGGTGTTTGCCACGGGTACGCCCATCAGCAACTCTATGGCGGAGCTGTTCACCATGCAGCGGTATTTGCAGCGGGAAACCTTGGAGCAGCACGGGCTTTCCTCCTTTGATGCGTGGGCATCCACATTTGGAGAAACCGTGACAGCCGTGGAGCTTGCGCCGGAAGGCACCGGCTACCGCACAAAAACAAGATTTTCCAAATTCTATAATCTGCCGGAATTGATGAGTATGTTCAAGCAGGTGGCGGATGTGCAGACGGCGGATATGCTCAACCTGCCGGTGCCTAAACTGGTGGGCGGCAAACCCATCAATGTGGCGCTGCCGCCAAGCCCCCAGCAAAAGCAGATGGTGGCTGACCTTGCCGACCGCGCCGAAGAAATTCGCGCCGGAAATGTAGACCCCACCGAGGACAATATGCTCAAGGTGACCAACGACGGCAGAAAGCTGGCGCTGGATCAGCGGCTGATCGACCCCAATCTGCCCGAAAACCCCAACGATAAAGTTCACGCCTGCGCCGAGAATGTGTACCGCATCTGGAGTGAAACGAAAGACAAGAAATTGACCCAGCTGGTGTTTTGCGACTTGTCCACCCCGAAACCGGACGGATTTAATGTGTACGATGATTTGCGCAATCTGCTGATTTCTATGGGCATCCCCGAAAACGAGGTGCAGTTCATCCACAGCGCCAACACCGAGGTGAAAAAGGCCGAGCTGTTTGCCAAGGTGCGCAGCGGTGATGTGCGCGTGCTGATGGGCAGCACCGGTAAGATGGGCGCAGGCACCAATGTGCAGCGGCTGCTGGTGGCCACGCATCATCTGGACTGCGGGTGGAAACCCTCTGACATTGAGCAGCGCAACGGGCGTATGATTCGCCAAGGCAACACCAATGCCGAAGTATATGAGTATCGTTACGTCACAGAAGCTTCCTTCGACAGCTATATGTGGCAGCTTTTGGAAACCAAACAGAAGTTCATCGGGCAAATTATGACGAGCAAAAGCCCTGCCCGCAGTGCGGATGATTTGGACGATGCAGCGCTGTCTTATGCCGAGGTCAAGGCGCTGGCAGCGGGCAATCCGATGATCAAAGAGAAAATGGATCTGGATATTCAGGTGTCGCGGCTCAAAACCCTGAAAACCGCCTACAACAACGAGCATTACCGGCTGGAAGATGCGATTACACAAGGATTCCCCGCAGAAATGCGTAAGACCGCCCAGCAGTTGGAAAACGCCAAAGCGGACACAGCGCTGCTACAGCAAAATACCAAGCGCGATGCGGACGACAAGGATGTTTTCGCCATCTCATTGATGGACACGGTTTACACCAAGCGCGAGGACGCGGGCAAAGCCCTGCTGGGGCTGCTGGGTATGGCGATGAACCGCACCGAGCCGGTTTCCATCGGGCGATACAAGGGCTTTGATTTGCAGATCGCCTATTTTGCGATGGACAAAATGTATCTGGCGTATCTTGTGGGCAGCGGTATCAACCCGGTGCAGCTGGGCGCGGATGCGGTCGGCAACACGGTACGCCTGGACAACTGCCTGCATAACCTGCCGCAGAGCGTGACCGACCTTGAATCCAAATTGGTGCAGCTGCAAAAGCAGCTGGAAAACGCCAAGGAACAGCTGGCGCAGCCCTTTGTCCAGGCGGACGAGCTGGCTGAAAAGAGCAAGCGCCTTGCCGAGTTGGAGGCACTTTTGAACCTGAACGAAAAGGATATCGTGCTGGATACCGTGCCGGACGAAGAGCAACAGTGTCGTTCGGACAATCGACAGCGTGGACAAGAAAGGTAGAAGGTTTTAAGATGAAGGAAAGAAGAAGCAACCGGGTCAGAGATGGCCCCCGCAAGGAGTTTTCAAGATGAAAAAATGGATCGTAATGCTTGCAATGCTGTCCGCATTGACAGCCTGCGCACAGACACCGGAACCGGAATCCGCTGAATTGACGGAGCTGTCGGCAGCGACATCCGAAAGTGCAGACGCCGAAGAAACACCTGCACCGATTTCCTCTCGGATTCTGGCATAAATAATAACGTTGGCGTCTACAGCCATACCAATACCCAGAATAATACCTGCAATACCCGGAAGGGTAAGCGTGATATTGAATGCATTTAAAAGCACCAGGATCAGTCCTGTATAGATCAGAAGTGCAAGACCTGCTGCAAGTCCCGGAAGCAGATATACGAAGCACATAAATACGAAGATGATGGCAAGTCCGATGGCACCAGCCATTAAGCTTGTGCTGATTGCTTCTTCTCCGAGCTGTGCAGCTACTACATTAGAGCGAAGTTCTTCCAGTTCCAGAGAAAGTCCACCGATTCGGATGGTAGCTGCAAGATTGTCTGCTTCTTCATAGCTTGACATCCCTGTGATAACGGCTTCTCCGCCTTCGATCGCCTGATTAACTCTTGGTGAACTGATTGTCTGTCCATCATAAATAATGGAAATCTGTTTTCCTACATTTGCTGCTGTTGCTTCTGCAAATTTGGTTGTTCCTTCTTTGGTAAGCTGCAGAGCTACAACATATTCTTTATTCTTAGTCGTAGAGTTTTCCTGCGTCTGGGCCTCTGCATTTTTAACATCTGTTCCTTCAAGAACGGTGTTGCCATCTGCATCCTGAAATACCAGTGATCCTGGTTTGCCAAGTTCTTCCAGAACTTTATTGGCATCGGATACACCTGGGATCTCGATGTTGATCCGGTCGTCCCCTTCCTGATATACACTTGCTTCTGTACTGTACTGCTCTACACGCTTCTGTAACTTGTAGATCGTATCCTTCATATCTTCTGCGGAAGGATTCTTGTCTTTTGCCTGATAAGTGATGCTGACACCACCGGCAAGGTCAAGACCAAGATTGATATTTCTTGCAGAACCTGTGTGGGAGGAACCAAATCCCTGCCAGCAGGTAAATCCAAGAAGTCCTAAAAGTGCAGCAATCAGAACAAGGCTTACTATTCCTTTACTCTTCTTCATGTCCAAGTCCCTTTCTTAGTTTTCGTCTGCCATTGCAGCCTTTATCATAATCGCGCATTCTACGCGCTTACGTTCCATCTCACAGCCCAGATCATAAGAATCATTTAATCCGTCTGCATACTTGTATGCGTTTGCCATACACCCGCCACTGCAGTAGAATCTTGCAAAACATTTCTTGCATTTTTCTTTGGTATATACATTGCAGCAACGGAACTCATCTGCGATCTCCGGTCTTGTAATTCCTTCGTTTACATTTCCCATCAGGAAATTTTCATCACCTACAAACTGATGACACGGATAGAAATCTCCCCATGGTGTAACAGCAAGGTATTCTGTTCCCGAACCACATCCGGACAGACGTTTGTACAGACAAGGTCCTCCTTCCAGGTCGATCATAAAGTGGAAGAAATTGAATCCTTCTCCCTTTTTGTCTTTCTCAATGATATATCTTGCAAGCTTGTCATACTCATCAAAGATCTGCGGAAGATCTTCTTCACGGATTGCATACGGATCAGATTCATCCCCGACAACCGGTTCGATCGACATCTGCTTGAAGCCAAGCTCTGCAAAATGCTTTACATCCTCTGAAAAATCCAGATTGTTTCTGGTAAATGTTCCGCGGATATAGTAGCGCTCCTGATTACGTGAATCAGCAAGCTTCTGGAACTTCGGTACGATCAGATCATAGCTTCCCTTTCCATTTCTGAACGGACGCATTCTGTCATTGACTTCTTTACGTCCGTCAAGACTGATGACTACATTGTCCATTTCTTTATTGATAAACTCCTGGATATCATCATTCAGAAGTACACCATTCGTAGTTACAGTAAAACGGAAGTGCTTGTCATGAAGCTTTTCCTGCTCTCTTCCGTATGCCACCAGGTCTTTGACAACCTGCCAGTTCATCAGCGGCTCCCCGCCAAAGAAATCAACTTCCAGATTTCTTCTTGTTCCGGAATTGGCAATCAGGAAATCCAGGGCTTTCTTACCAACTTCATAAGTCATAAGTGCTCTTCTTCCGTGATACTCTCCTTCTTCTGCAAAACAGTATTTGCAGGCAAGATTGCAGTCGTGTGCGATATGCAGGCAGAGTGCCTTCACAACCGTCTTACGCTTGATAACCTCCCCGATAAAAGGTTCATATGTATCAACAACAAAAAGCTGTCCGTTTGCAGTCAGCTCTGTCACATCATCCAATATATCTCTAAGTTCTTCTTCGGAATATTTCCCTTCCAGCTCATCTTTCAGCTGGTTCCATGTACTTTCTTCTTTCAGCGTCTGCACTGTCTGATTCTCGTTCATACGGTTCAGATATGCAATAACTTCGTACCCCGGCTCGTCCACTACATGAACGCATCCGCTGTTGACATCAAGTACAATATTATATCCATTGTTCTGGTACTGATGAATCACAACCGGTACCCCTTTCTATCCTTATTTTTCAAATTTTTCCTCATACGTCAAATGACAGCGGCTTTAAAGCCGCTGCCTGCTTGTCATACTTATTCACTACACTTACAAATATCTCTTATTTGCTGTGTTCGCAAGTCTGATTTCCTACTGTACAAGAAGTCTTGCATGCTGACTGACAGGATGTCTGGCATTCTCCGCATCCGCCCTTCTTTACTGTATTGTTCAGAGTCTGTGTATTCAATGTTTTAATGTGTTTCATTGTAATATCCTCCTTCTTTGCTCATTATGTGATACAGTATAGCACATTTTCCAGCTTACCGTCAACGCAAAAATCCAATCTAAAACAAATGACAGGAGGTATTTTCCCTAGAATTTGCTGCCTCCGCCACCGTGGGTTCTTCCTGATGAAGAAGTATGTGTACTGCTGCCGCCGGAAGAGCTCTTCTTTTCTTTCGCCGTTTTCGAAGTCGTTTCATAAAGGAACATATCTCTGCTTTCTGTAATATCCAGACTATCGTCTTTTACATAGCTGCCTGCCGCTGACTGGAAACGCACTGTTTTAAGCTGTGCCTTCATCCTGCCGACAATGATAAGTGACAGAGCAACTCCTACCCCAAGGGAGATCAAAATCCAGATTGGGGATAATGGCTCCTTTGGAAGACTTTTCCTGTCATACGGCTTTCCGTTTCTTGCCTGTGTAATGAATTCGTCACACAGCTCTGAAAAAGTCTGAAATGCTGAAAAATAATTTCCATCCTTCAGATCACTCGTCATTTCTTTTGAAATGTATTTGATCCCTGCATCGGTAAAAGCTGTGATTCCGTAACCACAGGTTGAAATATAACAGTCATTCTCTTCTCCCAGACTAATGAGAAGAAGGATTCCATCCTTATCCTGTCCATATCCGAAGTTTCCGTAATCATAAATATCATCGGCGTATTCTTGCACCGTTTTTTCATCCAGCGTATTTGTTGTCACAACGACAACATCCATTTTCTGTCGGATACTCAGTTCATCAAGTATGTCATTTAATTTTGCTTCCTCACTATCCGTCATAAGTCCCGCCATGTCCTGCACACGACAATAATCATTTGCAAATCCTTCTGCATCTTCGGCTGAAACCGAAAACGTCATCCCCAGGCAAAGGGCCAGAACAAGCAGAAGTGATATTATTTTCTTTTTCATTCCGTCACCCCCTAAAACAGTCCGAGAAAGTGCAGAAGTGTTGCTGCACCGTAGGTTACTGCCGTGAACGTGGTCGCCAGCATCAGTGTCCAACGAGTTGCTGCCGCCTTATCTACCGGCAGGTCGCCGACGAATTTTCCGGTCTGTCCGTTCATTGCAAATGTATATTTGTTACCATTCCATGTGGTATTTAAAAGCCACACCGGATATAAAGCATACTTGGCTTTTCCGCCATGGAACTGTACACTGGTATTTTCAGCTACTACAGTATCGTAACCAATGACTGTTTCGGCAAATGCCTGCTCCGTAGATTTTTTCACACGCTCATTCGCCCGGTCAATGCTTTCTTCTGCAGTCACATCATACTTATCTGCCAGGTAACCGGCAAGATAAGCCGTCTGGAAATCCACTGCCTCCCCACAGTTAAACGGTTCGATGGATTCCATCAGATCATCCGCCATTTTTGTAGAGCCATCTACCGGAACGTATTCAAATCCAACACTTCCGCCTCTGTGCACCATATAATAACTGGTCTGGGTATAATTGTAATCACTGTCACTCCAAGTACGGATCTTGGTTGCCTTATAACGGACCTTAGCGTCTACATCGGTATCAAATAGCCAGAACGGTACATAGACTCCTTTGATCTCGTCAATATGGTTCTGATCCTTAAAAATCTTCGGCAGAAGACGTTTTCCTGTAAGATGCTTCATGAGCCCTTCTTTTGCTGCTTTTTTATCCAGTTTAAACGGAATGACCAGATCCGGTTTCAGGGAGCCGGAGAATTGTCCCATCATAACGATTGGATTATCACAGAATGGGCAGGATGTTGCCGCTGTATTTGCGTCACCTACAATTTCTCCTCCACAGGATTTACACACATAAGTACGCAGACCATCCGTTTCTCCTTCTCCCCATTCACCGCCTGCTGCGGTTTCCCATTCCATGCTGTCTGTTTCTTCGTCCTGCAGTTCGGCATCATATCCCTTCAATGCGTCCATTTCGAACTCTGTGTCGCAATACGGACACTTCATCTTTTGGATCGTACTGTCAAAGGCTATCGCACCGCCACAGCAGGGACATTTATATTCCTGCAAGCCTGCCATAAAAATCCTCCTCTCTTAATGCGCCTGTCGATCAAATTCCGCAAGTGCTTCGTCCGCTCTCCGGATCCACTCTGTACGGTCGCCATAGATTGCACATTTGTTTGCATAATTCATCCTCCTTTCAGCCAATACCGGATTTCCGGACATTTTCTTTTCTTGTTTATGATTCTCCTGTTGCTTTTACGACCCATTTGGCATTGTCTACCTGGAAGCTGTAACCACAGAAGGAACAACAATTGTGTTCATCCGGTATGAAATTGGCTCCACAGGATGGGCAATCTTTTTCCTTGAAAAATGCTCCGTCCGTCTTTCTTCTTTCTGGATATCTCGCCCTCTGCAAAACGAGTGTCGTTTTTGTTTTCTTTGTATACGGTTTTCCACTCTCAGGCAGGTAGGTTTCACTTCCATATGCCGTAGCAGTGATTTCTGTTGTTTTGTCTGTATTTACAACATTTTTAAGTATGATCGATCCGATTCCATAATCCATCAGATCCGGCTTGTTTACATCCTTATAAAGTGCATCATTGCTGCAGGATCTCAGATCATTTTCCGAGTATCTGACGATCTCCTTCGGCAGCTTTTCCTGTTTCTCTTCCTTGGATTGAAAAATTTTCGCAATTCCCAGAAGTATAAGCAGTGTAGCAATTACACCTATGGTAAGAGAAATATCCGTGTCTTTGATCAGGTAAAGGCACAAGGTCAGACACAGGAACATGATGCCCGAGTAAGCAAGCAATAATAGTCCGTATTGCATGTTCGCACCCATTTTCTCATAAATTTCGAATACCTCTGTCTGCCAGTCGTAGAATTCACTTTGTATCACACCGCCACAATATGGACAGATAACTTGCTGACTGCTCAGTTCCACCTCAGCTCCACAGGATGGACAGATGATCGTCCCTTTATCGGAATAAAATTCCTTGTTCTTACCCTGACGGTCAGAATGACGGATATGCCTTGACTGAAGAATCCGAAGGTAACTGTTTTTCCGATAGATCTGATGCACTGTCTTACCAGATTGAGGAGAAATAAGACGTTCCAAAGAACTACATTGCAGGATAGACTCCCTCCACTCCCGTCCGTCATCATTCCATCTTTTGAAATTATTTTTTGGAAGTGGTACAACGTCCGTCACCTGGATATCTCGGCAAAGCTTACGCTTTCCCAGCAGTTCCACCTGATGAACCATCTTTCTGCGAAATGTAAGATCCATTCTCTTTGGAAGACAACCCTTATCTGCTTTTCCAAGTGGAAGTAATACATTTTCAAAGGAATCCTTGATGTCCTTCTGAAGCCTTGCCCCTTGCAACGGTGTTTCACGCTTTGCAAGAATTCTTTTCATTTTTGCTTTTTTCAAATTCTTTGGCATAAACTGTTCAAAGTCTATGTCAATGATTTTCTCAGCAATGGCAAACGCACAGATTATGGTAGCTGCAAACGCAAACAGCATCGCCTCTGACAATCCCATATTTATCCCTCCTCATCTATCATTCTATCTGGTTGACCTATTGTTCCTCTTGTTCCTTCTCTTTGCTCTTACCAAATATTTCATAGATCAGGAATATGGAGATAATGATTCCCGCCGGGATCATCATAACGGAGGTAATGTTATCACCTATATCGCCTGTGTAAAGCTTGTATTCTCCATTCAAAGCCCGGTAAGCCTTCTCTGTCACTTCATTCCCCCGGGATATATCTCTGGAAAATACATCTTTTCCTGTATAGGTTTTTCCATCCACTTCAAAGGACAGAATTGCGTGATACTTTACATCTTCATCACCATTTTCACCGGTCTTAACACTTATCTGATAATCTTTTACAACGGCGGTTACCTGACGAACATCGGAAGATAGTTTATATTCTATACTGGAAAAAATATGAGTAACTCCATATACAACGAGCCCAATCGAACCAATCAGTAAGAATACACATATCACCTTATTTTGTGCTTTATCTGAAAGTACCTTCACGCAACTCCCTCCTTCCATACTTACAGTCTTCTACCCTCTTTTTCTTCCCGGTGATACTTGATAAGATCTTTACTTAATCCAATGAAACCAATGAGACCTAGCGGAATCATTGCAGCAAATGCAAGGAAGTAAATCGGAGTTGGTCCCGGTTCCAATTTGTATTTTCCTTTAGAGTTCCGGTAAACAGTGATCAGTACAGTATCCCCTTTCCTGATTTCTTTATAGTAAGTATCAAAATCATCATATGTCGTTCCATCGATTTCATAAGTAAACCTTACTTTATATTTTTCTTTTCGGTCTCCCTTATCATCTTTTTCTTTCGTTTGTTCACAACTGTAAACGGTTGCATGAAGCGTTCGAACATCCGTGGAATTCTTAAACTCACTGCTTTCATGCTTCGTATATATCATGCCGCCGATTCCTGCGATAATAATGAAGATACTTAAAATCAAAGCACCGATTGTGGTCTTATGTTCCTCTTTTTCTGATGGGAGTCTAAACATAGAATTCCCTCCTCTCTCTCGAATTACTGTCTGTCGTTCTCGTCAAAGATGTCGCCACATTCCGGACAGAATTTCGGTGGGTGTGTCGGGTCTTCCGGTTCCCATCCACATTTATCACAACGGTAAAGCGGTGCGCCTTCCGGTTTCTTTGCTCCACAGTTCTGGCAGAATTTTCCTTTATTCACTGAACCGCAAGAACAGGTCCATCCTTCTTCCTCTACCGGTTTTGGTGATCCGCATTCCGGACAGAACTTACCGGTTGCTGTGGCTCCGCATTTACATTTCCATGCACCCGGTGCCGGCTGTGGTTCCGGTTTCTTGCTTCCGCATTCCGGACAGAACTTGCCGGTAACAAAGTTTCCGCAGCTGCACTTCCATCCGTCTGCCTGCGGTGCCGGCTGCTGAACGGCTTGTTGTGCAGCCTGCTGCGCCGCCATCTGCTGTGCCTGTTGCTCCTGCTGTTGCTGACCCATTGCAAATAAATTCTGTGCGTTCATACCGCCGCCCTGATTCATTGCCATGCCCATGCCCATGAAGCCTGTCATTGCACCGGCCTGATTACCGGCTGCAGTCTTCATTGCATCAGCCTGTGCTCCGACCAGCGTTGCTGCGGCCATTGTAGGATCACGCATGATTGCTGTACGCTGAGCCTGTTTGATCAGTTCTGCATCTTCATCCGGAAGAGTCACAGATCCAAGTGCAATACTTACAACCTTCAATCCTCGAAGTGCACCCCATTTTTCTGAGAGTGCCGTATTCATCGCATTTTCAAGATCTGTATTATGTGTCACGATCTGATTCGGACGAAGCTCCAGTTCAGACAAATGTCCGAATGCCGGCTGAAGAGCAGAGATAAACTCTGTCTTAAGAGTAGCATCCAGTTCCTCTCTGGAGTATTCCTGCTCCACATTTCCGCAAACATTAGAGTAGAACAAAAGCGGATCGGCAATCTTGTAAGAATAGACACCTGAACAGCGGATCGATACGTCGATATCAAGTCCGATCTTGGAATCCACAACACGGAACGGAACCGGATTCGGCGTTCCGAAGCGATTTTCCAGAATCTCCTTGGTATTAAAATAATAGATTCTCTGATCCTTTCCGGTATCTCCTCCGTAAGTAAAACGTTTTCCTACGGTTTTAAAGGTTTCTTTGATACTCTCTCCAAGGCTGCCTGCAAAAATAGACGGTTCGGAAGAAGTATCATAAGTAAATTCTCCCGGTTCTGCACAGACTTCTACGACCTTGCCCTGTTCTACGATGATCATACACTGTCCGTCTGCTACAGCAATCCCAGAGCCGTTCGAGATAATATTGTCATTTCCTTTGGTGTTCGCTGAACGTCCGGTGACACGTTTTTGTCCTTTTGTAACGAGTACCTCCTTTGGCATCGATTCACAGTAGAAAAATTCCTTCCATTGATCTGCAAAAGTACCTCCAAGAGCACCCATACCTGCTTTAATAAGTCCCATAATATTTTCTCCTTTCCTTTTTGAAATGATCTTCCTCTATGTTATCCGGTTACACCGGAAGAACACGGTTTAATATGCGGCATTCC
>OGQB01001222.1_pt1 | contig 22944 bp, 23 predicted proteins | sample 1553071 | NCBI WGS metagenome assembly OGQB01 (sample SAMEA2580284, study PRJEB22360) | human gut metagenome | biome: human gut; feature: human-associated habitat; material: faeces | place: Denmark | collected 2008/2010
CACAAAAAACAGTTGATGGAGCTTCTAAAAAAGATTGGAGAGGTGGACGTGCTGCTTCTGGAAATATTATCCCATCATCAACAGGTGCTGCAAAAGCAGTTGGAAAAGTTATCCCATCATTAAATGGAAAATTAACAGGTATGTCTTTCAGAGTTCCAACATTAGATGTTTCTGTAGTTGATTTAACATGTAACTTAGAAAAACCAGCAACATATGAAGAAATATGTGCTGCAGTTAAAAAAGCTTCAGAAAACGAATTAAAAGGAATTCTAGAATATACAGATGAACCAGTAGTATCTTCAGATTTCTTAGGAGATCCACATACATCTATATTTGATGCAGCTGCTGGTATCCAATTAACAGATACATTTGTAAAATTAGTTGCATGGTATGATAATGAATGGGGATATTCTCATAAATTAGTAGATTTAGCTTGCTATATGTCAACAAAAGACAATATGTAATTAATTAAGATTTTTTAGAGGTTGCTTTTTAAAGTAACCTCTAAAAGTCTAATATATTATGGGCAAGATAATGTAATTGTAAAGGTTACATATGTGCCTAAAAAGGACATATATGCAACCTTTACAATTAATCTACTATCCAAATTTTTGATTTCATTTTGTGGGATATATGCGTAAGTTAATCCACTGATGAAAGCTTTGATTTGTTAAAGCGGAATATATGCATGTGCTTGTCATAAAAGTTTTATTAAATAAAAGGAGTGAATTTTTTATGAGTAAAAAAACAGTTAGAGATATTGACTTAAAAGGAAAAAAAGTAATCGAAAGATGTGATTTTAATGTACCATTATTAGAGGATGGAACAATAAGAGATAACACAAGAATCGTTGCAGCATTACCAACAATCAAATATTTATTAGAACAAAATTGTGCAGTAATCTTATGTTCTCATTTAGGAAGACCAAAGGGACAAGTTGTTCCAGAAATGTCTTTAGCACCAGTTGCAAAAGAATTATCAAAATTATTAGGACAAGAAGTAAAACTTGCAAAAGATGTAGTTGGTGAAGATGCTCAAAAATTAGCAAAAGAATTAAAACCAGGTGAAGTAATGCTACTAGAAAATGTAAGATTTGAACCAGGTGAAGAAAAAAATGATCCAGAATTAGCTAAGAAATTTGCGGATATGGCAGAAGTATTTGTAAATGATGCATTTGGTACAGCTCACAGAGCACATGCCTCAACAGCAGGAATTGCTGATTATTTACCAGCAGTAAGCGGATTCTTAATCGAAAAAGAATTAAAATTCTTAGGAGATGCAATAAACAATCCCAAAAGACCATTTGTAGCTATTTTAGGAGGAAAGAAAGTTTCTGATAAAATAGGTGTAATTGACAGTTTATTAGAAAAAGTAGATACATTAATGATTGGTGGAGCAATGGCATATACATTCTTCAGATCAATGGGATATACAGTAGGAAATTCTATTTGCGAAGAAGATAAATTAGATTTAGCACAAAACTTATTAAAGAAAGCTAAAGATAAAGGTGTTAAATTCATGCTTCCAGTAGATACAAAAGTAGGAAAAGAATTTAAAGAAGATACAGAAAGCAAAGTAGTAAGCTATAAAGAAATTCCAGACGGATGGGAAGGATTTGATATTGGTACAGAAACAATAAAAATGTACACAGACGAATTAAAAAATGCAGCAACAGTATTATGGAATGGACCAGTAGGTTTATTTGAATTTGATCAATTTGCTGTAGGAACAAATGCTATAGCTAATACTTTAGCAGAAATCGATGCTGTTACAGTAATTGGTGGTGGAGATTCAGCTGCAGCTATAAAGAAAGCTGGACTTTCTGATAAAATGACACATATTTCTACAGGCGGAGGAGCTTCACTAGAATTTATAGAAGGAAAGAAATTACCAGGAATAGAATGTTTAATGGATAAATAATTTAATATTAGGAGGAATAAAATATGCGTAAAAAAGTAATTGCTGGTAACTGGAAAATGAATATGCTTCCAAATGAAGCAATATCATGTGTAGACGAATTAGCAAAATTAGTAAAAGATACAGAAAACGAAGTCATTTTATGTGTTCCATATACAGATTTATTTTATGCTATTTTAACTGCACAAAATACAAATATAAAAATAGGAGCACAAAATATGCACTTTGAAGAAAAAGGAGCATATACAGGTGAAGTTTCTGGACCAATGCTTAAATCTATTGGTGTAGAATATGTTATTATAGGACATTCAGAAAGAAGACAATATTTTGCAGAAACAGATGAAACTGTAAATAAAAAAGTAAAAGCAGCACATAAATATGGATTAAAACCAATAGTATGTGTTGGAGAAACTTTAGAACAAAAAGAAGCTGGAGAAACAACTAATGTAATAACAACACAAACAAGATTAGCATTAGATGGACTTTCTAAAGAACAAGTAGAAGGAACAATAATAGCATACGAACCAATTTGGGCTATAGGAACAGGAAAAACAGCAACATCAGAAGATGCTAACAACTCTATAAAAGAAATTAGAAAAGAGATAGCAAAAAATTATGGACAAGAAGTAGCAGATAGGGTTATAATACAATATGGCGGAAGTGTTAAGTCAGGAAATGCAAAAGAACTATTTACAACATCAGACATTGATGGTGGATTAGTTGGTGGAGCAAGTTTAAAAGCTGACGAATTCGCTAAAATAGTAAATTTTGATAAGTAAGGATGGTAACAAAGTATGAAAGATAAGCTAACAATGCTAATGATATTAGATGGATTTGGCGAAAACAGTAATAAAGACGGAAATGCTGTTGAACTTGCAAATACACCTAATATAGATAGACTAATGAAAATATGGCCAACAACAGATATTCATGCAAGTGAACTAAGTGTAGGACTTCCAGAAGGACAAATGGGAAATTCTGAAGTAGGTCACACAAACATAGGTGCTGGTAGAATAGTTTATCAAGAATTAACTAAAATTACTAAATCAATAGAAGATGGTGACTTTTTCACAATACCAGAACTAGTAGAAGCAATAGAAAATTGTAAGAAAAATAATTCAAAATTGCATATACTAGGCTTAGTATCAGATGGAGGGGTTCATAGCCATATTCGTCATTTATTTGCAATTTTAGAATTAGCAAAAAGAAAAGACTTCGAAAATGTATATGTACACTGTTTTACAGATGGTAGGGATACAGCTCCAACATCTGGGGAAAGTTATATTGCACAATTAGAAGAAAAAATGAAAGAAAAAGGTGTAGGAAAAATTGCTACTATTTCTGGTAGATTCTATGCCATGGATAGAGATAAAAGATGGAATAGAATTCAAAAAGCATATGATGCAATGGTAAATGGAAATGGTATAAAAGCAACAAGTGCAATAGCTGCAGTAGAAAGTTCATACCAAAAAGAGGTTTTTGATGAATTTATAGAACCAACAGTTATTTGCAATGGAGATACACCTGTTGCAACAATAGAAGATAATGATTCTGTAATATTCTTTAACTTTAGACCAGATAGAGCAAGAGAGATAACAAGAACATTAGTAGATCCAGATTTTAATGAGTTCGAAACAAAGAAAATGAATTTAGATTATGTTTGCTTTACACAATATGACGAAACAATGCCAAATGTAAAAGTTGCATTCAAGCCACAAAGATTAGTAAATACATTTGGAGAATATGTAAGCAAACAAGGTTTAAATCAATTAAGAATTGCAGAAACAGAAAAATATGCACATGTTACATTTTTCTTTAATGGTGGGGAAGAAAAACAATATCCAGGAGAAGATAGAATATTAGTACCTTCACCAAAAGTAGAAACATATGATATGAAACCAGAAATGAGTGCAATAGAAGTTACAGACAAAGTTGTTGATGCGATAAACTCTAAAAAATATGATACAATCATTTTAAATTATGCAAATCCAGATATGGTAGGACACACAGGAAATCTAGATGCTGCTATAAAAGCAATAGAAACAATAGATACTTGTGTAAAAAGAGTAGTTGATGCAGTAGAAGCACAAAATGGAGTATTAATAATTACTGCAGACCATGGTAATGCAGAACAAATGATAGATTATAAAACCGGTGAACCACATACTGCTCATACAACAAATTTAGTTCCATTAATTTTAGTTGGAATGAAAGATGTAAAATTAAAAGAAGGAAAATTAGCAGATTTAGCACCAACAATGTTAGATATTATGGGACTAGAAAAGCCAGCTGAAATGACTGGAGAAAGTTTAATTGTAAAAGAATAAAATATGAAAACTTATGGGGGGAAATACAGTGTCAACTTCGGCCAGGATGAAAGAACTATACAAAGAAATACAACATAGTCTATTTGACATGATACCAGAAAAATGGAATAAGATATTTTTATATGCATCAGTAATAGATGGAAGAAATAGCTTAGAAACTGGAGAAATGTATTTTTATTATATTCCAAAGGGAATATTAAAAAGAGAGCCTATTAATGTATATGAAGTACCAAATAAGTTTAACTTAGATGAAAATTCATATTTTAAGATGGCTGACGATTTGTATGGAATTATAAAAAAGTTAAGAAAAGAATATATAGCAATAAATGGAGCTTTATGGACCAATATTGTAATTTCGATAGCTGATTATACTTTTAAAGTAGAATATGGCTTTGAAAACTTGGCAACTTCCCCATATAGTAATTATGATAGGCATTTAGTTTTTAGATATAAATATTTAAAAACAGGATTAAATGCTTATAGTAAAAGAGAAAAACAAATGGTTTTAGATTATATAGATAAAGAAGAAAATTCTAATAGAAAGGTAGATGTATATGAAGAATCTTTATATGCAACCCCTAATAAGAATTTAGTAAATTTTGAAAAAGATGCGCCAACAAAATCAAGAAAAGAAGAAAGAATGGAAGAGCTTTACGAACTAGAAAAGGAAAGCGAATTTTGGCCGCATGACAAAAAATATATAATTGTAGAAAGTAAACCAAAAAGTAAAAATCAAATTATAAATACCAAAAAAAGATACTAATAAAAGGTGAAAGGAGAAATAGAAATGATATATTCAAAGGAATTAGAAGAAATGTGCACAGTTGCAAAAGGAGTAAACCATGGACCAGCACCAATACCAGAAGAAGGTAAATGGGTTAAAGCAAAAGAAATAAAAGATATATCTGGTTTAACACATGGTATTGGATGGTGTGCACCACAACAAGGAGCTTGTAAATTAACATTAAATGTAAAAGATGGTGTAATTCAAGAAGCTTTAATCGAAACAATTGGATGTTCAGGAATGACACATTCAGCAGCTATGGCAGGAGAAATCTTAACAGGAAAAACAATATTAGAAGCATTAAATACAGACTTAGTATGTGATGCCATAAATACAGCTATGAGAGAATTATTCTTACAAATAGTATATGGAAGAACACAAACAGCTTTCTCAGAAGGTGGACTTCCAGTAGGAGCTGGACTTGAAGATTTAGGAAAAGGACATACATCACAAGTTGGAACAATTTATTCAAGTACATTAAAAGGACCAAGATATTTACAATTAACAGAAGGATACATAGTAGAACTTGGATTAGATAAAGATGATCAAATAATTGGTTATAAATATGTTCATATGGGAAAAATGATGGATAACATCAAAAAAGGAATGGATCCAATGGAAGCTATAGAAAAAGCTTCAGGAACATATGGAAGATTTGACGAAGCTGTTAAGAAAATAGATCCAAGAAAACAATAATAAGAAGGTAAAGTATGAATATTTATTTTTCTGGTTCAATATATGGTGGAAGACAAAAATTAGAATCATATAAAAAGTTAGTAAAAGAGCTAACAAAGTTTGGCAATGTCTTAGATGAAGAAGTAGCGGATGATAATGTACTAATTCGTGAAGAGAGCATTTCAGATAACGATGTTTTCGAAAGTTTAGTAAATAGATTAAGCCAAGCAGATTTAGTTTTTGCAGAGGTAACAGTTCCATCATTAGGAGTTGGATATGAACTTGGTTATGCAGATAGCCATAATAAAAGAATAATATGTGTTTATGATAAAGCCATAACACCAAAAATTACAACAATGCTTAGAGGTAATAATAGATTAAAAATTATTCCATATACAGATATAAATGAAATAATAAACAATTTGGAGAATATATTAAAGGAGGAAGATTAAATGGCAGTAACATTTGAAAGTTATGAAAGAAGAATAGACCAAATCAAACCAGTAATGGAAAAATACGGAATAAAAGATTTTGAAGATGCATTAAAAATATGTACAGATAAAGGATTTAATCCATATGAAATAGTAAAAGGAGTACAACCAATATGTTTTGAAAATGCAGCTTGGGCATATACATTAGGTGCTGCAATAGCAATTAAAAAAGGATGTACTAAAGCAGCAGATGCAGCAAAAGCTATTGGAGAAGGATTACAAGCATTCTGTATTCCAGGTTCAGTTGCAGATGATAGAAAAGTTGGATTAGGACATGGAAACTTAGCATCTATGTTACTTTCAGAAGATACAAAATGTTTTGCATTCTTAGCAGGACATGAAAGCTTTGCAGCAGCAGAAGGAGCTATTGGTATAGCTAAATCTGCAAACAAAGTTAGAAAAGAACCATTAAGAGTTATTTTAAATGGTTTAGGAAAAGATGCTGCTCAAGTTATTTCTAGAATTAATGGATTTACATATGTAAAAACAGAATTTGATTTCTTTACAGGAAAAGTTAATGTAGTAGAAGAAATACCATATTCAAACGGAGAAAGAGCAGAAGTTAGATGTTATGGTGCAAATGATGTTAGAGAAGGTGTAGCTATAATGTGGCTAGAAGATGTTGATGTATCTATTACAGGTAACTCAACAAACCCAACAAGATTCCAACATCCAGTTGCAGGTACATATAAGAAAGAAAGAATAGAAGCAGGTAAAAAATACTTCTCTGTTGCATCAGGTGGTGGAACAGGAAGAACATTACACCCAGACAATATGGCTGCTGGACCAGCTTCTTATGGTATGACAGATACAATGGGAAGAATGCATTCAGATGCACAATTCGCAGGAAGCTCTTCAGTTCCAGCTCACGTTGAAATGATGGGATTAATAGGAATGGGTAACAACCCAATGGTTGGTGCTTCAGTTGCAGTAGCAGTTGCAGTAGAAGAAGCTATGAAATAATGAACTTTGGGGACGGAGCTTAAAGTTCATTTGGTGAACATAAAATATAATAACCCCTACTTGTTAAATAACTTAACAAGTAGGGGATTTTCTTTTGCTTGTAAGTAAGTTATGAATATAGTAAATACAACCACTACATGAATTGATTTAAAAAGTAATATATTAAAAAGTAATGCAAAAAAATGTAAAATGGTGTATAATATAATAACCTAAAAAACAGTTGAAAGGAAGGATAAAAATGAAACAGCTTATAATAAAGCGGTCTAATTTACAAGATGAATATATCTTGGAGGTAACAGGATATATCCCTAAAGAATTAGAAGATGACTTTGAATGTATGGCAGAAGATTTCGAGGGAGAAGAGTATTTATTGATTGAAGAAATTTATGAGAAAATGTTAGATTTCAGAAAGTTTCATAGGAGAACGAATGGTTTAGTAGTAAACTTTCAGATAAATTTTGAAAATCATCCTAGAGATGAGAACCTCACTGAAGAGGTTAAGACAATTCGTACTGTAACAATAAATATCCAAGTTAGAAGAACTTTTGTCAGAGTGCTCAAAGAAATTTTTTAGGTTATAGAAGAGGGCTGAATGCGAAAAACATAAAACGCATTTAGTCCTTTTCTTAATTAATTGGATATATTTTCAAATAATTGGCAATAATAATATAAATGGAGGTATGTTATGAAAGATTATTTGAAAATAGAAAGTGTAGAAGCACTAGAAGTGCTAGATTCAAGAGGAAATCCGACTGTTCAAGTTGAGGTTATAACAGATGGAGGATTTTGCGGTGTAGCAAAAGTACCATCAGGAGCATCCACAGGAAGTTTTGAAGCAGTGGAGCTAAGAGATAATGATGAAGAACGCTATATGGGAAAAGGTGTAAAAAAAGCAGTAGAGAATGTAAACAGAATGATTGCAAAGAAAATAACGGGTATGAATGTATATGATCAATTAAAAATAGATCAAAAATTAATTGATATCGATGGAACAGATAATAAAGAAAAGTTGGGTGCAAATGCAACTTTAGGTGTGTCACTGGCAGTAGCAAAAGCAGCAGCAAATTCATTAGGAATGACGCTATATAATTACATCGGAGGAGTAAATGCAAAAAAATTACCAACTCCGATGATGAATATATTAAATGGTGGAAAACATTCTGATAATAATATTAGTTCACAAGAATTTATGATAATGCCAACTTCAGGTAAAGATTTTGCAGAAAACCTACAAATGGGAGTTGAAACATACCATAATCTAAAAAAGGTATTAAAATCAAAAGGATATTCCGTTGCTGTAGGGGATGAAGGAGGATTTGCTCCAAACTTACAAAGTGAAGAAGAAGCATTAGATGTAATTGTAGAAGCAATAAAAAAAGCAGGATATATACCAGGAAAAGATATATCAATAGCATTAGATGTTGCAAGTACAGAAATGTATGATGAGGCAAAAAAAGTAGGCAAAAATGGATATCTATTTTGGAAAACAGGTACTTTTAAAACTAGTGATGAGATGATAGATTATTTAGAAGAGCTGGTACAAAAATATCCAATAGTTTCAATAGAAGATGGATTAGCAGAAGAAGATTGGAATTCATGGAAAAAACTTACTCAAAAGCTAGGTAGTAAAATTCAATTAGTTGGTGATGATTTATTTGTTACAAATACAGATAGATTAAGAAAAGGAATAAAAAATAAAGTTGCTAATAGCATATTAATAAAACCAAATCAAATAGGCACATTAACAGAAACATTAGATGCAATAGAAATGGCACAAAAGGCAGGCTATACAACTGTAATATCACATAGATCAGGCGAAACAGAGGATACAACTATAGCAGATATTGCAGTAGCAGTAAATGCTGGTCAAATAAAGACAGGAGCACCATGTAGAACAGATAGAGTCGCAAAATATAATAGGTTATTAAATATAGAAAATGAATTAAAATAAACATTTTAAATTGCTAAAAAATGTAAATTATGATATTCTATATAAGATACAAGTTGTTTTAGTTAAGGAAGGAGTAAAGTATGAATCGTAGGTTGGTTGTAGGAGAGAAATATTTAAAACGGTTTGAAGTTTCAGATTGCACAATGACACATGGATTTCGACTTGTAGTAATAGGATATATTCCTAACAAAAAACTAAATGATTTATCTGTTCTTTTAGCTAAGTTGATAGAGAACAATTCTTTATCTACAGATGGAGAGTTGAAGAAATTTAAAAAATGCTGTAGAAAAGAAAGATTAATCATCTGGGAAAAAACTTTTTTGTCATACGAGCCAAAATCAACATTAAATGATAAAGAGGAAGACAATATTGTGCCCTCAGTAACCACGTATTTTCATATTCATAGAACCCCGATAAGATGGTTCCTTGAACGATGAGCTTTCCGAAATCTCCCCATACTTTAGGTATTGAAAATAATACAAGTATGGGGAGAAAATAATATATGCCAAAATAATTGACAAGTATTTTTTTTATTTGTATTATTATGAATATGAAAAGGGGGATATTTATGGGTATAGCTAGTTTAATTTTGGGAATTGTAAGTCTTGTATTAGTTTTAACAGGGCATTCGCTTCTAACCATTATACTTGGAGCAATTGGTTTCGTATTAGGAATTATAGGTTTATTACTTAATAAATCAAAAATTTCGTATATGTCTATAATTGGGATAATACTAATAATTGTATCTATTATAATTGTTGGTGTAAAATTTATATTTTCATTAAACGAAGATGAAAATACAGGTAACGCAAGTCAAGTTACAGAAGAGGAAGATGTCAAAAATAATCCTATAATTGGAAATTGGTTAGGGGATAGTGAAAATATAGGATATTTTGAATTTAATAAGGATAAATCATTTTATTGGTATCAATCACAATATACAAAAGACAATAATTATTATAAAGGTACATATAGTATAACACCAGGAGCACTTCAGAATAATGGAAAAATAGATTATGGAACAGAAGGCCACGAGATATATACTATTATGTTGTATTACGATTCGCAAAAAGTAAATGGAGTATCTAAAGAAAGAACAGATATGGGAATGTTTATTGTTCAAAAAGAATCAGAAACTAAATTTAATGTAAGAAATATGATGACCGACAGTTTCTTTAACATTAACAAAATTCAATCAAATGCATAGGAGGAAAAATGCTTAAATTAGCGAATATTGCAAAAAATTATAAATCAGGGGATGAAGTAGTTAAAGCATTAAAAGGGATAAATTTAGAATTTAGAAGTAATGAATTTGTATCTATATTAGGTCCAAGTGGATGTGGAAAAACTACATTATTAAATATAATTGGTGGACTAGATAGATATACATCAGGAGATTTAATTATAAATGGTAAATCAACAAAAGAATTTAAAGACAGAGATTGGGATGCGTATAGGAATTATTCGGTAGGTTTTGTATTCCAAAACTATAATTTAATTCCACACCAAAGCGTATTATCAAACGTAGAATTAGCATTAACACTTTCTGGAGTATCTAGAGAAGAAAGAAAAAAACGTGCTATAGAAGCTTTAGAAAAAGTCGGATTAAAAGAACAAATACATAAAAGACCAAATCAATTATCTGGTGGTCAAATGCAAAGAGTTGCAATAGCTAGAGCTTTAGTAAATGATCCAGATATTATACTTGCAGACGAACCAACAGGAGCTCTAGACACAAAGACAAGTGTTCAAATTATGGAATTATTAAAAAGTATTTCAAAAGATAAATTAATAATAATGGTAACACATAATCCAGAACTTGCAGAAAAATATTCTACTAGAGTAATCCGTGTATTAGATGGAGTTGTTCAAGATGATACAAATCCTTTTGATGGTGAAAAGGAGGAAAAGAAAAAACCAAAAACAGGAAAGACTGCGATGAGCTTTTTTACAGCAATTTCATTAAGTTTAAATAATTTAATGACTAAAAAAGGAAGAACAATTTTAACATCTTTCGCAGGAAGTATAGGTATTATAGGAATTGCATTAATATTATCATTATCTACAGGTGTTCAGAATTATATAAACCAAGTGCAAGAGGATACATTATCAAGTTATCCAATTCAGATTCAAGAAACTACAGTAGATTTAACAAGTATGATGGAAAGAATGATGGGTGAAATGGCAGAAGGAGAAGAAACCCATGAAGATGGAAAGATATATTCTAATAATATTATGACAGATATGTTAACAGTATTAGCTGACAAAAAGCAAACAAACAATTTAGAAGAACTAAAAAAATATATAGATGAGGGTAACAATGGAATATCTGATAATGCAAATGCTATAAAATATGATTATAATTTGAACTTGAATTTATATAAAACAGATACTTCAAATGGAATAGTTAAAGTAAATCCAAGTACCGTTATGGAAAAATTAGGAATGCAACAAACAGGAATGGCAATGGGGACAGATTGTTTTACAGAATTATTAGATAATCAAGAATTAAATGATTCACAATATGATGTAGTTGCAGGTAATTGGCCACAAAATTATAATGAAGTTGTTTTAATAGTTGATGAAAATAATAAAATTAGTGATTATACATTATATACTTTAGGAATAAAAGATCAAAAAGACTTAGAAGAAAAAATGGATGCAATACAGAATGATGAAAAATTAGAAGAGGATGAACAAACTTCATACACTTATGATGATTTACTAAAACTATCTTTTAAAGTTTTATTAAATACAGACTATTATGAAAAAGCAAATAATATGTGGATAGATAAAAGTGATGATGAAGAATATATGAAGGAAAAAGTAGATAATGCAGAAGAAATAAAAGTAGTAGGAATTATAAAACAAAAAGAAGGAAGTATATCTACTCAAACAGCTGGAGAAATAGGTTATTTAAAAACTTTAAAAGAACATGTTATAAATAAAATAAATGAACAAGAGATAGTAAAAGAGCAAAAAGAAAATCCAGAGATTAATGTATTTAATGGATTGGAATTTCCCAAAAAAGGAGAAAACGGAAAGTTCGATTATAATTCTTTAACAGAAGAACAAAGAGCAATGCTTTCTAGGTTAGATGCTAGTCAAATACAGTTAATGATGGAAGCATATGAACAAAATGAAAATGCATCATATGATAAAAATCTTGAAACATTAGGAGTAGTAGATTTAGCAAAACCATCAGCTATAAGTATATATCCAAAAGATTTCGAAGCAAAGAATAGAATTACAGATGCAATAACAGAATATAATAATAAACAAATTGCAGATGGAAAAGAAGAAAACGAAGTAAATTATACAGATACAGTTGGTTTATTAATGAAATCTGTAACTCAAATTGTGGATACGATAAGTTATGTATTAATAGCGTTTGTTGCAATTTCATTAGTAGTTTCATCAATAATGATAGGAATAATAACATATATATCAGTATTAGAAAGAACAAAAGAAATAGGAATTTTAAGAGCAATAGGTGCTTCCAAAAAAGATATATCAAGAGTATTTAATGCGGAAACATTTATAGTAGGATTAATTGCAGGAATTTTAGGAATTGTTGTAACACTATTACTTAACATACCAATTAATAGTATTATTCATTCTTTAACTAATATGGATACAGTAAATGCTGTTTTACCAGTAAATGCAGCAATAATTTTAGTGGTAATTAGTATGGTTCTTACTATAATTGCAGGATTGATTCCATCAAGGATGGCAAGTAAAAAAGACCCTGTTGAAGCATTAAGAACAGAGTAAACTAAAAGTAGAGTCATTTAAATAATGACTCTATTTACTTTTGTAAAAAAATGAGATATTATACCGAAAGGAGGGGGAGTATATGAAAAATAAAAAGGTATTAATAGGGACGTTAATAATATTAGTAATTGTAATTGTAGCAATAGTGGCTTTTTTCATGCTAAATAAGTCAGAAAAACCAGAAGAAGCATTAAATAATTACTTCTCAGAAATAGGTGAACAAAAATATGAAGAAGCATATGAGCTAATAAGTTCATCAAGTAAGGACAAGACAGCGAAAGATACATTTGTAAATAAAAATGATTCAATATATAGTGGAATAGATATGACAAATTTATTAACAGAAATTACAAATGTAGAAAAAGCTGATGACGGAGAGAAAATTACATATACACAAAAAATGAATACTTCTGCAGGAGAGGTTAGTTTTACAAATACAGTAACACTTGTAAAAGAAGATAAAGAATATAAACTAAATTGGTCAAACAGTATGATTTTTCCAGAATTAGGTGATAATGATAAAATAAGAGTAAAAACATTAGAGGCAGAACGTGGGAATATATATGATAGAAATAATGTTTTATTAGCAGGTAAGGGAAATATCTCATCAATAGGACTTGTACCAGGTAAGATGAGTGCCAATAAAGATGAAGATATACAGAAATTATCAACTATTTTAGGAGTGTCAGTAGATTCAATAAACAATAAATTAAACATGTCATATGTTAAAGACGATACTTTTGTTCCAATAAAAAATGTAGCAACAACAGAATCTCAAATAAAAGAGCAAGTACTAACAATTCCTGGAGTAAAAATTACTACAGAAAGTTCAAGAGTATATACTTTAGGAAGAGAAGCATCTCAGTTAATAGGATATGTACAAGCAATAAGTGCAGAAGAATTAGAAGCAAATGCAGGAAAAGGATATAACAGTAATAGTTTAATAGGTAAAGCTGGAATAGAAAAAGCATATGAAGACACATTAAGAGGAAAAGATGGAAAAGAAATTTATATAGAAAATGAAGATGGAGATAAAGTAAAAACAATAGCAAAGCAAGAGCTAGAAAATGGTAAAGACGTAAAATTAACAATAGATGCTACTACGCAAAAGCAAGTTTATGATAGCCTAGAAGAAAATAAGGGAGCATATGTAGCAATGGATTCAAAAACAGGTGAAATTTTAGCACTAGTAAGTACACCATCATATGATTCTAATGATTTTGTTTTAGGAATGAGTACAGATGAATGGAATTCGTTAAATCAAGATGAAAACAAGCCATTGTTAAATAGATTTACTGGAACGTGGTCACCAGGTTCAACTTTTAAGCCAGTAACAGGAGCAATCGGAATAACAGAAGGAAAGATTAATCCTAACGAGGATTTTGGAAGAAGTGGGCTTAGTTGGCAAAAAGATTCTAGCTGGGGAAATTACATGGTAACAACATTAACTCCATATAATGAATCTGCAAATATGCAAAATGCGTTAATAAGATCAGATAATATATATTTTGCCAAAGCAGCTTTAAAAATAGGATATGATGCTTTTATGGAAGGTCTTAATAAGTTGGGATTTAATGAAGATATAAATTTTGAACTTTCTACATCAAAATCAACATATGATACAGATGGAAAAATAGATGATGAAGTACAGCTTGCAGATAGTGGATATGGTCAAGGACAAATCTTGGTAAATCCAATACATATGGCATCAATATATTCTGCATTTGTAAATAATGGAAATATGATAAAACCTACAATAATTTATGAAGAAAACAAACAGCCAGAATATTTAAAAGAAAATGCTATATCAGAAGAGGCAGCAAATACAATAAAAGAAGATTTAATACAAGTTGTTGAAAATCCAAATGGAACAGCACATGATGCAAAAATAGATGGATTAACAATTGGAGCCAAAACAGGAACAGCAGAATTAAAGAAAAGTAAAGATGAAGAAGGAGAGGTTATTGGTTGGTTTAATGCATTTACAGCTGATGAAACTTCAGCTAAGCAATTAGTTGTAGTAAGTATGGTAGAAGATGCAAATTCAGTAGGAGGAAGTCATTATCTATTTCCTAAAGTAACACAAATATTTAAATAGACATTTTATAAAAAGAGGAGATATTTTATATGTACAAAATAATGAAGACATTAGTAAAAGGACTTTGTTGTCATTTTATATATAGGGTTAGATATATAGGTTTAGAAAAGATAGATAATAAGAAGAAATACATTATATGTCCAAATCATTCAAATGTATTAGACCCAACATTTATATTTCCGATAGTAGATAATTTGTCTATAATGGCAAAGTCTGAGATTTTTAAGAATAAACTTTTAGCAAAATTATTTAGAAGATATAGAGTATTTCCAGTTAACAGAGAAAAAAGAGATGTAAAAAGTACTCTTCATGCTATAGAATGTTTAAATCTAGAGGAAAACTCCAAACTTTTAATGTTTCCAGAAGGTGGAATATTAAAGAAAAAAGAAGAGTTAAGAAATAAAGTAAAAAATGGTGCAGTATATTTTGCCGCAGAAAGTGGAGTACCAATATTACCAGTATTTATTACAAGAAGACCACATCTTTTTCAAAAAGTTTATGTAGTGATAGGTGATATAATAGAAATACCTACAGATATAAAGGATGATAAAGAAAAAATACGAGAATATTCGAAAAAGATGATAAATATAATTTATGATTTAGAACAAGAAATTAAAAAGAAATAGTTGAAAAAAAGCTAGATATATATTATTATATATCTAGCCTTATATTCGGGTATGGCCAAGCGGTAAGGCAGTAGGCTCTGACCCTACGATCGTTAGTTCGAATCTAACTACCCGAACCATAAAAATCCCTTTGTAGAGCCATTTTACGAAGGGATAAAATTTTTTATAAAAAACCGAACAAAATTTCGAAAAAACTATTGACAAAATTTATTTAAGAATATAAAATACATTCAACAAAAGCAAACAAGAGTTCGAGAAAATATTAAGGAGGTTTATTATGAAAAAAGTTAAAGAAAATGTTATATCATATACAATAGATAAAGCTATATTTGGAGATTTCGCTATCTTAGTAAATAACGGAGAAGTAGTAGTAAAAGCTCCTTGGTATTTTTCTAAACAAAGAATACAAGATGCCATAAGAGAAAACAAAAACTGGATCATAAAGAAGTTAAAAGAGATGGAAGAAGTATCATTATACAATAGTGCAAAAATATTGGGAATTAATTATGCAGTAAAAGTTATATATGCAAACATCAAGACTCCAGAATTAAATTTAAACAATAATTATATAGAAATAAAACTACCAGCAAAATTAAAAGGAAGAAATAACAAAAAAATAATAGATGTTATTTTAAATAAGATGTATGCAAAATTAGCAGAAAGACATTTAGAAAATGTTTTTGAAGAAATTAGAATCGAAACTGGTTTAGTTCCAGAAGATTATAGCATTATTCAAAATTCAAAAGAAATGGCTAAATTTGATTTTGATAAAAAAGAAATTTATATTAATTCAAAAATAATGGAATTAGATGAAAATTGCATAAGATATATAGTAATACATGAGTTATGCCATTTAAAATATAAAACACATGCAAAAAGTTTTTATAAATTATTACAAAAATATTTTCCTAAATACGAAAAATATGATGAAATACTAAGAGAATACAAATTTTAATCTAACTAAAGCTACTGTTATAAAATTGTAGATTTTAACAGTAGCTTTATGCTAAAATATTTCCAAAGGAGAGGAAATATGAACTTAAAACAATTAGAAAAAGAATATGATAAATTGCAAATAAAATATGGAGATAAAAATCTAGATTCTATATATAATGGAGGATGTAGTAATAACCCAGATATATGTTTTGTGTTTATGAATCCGACCAAGAGAAATATAGCTTCATCTAAAGAATGGAAAGGGATAAAATCTCCTTGGATTGGTACAAAAAATATATGGGATTTGTTTTATAAATTAGATTTATTGGATAAAGATATTTATAATAAAATAAAAACTATTAAAGGAACAGATTGGACAAAAGAATTTGCAGAAGAAGTCTATAATGATGTTACTAGACATAAATATTTCATAACAAATTTGGCTAAATGCACACAAGTAGATGCTAGACCATTACCAGATTCAGTATACAAAGAGTATTTGGAATTATTTAAACAAGAAATAAATATAGTAAAACCAAAGAATATTGTTTTATTCGGAAATCAAGTTAGTTCGATTGTGCTAGATGAAAAGATAGCTGTTTCACAGGTAAGGAAAAAATGTTTTACTCAAGAAGTAAATGGAAAAGAATATAAATTTTATTCAGTTTTTTATCCAGTTGGAAATGGAAGATTTAATATAGATAAATCTATAGAGGATATTAAGTGGATTATTAATCAAAATAAATAAGAAAAAACTCAATCTTAAAAAGATTGAGTTTTGTTGGAGTGGGTAGTGGGAATTAAAACCTCCGCGACAAGGTCGAAAGTATTGTATTCTACTACTAAACTCTCCAGATATTTTAATAAAAATTAGATAGTTTTTGTTTAATTTTTGATATCTGTTGTGTATTTACATTTAGGATAATTTGAACAACCAATAAACTTACCATATTTACCAGTTCTTTCTATTAATCTTCCACCACATTTTGGACATATCATTTCTTGTTCTTTTTCCATGTTTTTTCTTATAGTATTTTTTATGTTTTTAACATGATTCATTCTAATAGTTTTATCAGAAATATTCATTAGTTTTATCTTATTTTCTATTTCGTTTAAATTAATGTCTAATATTTCTTTTTTATATGATTGTATCAAATCATTAAGAAAATCTAATTGAGTAACATTTTTTGCAGTTACTTTAACTTTTGCTTGATTAGATATACATATAATTGATATGAATTTATTTTCATCTAGATTTAATATTTCTGCAAGAGCCTTTATATGTCCATAATTTTGGTGAATAGGGTTATTAAAATAATACTTATTTTTTCCAATATATTGAATCCATTTAGCTTTATATTTATCTCCTATAATTAAACCATAATAGTTTTTAGTTTCAATTACAAAAATACCAAATTTAGATATTACTATATGGTCTATTTGATGAGTTCCTGTACTTGACTTAATCATAATATTATTTAAAATAATGTATGAATGTTTTGACAATTTATTTAATTCAGTTTTTACCCAAAATTCCCCCATAAAACCTCGAAATTTTTTATAAAAAATAAAACATAATAATACAAGTATTAGAAATATCCAAAAAAATGGTTGACTAATTATTCCAAAAATTAACTTTAGTACAAGTTCTTTCATTTATTTTACCTCATTATTATTAAACTCTTGAAATTTATAGATATAAAAATGGAGCCTAAACTATACACGTATGAAAAAATTATACTCCCAAGATTGATTAAATCTCTCTGATGAATCAATTATATCATTTTCCTAGATATTTTCAAGGTAGTATAGAAAAAAATGTCAAAATATAGTATAATTTACTTGTAAGAAAATACTATGTGGTGAGGATTAAGATGAAAAAAAACAACATTAATTTTATATTTGGATTATTAGACAGAAAAAAAGTTTCTTTATGCTTGTTTATTGAGGCTTTTTTAGATTTTATTTACTACGTTATTCCTTATACTTTTGCTCTTTTTTTAACAATGCCTTTTACTGTTGAAAAAGCAATAATTGTTGCTTCAATATTTATTGCTTCTAAATCAGTTAGATGTTTTGTATTATATTTAGAAAGAAAAGTTATGGATAATTATTTATATGATTATTCTAATGTTCAATATTTAGAATATTACAAGAAATTAACAAAAGTGCCAGTAGAAACTTTATCTAAGTATCAAACGGGATATTTAGAAAATATAATAGAAAAGATATCTGAATTAGTTAAAAAGATTCTTAGTGCAGAATACATAGGAATATTATTATCTTTTGGATTTTTCTTTTTTACTGTATTTCAACAATCGAAAATTTTATTTTTAGTATCATTAGTATTAAGTATTTTATGTGTTATGATAAGTGTATATATATTAAAAAAATCTAATAAACACGTTGAAGAATTGTATGATAAAGAATATGAGTATTCATCTGTATATCAAGATTTTATTAGTAATATTAGAACTGTCAAAGCATTGAACGATAACAAATATTTTGAAAAAATTGTATCAAAAGAAGGAAAAGAATGTTATAAAAAGCAAAATAAGTATGTTAAATGCTATTCATTAGAAGAACTTATAAGAAATATTTTAATAGTGATACCTTTTGCATTAGCAATTATAAAAGCAGTTGTAGATTTATCTAATGGAATTGATACACTAGGAATAATTACATTTTATATATCTATTTATTTAGAAATGGGATTTATATTTGATGAATTGTCTGGAACAATAGTTAGTGGTTTTGAATTAAAAGCATTAAAGAAAAAATGTGTTCAATTATTTAGTAAATTGGATGAAAGAGAGTTATTAACTAATTTTAATAAAATAGAATTATCAAATATAGATTTAAAATATAAAGAATCTAATTTTAATATTAAAGTTGATAATATGATAATAAAAAACAAAGATAAAATTTCAATAACTGGGAAATCTGGTCAAGGCAAAACATCTATAATTAACTTAATTTTAGGAAATATAACTACCTATAAAGGACAGGCTAAAATAGATGAAAATAATATGAGAGATTATAGACTTGACATAGGTGTTGTAAGTCAAGAAATAGAATTATTTAATATGACTATAAAAGAAAATTTATGTTTAGATAAGAATATTTCAGATGAAAAAATAATAAATTATTTAAAAGAATTAGAACTAGATGAAATTCTAATGTTTGAAGATGGAATATATACAATAGTTGGCGAAAAAGGATTAAAGCTTTCAACTGGACAAAAAAGAAGAATAAATATTTTAAGAAGTTATCTAATGGGAAAAGATGTTTATATTTTAGATGAACCTACATCTAATTTAGATAAACATACGGAAGAAATTGTAGTGGATTTTATATTAAAACACTTTAAAGATAAAACATTAATAATTGCTACACATAATGAAAAAATAAATGAAATATGTAATAAGTTTTATCACTTTGATAATCATAAATTATTATTAAAAGACAATGTTTAGTTGGCATTGTCTTTATCATTTTCAATAGGAATATATTTTTTTAATGTGCTATTTTGCAATTTTAAATATTCAATTTTAGCTCCGATTGCTCGTTCATCTTCAAAATATCCAAGATAATGAAATTTATTTTTTACTTTAATTAAGCATTCAATATTTTCTTCTAATGATTTGGCAATATTCTCTATAATATATTCATCTTTTTTAGGCTTTTGTTCTTCTTTGACTTCTGGAATTTTAATCTCATATCCTATAATTAAATTTCTAATATATTCAGATTGAGATAATTTTAGTTTTGAAGAACCTCTTTTTAAAATAAATTTTTCATCATCACTTAAAAATACATTAACTTTATTATTTCTTATTCTCATAATTTAAGGTCTCCTTTCTAAAATTTAAGGGTATGGGAATTCCCATAATAGAATTTGTACGGGAGTACAAATTCAGTGCTTGCCAGACAAAATATGTGAGTACGTCCTCACACTTTTTCAGTATAAATTAGTTCTTTTAAGATTATTTCTTCTGCTGTATTTTTATAGTTATTCATTGATTTTATCCATTCAAGTTGGTTAATTTCTTTATTTTTTTCAGATAGTCTTTCATCTCTTTTTTTATAACTTTTCATTAAAATTATTTAGCAAAGTTTCTGCATCTTTACTTACTGAAACAAGATGATTAGTAAGTTCATCTTTCATTAAAAGTGTAGTATAAAGTGATTTTTTATGGTGTTTTAAATGATTAAGTCTTAACATTCCATATTTATTAATTGTTCCTTTTTTATTATCTTTTAAAGTTAGATTTGGTAATTCATAATCACTAGTTCTTGTATATTTTAATTCCATAATTTAATCATTTCCTTTCTTATTTGGCTTGTTAGGGTTGTAAGTAACAATTCCATATTTTGTTTCTATATCTTCCTTATTTATAATTGATTTTGTTTTTATTTCAGTAGGTGTTATAGGTAATATTCTTATAATTTTTTCATCTTTTTTAGGGATAAATTCTCCAATAATATTACCAGTTTCTTTGTCAATATTTTCATAAATTTCATATAATTTTGTTTCATAATACTCATTTAATCTATCTAAATATTCTTGTACTTGTTCGTTGGAAATATTAGGACTACCGATAATAAATTCTTCTTTACCATTTATTTCAACTGGTACTAATACATCTAATATTCCTTTATCCAAAAACTTCATTAGGTTATTTATATAACTTTTTCTAAAATTAATTTTTTCTATATGAAGTTCATTATTTTTATCTTTTGTTAGAATAACAGATTCAATAAATTTAGATATAAATTCTTGCTTCTCATCTTTAGTTTTACTTTTCCAATTTGTTTTGACAACATCATTTAAGGTATCTAACCTTATCATAGTCTCTCGCTCAATATCTCTATCTGCCATTAATTGTTGTGGGGTAAATGTTATATTATCTAGGTTTAAAAGTTCTGATTTCTTTTGTTCTAAAATTTCTAATTTTTCTTCAATTAATCTATAATCTTCAGAAAAATCTTCCATTTCAACAATGCCACTCATATATGCCTTTTTAATACGTTCTTTTTGTTTTTTTAATTGTGTAATCTCTTTATCTATATCATCAGTTTTAGTTGGTTTATGGTCTGCTAGAATAGGTAAAAAATACTTTTTAACTGCCATATCATACTCAACTAAATCATAAATAAATTGCATTAAACATTCTTCAACTTTATCTTCACGATAATTTAAATGACACTTTTCACAGTTGTAATACATATATTTTTTCTTTTTACCACCAGAACCTTTACATTATTCATATAAATAACAGGCTCTTTATTTTCCTTTTTAGCAATTCTTTTATATTGCTCATAATCACCCATATAGATTTTATTATCAATTATTTTTTGAATAGTCGTGTCTTTCCATTTCTTTGGATATAATATTTTTTCTTCATTAAAAATATTTGATATTTGTTGAAAGCTTTTTCCTTCTAAATACATTTTAAATATTCTTTCAATAATAGGTTTCGTTGTTTCATCAATGATAGTTTTCTTATTACCATCTTTCTTATATCCTAGTGGAGCAGGACCTGGTAAATGGCTTGATTTAATTACTCCATTAAGTCCAAATTTAGTTCTTTCTGATACAATTTCAATTTCTAATTGTGATAATACTGTTAACATTCTTACAAAGAATCTCCCATTAGCAGTAGAAGTATTAACATCATCTCTATCACATACTAAATAACAATTATATTTTTCTAACTCTAATATAAGTTCTTCTAAATCACGAACTGAACGAGTAACTCTATCTAGTTTGTAGGCTACAATATAATTAATTTTTCCATCTCTCATATCTTGTAGCATTTCTTGAAATGCTGGTCTATGTTGCATATCCTTAGCAGATATTCCTGCATCTTCATAGACTTTAAATACCTCATATTCTTTAAATGCACAGAGTTGTAATAACTTTTCTTTTTGTTCTCCTAATGAAAATCCTTCTCGTGCTTGATCTTCTGTCGAAACACGAATATAAACTGCTGCAATCTTCCTTTCATTATTCATAATAATTCCTCCTTTTCTTTTAATGAAAGGCACCAAAAAAGGTGTCACATAACAAGGACACCTTAACTAACATATTAATTTATTTACACACAAAATAAACCAATATTGTGGGAGTATATAAACTCTCAATTAATTAATGCCTTGCTATGTACTCTGATAAATCAGCAATTGGGATTTTCTTCTTTAAGTTCCCGACATAAAAATATTTTTGTTCATTAAAAAACAGATATAATTGGTTATTTATAATAGCCTTATGAGGCTCGACATACGCTAAATTCGTATGCTCAACAATTCTTAGATGACCCTCTATAATTTGGTAGGGTCTATTGTTAAATTTGCAAGACCAATTAATTTTGGCTTTGAGTTCATCACTCATATTGATTT
>OGQB01001243.1_pt1 | contig 22732 bp, 17 predicted proteins | sample 1553071 | NCBI WGS metagenome assembly OGQB01 (sample SAMEA2580284, study PRJEB22360) | human gut metagenome | biome: human gut; feature: human-associated habitat; material: faeces | place: Denmark | collected 2008/2010
ATCTGCGGCTGCATATCGGTCGGGTAACCCGGATACGGCTGTGTCTTTACGTGTGTTCTGCCCAGACGTTTGCTTGCGCTCACACGGATGGAATCGTCAAACTCTTCTACGTCGCAGCCAATCTCCTCGAGCTTTGCGGTTGTTGCTTCCAGATGCTTTGGAATCACGTTTTTAATCAGCACATCGCCCTTTGTAGCTGCTGCTGCAAACATATACGTACCTGCCTCGATCATATCCGGTACGACCGCATAGCTGGTTCCGTGCAGGGTATCGACACCCTTGATCCGGATCACATCGGTTCCTGCTCCTTTGATGTTTGCTCCCATGCTGTTCAGGAAGTTCGCCACATCGACAACGTGCGGCTCTTTCGCTGCATTCTCAATCGTTGTATTTCCTCTTGCCATTGAAGCTGCCATCATGATGTTGATGGTGGCTCCAACGGAAACCATATCCAGGAAAATGTGGCTTCCATGCAGATCTGCCGCACTTGCCACGATTGCGCCATGACGGATGCTTACCTCAGCACCGAGTGCGCGGAATCCCTTTAAATGCTGGTCGATCGGACGGCTTCCAATGTTACATCCGCCCGGAAGCGGAACTTCCGCTCTTTTGTATTTTCCAAGCAACGCGCCTAAAAGATAATAAGACGCACGGATTTTTTTGATATATTCATAATCAACGCTCAGATCTCCGATGGTTGCTGCATTGATCCGCACGGTATGGCGGTCGATGCGGTCCACGGTGGCTCCGATCTCTGCGATTGCTTCCAGAAGTACATTAATATCACTGACATCCGGCAGGTTTTCGATCAGGACCGTCTCATCGGTCATCGTTGCTGCCGTAAGAATTGCAAGCGCCGCGTTTTTTGCTCCCCCGATTTCCACTTCGCCCACAAGAGGATTTCCACCTCTGATGACATACTGTTCCATATATTCACCTCAAATTTTCTTTCTCATACTTAAGAGTGTGTTTTATCCAATATCTAACGAATCAAAGTCTTTTTCCTGTTTTTTACACACTCCAGATACGCTGAAACGCACTGCTCCCCGCAGTTATTTTTCAGTCTCCCCTTATCTTAACTCAAATCTAATACTTTGTAAATCAATTTTAATACATTCTGTGCTATTTCCGTCTTTTTCCATCGTTTCCGGTCAGGAATATTCAGAGAAACGTTATATGTAATTTCTAACTATCAGAACATTTCCCTTATTATGATATAATCGTATGTTTTCAAAATTTCCCTGAATATTCCACCAATTCTGTTTTACATGCCGATCTGCTCGCGGAGCGCCAGGATCGTGCCCTGGATATCCCTTCCGCTCTCGTCAACTGTAATCTCGGCATACTGCTCATATAATTTACTTCTCTCATCGTAGAGATCCTTCAGCGTCTGGCTCTCTTTCAGCACGACGCCGCGTCCCTTCAGGTTTCCGAGACGTTTCGCCAGATCCTCATACGACAGCTTCAGGTAAACGATGGTTCCAATTTCTTTAAAATGCTCCATCGCCTCTTTTCCGTAAATGGCACTGCCGCCCGGCGCGATGACGCTTTTGTTGGCTTCCAGTGTCGCATTGACTTCATTCTCAATCGCAAGAAAGCCTTCATTTCCTTCATCCGCAATGATCTCGCGCAGAAGACGTTTCTCCCGATGCTGGATCACAAGATCCGTATCAATAAACTCATATCCCAACACCTTTGCAAGAATAACACCAACGCTGCTTTTGCCGGCTCCCGGCATTCCTATTAAGATAATATTCCGTTTATTCAAGATTTATTCCTCCTGCTGTCTCGTAAATTTTTCTCTATCCTATCTCTGCAGATTCGTTCCGCCCTGCTTCATGATCTGCTCGATCTCTGTTTCGCTCGCCACATTGGCATCGTGCTGGATCATCAGCTTTAAGACACTTGCGGAAATCGCAAAGTCGATGGCTTTCTGCGGCTCAAAATCATGAAGCATCGCATGGATCAGTCCCGCGCCAAATGCATCACCGGCTCCGACTGCCTCAAAGCTGTGTACTTTGTGAACCGGGCTCTCATAGAATTTTCCGTCTTTCAGGTAAATTCCCATCCAGTCGCCGTCCTCCACGGTGTAGAGATTGCGCAGCACACTCGCAACCGCTTTGCAGTTCGGGAACTGCTTCTGGATTTCCAGCATGCCCTCTTTGTAAGACTCGATCTGCTCAATGCCGCGCGACATATCTCCGTCGTACGCCGGAATGCCAAGTGATGATTCAAAATCCTCATCGTTTGCAATGCAGACATCCACATACGCCATCAGACGGCGCATAACGCGCTGTGCGTCCTTCGTGGACCACATTTTTCCGCGGTAGTTCAGATCACATACCACCTGGATTTTTTTCTCTCTGCAGAGCGCCAGAGCGTTCTCCAGCGCTTTTTCAATCTCTGTGCTGATGGCAGGCGTGATACCGGAAAAATAAAAGAAATCTACGCCATCAAGCAGTTTTTCCCAGTCAAATTCCTCTGCCTTTGCCATTGCAATTGCGCTGTAAGCGCGGTCATAAATCACGCTCGTCGGGCGGATATTCGTTCCCTTTTCAAAATAGTAAATACCGACGCGTCCGCCGCCCCGCAGCACACGGGATGTATCGACGCCGAACCGGCGGATCTCATTGACGGCTGCCTGTCCCACCTGGTGCTCCGGCACTTTTGTCACGTACGAAACATCGTCCCCGAGTGTCGCCAGGGAAACCGCAACATTCGCCTCCGCGCCGCCGTAATTGGCTTCAAATGTATCTGCCTGTAAAATTTTCAGATGCTCCGGTGTTTTCAGACGCAGCATCACTTCTCCAAAAGTAAGTACCTTCATACTAAAATTCCTTCCAAAAGCAATTTGCTCTTTTGTCTCAATACCTCTTTATCTTACGCTGTTTTCCCCACGGACGCAAGAAAAACCTGCGGAAACCACCCCCGTTTTCCATCGCAGAAAAGCACAAAAAAAGCGGCTTTCTGTTTCGCTTCAGAAAGCCTCTTTTCGTGTATTTCATTATTCTTTTACTGCTCCCAGTGTAATACCGGTTACGAAGTATTTCTGCAGGAACGGATATACAATCAGCATAGGAACAAGGGCGATAAATACCTTTGCTGCCTCCAGTGATTTGTTGGAGTTCTGTGCTAACTGCTGATACTGCTCTGCAGTCAGGGTTACGCCTACCGGGATCTGAACGGAGATCTGACGGATGTAGGTCTGTAACGGATAGTTCGTCTCTTTGTTCATTAATACCAGGCCCTGGAAATACTCGTTCCAGTAACCAACGGATGTAAACAGGACGATGGTTGCGATAACCGGTTTGGAACACGGAACTACAATCTGCCACAGGATACGCCACGGGCCGGCGCCGTCTACACGGGCTGCCTCCTCGAGGTCTCCCGGGATGCCGCGGAAGAAGTTCATCATCAGGAGTACGTTGAATACCGGAACAGAACCAGCCAGAACCAGTGCTGCCATCGTATCGATCATACCATAATTTTTAACGGTGATGAACCACGGAATGGTACCACCATTGAACAGCATACAGAATACCAGGATCCACATCAGGACATTTCTCGGTTTGTACTCTGTTTTGCTCTTTGCCAGCGGATAGGACATCATAATCAGGACAACCATGGTCCATATGGTTCCAATCACAACTCGCTTGATGGAAATCCAGAAGGAATTCCAGAATGCGGAATCACCCATAATCAGGCTGTAGGATTTTACGTTTGATCCGATCGGGTAAATCGTTACAAGACCACCCTCAGCGGCTGCTTTTGAAGAAATAGATACGCAGAACGTATACCATAACGGATAAAAACAGCTGAATGCCAGGAGAATCAGGATGATAGCATTTATGACTTTAAACGCTTTGCTGCCAAAACTCTTGCTTTCTATCATAATTTCTGCCCTCCTTAGAAAATCTTGTAATCAGCAAACTTGTAAGCACAAACATAAGAAGTAACAACCAGCACGAAGCTGACAACAGATTTAAAGAGACCTGCTGCAGTAGCCAGCGAGAACTGCATGTTTGTAATACCAATACGGTATACGTATGTATCGATGATATCACCAGTTTCAATAACCAGCTGGTTGTACATGTTGAATACCTGGTCGAAACCTGCATTCAGAACGTTGCCCATTGCCAGTGTGGTCAGAAGAACGATGGTCGGAACCAGTCCCGGGATGGTGATGTGCCATACACGTTTCCAGCGGCTTGCGCCGTCGATTGCGGCTGCCTCGTAAAGGCTCGGGCTGATGCCGGTCAGCGCTGCAAGATAAATAACTGCGTTGTAACCGAACTCTTTCCATACATCAGTTCCGATCAGTAACTGACGGAAGATGCTAGGCATGGTCATCGGAAGAACGGTATCCGTTGCACCCATTGCGCTGCGGACCGTGTTGAAAATTCCGTTTGCGCCAAGGATATTGGTGATGATGTTTGCAAGGATAACCCAGGATACGAAGTGCGGCAGATATACGATCGTCTGAACCGTCTTTTTGAACTTCATATTCTTTACCTCATTCAGCAGCAGTGCGAACACCAGCGGAATGATGATATTCAGGATAACCTTTGCGATTGCAATAATCAGAGTATTGACAAGTGCCCGTTTTGCATCCGGGATAACGGTCAGGTATTTAAACCATTTCAAACCTACCCACGGAGAGCCGAACCATCCTTTGCTCGGATTGTAATCCTGGAATGCCATTACAATACCAACCATCGGAACGATAGAAAACATAAACAGCCAGACATAACCCGGCAGAACCATTAACGTATAGTGAAAGGAATTTGACAGCCCGAGATGGCCTTTTTTCTTCTTCACGGTAAGCTCCTCCTTTGATGTCATTTTTTTAAAGTAGTGGGGTACAGGCTTTCCTGTACCCCACCCTCCACATCATACATTTACATTAGTTACTCAGCCAGGTAATCTTTTACCAGCTCAAGGATCTGATCACCACCCTGTACATGCCAGTCGGTGCAGAACTGATCCCACTCGTCAAGGCTCTTCGCACCAGTGATGAACTGAAGGATACTCTTGTCTTCCAGGTCAGAAATCTGGGTCCAGTAGGTATCCATTCCGTCGATGGTGTAGTACAGTTCAGAATAGATCTTGTGATCCGGCTCAAGTGTTGCGTATGGACGATCACCAATCAGCAGTGCATAGAATCTGTTGAACTGTCCGTTGTTGGTGTTGACATCCATATCGGTTACTGCCAGATCTCTGGATCCGTCATAGTCCTCAGAGATAACGTCTTTCAGAGTTGCGGCATCGTTTACCAGGTTCTTATACAGACCGTTGAATTTGCTTCCGCCCTGCTGATAATCATCTGCGCTTGCTTCGCCTTTGATGATTCCCATCAGTGCATCATACTCATACTCGCACTCGTCGGTAGCTGCCATGGTGTTACGCAGCGGATACCAGCCGATTGCTACAGAAGTATCGAAGGTAGACTCATCACGAACGAGTACGTTGTTCATGATAACAATGGCTTTCTTCACATCATCCGATGCGTTTTTGTTTACCATAGTATAAGTGGTTCCAACGTCTTTCATATGAATATTCCACTCACCGTCTTTGGTGTACAGCGGATATGCCTGCCAGTTTGCATTGTTATCGTTACGGAAGGAATCCGGGTTTCCGTATCCAAGGCTCCACCATGGTCCCATGAAGATACCGCAGGTTCCGTTCTTAACATTGTTTGCATTGTCGCCGTTGGTTGTGGTTCCAACCTCCGGGTTGATGAGGCCTTTTTCATACCAGTCATGTAAGGTGGTAAGGGCTTCTTTCATTTCATCTGTTGTAGTTCCCCAGTACAGTTCGCCGGAATCATCTTTCAGAAAATACCCCGGTGTTGCATTGAATGCCTGATATACAGCATCGAAACCGTATCCGTTGTTGGAGGAGTTCAGGAAGTTGGAGTAGGTTCTTCCGCCGTTATCAATACCTGCGATTGCATAATCCGGGCTGAGACCTGCGTCTTTAAATTTCTGAGTTACTTCGCCGAGTTCATCTACGGTCTTCGGAACTTCCAGTCCTAACTGATCCAGCCAGTCCTGACGGATAAAGTACAGGTAAACACCATCGGTATCTACCGATATGTTTGGCAGTGCACAGAAGGTTCCGTCTACGGTTGCATTGTTGATCGCACGTCCTTCGGTAGTCTCGATGATTTCTTTTACCTGTTTGGATGCGTACTGGTTGAACTCCGGCCAGAGGTCTGCAAGAAGATCTGCTCTTGCTGCCTGTACCAGGTAGTTACGGGTTGGTGCAACGACTGCATCCGGAAGGGAAGCAGATGCGATTGCCAGAGATACTTTCTGCTGGAAGTCAGATGCATTACCTGCAGTCCAGTCGCAGACAACTTTGATGTTGTAGTTATCCAGAAGGTATCTGGTGTACTGGTTGTTATCTACGGAATCGCCGTCCGGAAGTGTGGTATCCTTCGGGTCGATCTGATATCCATAATGTACTTCTACGACATGATCAAATTTTGCAAACGCACGATCGTCATTTTCACCCGGTACTGCATCATCTGCTTCATCAGCTGCTGCAACCCAGTCACCAGAACCTGCTGCATCGCCGGAGCCGCTGTCCGATGAGGTATCCTTTGCTTCATCGCCGCCTGCCGTACTTGATGCTGTTGTGCCGCTGCTCTTGCTGTTTGTGTCAGAACTGTCTCCTCCAGTGCTGCCACATGCTACCAGGCTTACGATCATGGTGCTTGCCAGTAATGCAGAAATTACTTTCTTTTTCATTTGGTGTCCTCCTTGTGATTTACGTTCTTTTTGCGTGCTCCGTTGTTGCTTTTGTCCAGGCTTACGAAGAATCCATTGTTTTTAATCATACGTTTTGCCTAAAACTTTCACATTTTCGTCACACTTTTTTATGCAATAATTACACCTCTCTTCCACCCGTTTTGACAAGCATTTTTTATGTATTTTTCACAATTTATTTCGTTTTTTTAATTCATATTGTCGATTTTGTACACTATTTTAAAATTTATAGTCAATCTTGACTTTTTCTTTTTCGTTATTCTTTTATCTATTGACGGATTTTTTGTGCTTTTTCCGTCATTTTGTATATTTCTCGTATTTTCAGACATTTTACCTGCAGAGCCTTCTACCGGCAGTTCCCTCCGAATGCCGGGCAGCACAATAAAAAAGAACCTCTTATCTCTCCCCGGAAATACTTCTTTCCGGAAACATAAGAGGTTCTTTTTCTTTTTTTGTTCTTTATTCTGCTTTTTTCTTCTCTTTTGGAATAATAATATTCAGTACAATCGCCGCAACAGCTGCCGGAACAATACCGGAGCCGCCGAAAATCAGCTGGATATAATAAGGAAGCTCAGAAGTTGCTCCCGCTGTGGAACCAAGGCCGTAGCCAAGACCCAGTGCAACAGAAACGATCGTGATCTCACGGCTCGTAATCGGCTCTTTTGTGATGAGCTGGATACCGGAAACCAGAATTGACGCAAACATCATAACGGCTGCACCGCCGAGTACGGACTGCGGCATAATGGATACAAATGCTGCAATCTTCGGGCAGAGTCCGCAGAGGATCAGGAAAATGGCTCCGCAGGAAAGTGCCATACGGTTTACGATTTTTGTCATCGAAATAATGCCGACGTTCTGTGCAAAAGAAGTATTCGGGAGAACGCCAAGTGCTGCTGCAAAGCTGGATCCGAGACCGTCGCAGATGATACCGCCGGAAAGCTCAGAATCGGTTGCCTCGCGGTCCATACCGCTCTCTACGCAGGCGCAGATATCGCCGACCGTCTCAACGGTTGTTACGATGAACATGATCGCTACCGGGAGAATTGCCTCCACACGGAAGACTGGTTTTACCTCAGCCAGTTTTCCAAAGCCTGCAATACCAGGGAGCGCGAACCAGGACGCATCTTTTACCTGCTGGAAATTGACAACCCAGGAATATGTATAGGAAACAGTGCTTCCATCCTCAAGAACCGCCGTTCCGGTATGCGGCAGAACCATGGTCATAATAATAGCTACCACGTAGCCGACTAAAATACCGATCAGAATTGAAGCCGTACTTAAGATTCCCTTCGGATTTGTAAAGTGCTTCAGTGCCAGCGTTACAATCAGAACGACCATGCCAAGGAACAGGTTCTGTATGGAACCGTAATCGTTCGTTCCGGAACCGCCGCAGAGATAATTGATTCCAACCGGAATCAGCGAAAGACCGATCGCCATAACGACGCAGCCGGTAACAACCGACGGGAAAAATTTACGAAGCGGCTTTAAACAGACGCCAAGCACGCCCTCAAACAGACCGCCGACAATTGTCGCACCAAGGATAGCGCCGTACGTCAGCGCGCCCTGTCCCAGCACGGCTGTCACGCTCTTGAATACGCCGAGGAATCCAGAAGATGTACCCATAACAATCGGCACTTTACCGCCGATCGGTCCAATCGAAAACATCTGTACCAGTGTTACAATACCGGCTACTGTCATTGCATTCTGCAAAAGAGCCGTACGAAGTGCACCGTAGCCCGCATCCGCCGTCAGACCGCACGCTCCCATGATGATCAGAAGCGGGGTGAGGTTTCCTACGAACATCGCCATTACATGCTGCAATCCAAGCGGAATCGCCTGCTTCAGCGGAATCCGTCCTTCAAAGGTGTACGGGGTTCCCATAGCTGAACTTTTTTCTTTTTTCATTGCTTTTCTCCTGCTTTTGTAGATTTGGGCTGCCTTGCCTTTCGGTATGGAATATGCCCTGCACAGCCGGAATTTTTCCGGCAAAGCGTCCTTGTTTTTTCTTATAGATACTTATAAGTTTTTCTTTTTAAACAAGTCTTCTTCATAAGCTGTGCTTTTATGTAAAAAGATTATCATGTTTCTTTTTTCCCGTCAACCCGCATCTTGTACAGAATTCCATAAAAAGGAGACACCGGTCTGTGTTCCTCATCTCACAGATCAATGCCTCCTTGTTTTCTTCCTTCAATTTAAGCGTTCTGGAAATCCTCAATCGCTTTTACGGTGCGGTTATATTCTTCCGTCACCTTCTGCATCAGATCATCCGTCTCGGTCTCCTGCAGCGGTCTTAACCGCTCGGTCAGCTCGGCGCTTGGCTCGTACAGATTTTTAAAACCAAGATTCTGGCACACGCCTTTTAATGTATGAGCTGCACGGAATGCAACCTCAATATTTCCGTCCGCCAGTGCCTGGCAAAGCTCCTGATAGCTCGGATCCTGCGGAAATTTTAAAATGATCCGCTGAATTAGAGATTCACTGCGAAGCCGCTGAACGGTTTCCTCGTAATCTGCTCCCATCTGCATGTAGCAATCTTTTAATGTCATCTTCTCTTCCTCTTCCCTGTATGCAAATTCATTACATATTAATGCAAACAAGTTCTTTATCAATACATAAATAATTATATTTCTCACGCAAGCTCTTGTCAACTTCTGCTTTTCATTATTTTTGCATTATTTTTGTTTACTATACGCTCTATTTCTGAACATAAAACATCTTTTTTCTTACGTTTTTCTTACGTTTTTATCTTACCTGTATATTGCATTCATGCATAATAATACAACTTACTCGCATATTCTGTCGTTTTATTCACACGGTACCGCGTGAAAGTCTATTTCTTCTGTCTAGTCTCGTTGCAAAATGTAATGTTTTTTGTACACTGTAATTTTCGTTATTTTTCTGTGTTTCTTCTATCTTTTATGCAAAAAGGGACCCCCGGTCTTAACCGGAGATCCCTTTGGATTTCTCAAAATCAGATTAGCAGATTCCCTGAGCCATCATAGCGTCAGCTACTTTCTCAAAGCCTGCGATGTTAGCGCCCATAACATAGTCGCCCTCATGGCCGTAACGTTTTGCAGCATCAACCATGTTGTGTGTGATGTTGATCATGATATTTTTCAGTTTTGCATCAACTTCATCGAAGGTCCAGGACAGACGCTCGGAGTTCTGGGACATCTCGAGTGCGGATGTTGCAACACCACCTGCATTTGCAGCTTTTCCAGGTGCGAAGATTACGCCGTGCTCCTGCAGATATTTGGTTGCTTCCAGAGTAGTAGGCATGTTAGCGCCCTCGCATACTGCAGTGCATCCGTTCTCAACAAGTGCTTTTGCATCCTCAAGCAGCAGCTCGTTCTGAGTTGCGCAAGGAAGAGCAAGGTCTGCTTTTACAACCCATACGCCGCGTCCTTCGTGGTACTCAGAGTTTGGACGATATTTCTTGTACTCGGTCAGACGGGCACGATTTACTTCTTTGATCTCTTTTAATGCAGCTACATCGATTCCGTCTGGATCGTAAACCCATCCGTTGGAGTCAGAGCAGGTGAGAACTTTCACACCAAGCTGAGTAGCTTTCTCGATTGCATAGATTGCAACGTTTCCGGAACCGGATACACAAGCGGTCTTGCCTGCGATGTCGATGCCGTTCAGTTTCAGCAGCTCCTGGGTCAGGTACAGCAGTCCGTATCCGGTAGCCTCTGTTCTTGCTAAAGATCCGCCGTAGCTTAAACCTTTACCAGTCAGAACGCCTTCGTATACGCCGCGGATTCTCTTGTACTGTCCGAACATGAAGCCGATCTCTCTTGCGCCTGTTCCGATGTCACCAGCCGGTACGTCGGTGTCTGCGCCGATATATTTGCAAAGCTCTGTCATAAAGCTCTGGCAGAATGCCATGATCTCTCTGTCAGATTTTCCTTTCGGATCGAAGTCAGAACCACCTTTACCTCCGCCGATCGGAAGGCTGGTCAGTGAGTTTTTGAATACCTGCTCGAATCCCAGGAATTTGATAATACCAATATTTACAGAAGGATGCAGACGGATTCCTCCTTTGTAAGGTCCGATTGCACTGTTAAACTGTACACGATATCCGGTGTTTACATGAGCCTGTCCTTTATCGTCTACCCACGGCACACGGAATTTGATCTGACGCTCTGGCTCTACCATTCTCTCCAGAAGAGCGACTTTTCTGTATTTTTCCTCGTTTGCTTCAATAACAGGGCGAAGAGATTCCAGAACCTCTTTGACTGCCTGATGGAATTCCGGCTCAGCTGGGTTTTTTGCAACTACGGACTCAATAACCTCATCTACGTATGACATGTTAGTTTCCTCCTTGAAATTTCTCCCTTAATGTAGTGCAGAAAGATTTCTTTAAAAGATCCATCTGCGGTTCTCATCAGCCTTAAAGCGTGGAGAAAATCATTTCCGCACTCTCTCGCGTCTCCGGTGGATTCTCCCGTCCTCCGGAACACTTAATTTTATAAGGTCAACGATTGGTTGATATTATAGCATAAAATATCCGGTTTTTGCAATATTTCACGCAAAAAATTCCTAATAAATCATGATTTTGTAGCGTTTTCTAATATTTACCCAGTATTTTTGTCGATTTTGTATATTTTTACCGAAAGTACTATAAAATTTCGCGTGCTGATTCTTTAGAAAATAAAGATTAGCTGCGGTTTTTTGTTTTTATATTAGGTGTTTTCGATTTTTTCTTCACGCTCCAGCCAAAGGTTCCCTGCTTTTTCCCGATTCCAAAGTACTCTCCGTGGGAATACACAATCGGTTTCGCGCGGTTCAGATCGAAGCGGCCGCGCTCATCCATGTATGCCTCATCCGCATGGACAGCCACAACTTTTGCAAGAAACATGTGATGCGAGCCCAGTTCGAGCACCTGCTCCACTTTACACTCGATATTAACCGGCGACTCCCCGATCATCGGTGCGGAAATCTCCTCCGCCTCGACTTTCGTCAGTTTCATCTCTTTGAACTTATCCACATCTCTTCCCGAGCGCACGCCGCAGTAGTCGGTCGCATAGCAGAGGTCCTCCGTCGTCAGGTTGATGACGAACGCACCGCTCTCTTTGATCATCTGATAGCTGTAGCGTTCCGGCCGCACCGAGATCGATACCATCGGAGGATTCGTACACACCGTGCCGGCCCAGGCAACGGTGATGATGTTGTCCTCCCCGTTCTTTCCGCGCACCGACACCATGACCGCCGGCAGCGGATACAGCATATTTCCCGCTTTCCATGTCTGTTTTCCCATTCTTATTTCTTTCCTTTCCTCTTTTTCACTCTTTTATGACCGAAAAAAGCGTGCCCCGGATCTGTTTTCAGGCCCGGAACCACGCTTTTTTATTTTTTCTGTTTTTACTGATTCTGCAGCGCCATCATAAATGCCGGAATCAGCTGTTTCTTTCTCGATACAACACCCTTCAGCTCGCAGCTGACCTCGTTGACCGGAAGATCTTCAAAAGCTTTTTCGATGACTTCCTTTGCCCCGCTTCCATAATACAGAAGCTCTGTAGATTCTTCTATAATATTGGTCAGCATAAAGAATACCATCTCGATGCCGTGTTTTCCGCACTCGCTTTCCATCTGCGGCAGAAGCTGTTCCTTGATGGATTCCAGCTCGCCCGCATCGAGGGATGTAATCTGGCCGACACCAAACGTAACATCGCCCATGATGAATTTTTTGAAATCCTGGTAGAAAATTTCTTCCGGTGATTTATCTTTCAGGTTGCTTCCTGCACGGAACATTTCGGATGCAAACTCCGGAATGCTGATGCCTGCAATGTCCGCCAGTGCCTCTGCTGCCGCTTTGTCAAGAAACGTACACGTCGGCGACCGGAACATCAGCGTATCGGAAATGATGGCTGCGCAGAGCAGTCCTGCGATGTTCGGCGCGATCTCCAGCTCTTTTTCCTTATAAATTTCATACATAATCGTTCCCGTGCAGCCCACCGGCTCATTGCGGAACATAACCGGCGCCATCGTCTCAAGTGATCCCAGACGATGATGGTCGATGATCTCGAGAATCTCCGCCTCTTTGACGTTATCGACCGCCTGTGATTCCTCATTGTGATCGACGAGAATCAGTTTCTTTCCTGCATTTCCGATCAGGTTCCGACGGGAAATCGTTCCCACATATTTTCCTTTCTTGTTCAGAATCGGGAAATCGCGGTGTCTCTGATTTTTCATAACTTCTTTGATATCATCGAGGAAATCTTCGGTGTTGAACGTGATCAGATTGCTTCTGCGCATCAGATATTTGACCGGAATACTCTGGTTAATCAGACGCGCAATCGTATACGTGTCATGCGGACTGCTGATGATCACACAGCATTTCTCCTCTGCAAATTTCTGAATCGTTTTCGTCACCTTTGCGCCAAGTCCGACGATAATGCAGCTTGCATCCATCTCGATTGCACAGAGCTGGTCCTCCGCACGGTTTCCGAGAATGACAAGGTCATCTTTTTCGATGTAGTTCTCCATCGTATCCGGATGGAATGCGCCGACAACGACTTTTCCGCGGATAAAATAACCATGTTCATTTCCGACAATAACCGAACCATCCAACGTATCCGCGATACTGCGGTATTGCGTCCTTGCCAGTGACATGACATGGCTGTCATAAGAATCCATATAGGATTCTGCGATATCACTGACCGTGATCACGCCCTGCAGATCATTGTCCGGCGAGGTGATCGGCAGTGTGACTACATTGTTGTTTTTCATCATGGAATACGCTTTTTTCACGGAAATCGTACCCGGCACGCTCGGCACCTCGTGAATTTCAATTTCCTTTACCTGCGTTCCCGCATTCGGCAGGTAGCCCGGCGCACGCACCCCAAAGCGTTTCAGCACATACTCGGTCTCCTCGTTGATCTGACCGGCACGGCGTGCCACGTAGGTTTTTGTTTTATCCGTTCTGTTTTTGATATCCGCATAGGCAATCGCCGAACAGATCGAATCCGTATCCGGATTTTTATGTCCAATTACATAAACTCTTGAATTTGATTTCATAATAGTACTCCTCCCTTCTGTATGTTTGTGGTATACAGTAAGTTCGTCCCGGTAGTTTTACTTCTTTTTTTGTAACGACTACAGTTACTGCTCACTTCGTGACCAGTAACCGCCGCCCTGCACATGCAAATTCGCTCCGCGAAGTTCCGGGCGGCCACCTGAATCACTTTCTCCTGCAGCCGCGCAGCAAGTGCGCGTCTCAGTAATTTTGGTAACGACTACACACATATTACCATCCTTTTTTCATCTGGTCAAAGAAAATCTTTTATGTTAAGATAAACGCAGATAGAAAAACGTGCAAAATTGAACCCGATTTTTTCATAAATCCACAATTTTCCTCTCGTTTTCCTGTTATTCTTACGAAAAAGGGGTGTTTCATTATGTCAGAAGAAAAATTAACCATGGATGACTTCTCCGCAGAGCTGGAAGCTTCCTTCAAAAAAATTGAGGAAGGCGACATGCTCACCGGAACCGTCATCTCCGTAGATGAAAAAGAGGTGATTCTCGATCTGAAATACTACGCAGAGGGCGTCATCCGCGCCGAGGACTTCAGCAACGAGCCTGGCTTCTCCTTAAAAGACGCTGTTCAGGTCGGTGACGAAATCACCGCAACCGTGATCCGCAAAGACGACGGCCACGGCAACATTCTTCTCTCCCGCGCAGAGGCAAACGATATCCTCGCATGGGAAAAACTCGCACAGTACAAAGAAGAGAAAACCGTACTGGATGTAAAAGTCAAAGGAATCGTAAACGCCGGTGTTATCGCTTACGTCGAAGGAATCCGCGGCTTCATCCCGGCTTCCAAACTCTCCCTGAACTACGTGGAAGATCTGAATGAATACTTAAACAAAGACATTCAGGTACAGGTTTTTGACCTTGACAAAGAAAAAGACCGTCTGATTCTCTCCGCCCGCGAAATTCTCCGCGAGAAAGCAGACGAAGAGCGCAAAGAGAAAATCTCCAACGTAGAAGTCGGCCTTGTTACCGAAGGAACCGTTGAAAGCCTGCAGCCATACGGCGCATTTATCAACCTCGGAAACGGCCTCTCCGGCCTCGTCCACATCTCCCAGATCTGCGCCAAACGAATCAAACATCCATCCGCAGTTCTGGCAGTCGGCGACAAAGTCAAAGTAAAAGTCATTGCCATCAAAGACGGCAAACTCAGTCTCTCCATGAAGGCACTCGACGACGTTGCCGCCGAAGAAATTCAGGAAGAAACCATCGAACTCCCGGAGACAGAGGAAGTGACAACGACACTGGGATCGCTGTTTAAAAATATTAAGCTGAACTAAAGTTGCATCAAAAAACAGACTTTCCATTCTCACGCATTCCTGCGTGTATCTGGAAAGTCTGCTTTCTATTATAAGAATTCTATTAGCCCTTTACAGCTCCAATCACAATACCTTTCACAAAGTATTTCTGGAAGAATGGATACACAACCAGAATTGGAAGTGCTCCCATAACTGCAACGGCCATTTTGATACCAGTTGCCGGAAGTGTAATGCTTTGTGTCAATGCTCCTCCTGAAGCACCGCTCATTAGATACTGCACATCCAGAAGCATCTTATTCAGCAGAACCTGAATACTGTACAGTTTATCGTTGTTGATATAGTACAGACCATTCAACCAGTCATTCCAGTATCCGAGGCCGACCAGAAGTGCCAGTGTAGCAATAATCGGCGTAGACATCGGAAGAACAATTTTTGCCAGAATTCTCCACTCACCTGCTCCGTCAATTCTTGCAGCCTCGATGACCGCATCAGGAATGTTGGTGGTGAAATACGTTCTCATCATGATGACATAGAAAGCTCCCATCAGAAGATTTGGAACAATCAGTGCCCAGATGGTATTTTTAATATGAAAGATTCCAGTCCACATCATATAGGACGGTACCAAGCCACCGTTGAACAACATCGTAAAGAAAATCACAAAGGAGAAAAATGCTTTTCCCGGAAGCTCTTTTCTTGACAGTGGATAGGCAAACAATGTTGTCAGAGTCAGGTTTGCCACGGTTCCGACTACCGTTACCAGTGCGGAAATGATATAACCTCTTACAATACTGCCTGAATCTACCAGCAGTGTTTTGTATGCATCAAAACTGATTTCACGCGGCCAGAAAGAATATCCATATTTTAATAGAATGTTCTCTTTGGTGATTGATGACATAATCAGCAGAATAAACGGGACGATACACATAACGGACAGTAAGATCATAATCACATTAGCTGCAATCTGAAAGCTTTTATTTCTTTCAACCATTTTTCATACTCTCCCTTCGCTTAGAATAATGCACTGTTTTCGTCCAGTCTTCGAACAATCAGGTTTGCAATCAGTACCAGTGCAAATCCTACCAGTGATTGATAAAGACCTGCGGCAGATGCCATACCAATGTTATTCAGCTCCATCAATCCACGATATACGTAAGTATCGATGGTGTTAGTCACATCGATCAACGGTCCGCTGTTCATTGGTACCTGATAGAACAGTCCGAAATCTGAATAGAAAATACGTCCTACACTCATCAGCGTCAAGGTGATAATGGTTGTTTTCAATCCCGGTAGTGTGATATGTACAATTCTCTGCCAGCGGTTTGCACCGTCGATAGATGCAGACTCGTAAAGACTGGCATCCAATCCTACTACCGTTGCATAATAGATAATGCAGTTATATCCCAGGTTTTTCCATATATTGACAAAAATCAAAATGAATGGCCAATATTTCGCATTGGAATACCATCCAATTGCCTCTTTTCCCATCGGTTTCAGAATACTGTTGTTAATAAATCCCGCATCTGTACTCAGGAATCCATATACCAAATAGCTGACAACGACGATAGAAATCAGAAACGGTACCAGAATTAGGGTCTGGTATACTTTCTTTCCCATCGTGGAACGGATCTCATTCAGCAGAATTGCTACTGCAATTGCAAGGACTGTTCCAAGCACGATAAAAATAATGTTATATCCCAGTGTATTTCTTGTAATTGTCCAAGCATCTTTTGTCTTAAACAAAAACTCAAAGTTTTTAAGACCTGTAAACGGGCTTTTGAAGATTCCCAGACTGTAATTATATTTCTTGAATGCAATGATAATTCCAGCCATAGGCATATAGTTATTGATAAATAAGTATACAAGCCCCGGAAGCAGCATCAGATACATGGGAATAAATCTGCGAATTTTACCCCAATTTCTTTTCATCTTCCCAGCCTCCATTATTTGTTGGCTTCCAGCCAATCATCTAACTGTCTCTGCTTCTCAGCGATGATGGTATCTGCTCCTGCTGCTTTCAACTCATCCAGGAATTTCGGAATGGTAGTTTCTGGATCCAGGGAACCGCACTCCAGTGCAGGACCATATTTGGCAGTTACGTTTGCGCATGCAGTTACTTCGTTCTGTACATCTGTGTTGTCCCATGCAAAACCTTTGGCCGGAGAAACAACCGCATTGTTGTTGAACTCCTGGGTCTGATCCCAGATGTCCGGATCATTTCCTTCCCATACATAGGAAATTGCCTCATTCGGCCAAGCCCATGGAAGACTGGTATAACCTGTGTTACTTGCTGTTACACCGTCTGGGTAGTTGATGACACCGTTGTCTTTGTCTGTAAACTCATAATGAGTTCCTTCCAGACCATTGATAAGAATATTTGCCAAATCCGGGTTTGTGTAGATTTCGTTTAATACCTGTACAGCTCTTTCCGGTTTATCACTGTTATGCGGAACATACCATACAATGTCAACACGTGTTGTAGTAGTATATGGTTCTACCAGATCCAAAACAACGATTTCTTTTCCGGACTCTTTTTCGATCTCCTGCTCGATACCTGGTTTTGTATTTGTAAAACGTCCAAAACCTTTACCAGAACCAATCAGACTATTTGCCATTTCAGTAGAAGTGGAAGCATCCGGCATGATCAGACCTTTCTGCGCCCAGTCATAGCGAAGTTTCATTTCGTTCATATATTTATCTGTTGCGTAGTAATTAATAACTTCTGTGCTGTCAGAAGATACACTTTCTAAAGATCCGATGTCTCCACCAAGGTCATCTGAATTTGCCATAAGGCTCATGGAACCCACATGAGAAACAATGGGATATACATCTGGATACATTTCTTTTACTTTTTCAAGGAGCGGCTCCAACTCCTCTTCTGTTTTAATAGAACTATAGTCAATTCCGGTTGCATCTGCCATCTCTTTATTCATAGCAAATCCCCATCCCGTTGCTTTCTCTTTATTGGACGGAACACCATAAATATTGCCGTTAAAGGTTACACATTTCCAGTCGGATTCGCTGATCTCAGATTTCATATCGCTGCCATAGCTGTCCAGATAATCCGTAATTGGAAGGATCTGTCCGCTGCTGATTGCAGATGTTACATTTCCACAATACTCATACATCAGATCCAATTTTTCAGAAGATGCCAATGTCAGGTTTACCTGCTGATCATAGCTTCCAAAACCAACTCTTGTTACTTCAATTTTTGTATTGAATTTTTCCTCTGTGATTTTGCTTGCTGCTTCAGAAATTTTTGCGCAGTCATCTGTACTTGCATCACCAGGTGCCAGAATTTTTACTGTATAGCTGTCATTATTGCTACTTTCTGCGCTCTTAGAAGATGAACCCTGTGCAGAGCTTGCATCGCTTCCGCAACCTGCCAGCATACTTCCCGCCATAACAGAAACAAGTAAAAATGTCATTGCTTTTTTCTTATTCATTACATTTCTCTCCTTTGTTCTTTTCTTTGTTTTACGAATAGCTATATCCTATCAAAGAAGTATCTCTTTCTCTATAAAATCTGTGACTTTCTCTTTATATATTGTGACATACCACTGTAACTTTCGTTATTTTAACGAATCTGTATACTTATTTCTTGAAAACACACGACATCTATATTAGAATAAATGGCATGTTCCAACAATTGGAACGCTCACACGATTTTTCTTATATTGTTATATTCTTGGAGGCTCTTATGTTATCTCGTAAAAATTTTTACATCTCATCAAAAATTTTTTTCACCCTTATAAGCCTTATCATGCTTATTCCGCTTACATTTCTGACGATATTTTTTGATTTCTACTCGCTTCGCCTGCTGAACCGCGAAATCGCTTCTGCAAACCGAAATGCTCTGTTTCTCTATCAGGAACAGTTAGAAGCAGATCTTTCCCAGATAGAAACCTCAATGGCACAGGACTGGGCTCAGAACTGGAATTATCAGAAACTAAAATATAAACTTGATCCGCTCGATGTTCATTTAAATACACTCTCCATTGTGAATAAAGCACGGGAACAGCTTGCTCTGACAGAATGTCTCGGTGCTGTCTATATTTATTCTGCTCCCAATGATGTCTGCCGCTGTGCCTATCAGGACTGCTATTCCTATGAAGAATTAATAACAATGCAGAATTATGTAAAATCCCTTGATTTTGAATCAACTTCCAAATCCTGGTTTTACGATAAAGTCGGTGATAAATACTTTTTGGTTCGCCTTCTCGGTTTTTCCAATGCCTACAGTGTTTCTCTAGTAGATTTTGACCTGGTCATGGCTCCATCTCGCCTCGCCACACAAACGCATAAAACTAGTTCACTCGTCTATCTTTCCAATGACGGAACCGTATTAAATCCTTCTAAAACCATTACAGAAAATAAACTGACCTTTTCGCCTGAAGACAATAACCACGTCAAAAAAGGACAAAAAGAAAACTTTTTTGTTGTACAGGATCGCTTAAAATATGCTGATATTACCATGCTTTACCTTTCCTCTTACCAGGGAAGCCAGTTTTATTTAAATGCGACACAGATGTTTGCCATCATTGCCTCTGTGCTGGCACTGCTTTTGATTCCGTTCATGTGTTTTTTGGCCATCAAAATTTACTTTTCTCCATTAAGAGATGCAATCACTACCATGGAGAATATTCGAAACGGTAAATTGAACTCAAAACTGCAGGAAACACAGTTTATCCGTGAATTTTCCGTCTTTAATTCCACTTTTAACCGAATGATGGATGAAATTCACCATCTGAAAATCCGCACTTATGAAAATAAGCTGACCATTCAAAAATCTCAGCTGCAATATTTTCAAATTCAGTTGAAGCCTCATTTTTATCTGAACTGCCTGAAAACTCTTTACGGTATGATTCAACAGAATAAAGGAAACGATGCACAGCAAATGATTTTATATGTTTCCCAGTATATCCGCTATACCTTCCGCGACAACAGCAGTCTTGTGCCACTGCAGACGGAACTGAATCAGGTACAGAATTATTATAAACTTCAGAAGCTAAACACAAGAGATTCTTCTGAGCTGACCATTTCTGCCGATCCCGCTGTTTCAAAGTTTCCGGTTCCCATGCTCTGCATTCAGACATTCGTCGAAAATTCTTTTAAGCATGGGCGAATCTCCAGCCAGCCGCTCAATGTACACATTTCCGTACAGCTGACAGAGACTGAAGAAGGAAATTATTTAAATATCAGTATTCAGGATAACGGAACCGGATTTCCGGACGAATTTCTGCAGTCCTTTCTGCAACATACAGAAGATGCAGTAACCGGACAGCACATCGGTATACACAATCTCCGTCAACGACTTACCTTACTTTACGGTGACCAGGCCGGACTGATCTGTATGAACAATTCCTCCGGCGCCATGACAGAAATTATCCTGCCCATCCAGGAAGAACCAAATACCAGTTCAGAAACTAAAAGTAGCTTACTCTCAAACGAAAATTTGTTTTCATTATCCTAGAAAGAGGAGGAATCCCGAATGAATGTATTGATTATTGATGACCAACCCGATGTTGTCGCCGGTATTCATTCCGGCATCAACTGGGATGCGCTTTCCATCCGACAGGTTTTCTGTGCTAACGACATTATCCGTGCGCGTGAAATTCTTTCAAACAATTCCGTGGATATCATGCTCTGCGATATCGAAATGCCGCTCGGCAGCGGTCTTGAACTTTATGAATGGGTTGCGGAGCATTTTCCAGAAATCAAATGTATTTTTCTCACCTCACATGAAGATTTTTCCTATGCACAAAAAGCACTGCAACTCGGCGGATTCGATTATCTGATTCAGCCCGCTCCCTACAGTGCAATTGAGGTTTCCATTCAGAAAGCAGTCCTGCAAATTCAAAAGGAAAGAAAGGAAAAATTTTACAGTGAATATGGAAACTATTTCAGCAAACGCGAAATGGATCTTCTTGATGTGCTTTTAAATGAATTTTTGCAGAAACAGCCTGCAGAACCGCAGAATATCCTGAGTTTTCTGGACACGATCTCCATAAAACTCGATCCCGACTGTTCCTGTGTTCTGACTTTGATTGATATTCTCGAACAGGACACGCCACATCCAGTTCGTGACCTTTCTCTCCTCCGCTCTATCCTGCAGAATGTCGTTTTCGAGCTGTTTGAGCCGTTCACTAAAAAACTGCTTTTCTGCCATGTCCACGAACAGGTTTTTGCCCTTATTTTATACGAAACCGATAATTTTACAAAAGATCAGGTGCAAATTTATTTGCATACTTTTGTGGAAGCCGCTTCACAGTATCTCCACTTTAAAATAGCATGCTACTGTGCTCATTCTGCAAATTTTCTTCTGCTACCAGATAAAATACAGCAACTTTTGGAACAGCGCAGTGAAAATGCGGCAAACTATAGTGGTATTTTTTATCAGAAATCCAGCATTTCCCAGGTTCCCTACACCCCTCCGGATTTTGTCCACTGGAATGTCATGCTCTCCTCTGGTTATTACGATGCCGTCCGTGCAGACATGCATGATTATCTGCTCCGCCAAAAAGAATCCGGTCATGTAAACCAGAAAATGCTCAGTCTCTTTTTACAGGATTTTCTTCAGATCTTCTATCAGATTCTGAACCATCACCACATCGGTGCACACGGTGTTTTTGAAAAAGAATACGATATTCACGCTCTGAACAACTCCTGTCATTCCATAGAAGAGATGCATAAACTGCTTGATTTTTCCGTTGATTATCTAAAAAGCCTTCAAATTAGCGCAGAACCAGGTGTTTCACAGATCGACCAGGTGATAAATTTTATTCAGAAAAATATTCACCAGAATGTTACCCGCACCGAAATCGCACATCAGGTATACATGAACCCGGAATACCTCTCCCGGCTTTTCAAAAAGGTAAAAGGAATTTCACTTTCTGACTATATCGTGCAGGAAAAACTGAAAATTGCGATTTCCCTGCTTGAGGGAACCAATCTCCCGGTCAGTGTAATTGCAACGAATATCGGCTACACGAATTTTTCTTATTTTACACAGGTATTCAAAAAAGTCTACGGAATTTCTCCGAGTGAATACCGTCAAAAGAAAAAATAATGCAAAAATAGTACTGCGGAGCGTAAAGTTTTCCCAAATAAATGTTAATACCCGGGTATAACGAAAATACGTTCCGCAGTATTTTATTTTTGCATTACTGTTTTATCTTCAAACAAGTTTTTATACCGGCATCGCCGCCACAAAATAATACATCACAATAAAATGACAGAAGCTGCCACCCATCACAAACAGATGGAAAATTTCATGTGTTCCGAACTTTTTATGTTTTGCATTAAACACCGGCATTTTTAAGGAGTAAATCACCCCGCCGACTGTATAAATAATTCCGCCGGCCAGCAGCCATCCAAACGCCGGCCGCGAGAGGGCCAGAAACAGCGGATGAAACGCCAGAACGCACAGCCAGCCCATTGCGATATACAGCACCGAAGAAAACCACTTCGGACAGTTGATCCAGAATGCCTTGACGAGAATCCCGCCAATCGCTGCCGCCCACACCAGTGCACAGAGTGCAATTCCCGTCCGTCCATGCAGTGCAATCAGGCAGATCGGCGTATAGCTTCCCGCAATCAGCACGGAAATCATCATATGATCAAATTTTTTCAGTCGACGGTTCACCTTCCCGTTTACATCAAACGTGTGATACA
>OGQB01001264.1_pt1 | contig 22470 bp, 25 predicted proteins | sample 1553071 | NCBI WGS metagenome assembly OGQB01 (sample SAMEA2580284, study PRJEB22360) | human gut metagenome | biome: human gut; feature: human-associated habitat; material: faeces | place: Denmark | collected 2008/2010
ATTTTGTAAAGCTATCTTTGAGTGAAGAAACATGATCTTTATCAAGAAAATTTGTTTCTTTCGGATATGTTTATATAGTTCCACTTGATAGCCAAAATAATTCATAACTATTACCTTGAAGCGGGCAAGCACATCGGATAGAATAAATATAAAGAAAAGCAGCGGCGATCTGGCACAAACGTCACATCGCCGCCCTTTAGCATTTAGCATAGAAACCTTACATCAACTGTAAGTGGTTTATCTTCCTGCCATGCAGTAAAATATAATCAACAACTAATCAAAAAGCGAAAAGGCAAAAGGTACCTTGTTTGAGGCCGTAATGAGCAGTCAGGGAAATAAGCAGCAGACAAAAAAGACCATGGATGGTTTTGTACCGGATGATAGAGTAGATAATCGCATGGCGAAAAAAGAGTTAGCGGCAAACCGTTATCAGAAATCAAAAGCTATCAGTACAAAATCCGACACAGCGGCTTCAAACGATACGCAGGATTCGCTGACAGTAAATCAGATGGCGGATGACGAACTGGATATCGAAGAAGTTACCGTTGTTCTTGCTTCGCAGGTAACGGTTTTACTACAGGATTTGTTTGGACTTACAAACGATGAGTTACAGGATATCTTAAATTCACTCGATTTACAGCCGGAATCACTCATCCTTTGTGACAGTGAGAGTGGTATTATGGCAGTAAATGCGGATGCGCTTAAACAGCTGGTTCTCGGTGTGCATGGCGTAGAAGATGCGAGTGCATTTTTAACTAATGATGCGTTGAATACAGAACTTTCAGAAGTGACTGATGCACTTACTGATTTTGTGTGTGACACGCTCGGTGTAACGAAGGAAGAACTTGCTTCTCTTAAGGCAGAGGCGATGCTGGAACTGTTAAAGCAGGCAGTGGATACATTGCAGGCGGCAAGTGAAACGGACACTATGAAAGATACGTTAAACCAGACAGGAACAGTGGAGAATACCATGACCGCAATAGTGGAAGATGCAAATTCTTCAAATTTGCAAAAAGATTCACAGCAGGATATGTCCATGCGTGATGACAGTGAGATGTCGCAGGGTGATGATTCATTGGTTCCTACCCATGCTACGATGGCGGAAACGTTTACAGACCGTCTTTCACAAGCACTTGAAAAATCAAGTGGCATGAAGGGGCAGAGTGTAACACAGACGATGAATCAGATTGTGGAGCAGGTTGTTCGACAGGTTCGCATCCGTGTAATGCCGGAAACGACCAGTATGGAACTTCGCTTAAATCCGGCAAGCCTAGGCCGTGTCAATATCACGGTGGCAGCAAGCGCAGGAATTGCGACAGCGACGATGGTTGTAGAAAACCAGATGGCAAAAGAAGCACTTGAAAGTCAGATGATTCACTTAAAAGAAGCTTTTAACGAGCAGGGACTTAAAGTGGATGAGGTAGAAGTGACAGTCGCTGAGTTTGGACTGAAAAAGGACGGCGAAGGACAAGAGCAGACCGGTTCCAAACAGAGCGGAAACCGCAAATTCCGTCCGAATGAAAGTTTTTCGGATGAGGAAAAGAATGAAGATTTGACGACAGCGTCTGAACGGCGTGACGTTAATAGTATGGTCGATTATACGGCCTAGAAAGGAAGTGAGAAGATGGCAGTAAGCAGTACAAGTGATTTGACGACAGCATTGGAAGATTTAACGTATGGAACAACTGAGCGTAAAGTTAATCAAAGAGGTTCAAGTGAACTTGGTAAAGATGAGTTTTTAAAACTTCTTGTGACTCAGCTTCAGAATCAGGATCCGTTAAATCCACAGGATGATACACAGTTTATTTCTCAGTTAGCACAGTTCTCTGCGCTTGAACAGATGACCAATATGAGTTCTACGATGTCAAATACAAGTGCTTACAGTTTGGTTGGCAAAGAAGTTATTGTACAGACAACTGATTCTGCGGGAACTTACAAAGAAGTACGCGGAACGGTAGATTGTGTCGAAATGAAGAATGGCAAGGCTATGTTGGTTGTTGATGGAAATTCGTATGACTTAGACGATTTGGTACAGGTAATGGATAGTTATTATGCTATTAAAGAGTATTTGCCAAGCGTTACAGCACAAACGAAGACATATGATCTTTCAAACCCATCCCTTATTGATGTTTCTATTGATTTAGGAAGTAAAGGATATGAGGCAAGCAGTGTGGCAGTTGTGCTAAACGGCCAGTACATAGATTCCAAGTATCTAAAGTACGATAATGGAACGGTAACCATTTCCCCGGAAGCTTTCAGTGAATTAGAGCCGGGTGATTATTATTTAGGCTTTTACTTTGATGATCCGCTTAAAACAACAGTCAAAGATAAGGTATGTATCAAAGTAGTACGAAGTGGTATTCCAAACGGAGATAAGGATTCTTCGGATGCGAATAAAGACACCGAAAAAGCTGAAGAAACAGAGAAGACAGAGGCTGAATAAGTGTGACAAGGAGGTCGGGTGCTATGAATGTAACGAATGGTTTTACATCCATGGAACAGATTCGTCACCGGATGCAGACAACAGATTCACAGAGACAGGTAAAAAAACAGATCGTGCAGACAAATACGGCATCGTTTGATGAAATCTTATTTTCCAAACATGCGTCAAAGCGATTAGAAACCAGACAGATTGATATGTCGGCAGATCAGAAAGAAAGACTGTTAGAGGCAACCTGTAAGGCGAAAGCAAAAGGAATGAAAGAGTCCTTAGTTATGGTTGACGATTTTGCGTTTATTGTGAATGTGAAGAATAATCTGGTGATTACTGCGGTAAATGACACAAAAAATGCTGTATTTACCAATATCGATGGAGCGATAATTAACTGAAAACAAATATATGCTGGCCCTTAACAGGAAGCATACATGCTCTTGACTGACAGAGAGAGCATAACGATAGTAAAATTGGAGGGTGATTCATTATGATGAGATCATTGTATTCCGGTGTATCCGGATTGAAAGTTCATCAGACAAAGATGGACGTAATTGGTAATAACATTTCAAACGTAAATACGGTTGGTTTCCGTGGAAGTACAGTAAACTTTACCGATGTATTTTATCAGACAACACAGAATGCATCCGGTCCGAACGCAACAACCGGCACAGCAGGAACGAACGCGGTGCAGATTGGTCTTGGTTCTAACGTGGCAGCAATTAGCGTGGACTTAAGTGGTACCGGAGCAACGCAGCGTACCGATCGCGGCATGGATCTTATGATTAACGGTGATGCGTTTTTGATTGTAAGAAGCAATGGAAATACATATTTCACAAAATCCGGGGCGCTGGATATTGATGCAAATGGTACTTTATATTGTACAACAAATGGTGCTTCTGTTCTTGGATGGGGTGTTGATGAGAACGGAGAAATCCGTAAAGATACTGTATCCACCTTGAATCTTATGGGTGGTGAGAATGCTTATTCCGACCCAAATGCGACAACAAAAGTTTCCCTTTCCGGAAATGTAGACCAAAAAGACCCTTTAGTTGCTTATAGTGCAGATGGAGCCGGTTACCCAATCGCTGTCAGCTTTTATGATAACTTAGGTAATTTGTGTACGGCAAAATTCAGTATTATTCAGACGAGTGCAGATTCATCGAATACTTATCGTGTCCGTCTTCATGACATTCTGGGTGCTGATGGTAAATCAGTTCTGAAAAAGAAAGATGACGCGACCGGTAATTATGTATCTACTGAGCAGAAAATTAACTTTAATTCATTAGACCTTGGCGGTACAAATTACAAGGTAGATCCAAGCAGCGGTGACATTACATTCCCTGCGGATACAGACTGGCCAACACTTACCTTTAATCCGGTAACCGGTGCATTTACCAGTGTAAGTAGTGCTGATGGCAAGGTGCTGAACTTAAACTTAAGTGATACCGGAAATTCGTATCCAACCAGTGGTGTGGATGTTAACTTCTCGGATTTGACGATGTATGCGAGCAATAAAACCTGTAAAGTAAAACCAAACCGTGGTGACAGCAATAATAACGGGGATGGCGCCGGTAATGCAGCAGGAACTTTAAATGGTTTCTCGATTCAGACTGATGGTATGATTTATGGTGTATACAGTAACGGTGACAAAAAATTGTTAGGACAGATCGCAGTGGCAACATTTGCTAATCCATCCGGTTTAGAGGCGGTTGGAAACAGCATGTATGCAGCAACCTTGAACTCCGGTGATTTTGATGGAATTGGTGTGGATATTTCAGAAGTCGGTAAATTCTCAGTCGGAGCTTTGGAAATGTCCGATGTTGATCTGGCAACCGAGTTTACCAATATGATTACGACACAACGTGGTTTTCAGGCAAACTCCCGTGTTATTACTACATCTGATACAATGCTTGAGGAACTCATTAATCTGAAACGATAATGATTAGGCATATTGACCCATCCGCATGAATTATGCGGATGGGACAGTGTGCTTTTACAAGTAAGGAGGGTTTTATGATTGATGTGACAAGAATGAATGGTTCATTACTTACCGTTAATAACCATTTGATTGAAATGGTAGAGGAAACACCGGATACGGTGATAACTTTAACAACGGGAAAAAAAATAATTGTAAAAGAAAGTAGACAAGAAGTGAAAAATCTAGTAAAATTATACGAGAAAGAAATAACATGTAACAGTTAGGTGGTGTCGTTTTGGATATAGCTACAATTATAGGCCTCGTAGGATGTGCGGGAGCCGTAGTATATGGTATTGTTTCTGGTGACTTAGGATTTGCTGCATTGGGAAACTTTTGGGATTATCCGTCCTTTTTGATTGTTATTGTTGGATGTTTGATGTGTATGCTGACGATGTCCGGCAGCATTGGAGAACTTATAAACTGCTTAAAGTCATTCCTTTTGACAATCAAAGTACAGGAATCCAGCGAGGGGGAGACGATACATAAAATTATTGATTTGGCAAACGTAGCTCGTAAAGAAGGGCTTTTGCAGTTAGAAGAGGCAGCCAGTGACATAGATGATGATTTCCTGAAGAAGGGAATTATGTTGATTGTTGATGGCACGGATCAGGAATTGGTATCAAGTATTCTAGAGACAGAACTTGATTGCATTGAGCAGAGACATAGCAAAATTTACAGCTTTTGGGATAACTTGGCCGCTATGGGTCCTGCATGGGGAATGATTGGTACTTTGATTGGATTGATTAACATGTTAAAACGTTTGGATGATCCAAGTTCAATTGGACCGAACATGGCGGTTGCGTTGGTTACTACTTTATATGGTTCGCTGATTGCCAATTGGATCAGTATCCCGATTGCAACAAAACTGCGTGCGAAAAACCAGAAAGAAATTATGATGAAGGAAGTTATCTGCGAAGGAATTCTTTCTATTCAGGCAGGTGAAAATCCACGTGTGATTGAGGAAAAACTGAAATCTTTCCTTGCACCTAGTGAGAGAGAAGAAGTTCTTGGTGGTGGTAATAAAGGCAGCGGACAAGGTGGTGACGCTTAATGGCCCGAAAGAAAAAGAAGGCGGAACAGGAGGGTATTAGCGCCGGATGGATTAATACCTTTGCCGACCTGATGAATCTTTTGCTTTGTTTTTTCGTCCTTTTGTTTTCAATGTCGACTGTCGATGCTGATAAGTACGAACAGTTAGTAACATCCATGACGGAGCGGATTAATATCTTTGATGGTGGCGGTGCTGCTGTTGGGGAAGGTGCATTTGTATCAAGTGGAACCGATCAACTCGTTTCGATTTCGGAGTATTTTAACGAATATGAAAATTCCGGAGAGGACAATCAGAAATCGGAAGAACAGGTTGACAAGCAGGATGGTAACAAATCTGAGCAGGGCAACCAGTCAACCGGAGAAAAGCCGATGAATGATAAAGCCAAAGCAGAAGAGGAATTTTTAAAAAAACAACAGCAGGAACAAAAGGAAAAGGCAGAAAAATTGTACAAAGAACTCACACAGGATGCAGAACATCAGAACGTGGAAGACCAGATTAACATTAATATGGATAAAAAATATCAATTTGTTCAAATTTCATTAAATGGTGCACTGCTTTTTGAATCCGGCGATATTGAGTTTAAGAAAAACATGGTGCCTTTGATGAGCAAAGTCGGAGATATTTTGAAGCGATATGCAGACCATCGGATCAAAATTGAAGGACACACGGATAATGTTCCAATTTCCGGCAGATACAAGAACAATATGATGCTTTCAACAGCACGTGCGAATACGGTGTTTGAATATTTGGTAAATAAAAAACATATGAAGCCAAAGGAGACGGAAATTGAGATTTCCGGTATGGGTGAGTATGAGCCGGTGGCATCCAATAAAACAAGAAAAGGACGCGCTCAGAACCGGCGTGTTGAGATTAAGATTTATACAAGTAAGTAAATGGAGGAATTTCTTATGAAGAAGAATATATTGACCATTATTGTTATGGCGGTATCAATTGTGAATCTTGTATTGGGGATTGTACTTGTCTTTTCTATTGTACCTGCCTCAAATAAGACAGCTGCTCTGGTTGATAAAGTGGCATCGGTGATTGATTTAAATATTGATGACCCAAATTCCGAAGAGCAGGACTATACAATTGATGATTTGGTGGCTTATACGAAAACTTATGATTCGGCAGTAAATATTAACCTAAAAAAAGATGCCGGTGACGACAGCAACCATTATGCGCAGCTTGCCGGTTTTACAATTTCTTTTAACAGCAAAGCCGATGATTATAAAAAGGTGAGTGAATCGATTCAGACCAATGATATTTATGTAGATGATATTGTGAAAGAAACACTTGGAAGTTATACAGCTACAACATTAGACTTGGTAAAGGTTCGTTCTGAAATTGTGAAGAAAATTCAGGAAAAATACAATACAAAGGCAGTTGTTGAGATTTCGTTAAAAGATCCATTGATTGCCTGATTGTAAGAATCGAAAAAAAGACTTTAGTTTATGAAGGAAATATGATATAATAAACAACAGTGTGAGAAAAGAGGTGAGAACAAATGGGTGACGTATTGTCGCAGAATGAGATAGATAATTTGTTATCCGCGCTTAATAGTGGTGAATTTGACCCAGATGAGGCGGGTGAGACGGATGATCGACAGATTAAGGATTATGATTTTGCGAGACCATCCAAGTTCTCAAAAGAGCATCTGCGAACGCTTGAATTTATTTTTGAGCATTATGCCAGACTTCTTTCCACAAATCTGCCAGTATATCTTCGTAAGAACGTACAGGTTGAAGTGATGCATTCGGAGGCGGTTACTTATCAGGAGTTTTCCAATTCCTTGTCAAATCCGGTTATACTAGGTGTTGTAAATTTTGCGCCACTTGATGGTAACATTATTATGGAAGTGTCAACGGAAATTGGGTTTGCTATTGTTGACCGAATGCTTGGAGGCGGTGGAAAGCCGTTGGAGAAAAATCGCGAATTTACGGAAATAGAATTGACAATTATTGAACGCATTATGGTAGTTTGCACAAACCTTTTAGTGGAACCGTGGCATACTGTTCAGGTGTTGGAGCCGATGCTTGAGAGGATTGAGACAAACTCGCAGTTTGCTCAGTTTGTTACACCAAATGAGATGACATCGATTGTTACGATGAGCATTAAAATTGGTGAAGTAGAGGGACTTATGAATGTTTGTATTCCATATGCGGTATTAGAGCCGGTGATTGATAAGGTGAACACTAAATACTGGTACTCCACTTCTGTAGCAACCGGAGACGGTACATATAGAGATTACCTGGAAGAATCATTACAGAGAGCTCAGATTCCGGTTCGTGCGATTATGGGACGAAGCGCGATATCGGTGAATGACTTCATTCATTTGCAGCCGGGGGATATTATAAAAGTAAACACGAGGCTGGAAGATGAATTGGATGTTTATGTTGGCAACATAAAGAAATTTTCTGCAATCCCGGGAGCTTATGAAGATTCCTATGCAGTAAAAATAAAATCAATTTACAGAGAGGAGTAGTGCAATGGACGGAATGTTATCGCAGGAAGAGATTAATGCGTTATTAGGCAATGTGGATGCGGATAGCACTTCAGAAGAAGCAGCATCGGATGCCGTACAGACATCAAGCGATATTTCGAAAGCCGAGAAGCTGACTCCGGAAGAATCGGATGCGTTAGGTGAAATTTCAAATATAAGTATGGGGACGGCGGCAACGACGTTGTCGATTTTGGTTAATAACCGGGTTGATATTACAACTCCTACTGTTTCCTACACGACACTAGAGGAATTGTCTGCACAGTGCGAGGCTCCGGTTGTTTTCATTTACATATCTTATAAGACGGGCTTACAAGGTAAAAATTTATTAATATTGAAAGAAAGGGATGTAAAGGTAATTACTGACCTTATGATGGGCGGTGACGGAACCAACGTCGATGACACCGAATTAAGTGATTTACATTTGAGTGCTATTTGTGAAGCGATGAATCAGATGATGGGTTCGGCAGCGACATCGATGTCATCCATGATTAATGAAAAGGTGGATATTAGTCCGCCGACTGCTACGAGAGTTGATTTTGGAGAGGGATTAGATGAGGCTGCTCTTGGTGATTTGTCCGGGCAGTTATTTGCACGGGTTTCTTTCCGAATGGAAATTGGTGATTTGGTTGACAGTGAGATTATGCAGTTGTACCCAATCGAATTTGCCAGATTGATTTATCAGCAGTTTGTTGGTAAGACAGGTGGTGATTCGGCTGAGAACGCTCCTGCAAGCCAGGCAGTTGCCGTAGAACCGGCATCGCAGCCGGTACCGGAACCAACACCAACACCGCAGCCACAGGCACAGCCGGCAGCACCGGCGCCACAGCCACAGGCAGTGCCACAAAATTTTGCAAACCCACAACACCAACCTATGGCAGGAATGCAGCAGCCAATGTATGCTGTTCCACCACAGGATATTAATATACAGCCGGCACAGTTCCAAAATTTTGCTCAGGCACCTCAGCTTGACGGAATTGCACCGGAAAACATTGATTTGATTATGGATGTTCCATTGGAAGTTACCGTGGAACTTGGAAGAACCAGCAAATCGATAAAAGATATACTGGATTTTGCACCGGGAACAATCATTGAATTGGATAAGTTGGCAGGGGAGCCAATTGATGTTCTTGTAAATGGAAAATTTGTTGCCAAGGGCGAGGTTGTTGTGATTGAGGAAAGTTTCGGTATTCGTGTAACCGAAATTATTAAAGAATAAAATGGAGGAAAGTTATAATGGCAAAGAGTGTATTAATTTGTGATGACGCAGCATTTATGAGAGTCATGATCAAAGATATTCTGACAAAGAATGGATATGATGTCGCAGGGGAAGCAGAGAATGGACTCAAAGCTGTCGAGAAATACAACGAAACAAAACCGGACCTTGTAATGATGGATATCACAATGCCGGAGATGGATGGTATTCAGGCTCTGAAAAAGATTAAAGAAGCTGATGCGAATGCTACGGTTATTATGTGTTCCGCTATGGGTCAGCAGGCAATGGTTATCGAATCCATTCAGTCTGGTGCAAAGGATTTTATTGTAAAACCTTTCCAGGCAGATCGTGTATTAGAGGCTGTTAAGAAGGCTATTGGCTAATGCTTGAGAATATTTTACAGTTGACCGCTGTTGTTGTTGTCTTTGTCCTTGTCCTTGCCGGGACGTATTATGTGACAAAATGGATTGCAAAATCTGGGATGATACAGAGCCAGTCACGTAATATTAAGGTGATTGAGACGTTTAAAATTACGAATGGGAAATACATTCAGATTATTCAGTTAGGCAAGAAATATTATTCCATTGGTGTTACAAAGGATCAGATTACCTTTTTAACACCATTGGATGAAGCTCAACTGGATTTTTCAGAAGAAGTTCGTAATGGTCAGAAAGTTTCGTTTAAAGAACTGCTTGACAAGTTGAACAAAAATAAGAAAGAAAATTAGAAAAGGTTGGTATTTATGAAGACACAGAAGAAAGCACATCAAGTATCTGTACGAGTTGTAATTCTGTTAGCCATGCTTTGTATATTAACCTTTTTTTGTAGTGCCACAATTTATGTGCATGCGGCACCGGTTAGTTCAAAATCAGATATAAGCGAAGCAAGTGGCAGTTCCAAAGGAGAAGTGCAGGACCCGGACTCTCCGCAGGATTTTCAGTTTAATATTACTTCCAATGCCGGAAGTTCCAGCTTATCGGCAAGTATGAAGATGATTTTGGTGTTGACATTGTTGTCGTTAGCACCGTTTTTGCTTGTTATGGTAACTTCCTTTACAAGAATTATTGTCGTTCTTCATTTTGTCCGTTCGGCATTGGGAACGCAGACTTCACCACCTAATCAGGTATTGATTGGAATTGCGTTATTTTTGACCCTTTTTATTATGGCACCTGTTATGACGCAGATAAATAAAGATTGTATTCAGCCATATGATAAGGGGAAACTTACTCAGGAAGAAGCATTAAATGCCGGACTCAAACCAATCCGCAAATTTATGTTTGAGCAGACGAACCGGAAGGATATCCGCTTGTTTATGGAAATTGAGAAACAGAGCAATGATGTTTCCATTGAAAAAGAAGATGAGATACCGACTCTTGTTCTGATACCGGCGTTTATGATAAGTGAATTACGAATTGCGTTTATTATCGGCTTTTTGATATACTTGCCGTTTATCGTAATTGATATGGTAGTGGCATCGACACTTATGTCGATGGGTATGATGATGCTGCCGCCGACGACGATTTCGATGCCGTTTAAGATATTATTGTTTGTCTTAGCAGATGGCTGGAATCTCGTGATTGGACAGTTGGTCAAAACCTTTTACTGACAGGGGGCGATTAGATGACAGATGCAGATGTACTTGATGTGACAGTCGATATGATTTGGTGTATCATTAAATGTAGTGCTCCGTTGTTGTTAGTTTCCCTGATTGTTGGACTGGTAATTAGTATTTTTCAGACAGTTACTTCCATTCAGGAGCAGACTTTAACCTTTGTTCCGAAACTATTGGCAATATTCATTACAATGCTTATATGTGGTGGATGGATTATGAACAATTGCGTGGAACTTTTTACAAAACTGTGTGAAAAATTTGCTCTTTATGCAGGAGGCTGAGAATGACATTTACGCTCGAACACCTGGAGTTTTATCTCTTGATTTTGATGAGAGTTTCCGGGTTTATTATGACAGCACCATTTTTTAGTTATTCGTCTGTGCCGATGCGGATTCGTGCGGCAATGAGCGTTTTTATGTCCTTAGTGGTGATTCAGGTCACTCCGGTTGTCGATTTGACGTATTCCGGGGTGTTTGGATATTCAGCACTCGTTTTGAAAGAATCTATGATTGGTGTGGTTCTTGGATTGATGTGCAGTATGTGTTTTTACATTATTAACCTGGCGGGACAGTTGATGGATATGGAAATGGGATTATCCATGGCAAATATGTTTGACCCGATGGTGAATATGCAGTTTTCCGTAACCGGAAGTTTGTACAATTATCTGCTTATGCTTATGTTAGTTGTTACCAATATGCATTATTACATCATTCGGGCAATTGTGGATTCTTTTTCCTATTTCAATGTTGGAAAAGCGGTGTTTGACACCGTTTCACTGAAAAACATCGTGGTTGATTTTATTGCGAATTATTTTATCATTGCGGTGCGTATTGTACTGCCGGTTTTCTGTTGTATGCTGCTGATTAATGTTGTGCTTGGTGTACTTGCTAAGGCAGCACCACAGATGAACATGTTTGTGGTTGGTATGCAGATTAAGGTGCTGGCAGGACTGGCTGTTTTGGTAATTGTACAGAGTTTTCCGATGGTTTCAGATTACATTTTTGGTGAAATGAAGGACGTAATCACACAGGTGATTCATTTGTTTACACCGAAGTGAAAAGTCAGATGAGTTGGCAGGTGATTATTTGGTATATTCCTATAACCTTCAGCTTTTTGCCAAAGACGGTGAGGGCGGTGAAAAAACAGAACCCGCGACACCCAAAAAGCTGGATAAGGCACGAGAAGAAGGACAGGCTCCAAAGAGCCAGGATTTGAACACGGCAGTTTTATTGCTTGTATTATTTGGATGCTTAAAAGTGTTCGGCGGTTTTATGATGAAGCGGTTGTATGACATGTTTCAGTTTTATTATGGAAATATCAACGACTATGCAACGGATGTATTTACCGTTAAGCGTGCGGATGGTTTGCTTCAGTTTGGCTTCAAGGAGATTACCATTACGTTACTGCCGATGTTAGCACTTGCGATGATTGGCGCATTTGTTGTAAATGTTGTTCAGGTTAAATGGAAAGTTACATTAAAGCCGTTACAGCCAAAACCGAATAAAATTAATCCAATCAGCGGTTTTAAGCGGATGTTTTCAAAAGATAAAATATTTGAATTGATTAAGGCGGTTGTTAAAGTAGGAATTTTGTTCTACGTGGTATATCAGGCGCTAAAAGATGAATGGGGCATGATTGTCAACATTTATCAGCTTGATATCTGGTCAGCGGTTAGCCTGATTGTTAGTACCGTGTTAAATATTGCCTTTCAGATTACGGCTGTTTTCTTTGTCATTGCTTTTGCGGACTGGATGTACCAGAAACGCAAGTTTAACAATGACATGAAAATGACGAAACAGGAAGTCAAAGACGAATATAAAAATACGGAAGGAAATCCACAGATTAAAGGCCAGATTCGAAGAAAGATGCAAGAGGCGTCAAGACGACGTATGATGCAGGAACTGCCGGAGGCGGATGTAGTTATCACAAACCCGACTCACTTAGCGGTTGCGCTGAAATACGATAAGGAAGTAGCTGAGGCACCAATTGTTGTGGCAAAGGGTGCGGATTATCTGGCTGGCCGTATTCGTGAAGTAGCAAAGGAAAATAAGATTGAAATTGTAGAAAATAAGCCTCTGGCGAGAATGTTGTATCACAATGTAGAATTGGGAGAGCAGATTCCGCCGGAATTGTACCAGATGGTTGCAGAGATTTTAGCTTATGTATATGGATTACAAGGAAAAGTAAGTTGATTTTGATAGAAAAAACGTAAAGGAGGAAAAGCAATGCGTCGCGAAGATATGGTGTTAGGTGCATTTATCTTAGTACCTATTTTATGCTTAATTATTCCGGTTCCGCTCTTTTTGCTGGACTTGTTATTTGCATTAAATATTGCACTTTCTATGATTATTTTGTTTAATGCATTGTTTTCTAAAGAGCCTCTTGATATGTCGGCATTTCCGACGTTACTGCTTTTGACGACGTTATTTCGATTGTCGTTGAATGTCAGTTCTACAAGAAATATTTTGCTGAAGGCAGATGCCGGTAATGTAGTTGATACATTTGGTAACTTTGTCGGTGGTGGTAACTTAGTTGTTGGTGCTATTGTGTTCTTTGTATTGGTTATCATGCAGTTACTCGTTATCAACAAAGGTTCCGAGCGTGTGTCAGAGGTAACAGCGCGTTTTACACTGGATGCGATGCCCGGTAAACAGATGGCAATTGATGCTGATTTGAATACAGGTGCCATAACGGATGAGGAGGCAAAAGAACGCCGCGAAAAGATTCAACAGGAATCGGCTTTCTTTGGTTCCATGGATGGTGCTACAAAGTACGTCAAGGGAGATGCGACGGCGGGCTTAGTAATTACGGTTTTGAACTTCGTTGGTGGTATTGCGATTGGTGTTCTGATGAATGGCATGGACATTAATGCAGCGGTTCAGAGATATTCGATTTTGACAATTGGTGATGGTCTGGTAAGCCAGATTCCATCCCTTATGATTTCATTATCCACCGGTATTTTGGTAACGAAAGGTTCCAAAGAAGCGGATGTTGGCAATATTTTGAGAAGGCAGCTTTTTTCTACGCCGAAAGTACTTAATATTGTTGGTATTGCCTTGATTGGCTTAGGTTTGTTTACGCCACTGAACATGTTGGTATTTTGTGCCTATGGAATTATGTTTTTACTGACGGCAAGAATGATAGCAAATCAATTGGAGATGACAGAGACAGACGAGGCAGTTTCGGAAGAAGAGGAATCCGCAGAGGAAATCAGGAGACCGGAAAATGTCAGTTCACTGTTGCAGGTGGATGCCATTGAACTGGAATTTGGTTATGGAATTATTCCACTTGCCGATGTTAACCAGGGCGGTGACTTGCTAGACCGTGTGGTTATGATACGAAGACAGATTGCATTAGAGCTTGGCTGTGTTGTTCCGATGATTCGACTACGTGATAACATTCAGCTCAATCCAAATCAGTATCTAATTAAGATAAAAGGCGTGCCGGTCAGTGAGGGAGAAATTTTGTTTGACCACTACATGGCGATGAATCCGGGTTATGTAGAAGAAGAAATTTCCGGTATTCCGACGTTTGAACCGTCGTACCATCTGCCGGCAATTTGGATTACGGAAAGTCAGCGTGAGCGGGCAGAATCCCTTGGTTATACCGTAGTTGATCCGCCATCAATTATTGCGACACATTTGATGGAAATTATCCGATCACATCTGGATGAACTTCTCACCAGACAGGATGTACACAACTTGATTGAGAATGTGAAGGAGGCAAACGAGACGCTGGTATCAGAACTGGTTCCAAAATTGTTAAATGTTGGAGAAATCCAAAAGGTGTTACAGAATCTTTTGGCAGAAGGCATTTCCATAAGAGATTTGGTTACAATTTTTGAAACGTTAGCCGATTATGCGCCGACAACGCATGATACGGATGTATTGACGGAGTATGTCAGACAGAGTTTGAAACGTGCAATTTCAAATCAGTATTTTAATAACAATGAAACAACCAGCGTTGTGACATTGGATCCGAACGTAGAGCAGGTTATTATGGATTCGGTGAAACAGACCGAACAGGGTGCTTATCTGGCACTTGACCCGGATTATACAAACCGACTGATGACTTCTTTACGGGAAGAGACAGACAAATTAGAGGAACTGGGACGAACGCCGATTATTATTACTTCGCCGATTGTTCGTATGTACCTGAAAAAATTAACGCAAGAACAATTTAGGAATCTGCATGTATTGTCATATAATGAAATTGATTCCGATGTTGAATTACAATCAGTTGGGATGGTGACGGTAGAGTGATTATCAAAAAGTTTTTAGCAAAATCAGAAAAAGCTGCAATTGAAATGGCAAAAAACGAATTGGGGAATAATGCCATTGTCATGAATATTAAGAAGGTAAAACCAAAAGGTCTTGCGAAGTTATTTGTCCGCGGAAAGGTTGAGGTGACAGCAGCATTGGATGAGACGCCACTGTACTCACAAGAGGAAGCGGCAAAAGAGAAGCGGCCGGTTGAAGCAGGCAAATTTTCAGAAACAGAGAAAAAGACAGATGCACCGGATAACAGCAGTTTAGAAGAACGTATTAGTATGCTGCAAGCTCTTTTGGAGAAACAGATGATGCAGAAAGAAGGTATGACCGAGAAAGTTGAGAAAACACTCGAAATACCGGTTTCGGAGCCAAAAGAGAACGTAGAGCCAAAAGAGGTTCCTGAATCCAAAGAAGAGGATGAGGAGGATGAAAAAACAAAGGCCTATAAAGAGTTGATATATCAGCAGTTAGTTCAGAATGAAGTGGATGAAGAAATTGCAAAATCCATTATGGATGAGGTAAATCGTTCGCTTGCTAAAAATGCACCGTTAGACCAGATTCTGGCAAATATTTACCAGAAGATCATCTTGATGTTAGGGCAGCCTTACAGCATTAAGTCAGAAGAAAATGAAAAGACGAAATTTATCTTTTTCCTTGGTTCAACCGGAGTAGGAAAAACAACAACCATTGCTAAAATTGCTTCGAAATTAAAATTAGAGAAGCATGCAAAAATTGCACTCGTAACAGCAGATACTTACCGCATTGCAGCAGTGGAACAGTTAAAGACTTATGCAAATATTTTATCCGTCCCGCTTGAGGTGATTTACAGTCCTCAAGAATTGGGGGATAATCTTGAAAAACTTAAGCAGTATGATGTCTGCTTGATTGATACTGCCGGACGTTCTCATAAAAGCAAAGAGCAGATGGAAGACATCCGGGCATTGCTTGAGCAGATTCCGGTGAATGAAAGACAGGTTTATCTGGTACTAAATGCAGGTACAAAATACAGTGACTTACAAAAGATTGCGTCAGTCTACTCGGCGCTTACGGATTTTAGTCTTATTTTTACGAAACTTGACGAAACGTCTTCGGCGGGAATCATGTTGAATATGAGAGTGAAAACAAATTGTCCATTGTCTTATGTAACGTGGGGACAAAATGTTCCGGAAGACATTGGCGAGATGGATCCGCAGAGAGTGGCAAAAAAATTACTAAGTGATAATCATACGAACTAATTCTATGGCGAGAAAGGAAGGTGTGGAATGGATCAGGCAGAAAGCTTACGAAATATAATTAAAAAGCAGGAAATTGATGAAAAAAAACGGACAGCAAGAGTTATTACGGTTACCTCCGGCAAAGGTGGGGTTGGGAAAACGAGTTTTTCTGTAAATCTGGCAATTCAGCTTCACAGACTCGGCAAGAGAGTGGTTGTACTGGATGCTGACTTTGGTTTGGCAAACATTGAGATTATGCTTGGTATTCGCCCAAAGTATAATTTGGCAGATTTGATGTTTCGAGGAAAAAGCATACAAGATGTAATAACTTATGGACCGGAAGGCATCGGTTTTCTTTCCGGTGGTTCCGGCATCAATGAGATGGCAAATCTGAGTCGGGAACAGGTTTTCTGGCTGATTCAGAAAATGGAAGAGTTAGACAAAGAGGCAGATGTAATTATTGTAGATACCGGTGCCGGAATCGGAGATTCGGTGCTTGAGTTTGTGGCAGCCAGCGAAGAAGTGTTTTTGGTGGCCGGAGCCGACGTCCATTACGGACGCCTATGCGTTATTAAAAGCGTTGAACCGCAATTCTTCGTATATGTCGGAAAAAACGGTTGTTAAGATGATTGCCAATCAGGTACGTGGAAAAAAAGAAGCGGATGAATTGTTTCAGAAATTAGGTGTTGTTGTTAATAAGTTTTTAGACATAGATATTGATTATCTGGGGGCAATTCCTTATGATGTAAATATGCAGAGAGCAGTCATGCATCAGAAACCACTTAGCGTAGCAGACCCGGATGCACTGGCTTCGCAGTCTGTGGAAAAGATTGCACTTTCTTTACTTGATATGGAGAAAGAAAAACCACGCGCTGTTGGTATTAAGCAGTTATTTTCAAATGTAATTCGTATGAAATTTAATCGGCGATAGAAAGGAGCAACCCCGTGAAAGCTGCATTTGCGATTGGAGACCGGATTGAACTGATGCATATAAAAAGTGCAATCGGGCGAAAGGTGTCAGATAAAAAATATGGCAGTCAGGTATTGGATTTTGACGGGGACAGAACCGCCAAAATTGCGATGCCCATTCGTGAAGGAAAAGTAATTCCATTGGAAATTGATGATGATTATAATCTGTGCTTTTTTACAAACTCCGGTTTGTATCAGTGCACGGCACAGATTAAGAAGCGTTACACAGAAAACCGTATGTATGTGATGGATGTTATCTTTTTGACACCATTGAAAAAATTTCAGAGGAGAAAATTTTATCGTTTGGATTGTTTGTTCCCAATTCGTTACCGGATTGTTCCAAAAGAGCAGTTTGAAAAGAGAAATGAAGCGGAGCATGACAATGAGAAAGATGAAATTTTGTGGGAAGAAGGTACCATTTCAGATTTAAGTGGAGGCGGAATTCGTTTTCATGGTAATGTAGAATGTAAAAAAGAGGATTTTGTGGAAATTGTCCTTCCACTTTCGCTGCAAAGTGGAATTGTTCCACTTTCTTTGTATATGAAGGTAGTATCCTGCGTTCATTTTGAGGGAAGCCGTGTTGCCTATGAGACAAGGGGCGAATTTTTGAATATTAATGAGAAAGAACGTGAAACGGTAATTAAGTACGTTTTTGAAGAGCAGCGAAGAAGGATGAGAAAGGAGTAGATGTCACAGATGAAAAAAGTATTGATTGTTGATGACTCTGCACTTATGAGAAGGGTCCTTTCTGATATAATAAATGATGATGAACAATTGATTGTCGAAAAGACAGCGAATAACGGACTTGAAGCGCTTAATGTTTTGCAGGGGGGATGTCGTCCGGACATTCTTTTGGTTGATATTAATATGCCGAAGATGGATGGCGTACAGCTCCTTAAGGAACTAAACAAATATCGAATTCAGATTCCGGTATTGATTGTAAGTTCAATTGCCAGCCAGAGCGCTGATGAAACCATTGAAGCATTGGCACTTGGTGCGTTTGATTTTGTTAAAAAACCAAATGGTTCCATTGGCGGGGGGTATCAGGAATTCCGAAAAAAGGTATTACTGAGAACCTATATGGCGTGTAAGCTGCCTCTTCCTAAAAAGGTTGAGCAGTCAATTTTAGAACAGCAGTTACAGGTTCAGAGCCAATCAAAAAATGTGGAAAGTCAGACCGAGAAGAAGGTGAAGAAAAACGCAAAAAAGAAGGTGCCAAAAAGCGGCAGGAGAAGCGGCGGTTTGGCAGTGATTGCTTCTTCAACCGGAGGACCGAGGGCATTACAGTCGGTAATTCCGTATTTTCCAAAGGATTTTCCATTACCGTTAGTCGTTGTCCAGCATATGCCGGCAGGATTTACGGAGTCATTAGCAGCTCGCTTGAATGAGATTAGTAATCTCGACGTTAAGGAGGCTGAGGATGGTGAATGCCTGAAAAAGGGCACGGTTTATATTGCGCAGGGCGGCAAGCAGTGTGAAGTCATAGAAGATGCACAGGGAAATCTGATTTTGTCGGAAAATGATAAGCCGGCAAGAGGGGGATTAAAGCCGTGTGCGGATATCTTTTTTGAATCACTGGTTTCTTGTTCGGTGGAACACATTGTCTGTGGTGTTTTGACTGGGATGGGAAGCGATGGCTGCAAAGGAATCCGTGCACTGAAAAAAAGAAAGGACATTCAGGTTGTAGCGCAGAATGAAGACACCTGCGTGGTATATGGTATGCCGCGCGCAGTAGTACAGGCGGGAATTGTAAATGAAGTCGTGCCACTCGAAGATGTGGCAGACACCATGATAAAACATATAGGAGTGTGAAAAGATGGATACGAGTCAATATTTAGATTTGTTTATCGATGAGACAAAAGAGCATTTGCAGAGTTTGAATGAGCATGTTCTGATCTTGGAGAAGGAGCCGGAGAATAAAGATACAATCAATGAGATTTTCCGTGCGGCACATACGCTAAAAGGAATGTCCGGTACAATGGGCTTTGTTCGTATGCAGCGTCTGACCCATGATTTGGAAAATGTATTTTCTGAAATCCGCAATGGAAACATGAAAGTGAATGAAAAGCTGATTGATGTATTATTCCGAGGACTGGATGCGCTGGAGTCTTATCTGGCTGTTATTTCCTCTGAGGGAAATGAAGGAACCGAAGACAACGAAGATATTATTAATGATTTGAATGCTCTGTTAGAGGAACAGAGTGGCGACGGTGCAGCTGCTCCGGCGCAAAAAGAGGTAAAAAAAGAAGAAACTCCCGCAAAGGAAGAGAAAGCAGAAAATAAACAGGAAAGTGCATCGGATGAAAAATGCAAATTTAAGCAGATTCCGATTTCCGAATATGAAGTGACAGCAATCAATTCAGCAAGAGCAGAAGGAAAGAACGTGTATGGAATTACCGTATATCTGCAAAAAACTTGTATTTTGAAATCTGCCAGAGCTTTCCTTGTATTCAAATCTGTTGAAAATAAAGGTGAGTTGATTAAATCTGTACCTTCAACAGAGCAGATTGAGGATGAAGAATTTGATTTTGATTTCAGCTGGATTTTTGCATCAAGTGATACGAAAGAAAATATCAAAAAACTTGTTATGAATGTATCGGAAATCACAGAGGTTTACATCGATGATATTGAGATTCCGGATGCGCCTGTGGCAGGTCCATCAAATGATGTAAAACCGGAACAGGAAAAGAAAGAAACAGCAAAACCGGATGCCAAAGAAAAGCCAAAGAAAGCATCGGCTTCCAAAGGAAAAGTGGGCAGTCGTTCCGTTCGTGTCGATATTGATAAACTGGATGTTCTGATGAATCTTGTCAGCGAGCTGATTATTGCAAAGAATGGACTCGTGTCGGCAGGTGCTGCCTCTCCGTCAGGACAGATGGCAAATGCACAGGCATTCCATGAACAGATTGAGTACTTAGAGCGAGTGACAACAAACCTGCATGAATCCGTTATGAAGGTCCGCATGGTGCCAATTGAGAGTGTTGTTAATCGATTCCCACGTATGATTCGTGATTTGAATCGTAAATTAAATAAGAAAATGGAATTGTACATGACTGGTGAAGAGACTGAACTTGACCGTACCGTAATTGATGAAATCGGGGATCCGCTTATGCATTTGCTTCGTAACTCGGCTGACCATGGTTTAGAGAGCAATGAAGAGCGTGTACGTCTTGGTAAACCGGAGGTTGGTTCCATCTTTTTGGATGCTTACCAGGATGGTAACAATGTTGTTATTGAAGTACGCGATGATGGTGCCGGAATTGACATTGACCGTGTACGTCAGAAAGCAATTGAAAAAGGCTCTATTACAGAAAAACAGGCAGAGACGATGACAGACAAAGACTTTATTGATTTGTTGTTCCTGCCAAGTTTTTCAACAGCAGAAAAGATTACTGATGTTTCCGGACGAGGCGTTGGTCTTGACGTTGTAAAAACTAAAATTGAGGCACTTGGTGGTAATATTACAGCAAAGACCGTTGCCGGTGAGGGAAGTACCTTTACGATTTCTCTTCCTTTGACATTGGCAATTATCCAGGCTTTGATGGTGAAAGTTGGAGAAGAAAAATATGCGATTCCGCTTGGCAGCATCAATGGAATTGAGGATATTGCAAAAGAAGATATCAGTTTTGTACAATCCAAAGAAGTTATTAATCTTCGTGGACGTGTCATTCCGATTCTTCGTCTGCATGATATTTTGGATATGGAGCCGGTTGAAAATGATCCGGAATCTCTGATTGTTGTCATTATGCAGAAGGCAGAACAGCAGGTTGGTCTTGTGATTGACGAATTGATTGGACAACAGGAAACCGTTATTAAGTCGCTTGGACACCACATCACCTGTGATAAACTCTTTAGTGGAGCAACGATTCTTGGTGATGGTGAAGTAGCGTTAATCTTAGATACAAACACATTAATGTAGGGGGTGTCGACATGGAAGATTTGATGAATGAAATGGAAACAACAATGGATGAAATTCAGTATATTGTTGTCAAATTAGGAAATGAAAAATATGGAATTGATATTTCCTGTGTGGATAATATCGTAAGAATGCAGCATATGACAAGAGTTCCAAAGTCACAGTCATATTATGTTGGTGTGATTAATCTGCGTGGTGAAGTGGTACCGATTATGAGTCTGCGCAGACGTTTCGGATTAGAGGATGATGTCTGTCAGTCCGCAACGAGAATCATTATTATCCGTATGCAGGATCAGTCATTGATTGGTGTAATTGTCGATGAAGTGCAGGAAGTGGTAAATATCAATCCGGCTTCTATCGAGAAACCAGCATTTAAGCTGGAAGAGGAAAAAGCATCTTTCCTTGCCGGGATTGGCAAAAAAGGAGAGGAACTCATTTCTTTATTGGATATGAATGCGGTAATTGAGGAAAAGAAAGAAGTATGAGTGAGATGATTCGTGTTGGAATGGCTGACTATAAGTTATGTGCACCGCCGGATAAAATTTCGACGTTAGGACTTGGTTCGTGTATGGGGGTCGTAATCTATGACACGAAAACAAAGTTGTGTGGAATGGCACATATTATGCTTCCGGACAGCACAAAGATTACTCATAATCAAAACCGAATGAAGTTTGCAGACACATGTCTTTTAGATATGTATCATGAACTTTTAGCACGCGGAGGATTGAAAGAAAATCTGCGTGCTAAAATTGCAGGCGGTGCTAGAATGTTTGCACATCATTCGGATAATGAACTGCTGAATGTTGGACATCACAACAATCAGGCAGTCAGGAAATTTTTACAGGAAAAGAATATTCCAATTGTGGCGGATGATTCTGGAAAAGATTTCAGCCGCACAATTATATTTGACCCGGAATGTGAGTTGTTGCATATTTCGGTGGCTGGTGTAAATGAATATGTGATTTGACGAGGTGTAGGATATGAAAAATCGTTATATACCTGCTTTTATTATGTTGGCTGCCGGCCTTGTGTGTTGTGTTTTATGTGTGGTACAAAGGTGGCCTGTTTTAAATAGTTTAATTACGTTAGTTATTGTTTTACTTCTTTTTTATATCATTGGGCAGATTGCGGCGCAGATTGTTGGAAAAGTGCAGGCAGAGCATCTGGCTATGATTGAGGCGGAGAAAAAACGTCAGGAAGCTGAAGAGCAGGCTCGTCTTTTGAAGGAGCAGCAGGAGGCGGAAGAAAGAGAAAAGGAAGAAGCAGAAAAACAGGCAAGACAGGCAGAGTATCAGGCTGAAAGGGAAAA
>OGQB01001270.1_pt1 | contig 22433 bp, 8 predicted proteins | sample 1553071 | NCBI WGS metagenome assembly OGQB01 (sample SAMEA2580284, study PRJEB22360) | human gut metagenome | biome: human gut; feature: human-associated habitat; material: faeces | place: Denmark | collected 2008/2010
ATTTATTCATTAAATTTTAGGATTATGAAAATGAGAAATGGAATGTACTTGTTTGCTGCGGCAATCGTGGCCAGTACGGTAGGTTTGTCTTCTTGTTCGAATGACGAGGAGGGAGTAGGTGGCACCGATTGGAAGAACGGTCCGACTAAAGACGTAACCTTGTCTTTGTCTGTCAAGAAGGTTTCTAAGCGTATTACTTCTGATGAAGCAAATCAGGGTAACACTATTCAAGAAATCAAAGACATTTGGGTTGTGCCAATGGTTGGTAACGAGTATTTGCAGCCGATTTCGATGGGAAACATTACTCCTTCCAATGCATCTCCTGATTTGAAGAAAGTTGCCACATTGAATACAAGCATCAATAAATTTGTAGTGTATGGAAATGTGGGGGATAGCGACGGTACTTGGAGTGAGTCAAGCATCTTCGTCGAACCGGAGTTTAGTTTGGTGCAAAAGACAGGAGTGCCGGAGGCTATAAAGAGTACTACTTATAAGCCCTATCCTATGTATTATTATGGATTGGCCGGTGAGGGTACAAACCCAATCAAGGGATATACCGATAAAGATTTTACGCAAGGCGAGGCAACAATCACGGCAGGAGACCCAATTGGCAGTAGCTATGCAGCAATCAAGGTTTCCGGTGTCAATTATGGCGTAGGACTGTTGGCTGCGGCTGTGCTGAATGGTGATGAAGATGAAGTGTTCTATCCAACGAACAATGGCGGCACTTTGGAGGGTGACGCCGTAGGGGCCGATGAAGCTATAGAAATTGCGGGAGTGCTGATTAATGGGCAATATACTAAATTGAATAAGACGTTTGACAAAGCAGCAGATGCCAGTGAGGGTAATGTTTATGAAGAAGCAGCCGACGTTATTTTAAAGGAAAAGAGTGCTAAGATAGCGTTTGCAAACAATAAGGTAGCCAATGCCAATATTTATTCCGTGGTGGCCAAAACTGAAGCTGAGAAGAATGTAACCATGAACATCGTGTTTAAGATTAAACAAGGCCATTTCATTAAAAACAATTCGGGACAGATTTTAGGAGAGGCTGATAAGGATGCCTACGCTTTCTTGGGAGTTATATTGGATGCAGAAAAAGCTTCTACTACGGAGAAATGTGTATTCCAAAAAGACTTTACCACGCTTTTGAATGCGACGGTTACCGATTGGGGAAATCTTTCGGGTGAAGAAGTCATTACTACGGATGTGAATTTGGGTGTTGAAATCGATACGGAATGGCAGCAAGGTACTGCGTATGATGTGGAAATTTAATATGTAGCGTAATTGCTACTATGATTATCATTTAGTGCATGCCACGGCAAAGGCCGTGTGCCGTGTCCGTGGCGTGCACTGTTTTTGGTAATAAATGAAAGAAAACGAGAAGAACTAAAAGAGGTGTTTATGAAACCTATGAAGAAGATAGATACATATATATATAAGTTAGGACTATGGGCCGGGGCGGCTTTGTCGTTGACGGCTTGTGTGGACGAGGATTTGTCCGACTGTCCGCCCAATGTAGAGATGAGGGAAATTACGGTGTCCTATCAAATCGACTTGCAACACGGCGTGGATCCCGAGTTCGAGGCCGAACTGCTGTCCCTTCATTTGGGTTTCTGGAATTCGCCTCAAAACCTTTACCGTGACCTTGTGTTCCAGCCCGAAGACATGCCGGAGGAACTGTTTTTCAAGGTGACGCTCCCTGTGGACAACTACGACCACCTGGCCGTGGCCAACCACAACAACGACCGCGTGGGAGGCGGTCTGCACACGTTCGACAACGTGTTGGAAGACGTGGTGGTGGACGAAACGCCCATCTCCCCGGACACCATCAAGGCTTTGGCCTATCCGCCTTTCTCCGGCGTGCTGAGCATGCGGATGGAGGAAGACGAGACCGACCACTATACCGTATTGATGAGCCCGGTGGTGGGCAAGGTGAAACTTCACGTGAACCACCCCGAGACGATGAGAAACATCAAATGCTATCTCTCCCGCACGCAACAAGGATTCTTGTGCTGGGAGGACGCTTACATCAGCAACGACCGGCTGAGGACGGACGCATCGGACTTCAAAGTGACCGAGGCGGCGCGGCTCACCGAGTTTGAGTTCTACAGCTATCCTTGCACCGGCGGAAGCGTGTACCGCAGGGCGGAAGGCGAAGGCCACTGGAAGCTGTATTTCTATTCCGAATGCGAAGACAGAACCATACAACATATATTCACCGTGGAAGACCCGATCCGGGCCGGACGTGTGCTGGACGCCACGTTCAATATCTCGGACGGGAGCGGCGAAGCCGTGGACGTAACGGCCGGTGTGGAAATCAACACCGACTGGAAGCCCGGTAACGATTACGACCAGGAAATGTAAACCTAAGGAAAGAGAGGAGAAACAAGATATGAAAAAACATTGGAATAAAATCTTGGAATGGGGGTTATGGCTTGTGGTGTGCCTTCCTCTTTTTGCGGCGTGCAGCGACAATGATGAAGGCCCGGGAGCAGAGTCGGTTCGTGAGAAGGATTGCGAAGTGTCGGTGGGTATCAGATTGGATATTCCCGTGCTGAAAGATATGGGCGATCCGGGCGAATCACCGGGTGACGATGTGGCCGATTGGGATAAACTGGACTTATTCTTGGTGTACGACTGGGGACAAGTGTTGCAATATACGCTGACAAAAGAGGAACTGGTGGCCGCTAACCCTCATTCGTTTAATGCCTATGCCGGGACGTTGAAAGGGCTTTATGGAGTGGCTTACAAGACAGTATCGGGTGCACCGGCTGTGTCGGCTTCGAACGAAGAGGCCATAAAGAACTTGAGAACGGCACAGTTGAGTAATATCACAACTCCTGAGGATAAAAAGGCTTATATGCTCAGCTTGTTCAGTGGGGCGAAGCTTGCGAGTGGGGACGCGCCAATGGAGATTAAGAAAGAGGAAAGGACGGAATTGCGCATCATATTGTCGCGTCTGATTACGAAAGTGGACGTGCAATGGGATGTGGAAGACGCTTATGCGAGCGGTGTATATACCAAGGTGAAGATGAACGAGATTGAATTCTTCGGTTTGGACAGCGGGCTTTTTTTCCCGGAAAATGAAACACAGCAATTGCCTTCTCTCAGCGATGGAAATTCGGAACCGGATGACATCTATAAGTCTGCCTATAAGGCAAACAGCCCTATCAGCGAACGCAACGGTCGAACCTATTTCTATACTTTTCCGGGCGTGGCGAACAAATTCCGTTTTATTGTGGATTACGCTACAAATCTCACTCCGAATGGGAACAAAACCTATATCGCAACTTTCAATGAAAAATTGGGACGGGCTACTTGGCATAAGGTGAATTTCACCGTGAAAGGGGAAAGTTTTACCGGGGGTGGTAATATCTCTCTTATCCCGTCTACGTCGACATCAAAATAAAAACCATAAATATACTATAAGCATGAATATATTGTTAACATATCTGTCAAATCGCAAGAAGGAGGGAACAAGGTTTCTCGGCACGCTTGCGTGTCTGTGTGGGCTGATGTCCACGCAAATGGCCATGGCACAGGATTTTTATGTGACACCGGATGGAAACGCCCCGGTAGATTACAACGGGTCACCCATTGATGGGGCTTGGTCAAGTACGGATAAAGCAAAATTGGTCACCCTCGAAGAAGCTTTGCAGCAAGCGCTGCCCGGCGATGAAATCTGGGTGCAGGGTTTCGAGGAAATCCGTAAAAATAGTGTCGATTACCGGCAGGTTTATTTGGCTCCTAAAGAGGGCTGGACGTTGAAGGCCGGTGTGAAGCTTTACGGCGGTTTCAAAGGAAATGAGACTTCTTTGGAGCAACGTGCAACTTTGGGTAAAGCCTATAATTTCGCATGTCGTTCTATCCTTTCGGGCGATATTAGTATGAACGACACGATCGACCATGTCAATTTGATTAGCTCTTCCAACGCTCTTCGTGCAGACAATGCAGAACATGTGTTGACGATGAATCTCGATAACAGTGGTTCGAACAATGTGAACGATGCCGTTTCCGTTTTGGACGGTTTTACGATTGTGGGCGGTCATGCCTCAGAGAATGGTGGCGGTGTATTGGTGAAGGGGCATAGAGAGTTTTCTTGTGCTTATCGTATAGAACGTTGTTTCTTCTTTAACAATTATGCCGTACAGAACGGTGGAGCTATTTATGTGGACGCTTATGCGGGAAAGCTTACTGCTAACGAATCTTATATTAACCAATGTGTGGTATATAATAATGAGGCCGGGTTGATAGCGGAAGTGGCCAACAAAGGCGGTGGTATTTACATCGCCGGTAAGGGTACTGTGGTCAACACCTCGATCTTCAACAACGAAAACGGCGGAGTGCGTATTTCTCCTAATGCGAGCGTGCTTAACTCTACGATTGCCCGTAATACTGTGGCAGGTGTAGACCTCACAGTTAGTGGTGGTGCAAATGATAATGCCAAGGTCGTCAATACCGTAGTTTGGGGTAATACCACGTTGTTTTCTGAGTTTACTCCCGGATTTAGAAATTCTTCTTATCACGAGGTTGAGGGTGAAGGTCCTAATCGTATGGATAATTTTGGAAATGTATATGTAAGCGACAAGAATAATGACCGTTCGCAGGCATCGCCTTTTTTTGCTTCGCCCTCTTTGAAAACGAGTTTCGACCGCGATTTCAACTGGCTTTATAATGCTTATCCGCTGTGGAACTGGCAGGCACTCGAAGGATCTGCCTTTATCGACAAAGGCCAGGATGATGCCTATGCTTCGGCAACGTATGGAGGCTATGATTTGGGTGGAAGTGCGCGAACAGTGGGCAAAGCGACGGATATCGGTGCATACGAGTTTCAGGCTGTGTCGGCCGACCGTATCTTGCGTGTAAAGCCGGATGGAAATGATGCCAACAACGGCTCTGATTGGGGCAATGCTCTTAGAAGCGTACAGGAAGCCATTAACAGATTGGCGGAAAGAGGCCAAGGTGGAGAAGTATGGGTGAAAGCCGGTACTTACCAGCCTTCAGTTTATATGAGCGGTGCCAGTACCGACCGTTCGGCGGCTTTCGTCATGAAAGATGGCGTGAGCGTGTATGGCGGATTTGAAGGGAATGAAGAAACCAGAGCTGAGCGGGATAATAAAAAAGGAAGCATGCCTTGGCAGTACAAACATTCTACCGTGTTTGTGGGGAATGCCTATGGAGGAGCTGCAACGGGCGGCGGAGGAAAATGTGAATATAATGAGGCTGATAATAAATGGAGCGTGACTGGCAGTAATTCCAATCACGTGGTATGGTTCGCCAATTTGGACGGTACGGCGTTCAAGAATGTGACCGTGCTCGACGGAGTGACCATCAAAGGAGGGTCGGCTCAGGAGACTGTAGGTACGAAAGAAAATTTCTTCGGCGACCGCGGAGCCGGAGTCTATATGGCCGGAAATGCTTATCTTACAAATTGCGTGGTGACAGAGAATGCGGCCACGGGAAAAGGCGGTGGTGTCTACCTTTATGGCGGACGCATTATCGGTTCGTTGCTGTATAATAATGAAGGACAGCAGGGAGGAGCCGTTTATGTAGACAATTCCGGTATCGTGCTGCGTTCCATGCTGACGAATAATTCGGGTTACGACGGGGCTGCCGTCTATATGGTTTCCGATACGGAGTGGACGGACGGCAGTTTGCACCCCGAATATCAGATCTTGTCTACGTCGGTGGTGAGCAACAACACGAGCCGCCACAACGGTGCGGTCTATTGTAACCAAGGAGGTGTGATGCTGCAAACCACGATGGCGAACAATGTCTCCGTGGGGACGGTGGATGCTGCCGACAGCGAATCGGCGCAGACGGGCGGACTGTATGTGAAAGGTTACAGCCTTTCGGTTAATTCCGTATTGTGGAACAATCTGATTAAGGAGAGAAACGTGCCGATGTATGCCGTGAATCCTACGGTGAAGACCGTACGTTTCTTCAATACGGCAGTGTCGGGCATGAACAACTCTGTATGGAACAATACGCTCCAACAGGACATGGTGTCTTTGAGTGATGACAACTCTTCTAATACAGAAGGGGTTATTACGCCTGATTTTGAACAGAGCGGCATGCCCGAACAGGGAGGAGTGGACGCGAACTTGAAGAAGGTGGAGTATTATTGGTTCCCGCAGAAAGGTTCTAACTTGCGTTCTATAGGTTTGGAATTAGGACGTTTCCCCGAGGAAGTGGTATTGGCTCCCGAGTTGGATATCAAAGGGGAACTGTTTGCTCAAAAGCCGAGCGTAGGAGCTGTGATGACGGAAAAAAGAACCCTTCAACATCAGGCGGATAATAAGGTATGGCGTCTTTATGTCGATGTAAGTTGTACGGATGCAGAACACGACGGAAGTTCTTGGGCTAAGGCTTACCGTTCGATCAACGAAGCGATAGAATATTTTGCCAATGTGCAGGCGACGGACGGAGTTGAACGGTTTGAGATTTTGGTACGTGAAGGCGATTGCTATCCGCGTTACAGTTTTACTAATCTCGACCCCAAGACGGCCACTATCAATGTGCTGAAAACGGAACGTCCGTTGGTTATCAAAGGCGGCTATCGCGTAGAGGACGATGGCAGTGCTGCACGCAAACCTTTGGAGTACCGTTCCGTGATAGACGGTAATCCCAAAGGCAAGGCTTTGGAGGATGGGTTATACCATTGTATCACGGTGGCCGAAGATGCCAATGTGGAAATCGACGGTTTCCATGTCGTGGGCGGTTATGCTGTGTCGAGCACATACAAGTCCGGAGCCGGTATGCTGGTGGGCAAAGGGGCTGCGGTAACGGTACGCAACACGGTTTTCGAGAACAATACGGCCGTGGAGGCTGCGGCTATTTCTGCACAAGACGGCAGCAATTTGACGTTGGTGAATTGCGTGGTGAACAATAATACGAATACGACGGAGAGTGCTTCGGTTATTGCTGCAAACAACTTGACGATGTATTATGTTACGGTGGTGAACAATAAGGGTGCCGCACCGGGAGGAAATTATTCCACTTCGTTCAGTGCCGGAAATACGTCCGGTTCAAATAACATGCAAAATTTGAATACGTTGTCGGCCGACGGAGCCAAGAACTTTGCCAATCCGACGAATGCGCCGGGAGCTACTTTAGGCTATGATACGTATTTAGGAGGATATTCAGAGTTCCGTCCGCTGACCAGTTCTACGGATGCGGCCGTTTTGATTAATAAAGCCAATGAGGTAGAAGGTGTCACGGAAGATATTTCCGGACGGGGACGTGACTTGGGAGGTATACCTGACTTGGGAGCGTACGAGGCTGATTTGCCGGAGAGTGGTACGGTATATTATGTACGGAATACCGGTGAAGACTCCGAAGGCTATGGTCTGTCGTGGGAAAAACCTTTTGCCACAGTACGTAAGGCTGTGGAAACGGCGGCAGGTACCAAACTTCCTAATGGAGCGAGGCCGCAGGTGTGGGTGGCTGCCGGTATTTATGAGCAAGACCCTAAGAATGGCTCGCAAAACTGTTTTGAGATTTTGGAAGGAGTGAATGTATACGGTGCTTTCCCAAATAGCGGAGCACCGGGTATGGACGAACGGCATCCGTTTGTTTCCAAATTCGTATATCATGACGGGACTTACAACGCGGAAGATTATGAAACGATTCTCAGGCCTAAAACGAAAGACCAAGCAACCACACGCCGTGTATTAGGACAGGCCGACAAATACAATCCGATAAATGCAAGCAGTATATCTTATGAATATGTAGGTGCAAATAAAGGTGATTATATAAAAGCAGAAGAGCATTATGAGGAAGCTTCCGGTGGCGGCTATGTATGGTCGGAGAACGGTGGAGAGTATGTAGAGGCCGTCAGTGGTATTGCCAATTATGTTTATGTTAATAAAGGTACCTATTATCAAGCAAGTGCCGGATATGGGACGTATAAGCATTGTACGGCGTCAGAGAGAACGGCTTATTCCAATAGAACCGGGTCTTTTTTGGGTGGCTATGACTATGAGGGAGAGAAGTTTTTTGTGCAAGTAGGAGTTGGTCTTGGAACCCATTCTATAACGCAAGAAGGAAATAACTTCTCGAGGTGGTATAAATATACAGAAAAGGACGAAGGAGAGTACATAGAATTTGATGACAAGAAGGAATATTATCGGGCTGCTTCGAACTTGTCAACTCATAGAAAGGCGGAGGAGTCGAGATATTATTCCACATCGTCTCCTGATTTTGCCGCTCCCGAAATTTGTACGCATATATTGACCAAGCCCGGCTATAACGAAGTGGGTGAGGGCAAAGGTACGCACAAGTATGTTTCCGGTGGTGAATATATTTATGTGGGAACGGGCAAAGGCGACTATCAGATGGCAGAGAGTTCCAATCGTTTTGGAACGCCTACAACTTGGGATGGTTTCACACTGACAAACGGTTATATCAATTCAAATGAGATAAGTTATTTGGGTGATAGCGGAAAACGAAACGGCGGTGCCGGAGCGTTGATATTTACCAATGTGACATTGGCCAACAGTATTGTGACCGACAATATAAATTCCAGTACCAATACGAATAAGGAATTGCGTGGTGGCGGTGTGTATTGCGACCAAGGTTCCCTTGTAAACTGTTATATTACGAATAATACCTTAGGACGGAGTAGTCAGTATACAGCTTATGGTGGCGGAGGATATTTATACGACGGTACGGCTTATAACTGTGTTGTCAGTGGAAACAAAACAGTTGGAGTGCATGCGGATGGTGGCGGTTTCTTCATTGAGAACGGAGAGTTCTTCAATAATACGGTAGTAGGAAATAATACAGAACACACAACCCGTGGAAATGGCGGTATTTGTGTGTACCATGATGACAACAGCGACCCGAACGGCAGACTTTTGTTGTATAATTGTATTACTGTTGGAAATACAGGGTATAAAGGGTTGACCGGCGATAAGGATTTGGCATCGAATGCAGGAAAGATGGCTTGTTACAATTCCATTTCCGAGAAGATTGATAATTACGGAACACAAATAGAGTTTAAGAATTGTAAGAAAGGGAATATTGAGCTGTTTGAAAATAGCGTAGTCGGAAATTATCATCTGAAGGCCGGATGTATAGCCTTGAATATGGGTGAAAATATTATTGAGATAGATGGTAATACGATAGACTTGTTCGATTACACCGATATGGATTACACCGATCGCGTGAAAGACTGTACGGTGGACGCCGGTGCTTACGAACGCAAGAATGAAGATATGGTTAAGCCTGATGATAAAGGAGTGTATTATGTGACCTTTAACGGTAACGGTACGGCAGACGCTTCTTCTCCGGCTAATGCAGCCTGTGCTATGAAGTTGCAGGAAGTGCTGAATGTGGCAGGACAGCGTGTGACAGAGGGTAATACGGCGATTGTGAAGATTGCCGGATATGAAAGTTATACTACTGTGTATCATTCCAATACGCTGGCTAATCCGAACGATCCGAAGAGTTACACGTTCGTGATTCCGGAAGGCGTGACCGTGATGGGCGGATATAATGAAGGTTCTTATGTGGGCGGTATATATCAGAATGATGGAAACTGGAATGATGACAATCGCAACGCTGCGCAATATATGACTGTGTTGAGTGCAGTGAGCGATGAGGCCGGAGGCCGCCAGGCGGTGAACGGTTATCATGCCGTACAGTTCGGACAGGATGGAACGGCTGCTTTGGATAAACAGACGGTGCTTGACGGTGTTTATTTGGAGGATGGTCTGGCTACGGCTTCTTCCGGTAGCGGTAGTTTCAACACCCGTGGTGGCGGTGCCATTGTGCCGAAGGGGGCACACATACGTAACTGTGTGGTTCGTAACAACGAAGCTATCGAAGGCGGCGGATTGTTTGTGTTGCCCGGCGGTATGGTGTCCGGTTGCGGCGTAATGCAGAACAAAGCCGATAAGGGGGCCGGTATGTATTTGTCGGCTGAAGATGGTGTGACGAAAGATAATCGTGCACATGTCATTTCGGGTACAGTAGTAGAAAACGAGGCTGCCGAAGTAGGCGGAGGTTTTTATCTGGAAGACGGTGCTGCTCTGACGGTCAATACCGTAGTGTGGGGGAATACAGCTCCGAGCGACAAGAATATCAGTGGTGTGACGGATGAGAAATTTGAGGATGCTTTGTTTGGAGGCATTGACACGGAGGAAAATGGAAAAGGAGGCTTCTATCCGTTCAATAACTGTTTCGTAGAAACTTATGAGTTGCCGGGTAATTACGGGAACCATAAGATGGAAGCAGATAAAGATCTTTATTTTAAAGGTTATTACATCCCGCGTCCGTTCTCGCTGTTGGTGAAAGGAGGAACCACATCGGTATTGCAACAGGAATTGCAATCGAAAAATGAAGTTGCCGCTTACGATATGCAAGGAATTTCTCGCATACAGCAACAGGGAGCACAGGATTTGGAAAAAATAGATGCCGGGGCTTATGCTTATTTAGGTGGTAGTATGAGAATGCCGAGAAATGAAGGTGAAATTATTAAGAGAATCTTTGTGTCGCTAACGGCAAATGTTGAATTGAGCAATGAAGAGGCTGGACGGGAAGATGAATTGAAAGGACGTTCATTCTATACGGGACTTGCTTCTCTGGATGAAGCCTTGGATTATATTAATAAGGTAAGGGCGACCGACTTTGGCGAGGACACGGATTTTGAGATATGGATGGCTGAAGGGACTTACAAGCCGCGTAATGCACGTAAGGACGCTGACCCTGAAACGGGTGAGCCGAACCAACGCCAGAATTCATTTATAATTCCGCAAGGTGTGCAGATCTTCGGCGGATTCTCGGGAAATGAACTATATTCGTATGGGTTGGCGAAGCTAGATTCAATAGGTTCTCTGACGGACTTAAAAGGCGATGATACGGATATCTTTAACTTATTGGATGCCCGTGAAAGCGGAGACTTGAACTCGAATGGTATTACCGAACCTTGGGAAATGGCACACCCGACGATTCTTTCGGGACATGTCAATCTTTCGGCCAAGGAAAAGAACGTTTATCATGTGTTGTATAGCAAAGCTGATGCGCAGGTATCTGGTTTGGGAGGTGTGACTCTGGATGGATTGACCATTATGGATGGTGAGACTTACAACGTGATGAAAGGTCGTTCGGAGGTAGGCCGTGGCGCCGGTATTTATACCGTAGGCGTAGATTATAAGTTGGTTCGTTGTCGTTTGCTGAATAATAAGGCTGTACGTGGAGGTGCTGTATATGCACTGAATGCGAATGTAACGTCCGTAGGGTCGATCTTTGCAGGAAACGGAACGGTAGAAGATGCAAAGGTTGACGATGCTGCTACAACAGGTGAAGGACAGAATATTCGCGGCGGTGCACTCTATTTAGCTGGAGCAGATGGAAGCACGTATTGGTTGAAAGCTGTCAATACGTTATGGGCCAATAATGGTACGGACATGGGAATGGAGGACAACCCGTCGTGGGGCGGTGCTGTTGCGGTGAGCGGTACCGGAGAGGTCGACTTGATGAACAATACTTTTGTACGGAATAAAGCAGGACAGTATGCGGCTGTTTATGTGGAAAGTACAACTACCAATGCAAGTAAAATGACAAACACAGCCGTGTGGGGTAATGAGTGTGAAGGTAGTCCTGTTTATCTTGCGGCTACGGGCATCGAATATTCGGCCTTTGATGTAGAATTGGGTTTAGAACAGACTAATGGTTTTGTTCTTCTTGACCAGGAAAACAACGCTGTCAATGGTCCGCGTTTCGACGACCCGTCTACGGTGGCCGGAACGGAGGGAAATAAGGTTTCTGCGAAATGGGAGCCGGTAGCGATTTCCGTGTTGGTAGATGCCGGTGACGGTCAGTTGGCTGCGGCAGAATCGGATATGACTCAGGCTACTGGGGCATATAAGGAGTGGATGACAGGTGACTTTGCATCATATAATACTTTATATATGAAAAGTACTGCTTCCCGTTATGCCGGTCCGACAGGACCGGACGGTAAGCCAATGGTTAAGAAAATAGATATCGGTGTGTTCGAGTATCAGTATCCTGTGAATTTGTCTAGCTTGGATATCGTGTATGTAGCTACTACGGAAAGCGGAAAGCGCGACGGATCGAGCTGGGACAATGCTACTTCCGACTTGCGTGGGGCGTTGAACGCCATGGCCAATGCTACCGGTTCGCAGCAAAAGCCGGCACAGACGGATAAAGAAGTACGTATCAAATCCGGTACGTACACTATGGGGAATAACTTGATTGTGGGTGACATAGCTTACCAAATCTCCATGAGCGGAACAGATAATACATATGTATCGGCATTGACCGTAAACGGTTCCTATAACGAATCCGGTATTCAGGATTTCGGTCAGCCTACGGTGTTGACGGGAAGTAACGGTAATAATGATGTCACTTTGCTGAGTGTCGCTACCAACGGTAAGCCGGTGAATATTTCCGGCCTTTCGTTCCAAGAAGCCAAAATAGGATTGAATGCTACTACTTCGGGGAACGGTAAGCTCACACTGAAAAATTCTGCTTTCCGGAAGACAGGTGAATTTGGCATGAAAATATCGGATGCAGCCAATGAGGGGGCTTTGATAGCCAATACGCTTTTTGCCGATGGTGAGACAGGATTAAATGTTGTTTCGGGCAGTCAGGTCAAGGTGGTGAATGCTACGTTTGCTAACAATAATGTAGCGGGTATCAACGGTTCGGCCGAAGTGTATAACTCGGTGGCATGGAATAGCGGAGCAGCCGGATTTGAAAGTGGTGAAAGCGATGGCAATAAAGTGTTGGGCGATGTTGCTAATACGAATTTGGAGGAAGGACCGAACTTCGTAGATCCGAGCAATACAACAGATGTGTTGAAGCGTGACTACAACATCCGACCCAGTTTCACGTTGCTGAACCAAGGTAAGGATGAACTCTATGCAGATAATGTGGCATCCTTGGATAAAGAACAGGATTTGGCCGGAAAGAGCCGTAAGGTAGGCGGAAGCATCGATGTCGGTGCATACGAATATGCTTCGGAACTGAGTCAATACATCTATGTGAAGCAGGGTGTGGCCGGCAGTGACAACAGCGGAAGTAGTTGGGAACATGCCATGAGCGACTTGCAGGGAGCTGTGGATTTGGCTACGGTTTATGCCAATACTTCTTCTGGAAACAATGGTTATGTGTTTGTGCATCAGAATGTGGAAAGCAACGAGCCGTTACATTTGACCCGTGGCGGTGTGAAGGTGTACGGAGGCATGAATACCGAGACTGTGGCAGAGGATAATTCGGTGGAAAAGGTATTAATGTCTCGTAGCGGATTGCTGGAAACTGCCGACCGTTCTGCCCTGAAGGGAGGGGTAACTGTCTCGGGTGCAAGCGTGGTGGACGGCTTTGAGGTGTCGGGTACGTCTTCGGTAGAGGGCAACGGTATGCTGGCCACTTCCATCCTGACAGCCGGAGCATCGATACAGGTCGGTACAAATGGTATTTTGTATAATACCTTGGCTGACGGGGCAACTGTGAGTGGTGAAGGAAAAGCCGTGAATGTGACGGTTGTGAACAGCGAAAGCCTTACAACCGACCAAAAGCAAAATGTCATCCAGAATGGTTCGGAGAATGGCTATGTAACGGACGGTTACTGGAAATACCAGTTAAAGGAAACAGACGGAACGAACATAGACAAGGGCTCTGATGATGGTCTTCAAGCGATAATGACGATGGTCGGCCACGAGAAAGATATTGCAGGTAACAAGCGTATCCGTAATCAAGTGGATAACGGCTGCTTCGAAACTTGGAATATCGTCGGCGGAGAGAATAACTTCGCCACAGTGAGTGACGATGACTATCCGCACGGTAAGTCTGTGGTTTATGTCCGTGAAGGCAATGAACTTCAATTGGAGCGCGACTATACGGCTTCCTCACCGTTCAATCCGGGATTCCTGTTGCTGGAACACGGCGCAGGCCTGTGGGGCAACGGTAAGCGAGTGGATTTGAGGAACTTTGCAGCCGAACGTAAGTTGACAGCCACAAACGGTTATAAGGATTTGGTGGCCATGCCGTTCAGCCCGATGGAAATGACCGTGGACGGAAATGACGGGCTCGGGGCAAGCAACGTGAAAGCCTACAAGTATAATGGTTTGGAGCGTGCGAAGTATGACTACAAGTTCGCTTCGGAAGATTCTAAGGCTTGGCAAGACGTTTCCACCGATTTGTCAACCGTGACGGAAGGCTTGCTCTTCGAAGCACAAGGTAGTCCGGTACAGGACGTGAAACTCCGTTTCTATGGTACAAGCTATGAGGAAGACGGACAACCGAAGAAAGTCGTGTTGCATAAGTATAACTTCAACAGTCCTTGGAGTTCGCCAAGCGACACCGGAGACAAGTTCACCCACAAGGAGAATATGAGTTGGAATCTCTTCGGTTCACCTTACCTCTGTACGATGAACTACGAGGATATGGAATACGGCCGTGTGGTTTACGGTTATGCCAATAACGGATATTACACGGATGGCATGGGGGCTGATGGCGAGCGTACACAGGGCAATATCCCGGTGGGCAGCGCAGTATTCACCCAGACGGCGACCCTGAAAGAGACGGAAACATTTACGGTGGGCATGCGTAAGGCAGAGATAGACCACAACACGAGGAGTACGAAGTTGGCCTTGTATGTCGCTTCCGCTGCCGGTAAGCGTGGTCTGGAGGAAAACGACGGCATCTATGACGAGTTGCAGTTGACGGCGGTGCCGTCGGAAGAAGCCTCGACGGAATTCGACTTGGCGCGCGACGGTGTGAAATGGATGAACGACAACGGCGAACCTGAAATCTTTGCCGTACGCGACGGCGGACGTTATTCGTTGCTTTCGGCCATTGACCGTGAAGGCACGATAGGCGTGGGCGTGAGCCTGCCGGAAGCAGGTATGTACTCCATCGGCATTCCGGAAGGTTGCGAGGCCGAAGATTATGAATATGTGATGCTGAAAGATGCAGCGACGGGCAAGGCAGCCGACCTGAAAGAAGGGGCTTACTCGTTCCGGACGGCGGAAGCGGGAGTTGCTGAGGGACGCTTTACTTTGAGTTTCAAACGTATGGATGCAGACCAACGGCATGCGATATATGTGAAGTCCGGCATGGGCAAGGCCACCGTGTTTGGTGTGAACGACGGCGATGTCGTGACCGTTGTGACGGTAGACGGTAAAGTCGTGGCTGTAGAGGAGGCTGTCGGAAGCGAAGGGACTTTCGCACTGGCAAAAGGAGCTTATCTCTTCAAGGTGGCCGGTGCAGACGGACGGACTACAGTGGTAAAAGCCATGGTCCGGTAGAGGATAGTGGATTTTAAGGTTGGTGAAGCCCCTCGCACGGTGAATGTGTGAGGGGCTTCTTATTTATCTTATTGGGTGGTTTAGGCCGGACTTCAGAGCTTTTCTTTCAGGTAGCGACCCGTATAGCTGTCCGGGCAGGCCGCTACTTCGTGCGGTGTACCGCACACGACCACGTTGCCGCCTTGCGCGCCTCCTTCCGGGCCGAGGTCGATGATGTGGTCGGCACATTTGATGACGTCCATATTGTGTTCGATGATGACGAGCGTATGGCCGCGCAGGATGAGGGCGTCGAAAGCCGCCAGCAGGCGTTTGATGTCGTGGAAATGCAGCCCCGTGGTCGGTTCGTCGAAGATGAAGATGGTCGGTTCCGTTTTCTCCATGCCGAGATAGTAGGCCAGTTTCACGCGCTGGTTCTCGCCGCCCGAAAGGGTATTGGACGATTGTCCCAGCTTGATGTAGCCCAGTCCCACGTCTTGCAGCGGTTTGAGCTTTTTGGATATCTTGGATTGCCCGTGCGCGTCGAAGAACTCGATAGCTTGGTTCACCGTCATGTTGAGCACGTCGTAAATGTTCTGCCCGCCGAATTTCACCTCCAACAGGTCGCTTTTGAACCGTTTGCCGTGGCACGACTCGCATTCCAGCACGAGGTCGGCCATGAACTGCATTTCCACCGTGACCGTCCCTTCGCCTTTGCATTCCTCGCAACGTCCGCCTTCGGTGTTGAAAGAGAAGAAGCCGGGCGTGAAGCCCATTTGTTGGGACAGCGGTTGTGCGGCGAACAGTTTGCGTATCTCGTCGTAGGCCTTGATGTAGGTGACGGGGTTGCTGCGCGAAGACTTGCCGATGGGATTCTGGTCCACGAACTCTATGTTTTTCACCATTTGCAGGTCGCCTTCCAGTCCGAGGAACTCGCCCGGACGGTCGGCCACTTCGTCGAATTGCCGTTTCATGGCGCGATAGAATATGTCGCGCACGAGGGTGGACTTACCCGACCCACTGACTCCCGTGACCACCGTCATGACGTTGAGCGGGAAGCGTACGTCGATTCCGCGCAGGTTGTTGGCCCGTGCGCCTTTCACTTCGATATAGTTTGTCCACGGGCGTACGCTGTCCGGCAAGGCGATGGTTTCCTGTCCCGTCAGGTATTTCACGGTGTAGCTTCGCGTGTCCTGCGGTTTCTCGGCCAGCATCTGTTGCAGGTCGCCTTGGAATACCACCTCGCCGCCCAAGCGTCCGGCTTGCGGCCCGATGTCGATGATATAGTCTGCCGCACGGATGATTTCCTCGTCGTGTTCCACCACGATGACCGTGTTGCCTAATTGCTGTAATTGCCGGAGCACGCGGATGAGTTTGTCCGTATCACGGCTGTGCAGTCCGATGCTCGGTTCGTCCAGGATGTAGAGCGACCCCACCAGGCTGCTGCCCAATGACGTGGCCAGGTTGATGCGTTGGCTTTCGCCGCCCGAAAGCGTGTTGCTCAGGCGGTTCAAGGTGAGGTATCCCAGTCCTACGTCGAGCAGGAAACGGATGCGGTTGTTGATTTCGGTGAGCAGGCGTTTGCCCACTTCCGCCTCGTGGGCGGTGAGTGTCAGCGTGTCGAAGAATTTCTTCAGTTCGGTGACGGGCAGGTCTACCAAATCCGAAATGGCCCGTCCGCCCACTTTCACATATCCGGCTTCGGGGCGCAGGCGCGTGCCGTGGCATTGGGGGCAGATCGTTTTGCCCCGGTAGCGTGCCAACATGACGCGGTTCTGTATCTTGTATTGGTCTTTCTCCAACATCTTGAAGAAGTTGTCGATGCAGATTTCCTCTTCGGGCGATGAAGCACCGGTCTTTCCGTGCCATAAATAATCCTTTTGTTCCCGTGTCAACTTGTAATAAGGCTCGAAGATGGGGAAGTCGGCCTTCTGTGCCCGGCGGCAGAACTCCGTTTTCCATTCGCCCATCTTTTCTCCGCGCCAGCAGACCACGGCTCCGTCGTACACGCTCAGGGCCGAGTTGGGGATGACCAGCTTTTCGTCGATGCCGATGACGCGGCCGAACCCTTCGCATACGGGGCAGGCACCGACCGGCGAGTTGAAAGCGAATAAATTGTCCGACGGTTCTTCAAACGTGATACCGTCCGCCTCGAAGCGTGTGGAGAAAGTGTGCAGGATGCCCGATGGAACGATGCGCAACATACATTGCCCGTTCCCCTCATAAAAAGCGGTTTCGGCCGAGTCGGTCAGTCGGGAGATGGCATCTTTGCTGTCGTCGCAACTCATGCGGTCGATGAGCAGATGGATGGTGCGGTCTTCGCCTTTCGACGGATCCGAGGCCAGTTCCAGCATGAAGTCCTCTATGCGCACGACCTCGCCGTCTACTTCGATGCGCGAGAAACCCTGCTTGAAGTCGCTGTCCAGTTGCTCTTGAAGGGTGCGCCCTTCACGCACCTGCAACGGGGCGAGTACGGTGAAGCGCGTGCCTTTGGAATAGGAGAGCATGCACTGCACTACGTCTTCCGTGGTGTTTTTTTTCACCTCCTGTCCGCTCACGGGGGAGAAAGTGCGCCCGATACGGGCATACAACAGGCGCAGGTATTCGTAAATCTCGGTGGAAGTTCCTACGGTGGAACGGGGATTACGGCTGCTTACCTTCTGCTCGATGGCGATGGCGGGCGGGATGCCTTTGATGTAGTCGCATTCCGGTTTGCTCATTCGTCCGAGAAATTGCCGGGCGTAAGCCGACAGGCTTTCCACGTAGCGTCGCTGTCCTTCGGCGTAGAGCGTGTCGAACGCCAGCGAAGACTTGCCCGAACCGGACAGGCCGGTGATGACAATCAGTTTGTTGCGTGGAATGTCCAGGTCGATATTCTTCAGGTTGTTCACCCTTGCCCCCTTGATATGTATGTAGTCGTTCATCAGTTGTTTTCGTTAATTGTCCTTATGTTTGCAAAGTTAGTCAATGTTTGGCAAACGCATGATGGATTTTTATTGTATTTTTGCACGGAAATAACGTGTATGATGAATAAAAAATCACTTTTGCTTTTGATGATGTGGCTTTGCAGCTTTGCGCTCCAGGCCCAGTTGTCGCCCAAACGGGAGTTTCGCGGCGCATGGATACAGTGTGTGAACTATCAGTTTATGGGGTTGGGTACGGCAGAGATGCAGCGTACGCTGACGTACCAGTTGAATGAACTGCAAAAGTGCGGTATCAATGCCATCCTGTTTCAGGTACGTCCCGAGTTCGACGCGCTTTATGCCAGCAGCTTCGAGCCGTGGAGCCGTTATCTGACCGGACAGCAGGGCACGCCGCCTTCTCCCTACTGGGATCCGTTGCAGTGGATGATAGCCCAATGTCATGCACGGGGCATGGAACTGCATGCCTGGATCAATCCCTACCGGGCCAAAACGAAAGGTACGAAGGAGCTGGCTGCCACACATGATTACAGAAAGCATCCTGAGCGGTATTTCTGGTATGGCGAACAACTGATTATGGATCCGGGGATGCCCGAGAACCGGGACTATATCTGCAACGTCGTGACGGACATACTGTTGCGTTATGACGTGGATGGCATTCATATCGACGATTACTTTTATCCTTATCCCGAAAGCGGTTTGCGCATTCCGGACGACCAGACGTATGCACGTTATGGGAACGGAATGAACCGCGATGACTGGCGACGGGAGAATGTGAACCTTTTCATCCGTCAGTTGCACGACTGCATCCATGCCGTCAAGCCTTGGGTGAAGTTCGGCGTGTCTCCTTTCGGTATCTATCGTAACTTGAAGAGCGACCCGAAGAGGGGAAGCAATACGCGCGGATTGCAGAACTATGACGATCTCTATGCCGATGTGTTGAAATGGGTGAAAGAAGGTTGGGTGGATTATAACATCCCTCAGGTGTATTGGGAAATCGGGCATTCCGCGGCCGACTACGATACGCTGATACGCTGGTGGAGCGAGCATGCCGGACACCGGCCTCTCTACATCGGGCAGGACGTGGACCGTACGGTGGCCAAAGCCGACCCCGTGGACCCGAACAAACACCAGATGGAGCGCAAGATGGCTTTGCAACGTTCGTTGCCTAACATCGAGGGCAGTTGCCAATGGTATGCCAAGGCAGTGGTGGACAACAAAGGAAATTATGGCACGATGTTGCGCAACTATTACCATCGTTATCCGGCCTTGCAGCCCGAGATGCCGTGGATAGACCACAAGCGTCCGAAGAAAGTACGCAAACTGACCACTTTATGGACGGAAGACGGCTATATGCTGTTTTGGCGTGAGCCGCGCGGAACGAGCGAGATGAACCGTGCGCGTCAATATGTGGTTTATCGCTTTGCCGAGGGCGAGCCTATAGATTTGGAATACGCCGAGAATATCGTGGCGATTACGCCGAACACTTTCTATAAACTGCCGTATGAGGACGGGAGCCGGAAATATACGTATGTGGTGACGGCACTCGACCGTTTGCAAAACGAGTCGAAAAAGGTGAAAAAGAAAGTACGTCTTTAGAATTGTACGCGGACGGCATGAAAATCGTTTGTCTGAAAGGAGGACTGGGGAACCAGATGTTCGAATATTGTCGTTTCCGGGATTTGATGGAGTCCGGAAACGATAAGGTTTATCTGTTTTATGACCGCCGTAGGCTGAAACAGCACAATGGTTTGAGGCTTTCCGATTGTTTTGAACTGGAATTGCCTTCTTGTTCGTGGGGGATAAAACTGGTGGTTTGGGGACTCAAAATCTGTCGTGCCGTGGGAGTTTTGAAAAGATTGTATGATGACGAGAAGCCGGAAGCCGTGTTGATAGACGATTACAGTCAGCACCGGCGTTTTATACCGAATGCTCGTCGTTACTTCTTTTTCCGTCAGTTTTTGGCGGAACTGCAGAGCGGTTTCGTACAGATGATAAGAGCCGTGGATTATCCGGTATCGGTACACGTGAGGCGCGGAGATTATCTGCATCCTTCCAACTCGATTTTCGGTTTATGCGGAGTGGACTATTTCCAGCAAGCCATTGCTTATGTCAGAAAGAAGCGGCCCGATGCGCGTTTCTTTTTCTTTTCCGACGATATGGAATGGGTGAGGGAGAATCTTTGGATGGAGGATGCCGTATATGTGGAACATACGGAACTGATGCCCGACTATGTGGATTTATATTTGATGACGTTGTGCCGCGGGCATATCATTTCCAATTCCACGTTCAGCTTTTGGGGCGCATATTTGGCCGTAGACGGCAACGGTATGAAAATCTATCCTCGTCGGTGGTTCCGCGACCCTACATGGACCAGTCCGCCTATCTTTTCGGAAGAGTGGGTCGGGCTATAGGATATAAGATACGTCCCCGGGAATTTCCGTTTTGGATTTCCCGGGGACGTATGTATTACGTAGAATGAAGACGTTAACGTTTCCGTCGAGACGAGAACTTTCGTTTGTACCACAGGTAATAGCCGCTGAGCGGGAGAATCCCTCCGATGAAAGCAGCCAGGAAATAAAGTACCTTGGTCCACATGCCGCCCCAGGAGCCGGTGTGGAAGGCATAAAACCAACCTTTCAGCGTTTGTGAGGCCGGGGCATCCTTATAATAGGTTATGGAGCCGAGGCGACCGGTTTGCGGGTCGAATTGTATTTTATCCGTTTGACGGCGGTCGGTCTTCGGGTTGGGAGCCACTTCTATGCCTTCCGTACCCAGCTTGACCGACTTGTAGGTCGGATAGATCTGGCGGACTGCGTCTGCGGCTTTGTCCCATACGGCATAATTGAAAGTGGTCCCTTTCCGGCCTTTTTCTCCGCCGGCATGCCGCTGTCCGTTCGGACGGGGCTGTTTTGCGGCATCTTTCCGTCCCTTTTGCCGATATTCCGGTCGAGGCGTATTTTCCACTTTTGGCGCGGTGCCACCGAAAAGAGAATAGGCGGCAGTGCGGTACCAAGTGAACGACCAGGTAAGTCCGGTCAGCGCCATGACGAGTAGGAATAGCGTGGTGTAGAAACCGAGCGATACGTGACTGTCGTAACAGAAACGCCGCCATCCTTTGTTACAGGATACCTGAAGGCGGTTTTTCAAAGCCTTTTTGGTCCGCGGTATCCAAATCACCACACCACTGATGAGTATCGCAACGAAGACCAGCGTAGTGACACCGACAATAGTTTTACCCACGGTCTTGTCTCCTTTCCGAGGCGGAACATCCATCAGCCAGCGATGAAGTTTGCGCATGGTCTGAAAGAAAGGATAGCTTTTGTTCCATCCGTTTATCTCGCCGGTGTAAGGGTTTACGCTTAGCGTTTTGCGGTTTAAGTGCTCAAAGCTGACCATCCAGGCTTCTTCCGGGTCGCCCGACATTTGCAGGCCGGAAATCCGCAATGAGTCCGGGAGTTGCGTGCGGAGCTTCGTGACCAGTTCGGAAGGCGTGAGCGGCTTTGCTCCATCCTCTACTTCGACCCGATAAAAACCGGGATTCAGGGCACGGGTGATATCCTGCTCAAATACCAGCGCCGCCCCCGAAAGGCAGACGACGCTGATAATGATGCCGAATGGAATGGAAAACCAAAGATGAATCTTGGCGAATGCTTTTCTCATATCCCAAAATTAGTTCGTAGCAGACAGTTTGCCGATGGCCGACACGCTGTTGTTGGTAATGATGGTCAACCCTTTGGTAGCTTTAGCCGTAGCCGGGTCTATCTTGTAGAGTGCCGGAGCATCGCCGTCTGTAGTCGTGACCGGAATGTAAGCCACGCCATTGTCGCTGAACGGAATACCGAAAGAAGAAATCTTGCCTTGGGCCGGCAATCCCTCGGTTACTTGGGTCAGCGTGCCGCTTTCGCCCTTGAATACGGCCAATTCTTTGGTCGGTGCATTCTTGCCGCTCATCGTTCCTTCGCTGTACATCTGAAGTAAGAAATAGTCGGCCGTGATATGCCAGCAACGGAACATCGGATGTCCGGTGCCTTGCTCCTCAAGGTTATAATAATAATCCGGGTCGAAAGTGGTCTGGCCGGCCTTGATGCGGACAACGCCCGAAGGCAGTTGGCCTGTGACTTTCTTCAGGTCGGCAGAAGAGGTGGCAGTACGTCCGTAGCCCGGAGAGAATACATAGAGGTCACCGTTGTCGGCTGCCCAGATAGTCTGGTAATATTGCGAACGGGTGCGGCCCGCAGCCAAGCCGATTGGAAGCCAA
>OGQB01001272.1_pt1 | contig 22425 bp, 27 predicted proteins | sample 1553071 | NCBI WGS metagenome assembly OGQB01 (sample SAMEA2580284, study PRJEB22360) | human gut metagenome | biome: human gut; feature: human-associated habitat; material: faeces | place: Denmark | collected 2008/2010
GACAGACAGACAGACAGACAGACAGACAGACAGACAGACAGACAGACAGGATAAGACTGCCTTTTTTCTTGTTGCAATAAAGAAATAAAAAAGGGAACACAGCTTCGGCCTGAAAAGGCCGGGTTGTGTTCCCTTTTTGCGTTTAAAAAACAGAATAGATGCCGCCGACACAGTTCATTCTTCCGGATGGCTGGGTTTATTTTTACAAAAATAGGGACAACGAAGGTCTTCTTTTCCCGCCGGTGCCGGCCAGCAATAAAAGGCGGCGAGAAAGGGGACGCAGCGTGCAGCTTAATATTACAACCGATTATGCAATCCGCATGGTATGCTTATTGGGCGACGGCAGTACAAAGACACTGGATGAAATTTCAAAAGAGACGAAGGTGCCCAGGTCTTATGTTGGGAAAATTGTGAAGAGGCTGAAAAGAGGCGGACTGTTGGGAAGCGCCGTAGGAGCCGGCGGCGGTGTGTTTTTAAGAAAAGAGCTATGCAATATCAGTCTTTATGAAATTTTTTTGTATCACGGAAGTGAGTATGAAACTGAACCGATGTCTGGAGGACGACGCTTACTGCAGCAGGAATAAGGCGGCGACCTGCCCGGTCAGAAAATATTATCAGTGTCTTCAGGAAAAGCTGGAGAAAGAATTCTCAGTCAGTTTAGAAGCTGTCTGCAATGGTATTCAAAACGACGCGGTCGGTGCAGAGAAAAATCACAGACTTTATGGTGAAAAGGATATGAGTAAACAGGAACGTCAAGGGTGTTTTAGCCCAAAAGCAAAAACAGAGAAATACCCAGCCGAACACAATGGGTGAGGACAGAGAGGTGAAAACGATGAAAAGAATTCGAAAAAGATACCGAAAAGCAGGAAATTCAGGGTTCAATCGCCTTCTTGCACTCATGCTGGCGCTGGCGGTGTGTCTGTCTGTGACAGGCGTGGCAGTGGCGGCAAACAGTATAGGCTCCTCTCCCAAGGCTGTGGCAGTGATGCCCAATGGTGAAACCGTGGAGATCAGCCCGAATTCGGTAAATCCGGACGCATATATCGATGCCGAATGGCTGGACTTCGTCTGCCAGACAGCTCTTGAAGACGAAGACTCCGGCTATAACTCCGACCTGAATGACGCGGGTAAGGCGGCGCTGATTGCGGAGTATGGGAAATATACGAACAATGAAGCCAAAATCCCCTCCGGCCACCTGGAAGGCACTGCGCCGGAGGAAGTCAATCAAAATGGTGAATATCACGCCTTTATCAACGCCGAGGTGGGCGGCGTGCAGATCCATTCCATCGGTATTCTGGAAATCGACGGGACAGAGTATGTCTATTATACCACCAACAGCACACAGCCCACCTGCGCAGTGTACAACGTGCTGCGGCCGGACGACAAGGGTATGCCGGCAAACGAGCAGGAAAAAATCACCCTCAACTATAAGCATATGCAGGGCCAGCTGATCCGGTATAACGTAAAGGATGACGAGACGTCCCCGGCCGGGGTCGGCAACGACGAGGTATTCGGCGCACACCCCACCCTCACCACGGCGGAGGACGGCACAGTGGCTTTCCCTGTCACCATTCCTCGGGGCTACAAGGCTACGGTGACCGCTTACTTTGTGAAAGGAGAAGCGGTTACTGGTTCCACGACAATGGCTTTCCCGGAGGGAACTGACGAGCTTGAAGCCTGGAACGATAAAAAGCAGGTCAACATCAACGGCGACTTGATACAAAAGCCGGATGATAGTGGATATCAGAGTATTATTCTCGGGGCTATGCTGGACTACGGCGGCGATGATACGCTCAGCGATGTGGGTCAGGGTACTGCCGACGCTGTTCCATTGGCAGAGAATGCAACCAGTTCCCTTTCCGACACAATTACGGTTGTAAAACATTCGCACGACGGCGGCGATGGTGTTCATAAGCCCGGCCAGACGCGTTTGTATGTAGTGGTGTCGCTGGAGAAAAATAAAAGCTACACGTTCAGCGCCGTGCGGTGGCTGGGCAAAGACAATGCTTCGGCAGAGCGCTGGGACTTTGGATATTCGGGCAATGGTTCAGGAACGGCAAATCCGGACAACAAGAAGCTAGAAAATGGTAAATGGGTTCTGGATCAGCAAAGTGTTCTTGACAAGGGAACCGTCCTAATTCAGGACGGAGAAGCCCAATGGACTGTCCGCGCCGTTACGACGTACAAAAGTGAGAGCGAGGGTGGTGCCCTGAACGACGGCTATACTGCCTATTTCCTGACCCTGCTGGAGATTAACGGCGAGCAGGTACAGGTTCCCTCTCTGCCGGAGTTTAACAATGACGATTATCCGCTGTCAGCTCCGGATCATCCGAATTTTGGCTCAAAAGGCTGGAATTCCTTTGCCTATTGGAGACCCGATACCGCAGGTGGCGGAACGCCGAAAGAAGAAACCCGGTTTAATAACTATTTCCCGAAGGATGAAAATGGTCAGATTATCAGCAAAGACTACGTTGTAAACGAGGCAACCACCACCCTTTCCAGCGGTACAAAAATTACCATTACGGTGCGGGGCGATTTGTTGCGGGGGTACAACTATGTGGTTGGCAAGAATAATCCAGAGGAATATGACGCCGGCTACTTCCGCACCTATACTCTGAAAATTGAAAATTGTCAGGAAGATCTGACCGTTACAGCGATGAACTTTTCGTCGGACAATACAAAGGAAATCATCCTCACCACCGATCAAGGCGTGACCGACGTGCAGGTTTGGAATCATACCTACATAAAGGATCCATCTGGCGGGGGTACCCAGAGCGCCGCCTGGCTGGATGTGTCGGGCGTAAACGGCCGCATCATCAACCGCAGCAACAGCGAAGCTAACTATAACTGGTACACTGACCCCGTCCGTTTCAAGCGGCAGGTGGGATATATGCCGCCGAACATCACGATTAAAAATTCTGCTGGGGAAACGCTTTGGACGGCGAAGAACGGCAGTACCGGAAACTGGCTGGGCCTGGATGCGCCGGTGGATACTGATACAAAATTCGGAACATCGGCGGACATACAGGCGGTAAAGGATTTTACATATGGTTTTCAAATGAATTTTTACTGGACGATGTTTTCGGCAGGAGAACTGCTGATTCCCAGTAGCAATACGTTTGACGGCAACTTTGGCGATGGGCTCATAACGATACTGCAAAATGAACAAGTTAACCCTACTCCGAATAAAAACTATATTGACGAAGGATATCGTTGGCGGCACTCTGCTTTTCATGATTTCACTCAGGTTGTGCCGGAAACTTTCTGGAAGTCACGAAATCAATACAACACGACGCTATATGACCAATCCTATTCTGACTGGACGAACCTCCAGACAGCCAACCGGAACGACGGCTACTATTATTTCCGCACCAACAAGGCGCTGGATCGTTATATGTATACCGAGCGGCCGCTGAAAGCCGGGCAAAACGCAGGCATTTCCTATGAAAATAGCCGGGGCAAAATTTACATTGCCCTCACCGCCGACCCCATTCTGGTGAACGTGGACTATGAGTCCAACGAGGGAACAACAGGCGCTCCCATTACCGGTGCTGTCTCCAATATGCCGGAGGACGACAACAGCGGCTACAACGTGGAGAACAAGCGCACGGTGCTCATCTCTCCGCTGATTCCTCAGGCGGAGGACTACGCCTTCCAGCACTGGGAGCTGTGGGTGGGCAATACGCAAATTAAGAATGAGGATGGCACCCCCGTTACCTTCACCCCCAGCCAGTCGGTAACCATCAATGAGGCGCTGGAGCTCGCCCTGCAGGGCAAGTTTGACCTGAATAACCTGAAAGACAATACCGTCACCGTTACCCTCAAAGCGATCTGGGAAGAGAGCACGGAGAAAACCGCCGTCAACTACGACGTAAACTTCTGGATTCCTGCCGAGACCGCAGCAGATGTGCAGGATGTGAGTGTAGATAATCTTGAACCGGCCAACCTGAGCGGGGATAAAAAGTGGTACTCCATTCGTGAAGATATTCATCAAGTTGTGGATGGTGGATTTGTGGTAGCTGACCTGTACGCCGATACGGGGGGCGGACTGTCGCAGCACGTGCTAAATACCTTGAACGGCGCTTGGAGCAGCGGCAGTACAGATTACACCAAAAATGGAGACCTCCAATATGTGGTGGCTACTGGTGGAGATTTGACCCCAAAACCGGCGGAATGGACGGTTAACAGCAAAGAGGCTCCACCAGGCAAAAACTATCCGGTAAACATTTACCTCAAGGTGGACGAAACCGTGAGCGTGACTGTCACTAAGACGTGGCAGGGTTCTGCCGCGGGCACAGAAACAGCCATTGAAAAGCCGGACGAGGTTTACGTCCGGCTCCAGCGGCCAACGGCGGAAACCATAGACGAAAGTATAGTCTGGAGCAGTGAGGGCATAGACAACGCCGAACAGAAGCTCACCCCTGCGCAGGCGGGCGATACCGCCCCCGGCTGGACATACACCTGGGAAAAACTTCCCGGCAAAGACGACAGCGGCAACGTCTATACCTACCGGGTGGTGGAGCTGACCGAGCAAGGCGGTAATGTTATCGCAGAGGGCGGCACGCTCACCACCGATGACGTTGATTATACGGTGTCCTACGGCAGCGGAACGGCGAAGCCTGACCCGAATGACAGCAAAGTATTAAACGCCGGCATTACCAATCAGGAGAAAGCGGCCGACCTTGTCATAAGCAAACAGGTGACCGGCAAGTTCGGAGACGTCACCAAGCCGTTTGATTTCACCGTGACTTTAAAAGATAACAACGGCAATGTTTTTGACAACTATAACGGCATTACCGCAGAGAAGGTGGAAGTTAAAAATGGGGTAGCTCAGTCTCCTGCAGCAGCCACCCTCAGCTTCGACGAGAATGGACAAGCCACCTTTACCCTGAAGCACAATGAAAGCCTGACCATCCAGAATCTTCCCGCCGGAACCGGGTACACAGTGGAAGAGGATGAGGAGAAAGCCGAATACATAACCGAGTACGCGACGACGGTGGAAGGCGAACAACAGGAAGAACCCGGCGAAAAGCCGGCTGCCGGCATCATGTCCGGTAAAAAGGTTGAAGTGGAGGTAACGAACAGCAAGGTGGACATTGCTCTTACGGGCCTCAGGGATACAACGTCGAGTGGTCTGCTGATGACTATGGCGGCAGTATTGCTGGGAACGGCAATTGTGAGCGTATCCCTTATTAAGCGCAGGGTGAAAGGGAATTGGAAATGAGGTTACTGTCTACAACCGAGGGGAAGCACCTCCGTAAAAAGCGGCGGAAACCAAAGCTGAAAAAGACAAAGCCGACGACGGCAAGGCTTCCGGTGACACAGGAAACCACAGACAGCCAGGAATCCCAATCTTCCGCACCGGCGGCTGTAAACCCGCCGCCGAAAAGCCAGCTTTCACGGGATCTCCTGCTTCTGGGATTGAAAATTCTCATACTGGGAGTTGTATTCGCGGTGCTGTTCCTGTTTGTCTTCGGGCTCAGTCGCAATGCGGACATGTCCATGTCCCCCGCAGTCAAAGACGGCGACCTGGTACTCTATTACCGGCTTGACAAGAACTACCGGCAAAGCGACGTGGTGGTGCTCGACGTTGACGGCGAGACCCAGATACGCCGGGTGGTCGCGGTAGCCGGAGACACGGTGGACGTGACCGAAAACGGACTGATGGTCAACGGCGCACTCCAGCAGGAGAGCGGCATCTACGAAAAAACAGAACGATATGAGGAAGGTATTGCATTTCCGGTGACGCTGAAAGAAGGAGAAATCTTCGTACTGGGCGACAGCCGGGAACACAGTACCGACAGCCGGATATACGGCCCGGTAAGCACCCGGGATACCTTAGGCAAGGTGATTACCGTAATCCGGAGACGGGGTATTTAGCATTCGCTAAGGGTGCTCAATATACAGAAACATACATAAGGTAAAAAAACGTCAGGAGGAAACCATGATGAAAAAATCAAGCAGAATGAAAACCATACTGCTGGCCGGTGTGCTGGCAGTGGGCATGTGCCTGAGCAGTATGACTGCCATGGCAGAAACGGTTATCGGTGACAAGGCTAACGTGTCGCAGGATTTAACCAAAGTATTGCAGCTGCCGGAGGGCGCAAGCATTCCGGCAGGCGGACTGAAGTTTGAGTTTACGTTTGAAGCAGTAGACGGAACAGGTGACGACGGCTTGACTTACACAGACGGTGTGGCTGACAAGGCCAGCGCCGCTGAAATCTCAATCGGTGAAGGAGACAACAAAAACAGCATCACCTTCACCAGGGATGACTACGACAAGGACGACTGGGACGAGGGCGAGTATAAAGGCAGTGTTGACCCAGAGCCTACTCACGTAACATTTGAGAAGGGCCTGTACAGCGTTTCCAAATCCGAGGATTTGAAGTACAAGTACACACCAGCCAGTGATCCGACACCTAAAGAAGGCGGCTTTCTGCACGCAGGCAAGTACGCTTATAAGGTGACTGAGAAGGCAAGTACTGTTACCGGCTTGAATGATGATGCCAACGAGACAGTTACATACGACACAAACAAATACACCCTGTATGTGTACGTTGGTACAAGGGCATCTGACGGTTCAGAGGACAGTGTTCCTGCGGTTGGCCACGATGGTCAGAGCGACCTGGTGGTTAAGAATGTGACCCTGACGGCATGGAACGTAGACCCGGCTCAGACAGAAAGTCAAGATCCCCCTGCTACTAACACGAAGCTTGGCGATCTGGTATTTACCAACCTGTTCTCCAAGAGCGGTAACGGCGACACCCCAGACCCCGAAGGTGATGGCCACGACAATTCACTGGTTATTTCCAAAATGGTAGACGGTTCCTACGGAAGCACGAACGATGAATTTACCTTTGAACTGACCTTAACCAAGTCCGGCACAGTGGCAACGCCTGAAAATGATACTACGCTGAAATACACCGCGAAAAAGATTGGCACTGACAATCAAGAGGTTTCAGGTTTTAAATTTGAAGGCAAAAATAACGGGAATGTATATATCAAAACTACCGGCACCAGCGAGACATATAAATTCACTCTGAAAGCCAACGAGAAGCTGGTATTCGAGGAACTGCCTGCAGGAACCCGCTACACAGTCAAGGAACAGACCGCTGATGGCTACACGACAAAAACTAACGTAATGGAAGACGGCACCTCTGTAGAGGTTCAGAGTGGCACTCCTGTAACTGAAGGTGACACGCTGTTGGTAGGTGAAAAGGTGAACACTGTTGTATTCACCAACACAGCGAGCGACATCGCTATCACCGGTATCTTCATGGACATCTTGCCTTTCGCTATCCTGATTGCGGCTGCAGCTGCAGGTCTGACTGTTTACGTTGTAGTTCGGAAAAAGGTAAGAGCTGCCCGTTAAGACGCAGCAGAGAGGATGAGACATGCACAGCCATAAGGAATCCGCATGGACAACGGCGGGGCGCTGTGCCGTCAGGCTGGCAGACAGCATCGTAAATCTGGCGGTGCTGTTCGCCTTCCTGCTCATGGTGGCCTACGGGGTATATGCCTTATGGGACGCGAAGCAGGTTTACGCCGGGGCAGACGCCTCCGAATATACGGTGTATAAGCCGGGAGAGAACGACGAGTCCGAATCCTTTGAGGAGTTGCGGGCCATCAATCCGGAAGTCTTTGGCTGGCTTACTGTGTATGGGACGCATATCGACTATCCTTTAGTCCAAGGTGATGATAACACGAAGTACGTCAACATGGACGCGAAAGGGAATTACTCCCTGACCGGCAGCATCTTTCTGGACTGCCGGAACGAAAAGGATTTTTCCGACGCAGTGTCCATCATTTACGGCCATGATATGGCGGAAGATAAAATGTTCGGTGAACTGGTGGAGTTTCAGCAGAAAGATTACTTTGACGCCCACAGGTATGGGAAACTGTATTTTGGGGGACACTGGTATGGGATTGAGTTTATGGCGTTTGTCGAAACAGACGCCTATGACACAGAAACCTATGCTCCGGGGACGGAGACCGGCCAGATCCCCCAATTTACACAAACGCTGTACGCGAAGGCCACGCAAAAGCGACAGGTTGACGTAGCGGCAGGGGATCATCTGGTCCTTTTAAGTACCTGTACGGACGTCAGCACCAACGGACGCCATATTCTGGCGGGAAAGATTATAGGGGAGGTTATGCCCGACCCCTTTGAGCAAAGCGGAAAGGAGAAGGAATGAAAAGCAGAAGATTGAAAAAAATACTGTTTTTTCCAGCCCTGCTGTGCCTACTCCTGATGATGGGAGGCCTGACAGCCTTCGCAGCGGAGGTGGGACAAGCGGATGTACTCCTGCCCGTGGAGCAAACGTTTGAAGCACAAAATGCACCGGAGGGACTGGACAGCAGTTTCCGGTATCGACTAAAGGCGGAAGATGGAGCACCTTTGCCTAAGGGAGCCGATCAGGATATTTATGAATTCACCCTGACCGGAAACGCCAAAGGACAGATTGGCCCGATCTCTTATGTCCATGCAGGTGTCTACAGCTACACATTGAGCCAGGTCATAGACGATGCGAAGGACCACTACACCTACGACCGCCAGACCTATCAGGTCAGAGTATACGTGCAGAACAGAGACGGCGGCGGGTTGTCCACACAGGTCATCATTGAAAATGAGGCCGGAAAGAAAATGGAAAGCGGTTTATTTAACAACGGCTATCAGGGTACTGAGCCGGAGAACCCGCCTTCTCCACCTGGAGAACTGACGGACGGGCCCCAGACCGGAGATAATACGGATTTATCCGTCTGGATATTGACGGCTTGCCTTTCCGGCTTTATGGTTCTGATACTTCTGAAAAGACGGTATAGGGAAAACCGTGAGAATCAGAACAGGAGCGACAGCTAAGGCGACGCATGGACGTATGGGCAAAGCGCTGAGAAAGCAGGAGTGACGTCAACCGCATGACAGAAAGGTTCCCTGACGTTGACGGTTAAGTGCCAGGCGATAATAAATCGCGGTAAACAGCAATACCGGGTGTCACATGGATTGTGACGCTCGGTATTTTTTTATTGCCAGAAAAGGCGCGTGGTTTGATGAAGATTGGAATTACAGCAGGAAAGCAGCAGTACGATACTTTTTAGCCCGGGTGTACTCCGTCATATTTTAATTGGTACGAAAAGAAGAGAGGAGTTCAATGTTCCGTTATTTGGTGATGAACATTAATTCTTACACTGCTCTGAATAACCGCCTGAGAGTCAGGCGTTAATCGTACAATTAAAATTAGAAAGAGGGATTCGGGTATGGATCAGGAAATGAATGTGAAGCTTATGACGCCCATTTTTAAGGGTAACAATTATAACCGAGAAGGAAAGAGGATGCGGGCAAAGTTTTTCAAAACACTTTGCTACGAAGGACAGGAGTACCAACTATGGATTTCTGCCGGAAAAAACGAAAATGAATACCCGCAAGCAGAAAATGACACACACTATTTGATGATTTATGCAGGCGGATATCTTGTCCCTTGTGGGTATACAGAATACCAGCTTGAACGGTGGTGTGGTTTGGAGGCAGTTAATCGGGAAATGTATGGCAGTGAAGAAGCGCGTGATAAGGTGTACGATGATATTAGGAGAGGAAAGGATTATGGTGAAGCCGACCATCAAATTTCGGAGCAAATTGCAAAAGAAAATGAGTTTATTAAGATGAGGGGAAAAGACGAAAGCCTGCAGGCAGAGTACCTAAAAACACATTTTATTGACCCTATGATTGCAAGCTATCTTGATGCAAGGGATAATAACGGGAAATATCCCAGTTTTCAGGGCGCTGCTTTTTTGGGAGAGGTTGACAGATGCCTGGAGATCAGTCAAAGGATTAAGGCGGAGAGGAAAAAAGAGGAAGAGGCTTTGCGCGCTGCACAGGATGCTGAGGAAAGAAGAAAACTGCAAGAGGAAGAAAAGGCGGAGCAGGAGGAAATAAAGCTGGCAGAAAATGCACTTGTGAATGGAGGAAAAGTGGAAAATTCCAGTGTCCTTATAAAAATTGCGGACAAATACGCTGTGAACATTCCGCTTCGTACAAGAGGCTGGATACTGAATTCTTTGATAGAGTGTATAGTTTCAGAATGCGGGACTATTCAGTATCGTTTCCTAAGAAAAAAAGGAAACCGTGGAAGTAGTAAAATATCTGAAATTCTGATAACGCTCCAAACAGCTATTCGAAATGCACAAGCCGTAAACACAAAAGATGGTGGCACTGTTTGAGAAGGGAGGCAGAAAGTTGAAGGATTTAAAATATGTGCGTGTAACATTTGCTGACGGCGATCAGATTACGACACATATCAATGGCGACTATTGTGAGGTGTGTGAATACTATCTTGGCAATAAGTTTAACATTGGGAGTGCAGAAGACAACATTCAAACAGCCAGTAAGGTCGAATTCTTTTCTGACAAGGTAAATGGGATTATTCTGACAGTAGAATGCGAAGGGGATAGCATTTTTATTTCCTCCATACAGGAGCGCGAGTGCCAATATCAAAAAAGCGACGGCTATCGGACAGCCCTAAACGATTATCTTCAGAATGCAGCAGGAGGAAAACTATGATTCGCTATCGTACGGAAGCTTTTTCGGGCAGCGGCGTAAGGGATGTTGTCGAAGTTGTTTGGTACGAGATTTTTAAATTGGGAAATATTGATATATTGGACTGCCTTTCCCGTACCATCCTAAACCGTCATTCGATTTGTGAGGTGATGATGCAGTGCCAGCAAAATTTTGAGAATAACGGTTATGTTGAAGATATGGGAGAGGAAGATGCTAAGGCATTTGTAAGACGTATAATTGAAGCTGTCAATGAAGAAACTGGAAAGAATGTTAATTATGCTCTCTGGCTCGCGGACAAGGAAACCGTAAAAAATATATATCATGGTGAAGACGAGGATATCGACTCTTATCAAACAGGTTCTGTGGTGTTGTCTGATATCGGGTACGATGGAACATTATACGGATACGAAAAGGCCCCAGAGGCAATCGGGCATTGATCTGACGAAAATAAAGGGATGCTGCCTTATGGCCAGCATCCCTTTATTTCTGCCATTGCTTTTTGGATACAAGCTGTTGAATTAGTAAACACTCTCGTGATAACAGTCCGGAAAGGGCAAATCAGTTTCGGACAATGTTATAAGCGCTCTACTGATGTAATGGAGAATGGGAATAAATACTCTGCATGCGAAAAGGCTCATTGCGTCCTGTTCTGAAAAGCCCATATATGCATTGGAGTTCATAATATCCGATTTGATAGTCTGTTCACTTTCAATAGTTTCTAAATAGAGAAAAAAAGAATAAGAAAGAGAAATAGCATAGAGCACACACGGATCGGAGTCATCGTCTATTTCATCAGGAAGGAAATCATCTTGCGGGATTGTCTCAGTAGTATTATTGAGAGACTGATAGAGCTTTTCAGATAGTTTAACCATTGTATCAATGGTTGGAGTTCCCAAATATTTTGCATATAATGTTGGAAGGGTGTTCGCAACAGAAGAGAAATAATCAGTGATTTCTACAGCTAATTCTTCCGTGACCCAGTCGCCATAGAATGCCTCGTATACGCGGTCGTCATTGAGGGTAAAGGTACTGCGGTATGCATAGCTGTCCAGCCACATGGCACAGGTCAGATAGGGGTCGTTTTTCAAATCGTTATATCTGCAATGAAATATTTGAGATAATTTTAGAAGGCGGTTATCTTTGGGAATTCGTGTCCCATTTTCATATTTTTGATAGTTTGATACCTTTATGCCTAAACGTGTTGCGACTTCGCATTGTGTCATATGATTTTTGAGCCGCTGCGCTCTGATTCGGTCTGCAATGTTAGTCAAATTAATCGCCTCCATAACATACAAAAAGTATGTGTTGGAAAAATTATAACACATACTTTTTGTATGTCAAGAGAAAATAGATTGAAGCTTCCCAGTCTTTGTGTTCTGACATATTGATTGTAAATGCAGTGAAGAAAGGAGAAGATGATTGCAGAGCATAGAAATATTGTACGCAGATATTCCATTTAACCAACAGGGGGAGCGATATGATGCAATTTTGGTAAGGGAACTGGCTTTATTTGCGCTTAACGATGAGACGTTGTATCAGAAGCTCTATAAAACATTATATGAGGAGTTTATGGAAGCGCACAGGCATCATCGTTTTGCATGGTGCGATGCGTTCCGAGCCTACTACAACTCAGTTATACAAATTATCATGCGATATCATGAAGAGTTTGGATGGATTGGGTGCAGAATGAATTTGCAGGAACGATGTGCATTGGCCTGGAAGCTGACAGAGTATTTTTTATCAGACATTTATTTGGAGGAGGAACCGATAAATGAAAAAAATGGAACGGAAAATCGACCTCAAAACGAAATCTGTATTGGAAAAATGCTGGATTCGGGACAATATACTTTTTTTACCTGAACAGCTTACCCCGGAGCTATATAAAAAAGTAAATCAGGTACTTGCAGCTCTTGACGCCAAGTGGGATAAACGGATAGGGGGACATAAGTTAGCATACGATATATCGCAGGAGCTTGGGCAAATATTAAAAACAGGCGTCTATTATGACTGGAGAAAAGATACACAATACTATCCGACGCCCAAGGATGTGCTGCGGTTTACCGATTATTTTATCCCGTATGAGTATGACGCACATATCAAAATATTGGAACCGTCAGCAGGAGAAGGTGCCATTTTGGATTTTTTAAAAGACGAATTCCCAAACGCAGAATTATCTGCTGTGGAGATCAACCCAAAGCATGTCAGCAAGCTGAAGAAAAAAGGCTATGCTGTCACATGCGGAAACTTTTTGGAATATAACCCGGATTTGCGTTTTGACCTGATTGTAATGAACCCTCCCTTTGAAGAAGGAGTCCAGCATATCATGCACGCTTATAGTCTGCTGAAAGTGGGCGGAACTGTAGTGAGTGTAATTGATTCAGGCATTTATTTTCGAACGGATGGTAAGTATAGAGAATGGAATCAATTTATCAAGGGAAAGTATATCAGCAGTATTAAACTGCCCAAAAATGCATTTAAAGAAAGCGGGACAAATGTTAACACAGCAATGATTGGATTGACAAAAGGGAAGGTGCAGATGCGGTATTTTTACTATAACTTCAACGGAAAACATATTGTGGAAATCAGTAATATACCGGATAGTCTCTATGGGATTACAACAGCAGTTGTCGATGTAGAACGATTTTTAAAAGGGGAAAATTGCTTCCCATGCGGCAGTGGCAATGACATTCAATTATCTCAGCAAATGAGAGAGGAGATACTGAAATTGCTGGAAGATAGCAAGAAGACCGTGCAAACAGCGGCCTGATAACAGAGACATGTAAAAAGCGAACCGCCTTAGTTTATGTGGATTTACCGATAAACTAAGGCGGTTCTTTATATTCTGAACTTTGAACATTAAAAAAGGTTTAGGTTTCGGCATATTCAAATCAAATAAAAGTTTGGAGGATGGAATATGAAAAAAACAATCGGGATTTTGATGTTCGTCATGGTTCTCTTTGGTCTTTCAGGGTGTATGCAGAAGAGCTTCCGGGAAATTGCGGTAGCTTATATGACTGAGAAATATGATGAAGAATTTGAATGGATTTCTCCAGTGGGGGGACAGCTCGGAAGCAATCAGCATAGCGGATATGTTAAATGCAGTCTTTTCCCGGAAGAGCAGATCCTTGTAAGTGGGGAGAAAAACGGGAATCAATATGCGATGTCTGATAATTTCCTTGAGTATTATTTGCGGGAAGAGTTGGAGGACATGATGGTGGGATTTTTAAAACAAGCCGGCGTTGACTGCCAGGTCGAATGGCGCCCTGCAGAAGCGGCCGTGGATGTTGCAGAAGGAAAAAGTATTGATCCGGTCGAATATCTGGAACAGTATGGCGCACGTGTTTCTCTTTATTTCGACGGAGAGCCTGCTGGAAAAGACGCAGTGATGGAGACGATCCGGCAAATCCTATTTGACCAGGGAATTGTTGCTGACGTCACTGTGTTTTTCTCCCCACAAGAGGAAGCAAAAGGTTTCTCTCTGCAGGGAAGATTTTTGATTGATGAGGATGGCATATTTCAAATTTATAAATGGAAATAAAGTCTTCGTATCCTCAGATGGAGTTTTTTACTTTATACAGCTTCTGTCATTATGAAATTGAACTATGGTGATGAAGGGAGGGACATAAGGATAAACGAGAAACATTGTTTTATAGGAGATAGAGACAAAATGAAATTTGTAACAAAGGAAGAATTGGCTCAGCTTGCAGTAGGCAAACGATACGATGAGATTGAAGCGATACCTTTTGAGAATATAGGACAGGGATACGGTTTTAAGAGCTTTGAAGCTTACTATGCGGGTTTAAATTATGTTTGCTATATTCCTGAATATTGCGTAAATGAAGAAACAATGGAATTGGATTTGGACAGTTGTTATACCAAGGCGGATTTTTTAGAGTTGACGGGGAGTGAAGCCACAGCTCAGGATCTTTTTGATTCTGTTGACTGGCAGCATCCCTCTTCTCTGTGGAACGAATGGAATCATACATATGCTGAGGAGGATGTAGATAATGAATATTGAGAAGGAGACACTCACGCCTGAATTGATAAAAACGTACGGCTTAAAAAACGGACAAAAGGTATACCGAATTTCACAAACAGAGTTTGGTATTTCGGGATTGCTTTCTCAAGAGGAACTACAACAGATTTATGAATTTCAGAGTCATCAGCTGGATTATGAATTTGTTCAGGAATCCTACCCTTCCATAACGGATAGGGATTTGACAGATAGCGAAGTCGAGCGTTTTGCAAGAGCGATGCGAGATCTTGCAGAGCAAAAAAACATTCCAGATTACGAAGCATTGGAAATCGTAATAGAAGATGCTGAAAGCTCTCAATCCGCAAATGGAAACACTGACCTGAATGAAGCAATAGAAGGGGTAATTCTCAAAAATGCAGAAGGAAAATACAGTGCCAATTTGCGGACAAACAGAGAAACAGTTTCTGGAATACCCAACAACGTAGATTATAGGACTCTCAAAAAAACGATAAAAGAGCAATGGAATATCGAATTACCTCTTTTAAAGGAATTGAACTTCAAACGAGATGGACAAAACTACTATGCATATTTGTAAAAGGAGCAGAAGAAAAATGAGTTATACAGGTGGCGGCATGTACGATGTCAGCCGGTGCCCACTGTGCGGTGAACTTATGTGGAACGGTCGATGTGAAAATCTTGATTGCCAGTATCATTGGAACCCTTTGAACGAAGACTGTGGTGATGTGGAGACGCAGGAAGAGTAGAATAGTAAAGGACCATCAAGCTGCGGCTTGATGGTCTAATGTTAACTGGAGGCAATATCAGCAATATTGTATATGAATGCTGTAATGATGAAAGGAGAAAATAAAATGGAGACATACAACATATCATGTAGTTGGCAAATGTTTGGCACACAGTATAATAAGGCAAATAATCTGCGTGAAGCAATCCGGATGGCTGAGGGGAACCAACCGTTGCCCAGTGACCGTAGCTATATCAATGACAGCTTTCAGGTAGAGGACATTGATGCTATATATGAAGCAAATGGCATGGAAATACCAACATTGAGTGCAAGTCAGATTCGGAATGAACTGGACAAACGAACCGATCCACGGGTAGAATTTACAAATTGCTTTGACCCACAAACTGCGAATTATGACATTGATGAATTGGTTGGAATCCTTCGAGACTATTATGACGAGGACTATATCTTTTAAACATGCAATCCGTTTAAAAACATAGAAACATGCACCATTTTAATGCCAATATTCTGCATACTGCAAGTATGGAGGTGTTATTATGGCGCAAACAGAAGGGTTACTGGAAAGACTGCATTCCCAGATAGGATGTGAGTATCTATCAGATTTACGGCAAAGGGAGGACTGCAACAGAAAGGCAAAGGCCTATATGATGGAGCTTCGAGCAACTGATTATCCAGTCTGGCAATGGAGAGATGCTGTCCAATATCTTTATGGTGCCGAACCCGACTTTTGCACTTATGCAGATGTTGATGAATGGCGAAACCGTATCCCGAATGGGTTTAGAATAGTGGCAAAGACAAGGGAGGTTTTAATGATAAGTATCTATAGAGGAAATGACATGAATAAGCCGGAAACCATGGAAAAAGACGAGAAAAACCTATTGGAATTTGTCTCGAAGATAGAAAAGGCAGCTCAAACAGCGCCGGCACTATTGGTTGATGGGGAAGAAAAGATACAGGTTTCCAGGGACGAATTATTGACGTTGTGTGCAGCAGCAGGTGTTGCTTATGAGTCACAAGACTGGTATGAGAGAGAAAATCAGCTCTTGGAAAGAATTTGCCGGGAATGTGACATGGGTCAGTTTTCACCTGAAACACAGCAAGAATTAAAAGATTGGTGGAAAGAACGGCAAGGTGACATTTCATTAGCCAATGTCATTCAAAAGCGATTAAAGCACTGGAACCTATTTCATAAGGATGAGATGAATGGCTAAGAAAAAAGAGCACAATTGGGAAGAGGAACTGCGTAAAAGCTATCAGAATTGGGAGTATTTAAGGCAGTTTGGAGGACAGGACCCCGGATGGCCAGACGGTGTTAATATGAATCTGGTCCGAAATCATATCATATACGAAAAGAGAATGCTTATAGAATCAAGACCGGATCGCTTGCCAGATGTTTATTTTAGGGAAACACCGCCGGAGGTAGACAGCAATTTCATGGCAAGAAAAAAGGAAATACGAGAAAATGCATTAAATACCCTGCACATGCTTGAAACACATCCGGATTACAAATATCTGTTTACCAAGCTGAATGATGTATCGGATATACAGAAAGAACTGCTTTCCCCCATTCGAATAGCAAGGATTTTAAAAGAAGCGATTGACGCAGGAGATTATGTCACCATGCGGCGTTATGAAAAGGCGGAACGATATGTGGAGCTTTTAGAAAGAAATGCTGAAGCAGTGAGAAATCTCACGCTGCCGGAAAGACAACTAACCTTTGAGGATTTGCTTGCTGGATAGAAGAATAAGCGAGACGCCCTAATACAGGCGGCTCGCTTATTTTATATAGTTTATCACATATTTATGGTGTAAATGTTTTGATGAAAGGAGAAAAACAACTGACCTTTTTTGATTTATCATAGAACGGAGGAACAAGTATATGAATGTGGAGATAAAAGATAAGAAGCTTTTGGTTCATACACCGCAGGGGAGACTCGTTGCTTATGCAAGCAGTGACCCCTATAATCCAGGTATTTATATTGATTTGGAAGTAAACGATGTTGAATATCCTGTTGCACTGGTAGAATACACAGAGACGGAAGGCGATTTCGAAGAAGAGGGCCATATAATTACCCGAGTATGGCGGAATATTCTGGAAGAAAATTATACTGACCGAGTTGTTCATGAAGGTTTCGATTCAGATCAGAATAAATAAGATTAAGCCGGCAAGAGAAATGGAACAGTTAAGGAGGAGAAACATGTCTGGTAAATATGTTTTCTTTGATTTTAGTACAGGTACATACGCAGCCAGCCATCGTGGAAAAGGCCGGGGAATGGTAAATACAGAAACAGGAGATATTGAAGCTTCTATATACTTTGGTTTAATGCTCTACCATGAAAATTACTGTCTAAATGTTTCTGATAGAGTGAGCGATTTCCCATACAGCGTGGAGGACAAAATCATCCTTGCTGCGCGAAATGCAGTAAGGTGTCAGTAAAACCACAATTTTTCCGAAGACAGGGCCGCCCAAACCGGGCGGCCCTTAATTTTTTGAAGAGAAGATTTTCCTGCATATTCAGTATTGAATGGGAATGATGAAAGGAGATGGTAGTTTATATATGGGCTAATTTGTTTTTCAGAGTCACTTTCTTCTGTAGAAAGTGCTGGAATTTTTAGAGAAAGGAAAGAAATATGCAAGAATATGATGTCACAATTACAGAAACATTGGAAATGACAGTGACCGTAGAAGCTGATAATGATATGCAAGCGGAACAAATCGTTTCGAACAATTGGAAAAATGCAGAATATATTCTTGATGCCGACCATTTTGTAGGCGTCGTTTTTAAGGCAAAACGCAGCCAGTGAGCTATAACTTGAAAGGGCAGAAAGAGATGAAACATATCTGTATTACTTACCATATGAAAAGAGACGAGGAAATTGCAGAAACCTGTATTACTCTTCCAATGAGTGAAGCGGTCGCAGAAGAAGTATTACAAAAAGGAGCTGACGATGTTGCGGCAATACATCAAATTTTAAGATATCTAGCTGGTATTCAGGGATACACATACTTCGGCGCTTGCTGTTCTGAGCCGGATGCCAGGTGGCAGTAGACAAAAGCGGTTAAGAAAAAACATGATAGCAGAAAGGATTTTGAAAATGAAAGAAAAAAATGGTATTGAAATGAAGACTGGCGATATCGTTGAAATTTCAGGTGCTTATTTCAAGAATGACAACGGCCTTTATTTTATTGAGTATTCACCGGGTGATCCCTCATGGAGCGGTTTAGATTATTGTCTTAAGAGGGTTTCAAAAACGGGAAAAATCAGTAAGGCAAAGCATAATACCTGCTTTTGGCCTATTGGTATTTTTATCAGCGACTACTTTAAGAGGTCGGAAGCGCAAAAGTGGAATGAGAAATATGCCCAAATTGAAGTTAAGTCCGTCAAAAGCATGGAAGAGGTCACAGAATTTTTCCGCCTTAAAGCAGAGGAGACAGAAAAACCTATGCAGCGCATGATTTTTGACTGGGGTGAGGATCATCCAGTAGTCAAAAAATATAAGGATATCCGTGACCACTATTTGAATGTGGCTCAAAGGACAAAGTACATGGAAAGTGATAAATGAAAAAATAAAGGTTGTACTCTTGGCAAAGTATGATTTTGAACCTTTTGATAAAATGTTTTGGTGTAAAGGAGCTTGGTTCTGTGGGTAATTTAGGTAAGAAAGGGGAACAAGATTATTGTTTGAAAAGATGAAAGACTATATTGGAAACCAAGATTTAAGTGTCCGAAGAAATGGGGATGAAGTTTTTATTATTTGTGAAAGCGACCATGAAATCTTAGTAACAGCAAAATCGGATTTGGAAAAAGAAACTTTAAAGAACATATTGACCATGACATTCATTGTGCATGTTATGGACGTGATGATGTCATCGTGAATATCTCGATTGAATGTATGGACTGTTATGAGGTCTTGTATGACGAAAACAACCCGGATATAGAATTAAAATAAAATGGCTGTTAGCTGAAAAGGAAGTTGATTTGAAACTGAAAAAATTTTTTGTTTTAATCTTTCTCTAATCTTCATGGGTTATACTTCAATTACAGTCGATAGTAGAATTTTGATAGAAAGAAGGTTAGAACATGAAATTTGAATTTTTAGAGAAATTGAAGTCCAAGGTCGTCAAACTGAACTCCAAGGTCATTGCCATTATGGCAGCCGCCGTGGTTATCGTAGCAGGCAGCAGTACTGCTATTGCGTTGGCGGCAACGGCAAACACACCTAAAAATCCGGAACTCAGTGAGCAGGAAGCCAAAGCCGCTGTTTTTTCTCATGCGGGGATTGCTGAAGACGATGTGATTTCCCTGCGGATTGATAAAGGTTCAGAAAACGGTCTTCAGGTGTATGAAATTGAGTTTAAGACCGCAAAGAAAAGCTATGACTATGACATTGTAAGAAGCTCCGGTAAAATCCTGCACTCGTCCTATGATGTCCTTGGTAGTGAAAGTATGCAGGAGAATACAGAAACAGGCAATACCTCTTCCCAAACAGAAACCAGCACTACACCCTCGGAAGAGTCTACGTCTTCTGCAACAAGTCCCAGCAGCACGCCCTCTGAGACACCGAAGCAGCCAGCTACATCATCACAGACTGCACCTGTTGGCAATAAAACCTCTTCTGCTGCCCAAGGGCAGACCAGCAACAACGCTTCTTCTTCCATTACAAAAGATCAGGCAAAGAGCATTGCATTGAAAGATGCCGGGGTAGCGGAAAACGATACACAGTTTATATGGGTGAAAGAGGATTATGACGATGGTCGTGCGGTTTATGATGTGGAATTTTTCGCAAACGGAACGGAATACGACTATGAGATCGACCGCTCCACCGGCAAGATTATCAGTTCTGATTTTGACATTGAACACTATACTCCAAGCAATGGGAACACCGGAGGGACGGTGATTTCAGCTGACAAAGCCAGTAATATTGCTTTGGCAAAAGTACCCGGCGCCACCGCAAACGATATCCGTATTCATCTGGATCGTGATGATGGCCGCCAGATCTATGAAGGGGAAATCTACTACAACCGTATGGAGTATGAATTTGAGATCGACGCTTCCACCGGTACTATTATCGAGTGGAGCGTAGAACACTGGGATTAGCCTTCCTGAAAGGATTCAGCATAACGAAAACCCGCAGCAAATGGGCTGCGGGTTTCTGTTTATGTGGGAAGGTAGAATATCTTGCTCGCATATGGTATACTGAGAAAAAGGCGGGGATTACATGAGAATTTTAATTGCAGAAGATGAGCGGGACCTAAACCAACTGATAAAAAAGCGTTTGAAAGACAACGGATACAGTGTAGATGCCTGTTTCGACGGCAAGGAGGTCTTTGATTACCTTTTATGCGCAGAATATGACGCGTTGATTTTAGATATTATGATGCCGAAAATGGATGGCATCAGCGTTTTACGGAAACTGCGGAAAGAGGGCAATGCGGTGCCGGTTCTGTTACTGACAGCTAAAGACAGTATAGAGGATCGGGTAACGGGGTTGGATGCCGGCGCAGACGACTATTTGATAAAGCCCTTTGCTTTTGAGGAACTGTTGGCCCGGTTGCGGGTTCTGCTGAGAAAACCGGTTACGGAGAAAAGCAATGTGTTAAGAGTGGCGGATTTGTCCCTTCATATAGACACACGCCGCGTTTTTCGCGGCGAGAATGAAATCCAGCTTTCCTCCAAGGAATATGCACTACTCTATTACATGATGCAAAACGCTGGAATGGTGTTGGATCGTGACAAGCTGGAACAGCATGTATGGGACTACGATTTTTCCGGCGGCTCCAACGTCATTGACGTATACATCCGCTATCTGCGCAAAAAGGTAGATGAGGGGTACTCCAAAAAACTTATTCATACCGTCCGTGGGCATGGATATGTATTAAAGGATGCTGAGCCGTGAAAAAGATGTCTTTAAAAAGCAGGCTGGTTCTCCTGCATACAGGCTTAATGGCGTTTGTCGTATGTGTCGTGCTTGCCCTGCTCTTTTCGATGAGTTCCCATGAAATTCTTGCTAATGCAGAAAACATGCTGGAAGAACGTGTTGCCGATACAGTTGAGGATATTGAGTACGAGAATGGACGTTTGAATTTTGACTCTGATTTGATGACCTTGGAGCATGGAATTTATCTATCTGTCTATGATAAAGATAGCTTCGATCTGCTTTATGGACGGATTCCCTATGGCTTTACTTATGACCTTCCCTTTGAAAACGGAAATCTCAGAAAGGTTACAACGGGAGAAATTGAGTATTATGTTTTTGACATGGAACAAAACATAGAGAACCAGTATCCTGTGCTTGTTCGGGGGATTATCTCCATCAGCGACGCGGAACAGGATTTCCGGTATACTATGCGGTTGGCGCTCATTCTGTTTCCGCTTTTGATTTTCCTTACGGCTATCTGCGGCTATCTGCTCAGTCGGCGGGCGCTCTACCCGGTGGAAAAAATTACGAAGACTGTGCAGGATATCCAACTGGAAAAGGATTTATCCAAACGAATTCACCTTGAGAATGGTAGTGACGAAATTTATACACTTGCTAAAACCTTTGACGGACTGCTCGATACGATTGATGCAGGAATGCAGAGGGAAAAGCAGTTCACCAATGACGTTGCCCATGAGTTGAGGACCCCCATCAGTGTCGTATTGATGCAATGCGAGGAGTTGTTGCAAGGCGACCATTTAGATGAAGAGGGACGTCGAGAAGTTTCCCTAATCCAACGGAAAGTCAAAGGCATATCTGATATGATTTCCCAATTGTTGCTGCTGTCTCGGGCGGATCAGGGAAGGGAAAAAATCGATCTGGAACAGGTGGATTTCAGCGAGCTTGTCGAAATGGTGGCTGAGGAATTTACCGACATTGCCAAAGAGCAGAACATCGAAATCCAAACAGAGATTGAACCTGAATTGTACCTGACAGCGGATCAGACACTGATGATACGGCTGTTAGGGAACCTGCTGGAGAACGCCGTCAATTACGGGAACTCTGGCGGCCATATTTGGGTTTCTGCCTGGAAAACAGATGATAGTATTCACCTGCTTGTAAAGGATGACGGAATTGGGATTTCCCAACAGGATCTGCCTCGTATTTGGGATAGATTTTATCAGGCGGACCCTTCACGGAACTCGGAGAGCAGT
>OGQB01001273.1_pt1 | contig 22415 bp, 20 predicted proteins | sample 1553071 | NCBI WGS metagenome assembly OGQB01 (sample SAMEA2580284, study PRJEB22360) | human gut metagenome | biome: human gut; feature: human-associated habitat; material: faeces | place: Denmark | collected 2008/2010
TTGCAGCAGTAGAGGCTGTTTTTGACTGGAGAGAATATCTGAAAGAAGAATTCGGCTGGAAGCCAGAAGAAAATGAGGAAAAAAATGCGGACATATAAAGAAGTTCTGGAAGATGGAATCCAGCTTCTGGAAACTGCCGCAATCGAAGAAGCCAGGTTAGATGCCTGGCTCCTTCTGGAGTATACGGCAGATATTACAAGAGCATGGTATTATGCACATATGGATGAGGGACTGGATGCTAAAACAGAAGAACGTTATCGAACGCTGTGCACAAAACGTGCTCAGCATATCCCGCTGCAGCATATTACCGGGCGTGCATATTTTATGGGATACAAATTTTGTGTGGATGAACGTGTACTTGTACCGAGACAGGATACAGAGGTGCTTGTGGAAGAAGCGATTTCCCGCATGAGGAATCTGGAGAAACCGCAGATCATGGATATGTGTACCGGTTCCGGATGTATTCTTCTGAGTCTTCTTCTGGAATTGCCACAGGCATTAGGAACAGGTGTGGATGTTTCAGAAGGAGCACTTTGTGTGGCAAAGGAGAATCGAAAACGTCTGGGACTGGAACAGAGAGCTGAGCTGATACAGAGTGATCTGTTTTCGGCAGATTATTTTCAGAAAAACAGTGGAAATGACCACATGGAATATGATATGCTTATTTCAAATCCGCCATATATCCGGACTGAAGATATTGAAGGTCTGATGGAGGAAGTGCGTTTTCATGATCCGGTGCTTGCACTGGATGGCAAAGAAAATGGTCTGTATTTTTATGAAAAGATCACAGAACAGGCGGGCACATATCTGAAACCCGGCGGATGGCTGATGTACGAGATCGGTTGTGATCAGGGTATGGATGTGTCGGAAATTATGAAAAAAAATGGTTTTGAACAGATAGAAATAAAAAAAGACCTTGCCGGGCTGGACAGGGTTGTTACAGGAAGAAAAATGCAGGAGGAACAGAATGTTTGATAAATTAGAGGATCTGCTTGTGCGCTTTGAGGAAGTTCTGAATGAGCTTGGTGAGCCGGGAGTAACGGACAACCAGGAACGTTTTCAGAAGCTGATGAAAGAGCAGAGTGATCTGCAGCCGATCGTAGATGCCTATAAAGAATATAAAGACAATAAAGAAACGATTCAGGACAGTCTTTCCATGCTGGAAGAAGAAAAGGATGAAGAAATGCGTGAAATGCTGAAAGAAGAACTTTCTGATGCAAAGAAGCGTGTGGAAGAACTTGAAAAGGAACTGAAGATCCTTCTTTTACCAAAAGATCCGAATGACAGCAAAAACGTTATCGTAGAGATTCGTGCAGGTGCGGGCGGTGATGAGGCTGCTCTGTTTGCAGCAGAGATTTATCGTATGTATGTGAAATACGCAGAATCCCGCAGATGGAAGACGGAGATGATGAGTCTGAATGAGAATGGGATCGGCGGATTCAAAGAAGTTACATTTATGATCCAGGGACAGGGAGCATATTCCCGTCTGAAGTATGAGAGTGGGGTACATCGTGTACAGCGAGTCCCGGAGACAGAATCCGGCGGACGTATCCATACGTCTACCTGTACTGTGGCAATTATGCCGGAAGCCGAAGAAATTGATTTCCATCTGGATATGAATGACTGTAAGTTTGATGTGTTCCGAGCATCCGGAAACGGTGGACAGTGCGTCAATACAACAGACTCTGCAGTACGTCTTACACATATCCCGACAGGAATCGTTATTTCCTGCCAGGATGAAAAATCACAGCTCAAGAATAAAGATAAGGCATTGAAAGTGCTTCGTTCCCGTCTGTATGAGATGGAACTGGCCAAACAGCATGATGCGGAGGCGGAAGCCAGAAGAAGCCAGATCGGAACAGGAGATCGTTCCGAAAAGATCCGTACTTACAATTTCCCTCAGGGACGTGTGACAGACCATAGAATCAAGCTGACACTTCACCGTCTGGACGCTGTTCTCGGAGGAGATCTGGATGAAATTCTGGACAGCCTGATAGCAGCAGACCAGGCCGCAAAACTGAGTTCATTAAATGAGGAAGATGCATAAACAAATGTAGAATGCCAGTGTGCATAAGGAGGATATTTTTATGAAAAAGACAGCACTTGTTATTATGGCTGCCGGAATTGGAAGCCGTTTTGGAAAAGGAATCAAACAGCTTGCACCAGTAGGACCAAATGGTGAGATCATTATGGATTATTCCATTCATGATGCTCTGGAGGCAGGGTTTAATAAAGTTGTATTTATCATTCGTAAAGATCTGGAAGAGGAGTTCCGCCGTGTAATCGGGGAGAGGATCGAAAAGATCACGGAGGTAGAATATGCATTTCAGGCGTTGGAAGATCTTCCGGCTGGATTTGAGAAACCGGCAGACCGTACCAAACCGTGGGGAACCGGTCAGGCTGTACTTGCAGCAAAAGCTGTTCTGAATGAGCCTTTTATGGTAATTAATGCGGATGATTATTATGGTAAGGAAGCCTATGTGAAAGTCCATGATTATCTGATCCAGGAACAGCCGGACGATGGAATTCTCCATATCTGTATGGCTGGCTTCCGTCTTGGAAATACTCTGAGTGACAATGGAAGTGTTACCAGAGGAGTATGCCATATTGAAGAGGGCGCGCTGACAGGTGTTACGGAGACACATAACATTTTTAAGACAGCAGACGGTGCGGAAGCACGTAATGATGATAAAGTCGAGAAACTGGATGTGAAGAGCCTTGTTTCCATGAATATGTGGGGACTGACACCGGTATTTATGGATACACTGGAAAAGGGATTTGTAGATTTTCTTTCTGAGATCAAAGAGGGGGATATTAAGAAAGAGTATCTTCTTCCGGAGATGATTGACTGTCTGATCAAAGAAGGCAAAGCAAAAGTAGATGTTCTTGAGACAAAAGATACCTGGTTTGGTGTAACATATCAGGAAGATAAAGCGGCTGTTACAGAGGCATTTGCGAATCTTGTAAAATCAGGAGTATATCCTTCAAATCTTTATAAATAATCAATGTGATCAATCATGTGCAGAAGGGTGCACAGTAAGGAGTTAAAAATGGGTAAATATTTTGGAACAGATGGTTTTCGTGGAGAAGCAAACATTCAGCTGACAGTAGATCATGCATTTAAAGTGGGCAGATATGTGGGATGGTATTATGGCCGTGATCATAAAGCCAAAATCGTCATCGGTAAAGATACAAGACGCAGCAGTTATATGTTTGAGTATGCACTGGTTGCCGGCCTGACTGCATCAGGTGCAGATGCATATCTGCTTCATGTAACGACTACACCGAGTGTTTCCTATGCAGTACGTACAGAAGATTTTGACTGTGGAATCATGATCTCTGCAAGTCACAACCCATTCTATGATAATGGAATCAAACTTCTGAACGGAAACGGACAGAAGATCGAGGCTGAAGTTGAGGCAAGAATCGAAGCATATCTGGATGGCAAGATTGAAGAACTTCCATATGCAACAAGAGAAGATATTGGACGTACCGTAGATTTTGCTTCCGGACGCAATCGTTATATTGGATACCTGATTTCCATTCCATGCCGCGATTTCAAAAATATCAAAGTTGGTCTGGACTGCTCCAATGGAAGTTCTTCTGCGATCGCAAAGAGTGTTTTTGACGCTCTGCGTGCAAAAACTTACGTTATTAACAATGATCCGGATGGAACAAACATCAACAGAGCATGTGGATCCACGCATATTGAAGTACTTCAGAAATATGTGGTGGATAACGGACTGGATATTGGTTTTGCATATGATGGAGATGCCGACCGTTGCATTGCAGTAGACCATAAGGGAAATATCATCGATGGAGACAAGATTCTGTATGTCTGCGGTAAATTCCTGAAATCTCAGGGAAAACTGAATGGAAATACCGTAGTTACAACTGTTATGTCAAATATGGGACTTTACAAGGCATTTGAGGCAGAAGGCATCAACTATGAACAGACGGCAGTTGGTGATAAATATGTTGCCGAAAATATGCTTGAGAATAACTACAGTATTGGTGGAGAACAGTCCGGACATGTTATTTTCAGTCGCTATGCAGCCACCGGGGATGGAATCCTGACTTCTCTTATGATCATGGAAGCTTGTGTGGAGCAGAAGGCAACGCTCTGTGATCTGGCAAAAGAAATGAAGGTTTATCCGCAGATTCTCCGCAATGTTCGTGTTGCAGACAAGAAGACTGCAAGAGAAAATCCGAAGGTTGTTGAAGCGGTAGAGGCTGCTGCAAGAGCACTCAGCACAGATGGACGTATTCTTGTAAGAGAAAGTGGTACAGAGCCGCTGATTCGTGTCATGGTAGAGGCCGGAACAGAGGAAATCTGTGCAGAACACGTAAATAACGTTGTTCGTGTAATGGAAGAAGAAGGACTCGTAGTAGAATAGGATATCAATGAAAAATAAAAGAATCATATGGATGCTGACAGCCGGACTGACATTTGGAATGCTGACCGGCTGTGGAGGGGAAGAAAAGAAAACTTATGACCAGGCCTGTGCAGATCTTGCACAGGGCAGTTATGATTATGCCCTTCAGGGGTATCAGTCATCGATCACTGCCGGATATAAAACAGCAGAGGCATATCGTGGGGCCGGAATCGCAAATATTCATCTTGGAAATTATCAGGATGCCATTGACAGCCTGACCAATGGTCTGAACGATGAAAAAGCAGGAAAAGCACTTAAGAAAGATATGCTTGCTTACAGAGCAACCGCAGAATTAAAATCCGGACTGAATGATGCTGCGATGGCGGATTGTCAGACACTGGCTGAAAGCTACAGCATGGATGCGGAGACTTATTATCTGACAGGATGTGTGGCACTGGCAATGGATTCTTATGATGAGGCTTCTTCGAACTTTACAGAAGCCTACGGAGAAGATGCCACTTATGACAGAGCGATCCAGATCTATGAGGCATATCTGGAAAAGGATATGGAAGCAGATGGTACACGATATCTTGAGGCTGCGTTGAAAACAGAACCGAAAAATGCAGAGGATTACTGCAACAGAGGAAAAGTTTATTACTACATGGAAGATTATTCCAATGCACAGAAGGAACTTACGGAGGCTGTGAATCAGAAGAGTACAGAAGGAATGCTTCTTCTGGGAATGGTCTACCGCGCACAGGGTGATACTTCCAATGCCAGAAGTATGTATCAGCAGTATGTGTCAGCGGATGACAGTGATCCGGCCAAAGGCTACAATGGACTGGCACTTTGTGACATGGACGATGGCTCTTATGACAGCGCACTGGAGAATATCAGCAAAGGCCTGGAAGATGCATCTACAGAAGAAATGCAGGATCTGCTGTTCAATGAGATCGTGGTATATGAGAAAAAACTGGATTTTTCAACAGCACTGAGCAAAATGCAGGAATATATCAAGATGTTCCCGGATGACGAGAATGCAGCAAAGGAACTGACCTTCCTTCAGTCACGTAATGGTGAACTGAGTAATGATACAGCTTCTGATACAACGGAGAATACTGATGCAGAGGCGGCTTCTGATGCAGGTGATGCTGCAGATACTTCTGATGAAGCTGGTGAAGAGGAGTACTGATCTATGCAGTTTTATGATTTCAAGGAGATAGAAGAGCGTGTCATCCTGATCGGTGTACAGACGGAACAGGATGAGGATGTTGCTGCATCGCTTGACGAACTGGAAGAACTGGCGGCCACTGCAGGCGCTGTAACTGTTGGAAAAGTAATCCAGAACCGTGAAGCAGTACACCCTGGAACTTATATCGGTAAAGGTAAGATAGAAGAGGTTGCGGCGCTTCTGGCAGCGTATGATGCCAATGGGGTGATCTGCGATGATGAGCTTTCACCGGCACAGATGAATAATCTGGAGAGAGAACTGGACTGCAAGGTTATGGATCGAACACTTCTGATCCTGGATATCTTTGCCGGCCGTGCGACCACAAGTGAAGGTAAGATTCAGGTAGAACTGGCGCAGCTTCGTTACCGGTCGGCGCGTCTGGTCGGACTGCGCGAATCTCTTTCCAGACTTGGCGGTGGTATCGGAACAAGAGGACCGGGTGAGAAAAAACTGGAAACAGACAGACGTCTGATCCGTACCAGAATATCTGCTCTGAAAGCAGAACTTGCGCAGGTAGAGAAACACCGTGGACTGATCAGAGGCAAGAGAACCAGAGGAAATCTGAAGACAGCGGCGATCGTAGGTTATACAAATGCAGGAAAATCAACGCTTTTGAATACACTGACAGGAGCCGGCATTCTGGCAGAAGATAAGCTGTTCGCAACATTGGATCCGACGACGCGTGTATTGGAACTCAAAGATGGGCAGCAGATCCTTCTGACAGATACTGTAGGATTTATCCGCAAGCTGCCACATCATCTGGTAGAAGCGTTTAAAAGTACGCTGGAAGAGGCTAAGTATGCAGATTATATCATTCATGTGGTAGATGCTTCCAATCCGCAGGCAGAGCTTCAGATGCATACGGTGTATGAGACACTTCGAGAGCTGGGAGCGACGGGTAAAAAGATCATTACACTCCTGAATAAGCAGGATCAGGTGCAGGGAGAAGCGCTTCGGGATTTTCGGGCGGATTATACAGTCAAATGTTCTGCCCGTACCGGAGAGGGCCTGGAGGAACTTAAAGATGTTCTGGCAAAACTCCTCGCAGAGAGCCAGATTTATCTGGAAGAATTATATACTTACAAAGAGGCTGGTAAGATTCAGATCATCCGGGAGTACGGGAGTCTGCTTTCAGAAGAATATCGGGAAAATGGAATTTTTGTAAAGGCGAGAGTACCTGCAGAAATCTTTGTTTCAGTAATGCCAAAGTCCCATAAATAAAGGAAAAACGTGAATATTGGACAACACCATATAGTTGTGCGTTTACATTATCGACACAATATATGGTGTTTTTGTCTATTGACGTATAGATAAGAGTCTGCTACAATAGGTTCTACACGGTTGCTGTGAACGGAGAAAACAGCAATCTGCAGCATGTAATTCACGGTATGAATATGACCGTATATAATACAGGTGCAAGCAGTAGAGGGAGGAATGTATAACATGTTTCAGGTAGTAAAACGTGATGGTGAAATTGCTGAATTTCAGATGGCAAAGATTACATCAGCTATTGATAAAGCATTTGATGCAAAAGAAAAAAACTACAGTAAAGATATGATCGACCTTTTGGCCCTTCGTGTTACTGCAGATTTCCAGAATAAGATCCAGGATGGGAAGGTAACCGTAGAAGATATTCAGGACAGTGTGGAGAATGTTCTGATCCAGGCCGGATACAGTGATGTTGCCAAGGCATATATCCTCTATCGTAAACAGAGGGAAAAGATCCGTAATATGAAATCCACGATTCTGGATTACAAAGAGATCGTGGACAGTTATGTGAAGGTCGAGGATTGGCGAGTAAAAGAGAACTCTACTGTCACATATTCAGTAGGTGGTCTGATCTTGAGTAATTCCGGTGCGGTTACAGCCAATTACTGGTTATCCGAGATTTATGACAATGAGATCGCAGATGCACACAGAAATGCGGATATCCATATTCATGATCTGTCCATGCTGACCGGTTACTGTGCAGGATGGTCATTGAAACAGCTTATCAAAGAAGGTCTGGGTGGTATCGAGGGCAAGATTACATCCGCACCGGCAAAGCACCTGAGCGTCCTTTGCAATCAGATGGTGAATTTCCTTGGAATCATGCAGAATGAATGGGCTGGTGCGCAGGCATTTTCTTCTTTTGATACGTATCTGGCACCTTTTGTCAAGGTGGACAACCTGAGTTATCCGGAAGTTAAGAAATGTATTGAATCTTTCATTTATGGCGTGAATACACCAAGCCGTTGGGGAACACAGGCACCGTTTTCCAATATCACACTGGACTGGACGGTTCCGGATGATCTTGCAGAGCTTCCTGCGATCGTTGGCGGCAAAGATATGGATTTCAAATACAAAGACTGCAAAAAAGAAATGGACATGGTCAATAAGGCTTTTATTGAGACGATGATCGAGGGAGATGCCAATGGACGTGGGTTCCAGTATCCAATCCCGACATATTCTATTACAAAAGAGTTCGACTGGTCCGATACAGAGAACAATCGTCTGCTGTTTGAGATGACTTCCAAATATGGAACTCCATATTTTTCAAATTATATCAACAGTGATATGAAACCAAGTGATATTCGAAGCATGTGCTGCCGTCTGCGTCTGGATCTTCGTGAACTGCGTAAGAAGAGTGGCGGATTCTTCGGATCCGGTGAAAGTACCGGTTCGGTAGGTGTTGTTACGATCAACATGCCACGTATCGCATACCAGTCCAAGACGCCGGAAGAATTCTACAGAAGACTGGATCGTCTGATGGATATTTCTGCAAGATCACTGCATATCAAGAGAGAGGTTATTACAAAACTTCTGAATGAAGGTCTTTATCCGTACACGAAGAGATACCTTGGAAGCTTTGACAATCATTTTTCGACCATTGGTCTGGTAGGCATGAATGAAGCCGGTCTGAATGCGAAATGGCTTGGCTGTGACATGAGCGATCCGCGTACACAGAAATTTACAAAAGAGGTTCTTACACACATGCGCAACCGTCTTTCTGATTATCAGGAAGAATATCCGGGTGAACTGTTTAATCTGGAGGCGACTCCGGCAGAATCTACGGCATATCGTCTTGCAAAACATGACCGTAAGCGCTGGCCGGATATCCGTACAGCCGGAAGCAAAGGAGATACTCCGTATTATACCAACAGTTCCCATCTGCCGGTAGAATACAGCTCAGATATTTTTGATGCACTGGATATTCAGGATGAACTGCAGACTCTTTATACATCTGGTACCGTATTCCATGCATTCCTCGGTGAAAAACTTCCGGACTGGAAGGCTGCTGCATCTCTGGTACGCAAGATTGCCGAGAACTATAAACTTCCATACTATACGATCTCACCTACTTACTCCGTATGTAAGGAACATGGATATTTAAGTGGTGAGCACTTTACCTGTCCGAAATGTGGAAAGAAAGCAGAGGTTTACAGTCGAATTACCGGATATTACCGTCCGGTACAGAACTGGAATGATGGAAAAGCGCAGGAGTACAAGAACCGTACACTGTATGATGTGCTTCACTCCAAACTTAAGAAAGTCCATACCAGTATGGTTACAGTGACAGATGATGATGTCAAGATCGAGCCGGTAGAAACACATAAATATCTGTTTACAACCAACACCTGTCCAAACTGCCGCATGGCAAAGAAGATGCTGGAAGGTGAAGATCTGGAGATCATTGATGCAGAGAAGAATCCGGATATGGCACGTCAGTTTGGCATTATGCAGGCACCGACACTGGTCATTACGGATGGAGAACATCTGAAGAAATATGTAAATGCATCCAATATTCAGAAATATGTGGATGAAGAGTTAGATTAAAAGAATACAGGTGGATAAGTTCTACTGAAAAGAGTCCTGTGGAAGGGTTTGGTGTACAGAAAGAAAACGTACAGAACATTTCCGCAGGATTTTTTTGTCCACTGCAAAGGTTTACATTTGAAAGAAACGTGAGTATAATGGATAAAGTTGGTATAATATGCAAGTTTTAATTTATTTATGCACAGGACGAGGAGAGAGAAAATGATCAAACAGAACATTGTATTTATTGAAAATAAAGCAGGAAGTCTTCAGAAAGTCACCGAACTTCTGGCAGAAGCAGGAATTGATATTTATGGATTTGCATGCTTTGATGCACCGGAGTTTGCTCTTTTTCGTATGATAACAAACCAGGCAGATGAAGCAGAGAAACTTCTGAGTGAGAATGGATATATGAATCGTGTGACAGAGGTCATTGCTGTAGACCTGAAAGATGAAGTGGGCGGACTGAATACCGTACTGCAGGTCCTTGGCAACTGTAATGTGAATCTGGATTATATTTATACATCCTATCATAGAGAAAACAGCCTTCCGATCATGATCCTTCAGACAGATGATGTATTTGTGACAGAGAATGTACTGAGCAATAATGGATTCCGTGTACTGAATTCACTGGAGGACTGATACAGGCATGAATAAAACAAGCTTTGGGAAAGGCCTTCAGGATGGAATTCCGATTGGCCTGGGATACTTTGCGGTATCCTTTACCTTTGGGATCATGGCTATTCAGTCAGGTCTGACTGCATGGCAGGCAGTTCTGATCTCACTGACAAATCTTACCTCGGCAGGACAGTTTGCAGGTATTGGAATCATTGCAGCCGGTGGTTCGCTGTGGGAGATGGCACTGACGCAGCTGGTTATCAACTTAAGATACTGTCTGATGTCTTTTTCTCTGTCACAGAAACTGGAAAAAGGTGTTTCCAATGGACACAGACTTGCGGTTGCGTTTGGTGTGACAGATGAGATTTTTGGTGTCAGTGCAAGTCAGGAGGGAAGGATCAGTCCGTGGTATAATTATGGTGTAATGTGTGTCGCGATTCCGGGATGGACACTGGGAACACTGGCAGGAGCTGTTTCTGGAAGCCTGCTTCCGGATTTCTTGGTAAGTGCACTGAGTGTGGCAATCTATGGAATGTTTCTTGCGGTGATCATTCCACCGGCAAAGAAAAATCGGGCCGTTCTTGGTGTAGTGATCGGAGCGATGGCTGTGAGTACGTTATTTGCAGTGGTTCCGGTACTGAATAAAGTTTCTACCGGATTTGTGATCATTATCACGACATTGCTGGTAGCAGGGTTGGCAGCACATTTCTGCCCGGTTGAGGAAAAAGAAACAGAGGAAAAGGAGGCAGCAAACTGATATGAAACCGAATGTATATCTGTATATTCTGGTGATGGCAGGCGTAACATATCTGATTCGTATGCTTCCACTGGTCCTTTTCAAAAGGGAGATCACCAGTCCGTTTGTAAAATCCTTTCTGTACTATGTGCCATATGCATGTCTTGCTGCTATGACATTTCCGGCAATCCTGACAGCAACGGCAGGCGGAATCATTTCCGGTGCAGCGGGACTCATTGTAGCACTGATCGTGGCATATCGTGAAAAGAGTCTTCTTACGGTTGCGTTGTTCGCGTGCGCGGCGGTATTTATTGTAGAGAGAATAATGGAATTTATAATGTAGAAAAAGTTCTGGCTTTGCTTTGTGCAGGGCCGGATTTTTTTTTCGAAAATAGTTAGATGAAGCAAATTTTCTTGACAAAACGGATAGCCTAAACTAACATAAGTATAGACATAACTAACCGATGAGGTTGGCAAAGGTATGAAAAGGAGAAACTTATGTTTTTGGAAATTCGGGATATTAAGAAATCATTTGGCACCGGGGACAGCAAAGTAGATGTTCTGAAAGGGCTGGACCTGGATATTGAAAAAGGGGAATTCTGTGTACTTCTGGGGCCGTCGGGATCCGGTAAATCCACCTTGCTGAATATTATCGGTGGAATCGAGAACGCAGATGGTGGAAGTATTTCTATCGAAGGCGAAAAACTGGCTGATATGAAAGAAAAGAAACTTTCTCAGTACAGACGGAAACATCTTGGCTATATCTTTCAGATGTACAACCTGATTCCGAATCTGACTGTGAGGGAGAATATTGAGGTTGGTGCTTATTTAAGTGACCGGGCACTGGATGTGGATGAGCTTCTGCATACACTTGGTCTTTTTGAGCATCAGAGGAAACTTCCGAATCAGCTTTCCGGTGGACAGCAGCAGAGAACCGCGATTGGGCGTGCAATTGTAAAAAATCCGGATATTCTGCTCTGTGATGAGCCGACCGGTGCCTTGGATTACAATACTTCCAAGGAAATTCTGAAATTGATCGAAACAGTGAACCAGAAATACGGAAATACTGTGATCATGGTAACACATAATGATGCGATCAAGGACATGGCAGATCGTGTGGTAAAACTTCGAGATGGAATGATCCGTAAAAACTATCAGAACGAGCATAAGATTCCTGCGATGGATCTTGACTGGTAAGGGGGCGGTGCTATGAAAAGTCCTCTGAGAAAAAGAATTCCCCGCGAACTGAAAGGGGAGATTGGAAAATATCTGGTTGTATTCATCTTGATGGTTGCGACGATCGGTATGGTGTCCGGATTTCTGGTTGCAGATGGGAGCATGATCCAGGCATACGATGAAGGATTTGAAAAATACAATATTGAAGATGGAAATTTTCGTACCGGAGAGCGTCTGTATCGAGGACAGCGCGAGGCAATTGAAGAGGAAGGTGTCAAAATCTATGAAAACTATTATATAGAAGATTCTCTTTCAAATGGAAGCACAATGCGCTTTTTCAAGAATCGTACAGAGGTGGATAAAGTATGCCTGATGGACGGAGAATTACCGTCAGAAACCGGTGAGATCGCAATTGACCGTATGTACGCAGATAATAATTCACTGAAGATTGGAGATACTCTGGATGATGGGACAAAGTCCTGGACGATCACCGGGCTGGTTGCATTATCAGATTACAGCTGTTTGTTTCAGAATAATAACGATTCTATGTTTGATGCTGTAAAGTTTGGAGTAGGCGTAGTGACGGATGAAGAATTTGATTCTCTGGATCAGGATAAGCTGCAATATAATTATGCATGGACCTACAATGAAAAACCGCAGACAGAACTCGAGGAAAAGAATGTTTCGGAAGATCTGATGAAGGCAATGGGAAAAGTTGTCACTTTGGAAAATTTTGTGCCGCAATATCAGAATCAGGCGATTATATTTACTGGAGATGATATGGGAAGTGACAAGGCAATGATGATCATGCTTCTCTATATCATCATCGTGATCATGGCTTTTGTATTTGGCATCACGACCAGTAATACGATTGCAAAAGAAGCTGGTGTCATCGGAACGCTTCGGGCATCCGGCTATACAAAAAATGAGCTGATCCGGCATTATATGACTCTTCCGGTGATCGTAACGCTGGTGGGCGCGCTGATCGGTAATATTTTAGGTTATACGGCATTTAAGGATGTATGTGCCGGTATGTATTATGGAAGCTACAGTCTGCCGACTTATGTGACAATCTGGAATGCAGAAGCTTTTCTTATGACGACAGTAGTTCCGGTAATAATTATGTTTGTAGTTAACTATGCGGTCCTGCATCATAAGCTGAAGCTGTCGCCGCTTAAATTTCTGCGAAGAGATCTTTCTTCCAGAAAGCAGAGACGTGCGGTTTATCTCAGTCCGCGAATGAAAATTTTTCACAGATTCCGCCTGCGCGTGATCTTTCAGAATATCAGCAATTATCTTGTCCTTTTTGTGGGGATCATATTTGCAAATCTGCTTCTGATGTTTGGTCTTCTGCTCCCGTCCGCACTGGATCATTACCAGCTGGAGATCCAGAACAATATGCTGGCAAAATATCAGTATATGCTTTCAATGCCGGTAAGTGTGATGGGTGGCAGTAATAAGCTTGAAAGTATGCTGGATATGCTGCTGTTTGCACATGACGCAGAAACAGATAATGAAGACGCAGAAGAATTCAGTGCTTACTCACTGAATACACTTCCGACCAAATACAAAAGTGAAGAAGTAACACTCTATGGCGTTCACGATGACAGCAAGTACATTGATGTGGATTTTTCAGATGGCGTGTATATTTCGAAAGCGTATGCAGATAAATTTCTGCTGAAACCGGGAGATTCGATCACACTCAAAGAAAAATATGAGGATGACGAGTATACTTTTAAAATCAGTGGAATTTATGATTATAATGGTAGTCTTTGTATTTTCATGCCACAGGAGGAATTGAACCGGACCTTTGATCTGGGAGATGATTATTTCAGCGGATATTTCAGCAATACCGAGATCACAGATATTGACACAGGGTATATCGGCTCTGTCATCGATCTGGACGCGCTGACAAAGATCAGCCGTCAGCTGGATGTTTCTATGGGAAGCATGATGGGAATGATCAATGTTTTTGCAGTTGTGATCTATATGATCCTCATTTATCTGCTGTCCAAGATCATCATAGAAAAAAACGCCCAGTCTATTTCCATGACCAAGATTCTCGGTTATACAAATGGAGAGATCAGCAGACTTTATATCCTGTCGACCTCTCTGGTGGTCATTCTCTGGCTGCTGTTGAGTCTTCCGATAGAAACTGCGATCATGGAAGTTCTTTTCCGGGAAATGATGCTCGCGAGTATTTCGGGCTGGATCACACTCTGGATAGATCCGAAGATTTATGCAGAGATGTTTGGTGCGGGAATTCTGACCTATGCAGTGATCGCATTGCTGGAATACAGAAAAATCTGCAGGGTACCTATGGGGGAAGCTCTCAAAAATGTAGAATAAAATCCACACTTTATATTGTTAAAGCGTTAAATAGCTGTTATAATAAGAACACGAAATTGTTCACAGTAAAGAATTCTATCAATATGAGATATAAGTAACTGTGAGGGTACTGAACAGTTACAGATATAAATATAACAGAGGTGAACGGAAAAGAGGAAACGATATGAGTCAGCTGGATATACTGAGAGAGAGTCTGGGACAGTGCGATGAGATCCTTCTGGATGCACTGCTTATGCGTAACAGAATTGTAGAGGATATTATGGTATACAAAGAGGCCAATGATATTCCGATTCTTCAGCCAGAGCAGGAGGCAAAGCAGAAGGAATGGCTTGCCAGAAGAATGGAAGGAAAGCGCCACAGAAACGAAGTAGATGCTGTTTTTGAGGAAAAAAAAGATGAATCTAATGCAATGCGTATAGAACAAGCGGTTTTACTTTTAGAAGATTTGAGTAGGAATCCTATGACCTTATTAGGTGGTGCAGGTTTAGGAAACACAGTGGATGTTACTACACATTTTAGAAGTTATGTTGGTGCAACATACTATGAACTGCAGGTCTTATATGTTTTGAATCAATTAGGGTTAGTATCATTCCTTGTATTTATATTAGTCAATATTCTGTTTGTTTTTAAGTATATGCCTGATACAAAAATAAAAATGGTATATGCAGGTTATGTATTGTATGCCGTAACTAATCCCTATATTATAGATACTAATCAAGTAGTGGTTATTATTACATTATTATCTGCACAATATCAGATATCTAATCATTTACCTCCAATATGGAAAAAGTAATTTGTGTTTTAGTTCTTTATAATCCTAACATCGATTTATTGGCTAAAGTCGTTTCCGCTGTATTACCTCAGGTTGATTTATTGTGGATTTCTGATAATTCTGTTGAGTCATTGAATTTATCTTCAATATTAGAAACATCATCTAAAATAGTATATAAAAAAATGCCTGGTAATATTGGAATTGCTGCAGCTCAAAATTATGGTATAAACTATGCTGTAGAACATAATTATAACTATCTTTTCTATCTAGATCAAGATAGTATAGTTCCTGAAAATATTATCAGTAAATTATTGTTTCAATATCGTTTTTTACTCTCAAGTTCCATTATTGTTGGTGCTGTTGGACCACGAGCTTTTAATCGATGTGAAAATAAGGAATATAAGGGGAGTGTAAAGAAAGGAAAGAAGATAAATAATGAGATAACTGAAGTCTCGGAATTGATTAGTTCTGCCTCTTTGATAGCTGTACCTAATTTTGAAGAAACAGGTCTTATGGATGAAGAACTATTTATTGATGGTGTTGATCATGAATGGTGCTGGCGGGTAAGTTCAAGAATGAATGGACGTTTTTTTATCGTAGAAACAGTAAAATTGAGTCATTATTTAGGAGAAGGCGATCGTTACTTCTTATGGAAGAAAGTCCCTATCCCAACTCCTTTTAGGACTTATTATCAGTTTCGCAATTACTTTATTCTGTTACGACGTGATTATGTACCTACCTATTGGAAGGTATCTAATGGAATAAAATATGTTATAAAATTATTTTACTATCCATTGTGCATATCTCCTCGACTTCTGTACCTCAAAAAAATAGCGATGGGAATTCGTGATGGTATTTTTTATAAAAAGATTTGAATAATGAAAATTTTAGTTACAGGTGGAGCAGGTTTTATAGGCTCTCATCTTAGTGATTTATTGCTCTCCGAAGGGCATTTTGTCGTTGTTGTAGACAATCTGATTCTTGGTTGTAAGGAAAATATTTCTCATCTGATAGAGCGAAATGATTTTTTATTTATCGAAGAAGATTTGTTGAATCTTTCAGCTCTCCAACGAATTTTTGAGAATGGGAATTTTGATATGGTGTATCATCTTGCTGCTAATTCGGATATTCAAAAAGGTAGCAAGGATCCTACTGTAGATTATAATTTAACATTTAATACAACTTTTAATGTATTGCAGTGTATGCGTGAGTATAATGTGAAAAAAATGTTTTTTGCATCCACTTCTGCTATTTATGGTGAAACTTATGATAGGTTGACAGAAAATTATGGTCCGCTTCAGCCTGTTTCCAATTATGGTGCAGGGAAACTTGCAAGTGAAGCGTTTATCAGTGCTTTTAGCTCTGCTTATGGGATACAAACTTGGATTACTCGTTTTCCCAATGTGGTGGGTGAACGTTTTACTCATGGCGTGATTTATGATTTTATCCATAAATTGCAGAATACTCCGAAAGTTTTGACTGTGTTGGGTAATGGTGAACAGATAAAGCCTTATCTCTATGTGAAGGATTTAATTGAAGGTATTCAGTTTGTATGTAAAAATACTCATGAACTGTTTAATGTATACAATTTGGGTTCAGATAGTAGAACTAAAGTAAAAGAAATAGCTGCTATGGTAATAGAAGAAATGGGATTAAATGCCCAAATAGAATATACCGGTGGTGATCGCGGTTGGGTAGGGGACGTGCCTGAATTTAAATATGACTTGTCTAAGATAAATGCCTTGGGATGGTACGCCAAACATGACTCAAATACTTCTGTTCGTCTTGCTATTCAAAAAGCGTTGGGAAAATGAAAGTTGTAGTGATTGCCGGTGGGCAGGGAACCCGTATTGCTTCTGTTAACAGTGAAATTCCCAAAGCAATGATTCCCATTAATGGAAAGCCAATTTTAGAGTATGAGATAGAAATGGCTTTGCGTTATGGATATATGGATTTTATATTCATTATAGGCTATATGGGAGAACAGATTGAAGCTTATTTTGGCGATGGTCGAAAATGGGGAGTAAATATTGAGTATTTCAAGGAGGATAAACCATTAGGTACGGCAGGGGCATTAGGGAATTTGAAAGATCAATTGACAGAAGATTTTTTTGTTTTTTATGGTGATACAGTGATGGATTTTGATATGAATGCTATGCAAGAGTATCATAAGAAGAAAAAAGCTGATGCTACCTTGTTTGTTCACCCCAATGATCATCCTTACGATTCCGATATTGTGGATTTGGACGATCATGGTCGTGTATGTAGATTTTATAATAAGCCTCATATCTCTGATTTTGTAAGTCGCAATATTGTAAATGCCGCTGTCTTTATTTTTTCACCTGCAATATTATCATGTATAGAAATAGGGGTAAAATCTCATATTGAGAAGAATGTATTGCCTATGTGTTTGGAGAAAGGTATGAGGTTATATGGTTATCTTTCTTTTGAATACATTAAAGATATGGGAACCCCTGATCGATATTATTCTGTATGTCAAGATATGATTAGCGGAAAGGTAACGCGTATGAATCGTTGTAATCCACGCCCTGCAGTATTTTTGGATAGAGATGGAGTATTATCAAAAGAAGTGAATTTACTCTGTAAACCTGAGCAGTTGGAACTGATAGAAGGAGTACCTGAAGCGGTTCGGTACATTAATCAGAAGGGTTATTTGGCTATTGTAGTAACGAACCAGCCTGTTATAGCTCGAAATTTATGTAGTATTGATGAACTGAACTATATCCATGCCAAGCTTGAGACATTGTTGGGGCACGAACACGCTTATTTGAATGCTATTTATTATTGTCCTCACCATCCTGACAATGGTTACCCTGAAGAACGTAAGGAATATAAAATAAAGTGTATGTGTAGAAAACCTTCTCCAGGTATGCTTTTACAAGCAGCAAGTGATTGGAATATTGATATCGGTGCGTCTTATATGATAGGAGACAGAGTGAGTGATGTACAAGCCGGTGAAAGTGCTGGATGTAAACAATCTGTTCAAGTAGAAACAAATCGTCCGTATGCACTTTTAGATGTTCTCAAGTCTTTAATCTAACTTTTATATTATTATGATTATTTCAAGAACTCCGTTTCGAATATCATTTGCTGGTGGTGGTTCGGATCTTCCTTCATTTTATCGTCGTGAGATAGGTGCAGTTCTTAGTACTTCTATTGATAAATATATGTATATAGCTATTCATCCTTTTTTTGATAAGAGGATGATTCAGCTAAAGTATTCTAAGACGGAATTAGTTGAGGATATTAACGATATTCATCATCCTATTTTTAGAGAGGTGTTAAAGATGTATAACCTGAAAGGTGTAGACTTAAATTCTATAGCTGATATACCATCGGGAACGGGCTTAGGGTCTAGTTCTGCTTTTACTGTTGGTCTATTGAATGCGGTACGTGCTTATATCGGCAAAGCAACAAGTGGAGAAAAGTTGGGGCAATTGGCTTGTGATATAGAAATAGATAAAGTTGGTTCTCCTATTGGTAAACAAGATCAATACGCAGCAGCGTGTGGAGGTCTGAATTTTATCACATTTTATGGAGATGAGACAGTAAATGTGGAGAAGATTATTATGAATTCTGATGAGAAAAAGAAACTAGAGGATAATCTAATGATGGTATTTGTGGGGGGAGAACATTCTGCAAATGCAATTTTGAAAAAACAAGCTGTTGCTATTAGTGATTCGAAGAAGTTCGAAACACAAAAGCAGATGGTAAGATTGGCTTATCAGTTGCGTTCTTCTCTTGAGAATAACCAGTTAGATGATTTTGGATATATTCTTCATGAAGGGTGGCTAATGAAGAAAACATTGACTTCTGGTATATCTACGGAAATTGTGGATGAAATATATGATAAGGGTATTAGAAGTGGAGCGCTTGGTGGAAAGTTGTTAGGAGCGGGTGGTGCAGGTTTTATCTTGTTTTATTGCCCCAAAGAAAGGCAGGATGATTTTCGCACACAAATGGGAAATATGGATGAAATGTGTTTTCATTTTGATGATTTTGGTTCAAAAATAATTTATGTAGGAGATAAATTCAACGAGTAATGATGGATTATACAAAAGAGATAGAAATTTATTTTGATAGATTAAAATCTACAATTGATTTAATTGACAAAGAGGCTTTGAATACCTTGATGAATGTTATGGATTGCGCCAGAAAGAGAGGAAGCCATATTTTTGTCATGGGAAATGGCGGATCTTCGGCTACGGCTTCCCATTATGTATGTGATTTTAATAAAGGGGTTTCTTTAAATCAGGAAAAGAAATTTAGATTGATTTGTCTTAATGATAATATCCCTTCATTAATGGCTTATGCAAATGACCTTTCTTTTGAAGATATTTTTGTAGGCCAGCTGAAAAATTTTCTTCAAAAAGATGATGTGATACTTGGTATTTCGGGATCTGGAAACTCAAAAAATGTATTGAAAGCAATAGAGTATGCTAATGAACATGGTGGAATAACGGTTGGCTTAACCGGATATGATGGTGGAAAACTAAGAAAGATGGTACATTATAGTGTCCATGTGCCTATTAATGATATGCAAATAACAGAAGACTTACATATGGTACTTGATCATTGTATGATGAAAATATTATGTACTCATAATTCATGTTGCTGAATGGAGGCGCCTTTAGTTTCGGTAGTAATGGCAACTTTCAATGAATCTGCTGAATATATAACAGCGTCTGTTGAAAGTATCTTAAATCAGAATTATCAGAATTGGGAGTTAATTATTGCAGATGACAGTACTCGCTTGGAAACTGTTTCAGTAATTGATTCTTTGGCTGGGCGCGATAACCGAATATTTGTTCTTCGACATTCGGAACGAATGGGTTTTGTATGTGCTTTAAATGAAGGGTTAAAGCGTGCCAGAGGTAAGTATATAGCTCGAATGGATGGTGATGATATATCTTTACCTGATAGATTTCAACGAGAAGTTGATTATCTGGAAAGGCATGAGGAGGTAAGTGTGCTAGGAGGAGCTATGAATATTATTAATAAGAAAGGAGAAATTGTTTCTTATCGTAACTATCCTCAGAAAGGAATGAAATTACTTTTGTGGAGTATTTTGAGAAATCCCTTAGCGCATCCTACGGTAATGTTCCGTTCTGCTATTGTGCAATCGGGTATGTATTATGATGTGAAACAGAAGAAAGCTGAAGATATAGAATTTTGGTTGAGATTACAAAAAAATGGTTATCAGATAGAAAACCTTCCAAATACAATATTAAATTATCGTGTAGAAAGTGATTTGTCGTTGAAAAGGAATAAAGAGCAATGGAAATATAATTTCATAGCACGGAAAAAAAACTTTAATTGGAATCATCCTTTGTGTAGCTCATTTTCTATTATAATTTCTTTCCTATTTATCTTAACTCCATCTAGTGTGATAAGGAGGATATACAGGCAAGAAAATAGTAAAACAATAAATAGTGTGTATAGGAATTAGAGATTATTCTATATCATAGCAAATGACTAATAAATTTATATAAAAGATTTTGCATAAATGAATTTAAATTACAAAATTATAGATACTGCAAAAATAGTAGACTACATAAGCCTTTTTGAAACGAGCGTTTGTGTGGATGATATCATCCAAAATTCTAACGCAGATAAATTGCGTGTATACCCCGCCTTGTTTGAATTAGAACAAAGCGGTTTTCTTGAGGTAGTAGAGCGTGAAGAACTGGGAGCCCCAATAAAAGTTCGTAAAAAGAAAGTTGAATAAAACGACAGGTAACAGCGGTTATTTGTTTTAGGCGCAGCCGGAATTGCTTTTTTAGGCGATTTCGGCTGTTTTATTCAATATGGATAAAAAACGTTTTTGTTCAAATTGTAGGATTTTTTGGCCTTTTTGTTAATTGGGAATTGAAAATATTGCTTGTTATGTTGTATTATTTCTATCTTTGCACCCCGAATTTTTAAATTATAAACAGACATGAAAAAAATTGTTGCAAGTTTGGTATTGTGCATGGCTGTTATTGCAGCTAATGCGCAGAAAGCAGTAGAAGGAAACAAGTTTACAGATAATTGGTCGGTAGGCTTTAATGCTGGTGGAACTACTCCGCTTACTCATAGCGCTTTTTTCAAAAATATGCGGGCTGTATTGGGAGTAGGACTGGACAAGCAGGTAACTCCGGTATTAGGTTTGGGATTTGAAGCAATGACAAGCATCAATACTACGCCAAGTCGGACAGCATTTGATAATACGAACCTGAGTGTGCTGGGTACATTGAACTTAAGCAATCTGTTTGGCGGTTATGCCGGTGCACCGAGACTTTTTGAGGTAGAGACTGTTGCCGGTATCGGTTGGCTGCATTATGCTGTAAATGGTGAAAGTGACCTTAACAGTATGTCAAGCAAATTGGGACTTAACTTCAACTTCAATCTGGGAGAAGAGAAAGCATGGACTTTGGCTTTCAAACCGGCTTTGGTATATGACATGAGTGCAGACGGAACTGACAATGTATGTTTCAATGCCAATCGTGCCGCATGGGAGTTTACAGCCGGATTGAAGTATCACTTCAGTTGCAGTAACGGTAAACATTACTTCACCATTGTGAAACCGTATAATCAATCGGAAATAGATGCTTTGAATGATCAAATCAACAATATGCGCCGGGAAGCTGATGATAATGCTGCTGCGTTGAAGAATGCCAACCAGAAAGCTGCTGATTTGGAAAAAGCACTGAATGATTGTAAAAATCAGGCTCCGAAAGTAATTACAGAGACTGTTACCAACAATAAGAAGACTTTGGAATCTGTTGTTACATTCCGTCAAGGCGGTACTTCTGTAGAGTCTTCACAAACTCCTAATGTAGAGCGTATCGCTACTTATTTGAAGAATCATAAAAATGCAACCGTATCTATCAAGGGATATGCTTCTCCGGAAGGAAATGCTGATGTAAATGCTCGTATCGCTAAACAACGTGCAGAATCAGTGAAGAATATGCTTATCAACAGATACAAGATTGCTGCAAATCGTATAACTGCCGAAGGTCAGGGTGTAGGTAATATGTTTGAAGAACCTGATTGGAACCGCGTCAGCATCTGTACAATCAATGAAGATTAATTTGCATCTGTCTATAATAGACAACTAATCAACGGTATCATAATCTATTTTCAGAAAACAGCCCCAATGGGGCTGTTTTCTTTGTTTATACCGGTGTTTTTGCTAATTATTTCAAAACTTATAAACGAAAAAACGTATATTTGCATATGGCTTCTAAAAAAGAATAGAATGGAACAAATGCGCAAATTGCCAATAGGCATACAAACTTTTGAGAAACTACGTGAAGAAAACTACCTTTATGTAGATAAGACTGCATTGGTTTATCGGAT
>OGQB01001274.1_pt1 | contig 22393 bp, 17 predicted proteins | sample 1553071 | NCBI WGS metagenome assembly OGQB01 (sample SAMEA2580284, study PRJEB22360) | human gut metagenome | biome: human gut; feature: human-associated habitat; material: faeces | place: Denmark | collected 2008/2010
GATGCGGCTGGCAAATATCATAGGAATTGTCGATGGTGTAATTGTTGTTGTCGGTATGCTGGTTTTTGGTGTGCGGACGGCACTGTATTCCATTGTGGCGGTTTTTGTGACTTCGAAAGTAATGGATGGAGTGACATCCGGAATGCGTTATGCAAAAATTATGTATATCATTTCCGACCAGTCGGCAGAAATTGCAGAAATTATTCTGCACCAATTTGAGCGCGGGGTAACGGCACTACGGGGAAACGGTATGTATTCCGGGAAGGAAAAGCAGATTTTAATGTGTGTTGTTTCACGCCGTGAGGCTGTTTCTATGGTAAAATATGTTAAGGAAGCCGATGAGCGGGCATTTGTGATTGTTGCTGATGCCAGAGAGGTGTTAGGGGAAGGGTTTAGCATCGGTAATTAGCATGCTAAACGGAATCTGTGCAATTTACACAAAAGATTTTTGAATTATTTAGGTATTTTGAATATGGTGTTTTTGATAAAGATAGTGTATAGTATCAGTTAGATGTTTGTGACAATATTATATCCTAGGAGGAATTTCAAATGGCAAGTTTATCTTTAAAAAACATCAATAAAGTATATCCAAACGGCTTTCACGCTGTTAAGGACTTTAACTTAGAGATTGAAGACAAAGAGTTTATTATTTTCGTAGGACCATCCGGATGTGGTAAATCTACTACACTTCGTATGATTGCCGGCTTGGAAGAAATTTCCAGTGGTGAGTTGTGGATTGGTGATAAATTGGTGAACGACGTTGAGCCAAAAGACAGAGATATCGCGATGGTATTCCAGAACTACGCTTTGTATCCACATATGTCCGTATATGACAATATGGCATTTGGTTTGAAACTGAGAAAAGTTGCAAAAGACCAGATTGACCGCCTTGTACATGAAGCAGCTAAAATCCTTGATATCGAGCACTTGCTTGATCGTAAACCAAAAGCTTTGTCTGGTGGTCAGAGACAGCGTGTTGCTATGGGACGTGCAATCGTACGTGATCCTAAAGTATTCCTGATGGATGAGCCGCTTTCTAACTTGGATGCAAAACTCCGTGTACAGATGCGTATCGAGATTTCTAAATTGCATCAGAGACTGGAAACAACAATTATCTACGTAACACATGACCAGACAGAGGCTTTGACACTGGGTACTCGTATCGTTGTTATGAAAGATGGTGTTGTGCAGCAGGTTGATTCTCCACTTGATTTGTATATGAGACCAAACAACTTGTTTGTTGCCGGATTTATCGGTTCTCCTCAGATGAACTTCATCGATGCAAAAGTAGTTGTATCCGGTTCTGAAGTACGTTTGATGTTTGGTTCTAACTCCATTAAACTTCCGGAGAATAAAGCTAAGAAGTTGATTGATAATGGATATGAAGATAAGACAGTTACCTTTGGTATTCGTCCAGAGGATATTAAAGATGAAGAGATGTTCATCAGCAACTCTCCGGATACTACACTGGAAGCTACTGTTAAAGTATACGAGATGCTTGGTGCAGAAGTATTCCTGTACTTCACAATTGAGACATTTGACATTACTGTACGTGTAAACCCTCGTACAACAGCTCGTCCTGGCGATACAATTAAGATTGCTTTGGATGGTTCTAAGATTCACTTGTTTGATAAAGAAACACAGGAAACAATTACAAACTAGTCTTAGCACGAAACATGTTTTTGCTGGGTGTCTTCTTAAGGAGGCACCCTTTTTGTGGCGTTACGACTAAAAAAGGAGGTTATATGAGTGAGTAACGAAAGTAAGAGTGTGGCAGTGCCGGAAGAGAACAAAATGGGTGTCATGCCGGTCGGCAGGCTGTTATTTAGCATGTCGCTCCCAATGATGTTATCCATGCTGGTTCAGGCACTTTATAATATTGTAGATAGTATTTTTGTGGCGAAGTTATCGGAGGATGCTTTGTCCGCGGTTTCCCTTGCCTTTCCTCTTCAGACGCTGATTTTTGCGGTTGGCGGCGGTACCTGTGTAGGTGTGAATGCTCTTTTGTCAAGGGCGTTGGGAGAAAAGGATTTTAAGAAGGCGAATGATGTTGCGATGAATGGTGCTTTTTTGACAGTCCTCAGCTATGTTGTATTTTTAATCCTTGGTCTTACGGTAGTAAAACCATTTTATGTAGGACAGTTAAATGGGACAAGTTCTCCGATTTATGGAATGGGCGTTGACTATTTGAGTACAGTCATGATATTTTCCATTGGTGTTTTTTGTCAGATGTATTTTGAGCGACTGTTGACTTCGGCGGGGAAAACTGTGTATACAATGCTCTCCCAGCTTACCGGTGCGGTTATCAATATTATTTTAGATCCGATTTTGATTTTTGGGCTGCTTGGTGCACCGGCAATGGGCGTTACCGGTGCGGCTGTGGCAACCGTAATCGGACAGTGTGGAGCGGCGATTCTTTCTGCTGTATTTAATGTGAAATTTAATCATGAGGTGGATTTGAAAATCAAAGGGTTCCGTCCGAGTGCTAAAATTATCGGATCAATTTATGCGATTGGAATTCCATCCATTATTATGCAGTCAATTGGTTCTGTTATGACTTATTGCATGAATCGGATTTTGATTGGATTTTCTTCGACGGCAACAGCAGTATTTGGTGTTTATTTTAAATTGCAGAGTTTCTTCTTTATGCCATTGTTTGGATTGAATAATGGAATTACACCGATTATTGCCTATAACTACGGAGCACAGAAAAAGCACAGAATGATAAAAACGATTAAAATGAGTCTGGTTGTATCGTTCTGTTTGATGTTTATTGGTTTCTTGGGATTTGAACTGATTCCAGATAAATTACTGGGATTGTTTGAGGCTTCGACAGCGATGCTTACAATTGGAGTTCCGGCACTTCGTATTATTGGAATCCACTTTTTGATTGCTTGGTTCTGCATTATTGCAGGTACGGTATTCCAGTCTTTGGGAAAGGCTGTTTACAGCATGGTGGTTTCGGTTATGCGTCAGCTTGTCGTACTGATTCCGGCTGCATATCTTCTGGCTCATATTGGCGGCTTGCATGTCACTTGGTGGTCATTCCCGATTGCGGAGAGTATGTCACTTGCGGTATCAACGATATTTCTTATGAGGATTTACAAAAAAATCATCAAACCGCTGCCGGATAAGGAATAAAAATAATATAAAAATTTTTTTTTGCAACTTTTCCTCCTTTTGAATCGTCTTATATATAAAGACAATACAAAAGGAGGTTTTATTATGATGAGAAACAAAAGAATACTGGGTGGAGCGTTACTGTTGTCTATGTCATTGCTTGGCGGCGGGTTTAATATGGGATTTTCAAATAACGGACAGCCTGCTATTGTGAAAGCGGCTGACACAAAAAGCCAAAGCGCACTGGCGGGATGGAACACCGGCAAAGAGGTAACCTATAAAGGTTCGGAAGCTACATATCATGCGTATTTATCCGAAGATGGGAAAAATGCATGGATTTATCTTGTAGAAACAACAAACAAGACAAAATCCTTAAAGTTTCCGGATGCGGTAGAAGGAGCTTCGGTGACAAGAGTGGGTTATGACACGGCACTTCGCAAATTGGAAGATGCAGATGAATTTAACCAGAACATTTCCGGTGTGACCGTTGAGTATGCACATGGTGTTGACGGCTGGAGCGAAAAGACGATAAATGTTGAATCCGTTGTTCTGCCAAAGAACTTGACGATATTAGAGTCAACAGCGCTTAGCGGACTTCGTAAAGTTAAGAGTATTACAATTCCGGATGGTGTGCAGAAAATTAGTGCAGAAACATTTTATGGCTGTAAGAGTCTTAAGGAAGTGAAATTGCCAAAATCACTTGCTTCCTTTGACAATTACACATCCTTTTCCGCCTGTCCGAAACTTTCCAAAGTCACACTTTCGAAGGAAAATAAAAGCTTTAAAATGCAGAAAGGCCTGTTATTAAATAAGAAGGGGACAAAGCTTATCTGGGCAGTGCCGGCGAAAAATAAAATTACAGTTCCTGATAGTGTTACTTCGATTGCGGATAATGCACTCAAAGCAGGAAAAGCAACAAGTGTTTATCTTGGCAAGAAGGTGAAAATGATTGGCAAAGATGCTATTGCCGGAAAGAAGATAACAAAGGTAAGTATTGCCAAGAAAAATAAAAGTATTGCCAAACAGGGGCAGTGTGTTTATGAGAAAAAGAGTGGCAAATTATTAATTGCCATTGCGAAAAAGAATGTAGTAAAAATAGGAAATAAGGTAAAACTGATAAGTGAAGATGCCTCTCTTTGCGGCAGCCGTCAGTTAAAAAAACTGGATATCGGGGCAAGTGTAAAAACGCTGCAGGGAGCATGGGGTGAATTTTACCGCGCCGGTTATGTGACAACAAAAGTGTATTTCCGCTCCAAAAATCCGCCGAAACTGACACAGAATAATGATAAAAATTATTGTTATCTTCCGATTTTCAGAGATGTGTATGTACCGAAAGCATCCCTGAAAAAGTACAAAAAATGGTATAAGAAAAATGATGCCCTTCAATTTGCGAGGATTAAGACCTTTTGACAATAACCCGAATAAATGGTACAATGAGGAGAAATGAGGTGTGGTGAACGAAAAGTACAAAAGGAGTAGTTAAGGAGGGGCATAAATGATATCAAACCAGATTTTGCAAAATACAATTGATGGTGTAAAAGGAATTACAAAAATAGACCTTAGTGTAGTAGATGCCGATGGAAATGTATTAGCAGAGACGGCAGGTGACAGTGAAGATTACTGTGCGACCGTTAAGATATTTGCAGATTCGCCGGCAGACAGTCAGGCGATTTTGGGATACCAGTTTTTTAAGGTTTATGATGAGAGCCAGTTAGAATACATTGTCGTGGCAAAGGGAGAGGCCGAGGATGTATATATGATTGGAAAGATTGTTGTATTCCAGATTCAGAACTTATTAGTTGCCTATAAAGAACGTTATGACAAAGATAACTTTATTAAGAATCTTTTGCTTGATAACCTCCTTTTGGTTGATATTTTTAACCGTGCGAAGAAACTTCATATCGAGATGAACGCACGCCGAGTTGTTTATATTGTAGAGACAAGTAAGGAAAAAGATAATGGTGCCTTAGAGACTGTACGCAGCATGTTTGCCGGTGGCAACAAGGATTTCATCACGGCAGTGGATGAGAAAAACATCATTATCGTAAAAGAAATTAAGGACAAAGATACTTACGAGGATTTGGAGAAAACCGCACAGGTTATCGTAGATATGTTAAATACTGAGGCAATGGCACGTGTACGTGTGGCGTTTGGAACGATTATCAAGGATATCAAGGAAGTTTCAAGATCCTATAAAGAAGCGAAGATGGCACTGGATGTTGGAAAGATCTTTTACAGTGACAAAAAGGTAATGGCGTATAGTAATCTGGGAATTGGACGGCTGATTTACCAGCTTCCGCTGCCACTTTGCAAAATGTTTATTAAAGAAATTTTCGATGACAACACACCGGATAATTTCGACGAAGAAACCTTGACGACAATTAACAAGTTCTTTGAAAATAACTTAAATGTTTCGGAGACATCGAGACAGCTTTACATCCATCGAAATACGCTTGTTTATCGTTTGGATAAATTGCAAAAGAGCACCGGACTTGATTTGCGTGTGTTTGAGGATGCGATTACATTCCGCATTGCGTTGATGGTTGTGAAGTATATGAACTATTTGGAGACCATTGAGTATTAATTGACGAGAGAGGTTTTGTATCATGGAAACAAAGAAAAAGGTGATACCTATTATTGCAATGGATCATGTCAGTAAGCAGTATTCTACAGGTGTGGAAGCACTAAGTGATGTATCCATTTGCATTCATAAAGGCGAATTTGTATTCGTAGTTGGTAAAAGTGGATCTGGCAAGTCCACTTTTATTAAATTGCTTTTAAAAGAGTTAAATCCGACCGAAGGCCGTATATTTGTCGGTGGCAGACAGGTGACAAATTTGAAGCGCAAACAGGTTTCGTTATACCGGAGAAAGATTGGTGTGGTATTTCAGGATTTTCGTCTATTAAAGAATAAGACGGTATTTGAAAATGTTGCCTTTGCACAGGAAATCATCGGCATGACCAAAAGGGATATTGCAAGAAATGTTCCAATTATGTTAGAGATGGTTGGGTTAAAAGGGAAAGAGAAGATGTATCCGCACGAATTATCCGGCGGAGAGCAGCAGCGTGTAGCGATTGCAAGAGCACTGATTAACCAGCCGACCATTTTGCTGGCGGACGAGCCGACGGGAAATCTTGACCCCAAGACAGCATGGGATATTATGATGTTGTTGGAGGAAGTAAACAAAATGGGGACAACAGTTGTTGTTGTAACTCATAATAATGATGTTGTGGATGTCATGCAAAAGCGTGTTATAAATTTAGAGGATGGCGTTTTGGTAAGAGATGAAAAGAAAGGTGGTTATCAGGTTGAAGGGGATTAATTTATTTTTTCACAGCATCAAACAAGGACTAGCAAATCTGAGAAAAAACCGTATGTTTACCCTGGCTTCCATGGGAACGATTGCAGCCTGTCTATTTGTCTTCGGCTTGTTTTATTTTGTGCTCAGTAATTTCCAGAATATTCTTCACTCGGCAGAACAGTCAGTGGGAATTTCTGTATTTTTTGAAGAAAATCTTTCGGAAAAACAGATTGCTGATATTGGAAAAAAAATTGAGAAAAGAGATGAAGTGGAGCGGATAGAATACATTTCTGCTGCACAGGCATGGGAAGACTTTAAACAGGAAAACTTTTCTAAGACACCGGAACTGGCAGAAAGCTTTGGGGATGATAATCCGTTAGCGGAATCAGCATCTTATGCTATTTACTGCAAGGATTTGGAACGACAGTCTACGTTAGTAAAATACTTAAAAAACGTAAAAGGAATCCGAAGGATTAAGGAAGCGGATGAAATCGAAGAAGGCTTTTCGAGTGTTAATAAACTGGTTGGTGGTGTGTCACTGGTGCTGATTGTTGTGCTTTTACTTGTATCCGTATTTTTGATTCATTCGACAATTGCGACCGGAATCGCTGTAAGAAAACCGGAAATTGCGATTATGCGTCTGATGGGAGCGTCTGACTTTTTTATCTGGGCGCCGTTTATTGTGGAAGGCGTAGTGATTGGTTTGATTGGTTCAATTCTTCCACTTATTGTGCTTGGAATTTCGTATGGACGGATTCTTACTTATATAACAACACATTTTTCTCTTTTTTCGGAGGGACTTGCTTTCCTTACGACAGGAGAAGTTTTTGTGATGTTAGTTCCGATTTCACTGATTTTGGGTATTGGAATTGGATTCTTTGGCAGTTTTATTACGGTGCGGAGAAATTTAAATATTTAGGAAGTGATAAAGATGAGAAGAAAATGGCTGTTGTGTGGCATATTGTGTGGCGTTGTGTCGCTTTCTGTGTTTGGACAAAACGTAGGTGCCTCAAACTATGACAAGCAGATTAAAGAAACAGAAAAACAGCAGAAAGAATGGGAAAACAAGGCGGATAGTCTGCAAAAGGAAATTGAAGAGATTCAGGCCGATAAAGACGATACCTTAAAATATATTGAGAAGTTAGATAAAAAAACAGCATCTCTGGAAGAAGAATTAGAGAAACTTCATGCACAGGTTGCGTCGTCTGAAAAAAAGTTAAAGGTAATTCAGAAGGAATTAGCAAAGGCACAGAAGGAAAAAGAAAAGCAGTATACGACGATGAAGCGGCGCATAAAATATATGTATGAAAATGGAAATCAGGAATATCTTGATATTATATTTGGAGCAAAAAGTATTTCTGATTTGTTGAACCGCTCAGAGTATGTTGAAAAAATTTCCGAATATGATAACAAAGTGTTTGCGCATTTTAAGAAGGCAGCACTTACGGTGCAGCAAAAGGAGAAACAGCGTGAACAGCAGACAAATGAGTTAAAGGAATTAGAAACAAAAACAAGGGAAGAAAAGCAAGCGGTGTCCGAGTTAAAGGCGGATAAAAAAACAGAATTGGATAAGATTGATAAAGCGATGGAAAAATCGCAGGATCAAGTAAGTGAGTACACGAAAAAAGCGCTGGAAGCGGAAAATCAGGTGGAAGCACTGCTTCAGAAAAAACAGGATGAGATTGACCGTGAAATGGCGGCAGGAAATTCCGGCGGCAGCACAACAGGACTTGGCTGGCCGTTAAAAGGTGGCGCCGGACGTATTTCTTCGGGATTTGGTGGTAGAAAAAGTCCGACTGCAGGTGCCAGCACATATCATAAAGGTGTCGATTTGGCTGCACCTTCGGGAACGCCGATATTAGCAGCCGGCAGCGGAAAAGTAGTGACCGCTACGTATAGTTCGAGTGCCGGAAATTATATTATGATTTCGCATGGCAACCGTTTGTATACGGTATATATGCACTGTTCCAGACTTGCAGTGAGTGCCGGAAAACAGGTAACAAAAGGACAAGTAATCGGGTATGTTGGCTCGACTGGTATATCGACCGGAGCACATCTCCATTTTGGTGTTACGAAAAATGGAAGTTATGTGAACCCGTTAAATTATATTTCGAGATAATGGAGGATAGTGAAAGATGAGGAAAAGACGAGGCAGTGGTTTTTTTGCCGGAATATTTGTTGGCGTATTGTTTTCTATGACATTTTTTCTTGTCATGTATTTTTTAGATATACAGATTCTGCCGGCGTCCTCTCTTGCGTCGGATATTAGAAACCGTGCAGAAATTGTGGAATCGTACATTGACAGCTATTACTGGAAGGACGATGTATCGGATCAAACAATTTCGGAATATGCCGCAAAAGGAATGGTAGCGGCACTTGGCGATAAGTATTCAGCGTATTTTACCAGTGAAGAATTAAAAAGCAGTATGGAAGATGTAGAAGGAGATTACGAGGGAATCGGTGCAAGTGTGCGCTACGATGAAAAAACAAAAAACAAGACGATTCAGGAAGTGCAGAAAGGCAGACCGGCACAGAAAGCCGGATTAAAAGCCGGAGATATTCTGCTTTCTGTAAATGGCGAGGACGTAACAAAATTGTCATTAAATGATACCATTCAGAAGATTAAAGGAAAAGAAGGAAAAAAATCAGAACTCGTTGTTTTGCGGGAAGAAAATGGAGAAAAGACAAAGAAGAAAATTACGGTGACTTGTGAAAAGATTGTTAATCAGACAGTTACACATCGGATGTTGTCCGGGAAAACCGGTTATATTGCCATTACTTCTTTTACAAAGGAAACGGTAAAACAATATGAGAATGCGCTTTCTGACTTAGAGAAGAAGGGACAGAAGGGATTGATTGTAGATTTGCGAGGCAATGGCGGTGGTTCGCTGACGGCGGTTGTGGATATTCTTGACCGGATGCTTCCAAAAGGAAAACTGATAACGGAAAAAAATAAAGTAAATGGTGATAAAGTATATACCTCAACCGATGAAAAGCATTTTGATAAGCCGGTGGCAGTTTTGATTAATGGGGGAAGTGCCAGTGCTTCGGAAGTTTTTGCCGGCTGTATGCAAGACCGGAAAGCGGCTTCGTTAGTCGGTGTGAAAAGTTTTGGGAAAGGAATTGTACAGACTATTTTTTCTCTGGAAAAATCGTGTGGTGGCGGAATTAAACTGACAACCGGGGAATATTTGCTGCCAAGCGGCAGATGTATTCAGGGCAAAGGGTTGACTCCGGATGTGGAAGCAAAGAATCCTTCTGATTTGAAGCAATTCGGTGGAAAAGACGATTACCAGCTGCAAAAAGCAGTGGAAGTGATAAATGAAAAAACAGCCGAATAAGTAAAAGACACAAAAATTTCACATTTTGTGTCTCTCCTAGAGTTGCGTTAGCGAATCAAACGGTGTTATACTCGACTAATAGTCATTTTAGAAAAAAGGAGGAACTTTCAGGTGTTATCAAAGTTCAGTGTTCGCAAACCATTTACCGTATTGGTTGCGGTTGTTATATGTCTTGTACTCGGATTTTTGTCATTTCAAAATATGAGTACGGATTTTCTGCCAAATATGGAATTTCCGTATGCACTTGTTATGACTACATATCCGGGAGCAAGTCCGGAAGAAGTAGAAAAGGCTGTTTCCGAACCGGTGGAGCAGGCGATGGAGCGTATCAACAACGTCAAAGAACTGCAATCCATTTCCATCCAGAATATGTCAATGGTTGTTATGTCATTTAATGATGGGACGGACATGGGTTCTACAGTTGTAGATATGAGAGAAAGCCTTGATATGGTGACATCGCAGTTTGATGATTCCATCGGAAGTCCGACAATTATGAAAATGAATCCGGACATGATGCCGATTATGGTAGCGGCACTGGATTATGATAAATTAGACAGTGCAGAAGTAACGAAAAAGGCGGAAAAAGAAATCATTCCGGAATTAGAGAGTGTGGAGGGAGTTGCTTCTGTCAATGAATCCGGTTCTATTGAGAAAAAGATTCAGGTCATTATTCAGCAGGATAAGATTGACAAGATGAATGAGCTTGTGCAAAAGGCGATTGAAGGAAAATTAAGTGATGCACAGGATAAGATTGATGAAGGAAAGAAGAAACTGGAAAATGGCAAAAACAAATTAAAGAATGGAAAAGAGACCGCCGCCGATAAGATGGCGAAGGGAGAGACGAAACTTAGTCAGGCATCGGATAAAATTAAGGATGGCCTGAAAGTTATTAATGAAAATATTACGAATATTAAAAAGCAGCAGGCAACGCTTAAAAAGAGTGAAAAACAGTTAAATACGGGGCTTGCATCGCTCGCTGCCAATAAAACAAAACTGACAAATACAATTAAGACACTGACGGCGACGCAGACGCAGCTTACGACACTGAAGACGACGCTTGAAAAACTCAAAGTTCAGGAGACATCTCTGAAAACGCAGCTTGAGAATGTCGGTGGGAATTCACAGGAACTGAGTACTTCTTTAGCGTCGGTTCAGGCACAGTTACAGGTTGTCCGTGGCAAATTGAAGGATGCCGGTATTACGGAAGAAATGCTTCCATCCAAAGTAAACGAAGTGAATACGGCACTTACTTCAGCAAACAGCGGACTTAAGCAGGTGGAAACCCAAGAGAAAACGCTGGCAAAGAATAAAGCCAAAATTACAGCGGCAAAGAAAAAAATCAATGCCGGTCTGAAAAAACTAAATGCAACAAAGAAGAAATTAGAGAAAGGTCAGATTTCGACAACGGAAGCAACCGAACAGTTAAATAAACAGAAAATTCTTTCCAGTATCCAGTTAAGTGTTTCGGAAGCACAGATGGATAATGGAAAAAATAAGTTAGATGAAGCAGATAAACAGTTAAAGGATTCGAAAAAAACGACAAAAAGTAATGCGAACCTGAAAAAAATTATTACAAAGGAAATGGTTGAAAATGTATTAAAAGCGCAGAACTTTGATATGCCGTCCGGTTATATTACCGAAGGAGATGCTTCTTATCTTGTACGTGTAGGTGATAAGATTCAATCCGAGAAAGAAATCAAAAACCTCGTTGTCTGCGATATGGATTTGGATGGTTTAGACCCAATTAAACTTTCAGATGTGGCAGATATTGCGGTTACGGATAACTCGGATGATGTTTATACCGTAGTAAACGGCAACCCGGCGGTACTTGTTACCTTACAGAAACAGTCCGGATTTTCAACCGGAGACGTAACGAGTGCACTGACGGAACGTTTTGACCAGTTGCAGAAAGACAATCAGGGACTACATGTATCTGTTTTGATGAATCAGGGGGTATACATTGACCTTGTAGTGGATGCTGTAGTGCAAAATCTTTTGCTTGGTGGTTTGCTTGCTATTTTGATTCTGCTGTTTTTCCTGCGCGACTGGCGGCCAACCTTTATCGTTGCCTGCTCGATTCCGCTCAGCGTGATTGCAGCAGTTGTAGCAATGTACTTTAGTGGTGTAACACTGAATATTATTTCCTTATCCGGTTTGGCACTTGGTGTTGGTATGCTTGTGGATAACTCGGTTGTCGTAATTGAAAACGTTTTCCGTCTTAAGCAGCATGGAATTTCAACCAAGCGTGCAGCGATTGAGGGAGCAAGCCAGGTGGCAGGAGCTATCGTGGCATCTACACTGACAACGGTTTGTGTTTTCGCACCGATTATTTTTACAGAAGGTGTGACAAAGCAGTTATTCGTCGACTTGGCGCTTACCCTTGCTTACACACTGGGAGCAAGTCTTCTTGTAGCACTTACCTTAGTTCCGGCAATGTCGGCCGGATTAATTAAGAGAAAGCCAAAGAAAGAGTCAAAGATTATTGCGGTAGTTCAGCGTGCGTATGGCAGGGCAATTCAATGGGTGCTGCGGTTTAAGTGGTTTGTACTTTTGGGCTCGGTTGTTCTCCTTGTATTGTTTGCGGCATTGGCAGCCGGCAGAGGATTTTCCATGATGCCGGATATGGAAAGTACGCAGATGACGGCTACGCTTACGATGGATAATGGAACAAAACTGGCAGATACGAAAAAAGCGTCCAATCAAGTGGTTGAAAAAATCCGTGAGATTTCGGATGTTGAATCAGTTGGTGCCTATACAGGAACGGGTTCATCCATGTCGATGCTTACCGGTTCCGGCGGTGAAAATACCGTAACTATGTATATCATTTTGAAGGACGATAGGCAGTTAAGCAATGAAGAAATCACAAAACTGATTACGGAAAAAACGAAAAATATAGAGGGAAAAGTAGAAGTAAATGCTTCTGCGATGGATATGAGTGCCCTGATGGGCGATGGTGTCACCATCAATATTAAAGGAAAAGATTTGGATAAATTGCAGACGATTTCGGAAGATATGATGAAGAAACTTGAAAAAGTAGATGGTCTTGATAACATTACGAATGGTCTGGAAGATGCCGGTAAAGAGTACCGCATTACCGTGGATAAAGCGAAAGCAATGCGTTATTCACTTACGGTGGCTCAGGTTTATCAGCAGATTTATGCAAAAGTAAAAGAGGCTTCTTCGGCTTCTACGGTATCGAATGATACCGATGATTTAGGTGTTTATGTCAACTCGGCGGAGGATGAGGACTTGACAAGAAATGATGTCAAAAATCTGAAAATTGATTACACCGATTCGATGACCCAGAAGACAAAAAAGGTTTCTCTTAGTAAGATTGCTGATTTTAGCACTGCGGATTCGCCAAAATCGATTTATCGCAAAGGGCAGACCAGATATATTGCTGTAAAAGCGGATATCAAGGATGGTTATGTGGTAAGCGACGTTTCGAGAGAGGTTGAAAAAATCGTAAACCAGACAAAGAAACCGGCCGGTTATGAAATGGAATTAGATGGTGAAAATGAAGCAACCACAGAAGCAATGGGACAGGTGCTTTTGATGATGGCACTTGGTGTGCTTTTGATGTATTTGATTATGGTGGCACAGTTCCAGTCATTGTTATCTCCATTTATCATTTTGTTCACGATACCACTTGCCTTTACGGGAGGCTTCCTTGGACTGTGGATTTCGGGAAGTGATGTCAGTGTCATTGCCATGATTGGATTTGTAATGCTTTCCGGTATTATTGTAAACAATGGTATTGTACTTGTGGATTATATCAATCAGTTACGCCGAAGCGGTGTTGAGAAACGACAGGCAATTGAGGAAGCAGGCGTAACGAGACTTCGTCCGATTCTGATGACGGCATTGACGACGGTACTAGGTTTGATTCCAATGGTTGCCGGCAGCAGTATGGGTACGGATATGACAAGACCGATGGCAATTGTTACGATTGGTGGTCTGGTATATGGTACGCTGCTTACGCTGTTTGTTGTACCATGTATTTATGATTTGTTAAACCGCAAAAAAGATATGGGAGAAAAAACAGTAGATGAAGAATCTATGATAGAAGAAGCAATGGACGAAAAAGAATAAGAGCAGATTGGAGGAAGGATTATGAATGCACCGATTGGCGTGTTTGATTCGGGAATTGGCGGATTGACAGTGGCAAAAGAGATTATGCGGCAGATTCCGGGGGAAAGTCTTGTTTATTTTGGAGATACAGCCCGTGTGCCATATGGTTCCAAATCAAAAAATACGGTTTGTAAATACAGTAAGCAGATTGCTAAATTTCTCCTGACACAGGATGTTAAAGCAATTGTAATTGCCTGCAATACAGCCAGTGCACTTGCCAGAGAGGAACTTGAAGATATGGTGGATGTGCCGGTGATTGACGTGGTACAGCCGGGAGCGAGAATGGCGGCGGCATCGACTAAGAATAACAAAATTGGTGTGATTGGAACCCAGAGTACAATAAAAAGTGGAATTTATGAGAGCTATCTTCACAAAATAAATCCGGAATTGACGGTAGTGAGTAAAGCGTGTCCGCTATTTGTACCTCTTGTGGAAGAGGGGCTGTTTGAAGACCGTATTACGGAAGATGTTGTTTCCAGATATCTGCATGATATGAAAGAGTATGAGATTGATGCGCTTGTTTTGGGATGTACTCATTATCCGCTTTTGCGCGGTGTGATTGGGCGTGAAATGGGTGAGTCGGTAAAACTGGTGAACCCTGCTTATGAAACGGCAAAATCGTTAAAGGATTTGTTAAAGGAAAGAGATTTACTGAATGTATCCGGTGAGAAACTGGAGCACAAATTTTTTGTCAGTGATGGTGTGGACCAGTTCCGTTCTTTTGCCAATTCCATTCTGCCATATCAGGTGGATAATACAACGGTGGTAGATATTGAATCTTATTAGTTAATAACGCATACATTTTAGAGATAGAAAAATGTGAGGCGTTAGATGAAGCGAAGGATTTTTTTGAAAAAGTTTCTTGTTTGCATGATTTTATTTTTCTGGACGCCGTTTTTATGTGGACTGTTATTTTGGAAAATGGAAGTGAAAAAGGCTCCGAAATGGGAGCAAAACACAGAAAATATCCGGAATTTTCAGGTGGTACCAAAACGGCTTGCCGGATTTGAAACATGGGGAAAAGACGAATATGAAGAGTTCGCAAAGGACTTTTTATATGCGGACGGTAAACTGGAAAAGACAAGCAAATCACTTCCGTCCTTATCGTGGTATCGCATCCTTTTGGAAAGAGAAACATGGGAGCCCTATGCCGTTTACTATCAAAAACTTCTTTCTGGGATAAAATGTTTTCCGGTTGTCTCAGATAAGAAAGAAAAAGAGGGGATTTCTTTTGAGGATTCATGGGGGATGTCCCGCAGTTATGGGGGAAAACGGCTCCATGAGGGGACGGATTTAATGCCACCGAAAAATCAAAGAGATACGTTTGCTGTTGTAAGTGTCTGTGATGGTGTTGTGGAAAAAATCGGATGGCTGGAATTAGGCGGCTACCGCATTGGAATCCGCAGTAAAACGGGCACTTATTTTTATTATGCTCATCTTTCTTCCTACGCGGAGGGGATGAAACAGGGAAAGACTGTGAAAGCGGGCGAGCTGCTAGGTTATATGGGAGACAGCGGTTATGGTAAAGAGGGAACGGTTGGAAAGTTTCCGGTTCATCTGCATTTTGGAATTTACTTTACGGCGGGTGACAAAGAAATCAGTGTGAACCCGTATCCAATTTTAAAGGCGATGGAAAAGTCTCTTTCCACCGCACGGTTTTTGTGATAAACTTTATTTGTGTGTAAAAAGCATGATTTAAGAAAGGAAAGAAAATGATGTACGAAAAATGTACCTTGGGATATCTTACGAAACGTAAGAAAGCAGAAATTTTATGGATTGTATTTTTTGTAGTGCTTGGCGTTGCTATTTTTTTAACCGGATATTTGTGGAGTGGTGTGCGTGCAAATATTTTTACTGTAATGGCAGTGTTACTCGTGCTTCCGGCGGCGAAACATCTGGTTGCGCTGATTGCGATGTTTCGTAAAAAAGGAGTTACGAAAGAGCGGTATGATAAAGTAAAAACGGCAGCAGGACAAGCGGTTTTGTATACCGATTATGTATTTACCTCGACGGAAAAAATTATGCATTTAGACTTTTTGCTTGTGAAAAATGGTAATGTTCTTGGCGTGATTGCGAAGTCCAAACAGGATGTGCCGTATTTGAAACAATATTTGACGGATGTTGTGAAAAAGATGGCACCGTCGTATCATGTGCGCTTGTTTGAGTCGGATGAAAAACTGATTTCACACCTGCAGCGCTTAACGCAGGAAGAAGCGTCAGAAAATTCGGAAAAAACACTGGTGGATTATTTACATTCACTTGCGATGTAGTGGAGAAGACGATGAGAGAGGTGACGATTGGAGCAAAGGAAAGCGGACAGCGTTTTTCTAAGTTTCTGGAAAAGTATTTCAAAGAGGCGCAGACAAGTTTTTTGTATAAAATGCTGCGAAAGAAAAATATCAAGCTAAATGACAAAAAGGCAACGGGCAGTGAAATGCTGCAAACGGGCGATAAAGTAACTGTGTATTTTTCAGATGAGACCTTTGAGAAATTTCGCGGAGAGACTAAAAAAGTGATTTATCCGGTAATAGATTTGGATATTGTTTATGAAGATGAGGATGTCCTGATTGTGAATAAGCCTGCCGGTATGTTATCTCAAAAGGCGAAGCCTCAGGATGTTACACTTGTAGAATATATACTTGGTTATTTACAGAAAAAAGGTGAGTGGTCACCGAAAGACAGCCTGAAACCGGGGATTTGCAACCGGCTTGACAGGAATACAAGTGGTCTTGTGATTGCCGGGAAAAGCCTTCGGGGCCTGCAAAAAATGTCAGAGCTTTTAAAAGACCGAACGATGGATAAGTACTATCTTACAATTGTGGAAGGTGTTATGAAAGAACATTCGGTTGTCCGCGGATACTTAAAAAAAGATGAACAGACAAACCGGGTTCAGATTTTTTCGGAAGACGGAGAAGGCCGCGTGTGGATTGAGACCGGGTATGAGCCGTTACGGACCAATGGCACAGTAACGCTTTTGAAGGTGAAGCTGGTGACGGGCAAGACGCATCAGATTCGCGGACATCTGGCATCTTTGGGACATCCGCTATTGGGGGATGTAAAATATGGTGCAGCAAAGAGAGCGGATACGAAGCATTATTTTTTGCATGCGAAAACATTGTGTTTTCCTGAAAATATGGGAGAACTTAAAAATCTTTCAGGCAGGGTAGTAACGGCAAAAGAGCCGGATTACTTTGCGAAAATGATAAATAAACAATTTGGAAAGTGAGGAAAAAATATGAAACGTGCAGTGATTTTATTTGCAGAAGGATATGAAACCGTGGAGGCGCTTTTAGTCGTTGATTTACTGCGCCGGGGCGGTGTGGAAGTGACGATGGCTTCAATTACAGAAGATGAATTTGTGAGAAGTTCACATGGCGTAAATGTTGAAATGGACGCTGTTTTAGGAGAAGTGGATGTACTTGATTATGACGCCATCATTCTTCCGGGAGGAATGCCGGGAACCATTAATTTGGGTGAAAGCGATGCAGTCAGAAAGGCAATTCTTGCTATGAATGATGCCGGAAAAATTGTTGCAGCCGTGTGTGCGGCACCTGGAGTTCTTGGTAAATATGGTTTGTTAGAAGGAAAGACGGCATGCAGTTTCCCACAGCATGAAAAGAATTTGATTGGTGCAACGGTAGTTCGTGAGCCGGTCGTTGTTGACGGTAATATTGTGACAAGCCGCGGTCTTGGAACAACGATGGATTTTGGTTTGAAATTATTGGAGCTGCTTGAGGGAAAAGAAAAGTCAGACGAAATTGCACATAAAACTGTGTACCGGGAGAAAAATTAATGGCAACCTGGAATTCGAGAGGACTTCGCGGTTCTTTTTTGGAAGAACTTGTAAATATGACGAATGATAAATACCGCTCGCAGAAACTGGCACTTGTACAGAAGGTGCCAACGCCGATTAAACCGATTACGATAGACCAGACAACAAGACATATTACGCTTGCTTACTTTGAACAGAAAAGTACGGTGGATTACATCGGGGTTGTTCAGGGGATTCCGATATGTTTTGATGCGAAGGAATGTTCGACCGATCGGTTTCCACTTGCGAATGTGCATGAACATCAGATTCGCTTTATGAAAGAGTTTGAGGAGCAGGACGGCATTGCTTTTTTATTGATTTATTTCAAAGCAAAAGATACCTTTATGTATCTGCCGTATGCAAAGTTAGATGAATTTTGGATACGGATGGAAGAGGGTGGAGCAAAGCATTTCAAATATGAGGAATTAGATCCCGCATATGAAATTTCCACCTATTCAGGAACATTTGTCCATTATTTAGAACAGATACAAATGGATTTAGAACAAAGAGACAGCCGCTAGGCGATTTTCATCGGCGAAGCGGCTGTCTCATTTTATTTCGCATTTAGGCTGCGATTATTTCATGCTCTCTTCCTGTTTCTTAATCATCTGACGAACCATTTCGCCGCCGATTGATCCAGCTTCACGGGAAGTAAGGTCACCGTTGTAACCCTCTTTCAAGTTTACACCAATCTCGTTTGCAACTTCCATTTTGAAACGATTCATAGCCTCTTTAGCCTGTGGTACTTCCATCTTGGATGAATTTTTGTTTGTCATTTTTTTCACCTCCGTTTTATTTATTGTGAAGATAAAGGAATGCCGGGAAACGGCATCCCTTTTGTTGAAATGCTGTTTTTCTCTCCTGCATCCGATTTATCTTGGTAATATTGTTGCCACAAAAAAGAAAAATATTATGGAAATTTGTGGCACAAAAGTAATGAAAAAAAATACTGACAAAAAAATACCAAAATGCTATAATGAAGTTCAATAAGAGGATTGTATAGTTTGAGGGAAAGCTGTGTTTTGAAAGGAGAAGTAGGATGCGCTTTCGTGATGTTGGGGTACAATTAGAGTACGACAGTGATTTTAAAATTTATAGAGAAGACGGAATTTCCCGGTATGGAAAGCCGGATTATTTATTTTTGTATTTTCATACGGAGTGCTGTGTTGTGCTTGATGAGCAGCCGGTTTATGTTAAGCCGCCATCCGTGATTTTATATGATATTGGTGCTAAGCAGCACTATTATGCCGTAAATGATTCCTATAAAGATGATTTTGTGCATTTTTGGCTGGATGACAGCCGTTCTTTTGTGGATGAAATCAATCTGCCGATGAATACGGTGATTCACCTGCCGGAAAATACGTTGATTCCTTCGATGATGAAACAACTCTATCAGGAATATATTTCGATGAATGAGTACAAAGAGACGACGATGGAATGTTTATTTAAAATGATTTTGATTAAAGTTTCCGAGATGTCAGAAAGACGTAAGGTTGCAAAAATACCGGACCGATATGATGAATTGTTTCAGAATCTTCGTTCTCAGATATATTTGGAGCCGTCGAAAGACTGGCATGTATCGGAGTGTGCCGGTGTCAATGGGCTAAGTACACCGTATTTTCAGAAATTGTATAAATCATATTTTGGAAATACGTTTGTGCAAGATGTTGTACAGAGCCGGATGGAGCACGCCAAACATTTTTTACTGGTTTCCAATTATTCGATTAAGGAAATTGCGGATTTGTGCGGCTATCGCAATGAAACATTTTTTATGAAGCAGTTTAAGAAAAATATTCACGTGACACCGAGCCAATACCGGGCGCAGGCACGAAAAAAATTACAGGAATAGCAAAATCGTCATTTTTTTGCCACATTTTCCTGTTACATTTAACACAGTAGTTACTTTGTTGACTACTACTCCCACCCTATTATACGAAGAGGAACACCTAGTCTTTTGACTGGGTGTTCTTCTTTATGTAAAGAAAATCTTGCCAGTTTCCGCCGGATTTAGTATCATAAAGGTAATGGCTTGAGAGGGGCGTTGATATGAAAAAAGAGTATTTTACAATTCCAAATCTAATGGGATATTTTCGGATTTTGTTAATTCCTGTATTTTGTATTTTATATTATCATTCGGAGAATGCAGGCTGCTTTTATGGGGCGGTTATTGTTCTATGTCTTTCGTTTTTGTCGGATTTCTTTGACGGGAAAATTGCAAGACATTTTCATCAGGTGACCGAATGGGGAAAAATGTTAGACCCTATTGCGGACAAACTGACCCAAGCGGCACTTGCGATTATGTGTACCGTGCATTTCCCTGCGACCATCTGGTTGTTTTTATTATTTGCAGCAAAAGAAATTTATATGGGGCTGATGGGATTACTTGTGATTCGAAAGAAAAATCAGGTTTTTGGTGCCAAGCGGTTTGGAAAAATTGGTACGGCAGGCTTGGATTTTGGGATTTTAGCTCTTATTTTATTCCCCGGCATGCCTCTTTTAGTATCGAATTTATTGATTCTGGTACTTATGATTTTAATGGTTGTCACTTGGATTTTGTATCTTCGGTTCCATATCGAATTACTCACAAATAAAACGTTTGGAAAAATCAAAAAACGTTATAAAGCAGTGGGTGTGGCAGGTGTTTTTCTCTATCTGATTTTGGGAGCGGCACTTCCATATCTGCACCAGCCAAAAGTGAGTGAAGAATATAAAAAAGAATTTGCAAATAAAGTTTTTGCATCGGAAAACTCGGCAGGAGACCGCGTGATGCTCATTGAAGATAATGGGGAGGCATTGGCGGAAAGAATTCGAATGCTTGAGCATGCAAAACAATCCATTGTTTTATCCACGTTTGATTTTCATTCGGATATCAGCGGGAAAAAGATGTTGGCTGCCTTGTGGGCAGCGGCAGAACGCGGCGTCAAGGTGAAGATTTTGGCGGATGGCTGCAATTCATGGCTCCGTATGACGGGAAATGCCTATTTTTATGCACTTGCTTCCCATGAAAATGTGACGATAAAAACGTATAATCCGGTCAATCCCCTGTTACCGTTTCACGCGATGAGCCGGATGCATGATAAGTATGTGATTGTTGATGATTCTTTGTATCTGCTAGGAGGAAGAAATGTCTATGATTCTTTCCTTGGGGCGCAGGACGGACCTAAAAATTATGACAGGGACGTTTTAGTTTACCACGAAGGAGAAAAAGAAGGCTCCCTTTATCAGGTAAAAGCCTATTTTGAAGCAATCTGGAATGATTCGCTGTGTAAGACATGGAATGATAACCATTTGCTTCGCTTAATTCCCGGTGTAAAAAGGGCAGGGCAGGAACTGGAAAAACAGTACATTTCTCTGAAAAAACAGGAACCTGAATGGTTTCAAACCATATCATATCAAGAAAAAACAGTGGCGGCAAACCGGATTACACTGCTCTCAAACCCGACTTGTCTTTACAGCAAAGAACCGCAGGTGTTTTACGGTTTGTGCGAACTGATGAAGCAGGCAAAAAAAGAAGTTATCTGGCACACACCGTATATTATTAATAATGATTATATGTATAGTGAAATTGCAAAGATAGCCAAAGAGGTCCCTGAATTTACCATTATGACAAATTCGGTGAAAAATAACGGAAATCCGTTTGGCTCCGTGGATTATGCACTTCACAAGGACGAGGTGTTAAAGATGGGGGCGAAAGTGCTTGAGTACCACGGTGGTGTTTCTTACCACGGAAAGAGTGCGATGATTGATGACAGGCTTGCAATTGTCGGTTCTTTTAACATGGATATGAAGAGTGCTTATCAGGATACAGAGTTAATGCTGGTGATTGACAGCAGGCCTTTGTGTGAGATATTGAAAAAAAGTTTTACTTCCTATCAAAAAGAAGCAGATGCAGCAGACGGTACACAGGACAGCAAAGAGGAACTATTTGATGATACAACAAGTGAATTAAATAAAGTTTCCAACTATGTAATCTCAAAGCTGAATCCGTATTTGCGATATTTGTTCTGATAATTTGTTGAAAAATTTGTAGAAATGGTGTATGATAAGGTGGACTATGAAAAAGTATGGAGGAATATCATGAGCGACAAGTTAAAAGTAGGTATCCTTGGCGGTACCGGTATGGTAGGCCAGCGTTTTATTTCGCTGTTGGAGAATCACCCTTGGTTTGAAGTAACAACAATTGCAGCAAGTCCAAGAAGTGCGAGGAAAACATATGAAGAGGCAGTAGGCGGCCGCTGGAAAATGCAGAAACCGATGCCGGAAGCGGTAAAAAATATAGTTGTAAAAAATGTAAATGATATTGAGGCAGTCAGCAGCGAAGTTGATTTTGTTTTTAGTGCTGTAGATATGACAAAAGAAGAAATCAAAAAGATTGAAGAAGATTATGCAAAAACAGAGACACCGGTTGTATCTAACAACAGTGCACACCGCTGGACACCGGATGTTCCGATGATTGTACCGGAAGTAAATCCGGAACATTTAGAGGTTATCGAGAGCCAGAAAAAACGTCTGGGAACTAAGAGAGGTTTTATCTGTGTAAAACCAAACTGTTCAATCCAGAGTTATGCACCGGCACTTACCGCATGGAGAAAGTTTGAGCCGACACTCGTTGTCGCTACGACTTATCAGGCAATTTCCGGAGCAGGAAAGACATTTAAAGACTGGCCGGAGATGGAGCATAATATTAT
>OGQB01001276.1_pt1 | contig 22365 bp, 17 predicted proteins | sample 1553071 | NCBI WGS metagenome assembly OGQB01 (sample SAMEA2580284, study PRJEB22360) | human gut metagenome | biome: human gut; feature: human-associated habitat; material: faeces | place: Denmark | collected 2008/2010
TTTTTCTTTATTCAGGGTATCAATCTGTGAGACAAAACCACTCTCTTTTTCTTCCCATTCGTCAGCTTTATCTTCCCATTTTTCAATCTCCTCCTTAAGTTTCTGGATTTCCTGTGCTTGTTCTTTTGTCTTCTGTTCTTTTTCCTCTAAGACAGCCGGGTCAAAATTATCAGAAGAATATCCCAGATCAGTTAATTTATCCTCCAGTTCCCGGCTAAGACGCTGCTGCTTTAATTTCTCGTTTCTGATCTCCTCCCGGAGAATAGAATTATCAAGTAAGGACTGCTGTTCGTCTGCTTCTAACTCCAATCTTTTTTTCTGCAGATACTTTTCCATTTCCTGCGTTTCCCGCTGTTTTTCTTCGAGCATCTGCATCTTTTCTTCTATCTCTTTTTCCTGCTGTCTTACGTTTGCTTCACGGCTGCTAAACTGCTCCTCCTGTTTCTTTAAGCTGTTTTCTTTCTCTTTTACAGCTTCTTCACGCACACGGTTTCTCTCTTCCATTTTTTTGTATTCCGCATCACGTTCTTTGAAAATCTTTTCCATTTTTTCAAATAAAGGGTCTGTGTTTCGGTTTAATAATTCACTCATCTTATTATGTGCCGAAATCCGGCACATCCTCCTTCCTTAAATCTTCTCTATATATTTATCTGGTCTGGAATATCTGCTTCTTCCTACTCCTAAAAGCAGTACAAAGATAAATGGCAGGAACAAGATTCCTGCTGTATAACCAAACCCATGTCTAAATGCTTTGCTTAGACGGTGATAAAGCATTACTGTCAGTACAAATGCTATACTTGGAAGTATAAGCTGCAGCATCTCTAAAAGTACACCTGCTTTTAATGTTACAGATACTACTTCGTACAAACAAAGGCAGAGCCATTTGATAAGACAGACAGAAGGTTTCCACGCTATCTTAAATAACAGATATTCATTATAAAATGGGATCAGCACTTTCCAGCCTTTTTCACCAGCTTTGCAAAAAACTCCCCAATAGCCGATGACTGTTAATATCAGTAAACATACTGCCATCAGGAATAAAATGATCAGGATTGCATAATCTTCCATATCTCCTCCATCAAATAGGGAAAGCCTGTTGGCTCTCCCCTATTTACTCTTGTTTAAAATTTTCTTTTAAATGTGCCGAAATTCGGCACGTTATTTTTTACTTAATGGTAATTACCCATTTATGGACATCACCTTTTACCCATCCTCGGAGAGTTTTTTTCACAGTACAGCTAATCGTAACTTTCCCTTTTTTCTTCACAGTCACCTTATGAAAACCTTCTTCATCTCCTTTCGTGGATACTGTTGCTATTTTAGAATTACTGCTTTTCCAATCCTTTGTTTCAGGATGCATTGCTGCTACACTTGGACCAACCCATAATTTTTCTTTTTTCTTCATAGTAATATAATTGGTTCTTGTAACCGGCTTTCTTGTAGTGCTTTTCTTTGCCGGTTTCTTTTTGCTCTTAGCTTCTACAGTAATACTGCCTGCTGGATTTTTTAATGATGCCGCAGATGGACTTACAAGCATCATTGCAAACAGTAAAAATAATATCGCCAGATTCAAACGGAGTATCTTTTCCATAATTCCCCTCCTACAAAAAGAGAGAGCCGGCAGGCTCTCCCTCATTCTTTGTTTACAGATTTAGAATTTTTCTAAAGTCATTGGTTTCTTTTTCGCATTCCGTCTCTTTTTAATAAGAATAGCTGCGGCTGCTAAGAGTGCGGCTGCGATACCTGCAAATAATCCTGCATGTGTGCTTAAACCTGTCTTAACACCTTTCGGTGAGCTGTTGCCAGATACACCCTTTCGGTTGATTATCTTCTTGATAACTTTCTCGATTGGATTTTTCGGTACTTTTACCTTGACTACTGCCTCTTTTTCTGGTGTCTGGTCTGAAATGATGGTTGCCTTGTTCGGAATCTTCTTACCTACTAATTTCTCACTGTTGATCACAGCATCAAATGTAATCGTAGATTTTTCGGAAAGTTCCGGATAAACAACTTTAAATCCTTTCTTTGTGCGGATAAGATAGATACTGTTTGTATCCGATGTCATTGTATCCTGCTCTGGTACTGTGTTTCCATCTACTTTGATCGAATCATAGTCAATATCTACACCGTCAGGAAGGTCTTTATCTTCTACAACAGCATTTGTCAATTTACCATCCTTTGTTGTCTGTTCTGCAACGATCGTATAATGGATTGTCTCCCCTACATCATAAACAGCGGAATCTGCCCTCTTTTCGATATAGCTGTCTGGCGTACCGACTTTTACGGTCTTAATATCCGTAGCCCAGTTTGATAATGGGTGCTTTGTTGTGTTTGTTTCTTTGAAGTCCTCATTCCAGAGGTCATCCGGGATATTTCCATCTTCGTTCAGGTCTTTCTCCGTTGTTTCTTTTATCTCTGCAGTATTTAAGATAACATCTTCTGATGTCGCTTTTTCATCCACAGTGACAGCGAACGAAAGGGTCTGTGTACTTCCGGCACGAAGGGTATCAATGACATAGGTAACATACTGCTTTCCATTGATTTCCATAACCTTACCATTGTTTGAAGCAGAACCCTCTACATAAGTACTAAGCTCTGGAACAGCATCCCTTACAAGGACGTTCTTCAGTGTCGTTTCAGAATCATTGTGAACATCAATATAGTAGATGATCTGTCCACCCTGTTTCACAACTGTTCCCGATGCCGGGTTTGAGGTTTTTCTTGCAGAGATATTCTGCGTTACCTTTGTGACTGGCACATCGAGTTCAATCTCTGCATACGCATTGTCTGCCTTTGCTTTTACGATATTCGTGATAGAATCTTTGTTAAGATCAGAAAGAACTTCCGCATCATAGGTAACTTCCAGCTTATCTTTTACTGTAAGATTCTTTCCCGTTTCAATCGTAAAGGAAGTATCATCGGATTTTACAGAAACAGGTGTAAACTCATTTCCGTTATAGTAAACTTTAATCGTATCCCCTTTGATCTTTTCTTTCTCAGAGTCTTCATCTTTTAAAGCATCCTTGATCACTACATTTACTGCAGTTCTGTCTTCCCTTGTCTGTGTGACTGTCAGATGATATTTTGCAGTCTCACCTTTCTGATAGGAATCCTTGTCACTTTCTTTTTCCACTTTGATAACAGGAGTTTTTAAGTAAACAATCTCATCATCTTTTACTTCGTCTGTATTAGAGCCTTTTGCAGTCGCAACATTTACAAACTGATTTGTGTCAGCAGGCTCTTTATTTATCTTCGCTTCATAAGTTACCGTGAATTTTGTATGGGTAATCGGTGCATCCCACTCTTCCTGAGTCAAGCCTTCCTTGTTCTTCCAGTGGACTTTATCATCAATCTCTGCTAACTTCTTAAATGGAGATTCTCCGTCATAACGTAAGTTCATTCCTGTTGTGATCTTAAAGGAAGTATCATCCTGTGTCTCAAGATATGGTTTCTCAGCATCTTTGCCAGCTTTTTTACCAAGGTCATATACTGCCCCTGTCTCATCCTTTAATCGGATAGTGCCTTCAACGATAGTCTCACCCGGAGTCTGTAACTGGTCAGTGATGACAATATCTCTTGCTAATGTACCTTCATGTACATTTGTAACAACGAGAGTATATTTTACTGTTTCTCCTACATTATATTCCTTCTTTTCTACGGACTTTTTAATGTTCAGATGAGGGGTGTTCACCCATACACGTTCCAGATCGTCTGGAGGGGTATCCTTGTCCTTTAACATTAAAGTAGCAGTAACAAATGCCCGGTTTTCAATCACTTCCCCGTTTACACAGGTAAGTTTCTTATCTGCATTTGCTTTTTCCAGACAGTCTGCCCACTGGTCTGTGATGGAATCGTAGGTAGATTTTTCTTTTGCTGTACAGGTCAGTTTGATTGTTGCAACTTCTCCACGGTACAGTTTCGGGATAGTGATAACAAATCCTTTCTCTGTATATTCAATCTTCGCATCCTTACTGATGTCCCTATCCTCTGGCGCACCAGATTTTTCTTTATCAAAAGTGCTGCTGATCGTAATGGAATCTTTATCCGGGAGCATTGCTTTTGGCAGGCTTTCATCTGTGATAACTACGTTATCTGCGATACTGTTGCTATTTGCATCACCAACATTGATCGTATAATCTACTTTGTCACCAATCTGCCATTCATACTTGCTGCTTTCCTTTTTAATAGTAGGGTCGGCTGTCTCTACGGCTGTCTGTACTTTATCTGTACTGCGGTCTTTTACGCCAGTCTGTCCCTCATATTTTATCTGGGAATCAATATGTGTTTTTGCCTGATTCAAGAACGCATAGACATACTCGTTATCTTTACTCTTTACTAAGTCAGTAAAGCCAGATAACTTCTGTAAGTCAGATACTTTCTGTAAGTGTGCCAGCTTCTTGCCATCCATCTCAAGGTGTCCAAGATTTTCATCTTTTAAAGTTTCTGCATCGGCTGAGATCTTTACAGGGAAGGAAACAACGATCTTATTACCAGCATTTCCACCGTAGAATTCATCTGAAGTTAACACGTCAGCTTTTGCTGTAAGGGTAATGCTGTTATCTTCCCCTTTTGTCACGTCAAATTTATCGGTATAATCCTTATCCCCTGCTTTGATTGCAATGTCTTTTACATCATAAGAAAGGCAAGAATCTACGGCATCTGTGATAGTAAAGGATTTGTAATGGAATAACTCTACCGTATGTGCCGGGATTTCCTGTGTTAAAGTATAGAGCCACTGATTTGTTACATCTGTGACACGGTTATGGCTTCCTGGTGTTTTTTCTCCATCCTGTTTTACTGTCGCATCCCAGTTCAGGTCATCACTATCCGATACTTTTTTCACTGGGTCTTTGATAGATGGTACAGGAGAATCCGTTGTAGTCGGTGGTGGGGTTACCTTCTTATCGACATCCCATGTACCCTGGTTATCGGCTTTTGTTGTTGTAACTGTTGTCTCATTTTTAATCTTAATGTCTGTCTCTGTCTTTTTATCGTTCTCCACAAGGTGTCCATGCGCCCGGAGTGTCTCAATCGAAACTTTTTTTGCATCAATATGTGTTTTTATAACCATTTTTACAGTTGTTCCGGCATTGTTCCCGTAAAAATCTTTGTTATTGAGCAGGTCAGAAGATGCTGCATATTCCAGATAATTTCCCTTGTTTGCGGAAGTAGGAGCAAAACTGCTTGTGACATCTTTATCCCCTGCATAAAACTTAACGGAATCAATCGTCAGACAGGAATCAACAGTATCCTTGATTACAACCTTGGAATACTTTGCGGTAGAAGGCATGTTCTTTTCAATTTCCTTAGAAACGGTATAAGTGAATGTCTCATCCGCATTCGTAAGCGTATTGTTCAGGACATTTTTCTCGTCCTCATCGGAAACTGTTTTCTTTGGGTCCGGGTCTGGGTTGTTCGGGTCACCGATAGGGACTTTTGACCAGACGGTGGAAGTGTTCTGTGAAGCAGAGCCATAATCACTATCTGTTACTGTGTATACTTCCTTCTTTTCATCATATGCCAGTTTTTTCAGATATGTCATACTTCTTTTTGCTGTATTTGGAATCAGACGATATTTATTATCTGCAGTACGCTCATGTCCAAGCCAGCTATAAGATGCTGCATCTCTAATCTTTACTTTAAATGTAACGGTTACTTTCTTTCCATAAAATGAAGTATCATTTAGTACATCACTTGTTGCACTAAATTTGATATTCTGTCCACTGGAAGAATCTGAAAATTCGCTTGTAAAATCTTCTCCTCCCACATTTACCTGTAGGGAACCAGCCACATAACTAAGCCCAGAATCCAGCGTATCTTCCCATGCATACGAAGATATAGCAGTCTTCTTTTGTTCCGTCCATAAATTTGATAAAATATCTGTTGCATAGGTCGGAGTAGTATCCTCGTAACGGTATGAATAAGTATCCCCTAATTTATAAGCTACTGCTGATGTTTTTTCATTGCTAATCCATGAGCTTCCACTCTGAATTAATTTCTTCGGGACATCAGGATTTGCATTATCTTCAAAAGAATTCATCGCCCATGGTGCTAAATCAAAGTAAGCAATTGCTGTATGCCCTGTCCATCCATATTTAATAGACATATCCGTCATGTCTTTTACATAAAGTGAAATACATGTTTTATTAAAGGTATCTTTTCCCATATCCGAAGAAGCATTCTGATCTTTAATCGCTTTGTATGTCCATCCATCCGGCTCACACCAGGTATTTCCATCACTTCCACCAATATAGGAGGCTTTAGAGATACATTCTGTCCCATCTGTGATGGTAACATACTGATTCTGATCAATATCCTGGAATGTAGCAAATCCAGTGAATGGAGCTTTGGTATTCGTTCCATTATATAAAAAAGTATATTTAAATTTTACCCACTTAAACCCGGAGAACATGACAACTCCCGTTTTCTTATAAGAAAAACCAATGGCATAACCAAGATGTGCGGAATTGTTATCATGCCCGAACATATCACCATTTGATGGCAATGGTTTGGATTCGTCATTCTGTGTTTTCCAATCGGTCACTTCTATTTTTAAATCAACCGACTTTCCATTTGCTGTCGTAACATTTTTATACTTTACCCAAAAATCAGATGGGTCATGATTTTTTGCGTAGGCAGCAAAACCATGCCATTTCTGACCAGCATCGGAATTACCTGCTGCCACCTGCTGTGCATTGAAACTCTTATTGGGTTCATCACCATTACTGTCACTGTCTGCCATAAAGTTAGGGACATCTATCTGGCTTTTCGACACATCCCGGCTAAAGTTGTTGGCATACTTTAATCCCATCTTTGATTTAGGGCTAATATATGCCCCTTCCAACCCGGAGGCTGCCATTACGCCCAAGGAAAACACTCCTGTTACTGCCATTGCTGCTGCAAACAGAAAGACCATTCCCTTTTTTAATATCATTTTTATCTTCATAGCTTCTCTCCTCATATTTTCTTATTCTATTTATATATCTTCATTAATTGTTATGGTGGTCCTCGTATCATAGTATAATTACCCTTTTCCATCCCTAAAAATGGACACAAAAAAAGACATTCTTTCGAATATCCTTTTCCGTACTCAATGTTCTATTTTTTGTATTTACTTTTTTCCAATGCATTTTGCTCTAAACAGCCTCTTAAGCTTTTAGAATTCGGTTCCAGTTAATTTGGTTGACTACTCCCCGGATTTTTAACTTATAACGACTGTTTTTATATTGCTTTAAGCCACATCTGACACATGTTCGATAATTTCTCACACCACTTGCATTTACTGAAACTAACTGCCATTTTCCCCATTTGTGTCCAATAGGTTTACCCTTCGTTGTTGTTTCTTTTTTACCACAACGTTCACAAGTCTTAATAGTCATCTCTGGAGCTGTACAACTTGCTCCATAATGCGTAACACCAAAAGCGTGTCCTTTCGCTGGAATTTTGTTAAGTACATGTGTATAGTTACAGCGAGAACAACGTTCCCAATTTAATCCATTAGATGTACAAGTGGCTTTTTTGATATAACGCTTTAATGTATGATTTTTCTTTTTAATCCTTTCTGTTTTAAGACTCTTACCACACTTTGTACATAATTTTACCCTCTTCCCTGCTTTTGTACAGGTTGCTTCCTGCAGTGTTTCCCATTTAGTATTTTTGTGTGAACACTTGGCGAAAGCTGTCGGAGTTAAAGTGATGAAACACATTAAGAAACATAGTGTTAGTATAAGGATTTTTTTCATGATTAACATCCTTTCTGATTCATATTTAATTAATTATTTTTATATTTCGTTTTATGACATCTGGAACATGTACGCGAATAGCGTGCCTTTCCTCCATTGATTGAAACTAACTGCCATTTTCCCCATTTGTGTCCTAAAGCTTTTCCAGTAGAATACGATTTTTTATCGCCACAACGTTTGCATACTTTAACAGTTACCCCTGGAGTGTTACAAGTTCCTTTGTAAACGGTTGTTTTATAATTATGACCTAATGCAGGGTATGATTTTTCTGCGACACTATATCCGCAACGCTTACACATAGTTCCTTCCCATCCCCTATTATTACAGGTAGGTTTAATATAGATGTGTTTATAAGTGTGACCTAGTTTTTTTACAGAACATGTCTTTAAATTTTTTCCACATTTTATACAAACTTTCACACATTTTCCGTTTCTTGTGCAAGTGACTTCCTTCAAGACAACTAACTTTGTATTCTTATGAGAACATTTAGCGAATACAGACGCTGGTGCAAAAACACTAAGACACATCATAAGACACAAGGATAGAGTAATCAGTTTTCTTATCGTAGTTGCTTTTTTCATATAAAAACCTCCTTTTCAGTTACCATTTTTTGTAAGGTTTTTTCGGTTTCGTTTTTGTTGTCCCCATATTCTGTATTGTGATCTGATCCATTTCATCTTTCGTGTATTTCTTTGATCCTTTTTTGTAATGCATACGACACCGATAAAGCTGTTTCATTTTATATTTTGTATAGAACACTTTACCTCTTGATGTAGCAGCTTTATACAGATATGCTGTATCAATGACTTTCCATGCAGTTTCTCTGACATAAGTTTTCGATGCCTTTTTAGAACTTGTAAATGTTTTCTTACAAGGAACCCAACCTGTACACGTAGGATAACTATATGGATCTGTTGGATACATAAAAACATTATCAACTACTCTTTTTTTTGCTTGTACAGTAGATGCAGGGGCAAAAAAGGTAAAACACATCATCAAACATAATGCCAGCGTAATTAAACTTTTTACATGAACTAACTTTTTCATGATTAAATACTCCTCTCGCTATTAATGCTATTACCATTGTTGATATAGACTAAAAAGTTTCTTAGTCCTAAGTCCAGTCTATCCTCCTTTCTATCTTCAATTTCTTTTTAAACCACAGTCAGCAATTTATTTTTCTTTCATATAAAAATTTCTAAATCTCTTCTTATGATATAAATATTATGAAGAAGAAACAGGCATTATCAGCAGTGAAACTTTGCGTGAAATGCTGACGGTAGATTAAAACCTGAGAATAATATATATTTTTTCTCTTATTCGGATTTTTTACTGAAAAATTCATAAATAAATCCTTTCCACATCTAAAAATGGGTACAAAAAAAGGACATTCTTTCGAACATCCTTTTCCGTACTCAATTTTCTATTTTTTAATAGTTACTTTTTTTCCAACACCTTTTGCTCTAAAAAGTCTCTTATAAGCTTTTAACTGTTTCTTTGGAACTTTAATTACTGCTTTTTTATTAAGTCCTTTAAATGCCTGTTTTCCAACTCGACTACCAGTTAGCTTGGAAGTTTTTACTTTAATTGTCCGTAACTTAGAACATCCATAAAATGTTCTTTTTCCTATACTGTTAACATTTGTACCTATCGTTACTTTCTTCAATTTTTTACAATTCTTAAAAGCATTCGCTGCAATCCCTGTTACTTTATATCTTTTTCCGTTAAGCTTTATTGAAGATGGAATAGTTACAGAAATAATATTTTTCTTAACAGGTTTTACATACTGGACTGTCTTTTTAGATTTGGAAATAATCTTGTAGTAGTTCCCTTTAATTTTCTTTACCTTTGTGACGCTTTTTTTCTTTCCTGGTCTTGTAACTTTATTTGTCTTCATATTTTTAGACCATGTAATACGACCATTTTTTACTTCCAGTGCATATCCCCCGGCATAACAGTTTCCCGTATATTCTTTAGGAATATCTGATTTAGATTTCCAATTTGGAAGGGACAAAAGGGTATCTGTATCCACACTAATTATATCAGAAACCACATATTTTTTAGTTGCCTGTAAACTTCCTACTCTAACTGTTACTGTGGCAATCCCATTTTTCTTTGCTGTTATATTTCCATTAGCATCTACAGAAACTATAGATGGATTAGAGCTGCTCCATGAAGCACCATCATTGGAAAGTTTACATAAGAAACGTTTTGCTCCAGTGACGGGAATATTTTCCCACACACCCGGATGTGCCTTCCTTTTTTCTCCTTTTTTAATCACATCATAGGCATATTTAGGGGTTAATTCATTTTTGTCAGCGTCAACAATTAAATAGGTATTCGATGAATCAATATACAAATCCATCTGAGTCCGAACAGTTTTTCCATTATTTACATATGGATTGTAATTTGTAGTATCATGTTTGCTATCATTGGATAAGAAACAATAAGAAACATTGTAACGACTTCCATTATTCAACTCTCTAGGAATACTTGTAGGATTATCTGTAGCTATAATTCCTATACCTATTTTAGAAGAAATGTCATCATCTTTATAAAGAAATTTTCCTAACTTTGACACATGTTTTGTAATCGGTTCTTTTCCCTTAGTTGTTTCTTTCCATAGATTATCCTCATATTCATCATATCCATCTATATCCCCCAATTTAAAAGCACCCTTAATCGTATATTTATCATTATAGATTTCTGGATTACTTACAGTAGCATTACCTCCCTGTTCCTGTAATGCTATATTCATTGCTGCTTCCGTAAGAGTTGCATCCATCTTTAAATCCTGTAATCCATTACTTCGTCTTTCTTTGTTTATCTCCTGCAAAACTTGCTCCGCAATTCCATAAAATTTTTTTACATCAACTTTTGCTTTCACCGTTGCAGCATTTGCATGAATTGTTCCCAGTCCCATTAAACATACAAAAGCAAGTAATGTCAGTAACAAATGCCCTTTCTTCATCGTTTTTTCTCTCATAACTTCCTCCTGTTCCGTACCGAATTTCGGCACATTTATAAGTAGATTTGCCGGAGATTTTCGGTATATTTATCTATCATATCACTCCATCTCCAACTTTTATGTTTAGCTTTAATATATCACATTATTTTTCACTATTCCAGTGTTCCAGTCTGCTTTTTTCAGAATCTTTTTTACGTTTATGTGTACCGAATTTCGGCACATATTCCTGACAAAATTCTATGACGCACCATGTCAAATCTATACAGAAGATTAACACGATACACCCGTATAGCCAATGCTTAATTTTCCACAGATCATAAAAATAAGTACACAATAGATATAACAACAAAAATATCTGTAAATGACAAAGGCTCCTTCTTTGTTCACTATTCTTTATCGCTAAAAGAATCGGTGATATACTGACCAGAATACCGACCGTTATAATTAGTCCTCTTTTTAATGACAGACCTTCACACATTACATCTGTTTTTATATCCTCGATTGCTGGCATTAATGTCATAATCGAAAATCGAAATAAATGAAATGCAGCACTCATTCCTATCCCGATGGATACTAATATTCTGTCTGTTATTTGTACAATGTCCATGCCATCACCTCTGCTTTTTAATCCGTGCCGAATTTCGGTACAAAAAAAACAGAAGATTGTGTTCCTTCTGCTTTTCTTTCTTCTACTATTTAAATCTAATTTACTGATTTTATTATAACACAGCTCTTTTTACCTTTCTACTGACACTTACTGACACCTATTTCTTCTCGTAGGGGAAAAATTCACATCGAATCTGACGGATAGATACAATCATCTTTATAAAGTCATAAACACTTGTAATCTCAACTTTATATGTACGACCATACTCGTCAAACATATCAAGCAGAAAATAGTCTCCCGTATCAATTATTATGTTGCTAAAGATGTTTTCTTCCGAACTTCTGTCCATGACATCTTCTATCTCATCTTCAATACTGGTTATAAAATCATACATAGGCATATTGATTGTCCTGACTGGGATAACAAGCCTTCTTGTTGCATCACCGCAGCTAAGCAATATTTCATATTCGCACTTATATTCCCCTGTCCCCAATATTATATTATCTACATATTCATTTACAATGGTCGGTTTATATTTACTGCTTTCTTTTATATCGTAAATAACATAGTAATCTATGACTTTTCTCTCTGCAAAATCCTGTTCCATCAGGATTACTGTATGGGGATATTCCAGTAATGTTGCCCGTTTTCTGATCTCAAAAAATTGTTGTTCTTCAAAATGAGATGCTATCTCTCCCGTGTCCAGAAATTTTCTCCCCACCTTTAATCCCCATATATCGGGGATTGTATATTCATTTTTTGTAGTTAATTCGATTGTATTTTTTAATGGCAGTCCTGCTTCTTCAAAATTTTCTCTTGCTATCCCTGTAATATTCATGTCTCTCTCCTTTTTAATTGTGCCGAATTTCGGTACGTTCTAAATTCTTTGGAAATTGTGCTTTCCATATATCGTACTCTTCCTGTGCTTCTGATACAGGACAACCGTACTCTATGCTAAATCTACTTCCATTATATCCAGCCATCCTATTACAGTTTTCTAAAAAACTGGCATATTCCCTTGCTTCCATTTCATTCACAAATCCAGCCTTTAACTTTTTTATTCCATTATACTTCTCATAGATTTTCCATTGAAATTCTCCCGTTGTATTTCCTTTCTTTTTTATATACTCTTCTTTTTTCGTTGCCCATTCTTCAAGATATTCTATCAGTTTCCATATATCTGTATTATCTATGTCAAAAGTTAAACTTATATCCCTATCTGTCTTTTTTATATCCATTCCATATTTTTCTTCAAGATAAAATAACGCTCTGATAGCATCTTTTTCCGTCTGAATATCTATATCGTTTAATGCTGACATATCTATATCCAGAGCTTCTGCAATCTTCCTCCGTATATCTGTTTTGGGAGCCATCATATTTTTTTCATATTTTCTTATACGGGAATCCTCTGTTCCTGAAGAGAATCCAACTTTTTGTCCTAATTCTCTTTGGGTTAGTTCCCGTAATTCCCTGTACTTTTTGATTTTTTCTCCAAGTGTCATTCTCTTTCTCCTTCTTTTCCCTCCTGATCTGCACAAAAAAAGCAGGTGGAATATTACCCTCCTGCTGTTATCGTCAGATGATCTTTATTTTTCTCACAATATGTTCACAAATTACTGATATAATAAAAAATACAGAAATACTTATTCTTTGATAAGTTTCTTATACTTTCCTCTTAAAGACCAGTCCGGCAGGGCTGGCTTTCTCTCTATGTACCGAAATTCGGCACATTTATTTTTGTTTTACTTTTATTTCTTCTTTTCGTTCTTCAAGCAGCTTCTGAATAAATTCTATCATTTCCAGATTACTTTCCTTTTCTATAAGATAAGAATATATCCTTTTCCTGGCAGCAAGCGTTGTTTTTTTATCTATAATCTGACCTACTAAAAACTCTTCCCTGTTTTTTACAGGTATAAAAGTCCTGGCATAATTTTTTGTTGTTTTTTTAAATCCCTCGACTTTGATAACATCTTTGTTCATTAAACTTTTTATAAGCAGATGGACAGAACTGTCTTTCCATTCCTTTTCCTTTTCTTTTGACCTTTGAATGATTTCTGATGTCGTTAATGCTTTTCCCGCATCCCACAATACTTCCATGATTTCCATTTCACTTTTAGTTAATCTTGTTTTCATTATTTTTTCTTCTCCTGTACATTTTTATTTTTTATTAAATACATTTATATTATAAATTATATTTAAAAAAAAGCAACAAAACTCAGAAAGTTATTGTTGCTTTACTATTCTCTATATAGTTGACACTATTCCGTATAATTGATATAATATCAATAAACAAAGAACCAGCAGGAATGCTTCGGTAAGCTTCCCATTCTGGGCTTATATCAGTTATTAAATAAGCTGCCTATCTGCCAAGATTACGGGCAGCTTATTTATTTTTCAAATTCAGAATCGCAACTATTAATAACGCAATCGTTAATATCGTGTTAAATTCTTCATATGTACTCATAAATATACGCCCCCTTTCTGGTAATCTCCAGAATAGGAGGCATTAGCTCCCCTGCTGGTATTGGGAGCAAGAAAACATTCCGTTTTTATGCTTTCCTGCCTATTTTATTATACCATAGCCCTTTTTCCCTTTCCAGTGACATCTACTGACATTTTTGTTTTCTATATCTTTCTCATTAAAAATGTACCGAAATTCGGCACACACAAAGTGTCATTTACATTATCTTTTACGATTATATAATATCACAGTTTCCCGAACCATTCTACTGACACTTACTGACACAAAATTTTTTAAATTTGTTTCCATAACTTATAGAACTGCCGCAAAAATAATTATATAATACATATGTAAAAACACTCTCTTTACGTTTTTATTTTATATGTCTTTTTAAGAAAGCCAGTCGATTTAGACTGGCTTTTATATAAGTGCAGATAAAAGATTTATGTGATGCAGCTTTTTACCTAGATGCTTCCGCCATGTCATGTACCGAATTTCAGCACATTTTAGCTAAATAATCCTTTAAGTTCATTTGATAATCTTTTGTGTTCATTTGCTTTTCTCTTTTGGCTTTTATAGCTTTACGGTATTCGGCAGGAGTCATACCTGTATTATTTTTGAAATCCATACCAAAATGTGTGTGGCTCTTATATTTCAATTTAATAGCAATTTCTTTCATGCTGTATGTTGTCGTAGCCAACAGTCTCTTTGCTTCTTCTAATTTTTTTATTTTGGAGATAGCTGCAGGTGTTGTGCCATAATATCTTATAAAATCCCGCCGGAGCATCTGTGCATTACCATCATATCCAAACTTGTTAGCTAAAAATTCCATTTGCGGGCTTTCGAGGTAATGCTTTTGGATATAGCTGTTTACTTTTTCGCAATAATTTCTTCGTTCCGAATCGGTTAATCGTTCGCTGGTCTGGTTTCGTTCTCTGTGTAAAAGGATGAGCAGCATATTGATAAGGCTTTCGCAATTATGTATATAACCAAATTGCTTCTCGTTAATCTCATTGATGAGCATTGAGACGATTTTCATAGATTGATTTTTCAGGCAGCCACGCATGATTGTTTCTGACATAGAAAGTCCTGTAAAAGTAATCATGATCTGTGGATATTCTGCATGGACTGATATTTTATCCCTTCCAGTAGCTCCCTGTATCATGACATACTCTTTTTCTGACATGAATATCTCCTCACCAAACGCATTTATAATCCCTCTGCCTTGATAAAAAATTATAAACAATACTTCATCGTTTGCAATTTTGACATCACTTATCTTTTTTTTGCCCATCTGAATGTCCTGTACATGAACTGTTCCAGATTCTAAAATCTTATCGCTCATTCTACCTACACCTTTCTTGTCACTTCCGAACGTGCCGAAATTCGGTACATTTCAATCATCCTATCCATCTATCTATCCCTCATACCTGTTTCTCTATATACTGATAGATAAGATAAGATATATATATATATATTTATATTTTCATGTTTATTTGTAATTATCATAATGCATATGGAAAAATGTTGCCAGATAGCAATTGAGATGTTGCAGACTAGAACGGTAATATTGCAAAGAAACAGGGCACATAGTATAATATTATCAAGAAGTAAAAAATATAAATTATGTTGCTGACGAGCACAAAGACAGATGAATAATATCCTGTGAAAATGTGCCGGATAACAGGAACGGATGAAAATAAATCGAAAGGAGAATGTATTGATGAAAGAGCAGGTTTTGACAAGGTTTAAGGAATTATTTGGGGATGAAGGAGACATCCGTGTGTATTTTGCACCGGGACGTGTGAATCTGATTGGAGAGCATACGGATTACAACGGAGGTCATGTATTTCCATGTGCACTGACCATTGGAACTTATGGCGTGGCAAGAAAACGTGCCGATAAGAAACTGAGATTTTATTCCATGAATTTTGAACAGCTTGGTGTGCTGGAATCTTCCATTGAAGGCTTGAAGCCGGAGAAAGAAGCAGACTGGACGAATTATCCGAAGGGTGTTATCTGGGCGTTTGGAGAAAAGGGCATGCAGGTAGATACCGGACTGGATTTGTTATTATTTGGAAATATCCCGAATGGTTCCGGACTTTCTTCTTCTGCATCTGTTGAGGTACTGACCGGATATATCTTAAAGGACTTATTCGGATTTGGTGTAACGAATCAGGATCTGGCTTTAATCGGACAGTTTTCAGAGAATAAATTTAATGGAGTGAACTGTGGCATCATGGATCAGTTTGCCATTGCCATGGGAAAAGCAGAGCATGCGATTTTCTTAGACACGGCTACTTTAAAATATGAATATGCGCCGGTTCGTTTAAAAGATGCTAAAATTGTAATTTCCTGCAGCAATAAGAAGCGTGGTCTGGGTGATTCGAAATATAATGAACGTCGTGCAGAGTGTGAGGAAGCACTGGCAGAATTACAGAAGGTGGTGGACATCAAAAGTCTTGGTGAATTGTCCGGGGAACAGTTTGAAGAATATAAGGGAGCCATCGGAAGTGAGGTCCGCATGCGTCGGGCAAAACATGCGGTATATGAGAACCAGAGAACCCTAAAAGCAGTGGAAGCTTTGAAAGAAAATGATGTGGAAACCTTTGGAAAGCTGATGAATGCATCTCATGTATCATTAAGGGATGATTATGAAGTAACCGGAATTGAACTGGATACCTTAGTGGAAGAAGCCTGGAAGGTGGATGGAGTCATTGGATCCCGCATGACAGGTGCAGGCTTTGGCGGATGCACCGTCAGTATTGTAAAGGATGAAGCAGTAGAGCATTTTATTGAAGCAGTAGGCAGTGCCTATGAAAAGAAAATTGGATACAGCGCAGATTTCTATGTGGTAGAAATTGGAGACGGTCCATCCAGACTGGCATAAGAAACAGGAGGTAAGTCATGATTTGTGAAGATATCTTAAAATTAACAGAATATGGCATGGTAACAGGACTGGTTCCGAAGGAAGATGAAAGATTTACCATCAACCGCCTGCTGGAATTGTTTGAATTAGAAGAATTAGATGAGGACGCTGTGGCAGCTTATCAGTCACGGACACCGATGAGCAGAGAAGAAGCAGAAGAGAGTCTGGAAGAATTATTAAACCGTCTGCTGGATTATGCTTATGAAAAAGGCATTTTAAAGGAAAACAGTGTAGTATACCGAGATTTATTTGATACGAAAATCATGGGAATGCTGATGCCGAGACCAGGTGAAGTAATTCATAAATTTCAGAGCCTTTATGAGAAGGATGCAAAGGCGGCAACAGATTATTATTATACTCTCAGCCAGGACAGCAATTATATCCGCAGATACCGTATCAGACGTGATATGAAATGGACCGCAGAGACGGAGTTTGGTGAACTGGATATTACAATTAACTTATCCAAGCCGGAAAAGGACCCGAAAGCCATTGCAGCTGCAAAGCTGGCAAAACAGAGCGGCTATCCGAAATGCCTTTTGTGTAAGGAAAATGAAGGTTATGCAGGAAGAGTCAACCATCCGGCAAGACAGAATCACCGTATTATTCCGGTAACCATCAATCATAGTGACTGGTTCTTACAGTATTCTCCTTATGTGTACTATAATGAGCACTGCATCGTGTTTAATGGAAAGCATACACCGATGAAAATCGAGAAAGCAACCTTTGGAAAACTGTTGGATTTTGTAGAGCAGTTTCCACATTACTTTGTCGGATCGAATGCGGATCTTCCGATTGTTGGAGGATCTATCTTGAGCCATGATCATTTCCAGGGTGGACATTATGAGTTTGCCATGGCAAAGGCACCGGTCGAAAAAGAGCTGGTATTCAAGGGATTTGAGGATGTGAAAGCCGGAATCGTAAAATGGCCAATGTCCGTGATCCGTATCAGCGCACCACAAAAAGAGCGCCTGATCGAACTAGCAGATAAGATTTTACTTGCATGGAGAGGTTATACGGATGAAGATGCATTTATTTTTGCAGAGACAGAGGGCGAACCACACAACACGATCACTCCTATCGCAAGAAAACGCAGCAATGATTATGAGTTAGATCTTGTACTCCGCAATAATATCACGACGGAGGAGCATCCGCTGGGTGTTTACCATCCACATGCAAAACTTCATCATATCAAAAAAGAAAACATTGGTCTGATCGAGGTTATGGGACTTGCAGTGCTTCCAGCCAGATTAAAAGATGAGATGGCTGCATTAGAGCAGGCAATCTTAGACGGCGCAGAAATCCGTGAGGATGAAGTTCTTGCAAAACATGCAGACTGGGTGGAGGAATTTCTGCCGAAGTATGGATTTACGGCAGGAAGCGGCTTGGAAGGTGAGATCACACCGGAAAAATTACATGAGATCATTCAGACAGAAATCGGTCTTGTGTTCAAAGAAGTTTTATTGGACGCAGGTGTTTACAAATGCACAGAGGAAGGCAGAAAAGCGTTCCAGAAGTTCGTAGATACCGTCAATGCATAAAAATACAGGGGAGTATTTTTAATAAAGAAAAACTGTCCGGGGCAGTATCCGTAAGGAAAATGTCCTGTGGCAGTTTTCTTTTTTTATCTATTTACTTTCATACAGTATTGTTGTAAAGTAATAATTGTTCCGTGGATCTGCACATTTACGGTGCAGACCGCAGAAAAATGACTCGAGAGTAAGAAAACAGTGAGGAAGAGAATATGATTTCACAGAAAATACAGAAGGCATTGCAGGGAAGTTCTGCGATCCGTGCAATGTTTGTAGAGGGAAATGAACTTGCCGCCAGGGTGGGAAGAGAGAACGTGTATGATTTTTCATTGGGGAATCCTGCAACACCGGCTCCGGCAGCATTGAACGAGGCAATTAAGCAACTGGTGGATGAGACCGATCCGCTGGTTTTACATGGATATATGGACAATGCCGGTTACCCGGATGTCCGTCAGGCGGTTGCAGAGAACTTAAACAAGCGTTTTGGAACTGCATTTACTTTCCATAATATTGTGATGACAGTGGGAGCGGCAGGAGGTCTGAACATTATTTTTAAAACAATCTTAGATCCGGGTGACGAGGTGATCGTGTTCGCCCCATATTTCGGAGAGTACAAGAGTTATGCGGCCAATTTTGATGCGGCAGTCGTGGAGGTAGCGCCGGATTTTGAAACATTCCAGCCGGATCTGGCTGCTTTGGAAAAAGCGGTCAATGAAAAGACCAAGGCAGTGATCGTGAACACGCCAAACAATCCGACCGGTGTGATCTATCATGAAGAAACCATGAAAAAGATGGCTGGGATTCTGGAAAAGAAGGAAAAAGAGATTGGTCACGAAATTTATCTGATTTCCGATGAGCCTTACCGTGAACTTGTCTACGATGGAAATCAGGAGGATTTTCTGACGAAATACTATAGGAATACGATTGTAGGTTATTCCTTCAGCAAGTCTCTTTCCCTTCCGGGTGAGCGTATCGGATATGTGGTTGTTCCGGATGAGGTGGAAAATGCAGATCAGGTCATTGACGGCATTGTTGTATCCAACCGTACCCTTGGTTTTGTAAATGCACCGTCTCTGCTTCAGAAAGCGGTAGCAAAATGTCTGGATGAGAAAACCAATCTGGTATTTTATGATGAAAACAGAAAGATGTTATACGAGGGACTGCAAAAGCTCGGTTTCCACTGCATTAAACCGGAAGGCGCTTTTTATATGTGGGTAAAATCTCCGGAAACGGACGAAGAAAAATTTGTTGCAGCAGGTAAAAAATACAATATCATCATGGTAAAGGGCAGCGCATTCGGATGTGCAGGCTATGTCCGTCTTGCTTACTGTGTTTCCCATGAGACGGTAAAAAATGCCCTGACTGCGTTTGAAAAACTGGCAGAAGATTACGGATTGTATACTGAATGAAATGACTCGGAAATGAGCAGATTGTAATGAATTTGTGAAATATATCAGGAAAATTGAGAGAGTGGAGAGCGTAAAATTTATGAGTAACTGGGAAGAGTATGTAAGAACGGTGGAACCGTATGTTCCGGGAGAACAGCCAAACCAGCCGGACATGATCAAATTGAATACCAACGAAAATCCATATCCGCCCGCACCGGGAGTGGTAGAGGCACTGAAGAACTTTGAAACAGACAAGCTGCGGCTTTATCCGGAACCGACCTGCAAAGTGTTAGTTGATGCGATCGCAGATTATTACGGGATCAGGAGCAGTCAGGTATTTACCGGTGTCGGTTCTGATGATGTGCTTGCCATGATATTTATGACGTTTTTTAACAGCAAAAAGCCGATCCTGTTTCCGGATATCACCTATTCTTTTTATGATGTGTGGGCAGATATGCTTCGAATCCCATTTGAGACAAAAGCGTTAGATGATGATTTTCAGATCAGAAAAGAGGACTATTATGGGGAAAACGGCGGCGTGGTGTTCCCAAATCCGAATGCACCGACCGGAATCCTGATGCCGCTTTCAGAGATCGAGGATATCATTGCACACAACCGCAATGTGATCGTAGTTGTGGATGAGGCATACATTGATTTTGGCGGGGAGTCTGCGCTGCCTTTGATCGAAAAATATGACAATCTTCTCGTGGTACAGACCTTTTCAAAATCGCGTTCCCTGGCAGGTATGCGGCTTGGCTTTGCGATGGGAAATGAAAAGCTGATCCGGTATATCAATGATGTGAAATATTCTTTCAATTCCTACACGCTCAATCAGACAGCGCTTTCGCTTGGCGTGCAGGCAATAAAGGACAGGGAGTATTTTGAGGAAACCTGTGCAAAAGTCATCGCTACAAGGGAATGGACGAAGTGCGAACTGAAAAAACTTGGATTTTCTTTTGGGGATTCCATGAGCAACTTTATTTTTGCAACACATGAAAGAGTTCCTGCAAAAGAAATATTTGAAGCACTCCGGGAGCATAACATTTTCGTGCGTTATTTTTCAAAGCCGAGAATTGATAATTATCTGCGCATCAGCATTGGTACACAGCAGGAGATGGAGCACCTGATTGCTTTTCTGACAGATTATTTGAAGGAATAACGGAATACTGTCAGGTATAAATTATAGTTATAACCAATATGAAAAAAAGTATTGCTTTTTCGTCACGATTCGACTATTATAGAATTCGCGTCTGTAACGCTTTAGTGTGTAAAACAGGTATTTACTTTAAAACTTTACTATGTTAAAATATGTATAGATTTGAAATTTCTGACAATAAAAAAGAGAATGATATCATTTTGATTTATGAAAAGGAGAAAGTAAAATGAGCAAGAAACTAAGGACTGAGGCAGTAGACCATCTTTTTGATGCGATTTTAAGCCTGGAAAACAGAGAAGAATGTTATACTTTTTTTGAAGATGTCTGCACTGTGAATGAGCTGCTTTCCTTATCACAGAGATTTGAGGTTGCCAAGATGTTACGTGACCAGAAAACATATCTTGATATTGCAGAGAAGACTGGCGCATCAACAGCAACCATCAGTCGTGTGAACCGTTCCTTGAATTATGGATGCGATGGATATGATATGGTATTTGCCAGAACGAATGTGAAGCCGGTAGAAGAAAAAAAAGAGGAAAAGAAAAGCAAAGAGTAGAGATAAAATTAAAACGATATTTAATTTTTGCACAAAATCATGTAAATGATAAAGAAAAGCACCGGTTCGAAAACTGGTGCTTTTCCGATTTACAGGAAATTGCTTTTCTGTAAAGTAAAAAACGCTCTGCGAGGATGTGCCAAGGCACATTCTTTTTTCCAGGCATATGGCTTTTATTCGTTCGACTTTTTTCCGGAAGTCTTTTTCTCGGAAGCTTTTTTCTCTTCGGAAGCTTTCTTTTCTGCAGCACGCTGCTCATCTTCGGCTTCTTTTTCCATTTCTTTCGTCTCGTCAATCAGCTTTTCAATCAACATACGCTTTACAAATACATCAAAACTTAACATACAGATAAAAGAAAAGGTATGAAGAAAATCCTGGTCTTCTTCCGGTGCATCTGCAAAGGTGGTTGAACTGGTATTGAATTTCTTGGTAATATCCTTCATCAGATTTTTTACTTCATCCCGTTCCAGACTGAACACCTCTTCATAGACAGTTGTCAGATTGAAATCTCCTTCTGCATTGAAGAAACGTTTTGCCAGAGGATTTAAGATACTTTCGATATCATTGATACTTAATATGCTTTTGAAATAATAAATGAAAATCAGCATCAGAATATGTTCTTTGCTGTATTTCTTCTTGACCGGCGGTGGAAGCAGATTGTTTTTTGCATAGTTATTAATCATGGTTTTGGTCAGAATCTTGTCATCGGGATGACGCTTGGAAGCTGCAAGCTGGGTATCCATGAAGGTTGTAATCTGATCCATGTAAAGGTCAATGTTCGGAATTTGATCAGCGTGTATATAGTCAAAAGAGCTGATTTTATCAAGCAGCTGTGAAAAAAGCTCATCGTTAGTCATTTAAAGCCTCCTAAATATTGTGTAGCAATGTTGACGTTCACGGGATGTCCATTCACAAAACCGCACGTTCCGTGCGTCGTTGCAAAACGTCTAACTGGATGCGTGAACTGTAATAACTACATTATATCGTTTTCAAAACCAGATAGCAAGAGAAATTTTCAAAATCCTAGTG
>OGQB01001278.1_pt1 | contig 22334 bp, 17 predicted proteins | sample 1553071 | NCBI WGS metagenome assembly OGQB01 (sample SAMEA2580284, study PRJEB22360) | human gut metagenome | biome: human gut; feature: human-associated habitat; material: faeces | place: Denmark | collected 2008/2010
TCCATGTAACTTTTGCTTTGTTCTTTGTTGTTTTTCCAACTTTAAGAACAGGTTTGGAAAGTTTTACGTTTGATTTCTTTAATGCTGGTTTAGTAGCAGGTTTTTTAGTTGTTGTTGTGTCTGGGTTAGAAGGCGTTGCAGGTTTAGAAGGAGTAACAGCTTTTTCTTTTAAGCCTGAAAGAGCTTCTGTAAGTTTTGTGTTTGCAGCATCAACAATTGCCTGTGTGTTAGCGGATTTTGCTTCTTTTGCTTCTGTTAAAGCAGTCTGAAGTGCTTTCCAGGTTTCAGCAGTATATTTGCTGCTATCAAGTGCTTCTGCTTTTTTGATGGAAGCTTCAAGGATAGAAGTATTCAGCTGTACAGTTCCAGATACAGATGGGTAACCGGTTGATGTAAGCTCTATTGTGTAAGAAGCAGATTTGTCTGCAAATACAGGTGTGGAAGAACCATCTTTACCTTTAATTGCTGCATTGAAGTTAATGTTTCCGTCTGCATCAAATAAATCAGTAGCTTTAATTCCGCCTTTTCCTGTTTTTTCTACCCCATTAATTTTAATAGATGTAATATTATTTACATATTTTTTAAAGTTGACACCGGAAGGAAGAGTAACCTGATTATTTTTATTAATGGAGATATCTCCAGTCTTGTAGCCAGATTCTAATGTGAAGGAGGCTACAATATCAGAGTAAGTATCATCTGTAAATACCATAGAATAGGAACCCACACCAGTATTATCTGTAGCTTTTATCGTCAGAGTATTGTTTGCGTATGTATAATCTGTACCTTCTGTCAGGACAGTTTTTCCCATACTTACGCTGCTTAAAGTATAATTAGAACCAGAAGGAACAGCAGCAGTATCAACAGAAACGGTTGCACCATCTTTAAAGTTATCGTTGGCGGTAGCTTTAATGCTGTCAGAACCAGCTAAAGTTTTACATTTTAAGTTAGTATTAATAACAATATCAGCACCGTTTTTTACAAGATAAGTAACTTTTTTAATTGTTTTACCCTGTAAATCTTCATGACGCTTATAATCAATTGTGTTTCCGTGTTTTTCTTTAAATCCATCTGTTACAGCAAAGGAGAATTTTCCTCCGCCATAGATGTTTTCCAGATGTTCCATACCATATTTAGTACCATCTTCGTCTTCAACAATGATACCAAGTAAGGACTTTTTAGCATCTAAATTAGAAAGAGGGCTGTTTTCAGAAGTTACAGGATCTACTTCATATTGTCCGTAGGAAGACTGTGTTTTGATAGTAAGTGTATCAGAAGTATCTTCGATAACCTCAGATTTCATAGCTGTCAAAGTACCATCACCATTTAAGATTTTATATTCAGATGGTGTCGTATCAGATAACTTCATAGAACTAATAATTTCTAATAATTTATTGCTGCATTCTTTATTATCGGAAATAGCCTTTTTCGCATTTTCATATAATGAAGTTGGAACAGCAATATTTACGTCTTTTATACCGATAATAGAGCCACCCTGTTCGCTTGTATTATCTTCTGAATACGTACTGGAGAAGTAATTTTTGTATTTATTAGTTGTAGCACTACTTACTGCATCATACATACCACTTTCGCGATAAGAAGCTGCTTTATCAGAAGTGAGGTCTAAAGTAGTATCCTCTTTTACATCTTTTAATTCTCCGTAATAGAAATCTGCATAAGAAAGATTCGCTGTTCCGTATACATATTTATCAAGAGCATTTTTAGCGTCTGTAAGATGTTTGATTGCCTCATCAACCTCTGCCTGATTAGGAGCCTCTTTTGCTAAAATGTCTTTTGCTTCTTTTAATTCTGTTTCGAAGCTATTCCAGCTCTTTTCTGTATAATCCGATGGGTTTAATCCTTCAACAGAAGAAACAAGTTTGTTTAACTCAGTTGTATCGCCAGCATTTGTGTCAGGTTTTACAATGTTTGCATCAGTAGCTTCAAAGTTATATGTAGAATCAGCGTATCCAAGAGCATAAATGGTTAAACTCCAGTAGCCAGTTCCGTCATATCCTTTTGGAAGCTGGCAGCGAATAGAATTTGTAAGACCTAACTGGATTCCCATACTTTTATGCATCCAGTTATCAGCAGCAAACTTTGTTCCGTAAGTGGCAAGTGCCTTAGAACGTGTGCTGTCATTTCCATAGTAGGTCCATTTTACAGCCTGCATATTAGCGCCAAGATCGCCGTAATTTTTTGTGAAATCTACACGAAGAAATTCACCGTAGCTACCGCTTGCATCCTTTACAGTTGCTCCCATATTGTTTAAATCAGCAGTTTTAAGAGTCTTATCTTTAATACCAGAAGAAGAGCCGTTACTTCTTTGGGTAAATGTGAAGGAACCATCACTCTGCTTTTCGGCAGTCTTTAGGCCATTGGTATCCTTATCAACAGATGCAGTAACATTATAATCCTGCAGATTCTTTTCTCCATAGCCACCAATTAAGGTACCGTTATTTTCTACAACGGAATACTTTTCTTTAAAGCTGGCATAGTCAGAAGATTTTACTTTGACAGGAACATATTTTAATCCAAGAACATCATATTCTGTCATAGTCTGTGTAGTGCCATCGGTTAAGGTAAGAGTACCTCTGTTCCATCCGGCACTGGTACCATCTGTAAAGTAGACAGTTTTTCCATCACTGCTCCAATGGGAAACACTATATTCTCCTTCAGCAGTTTTAATAACTGCAGTACACTGATAACTTCCGCGGTGAAGTCCGTGATTAGTGGTAGCTCTTGTTACTGCATCAAAGGCACCTTTATCTTTTTCATCGTGTGAATCAGCTGTATCAGAAGACGTGGTATCACCTGCTGCCATAACTCCTTCAGCCTTCCAATATTCAGCCCATGTCAGGCCTGCATAGCAGTAAACGTAGTCATCACTATTTTCTGCTGTCTGTGTCTGTGCTGTAGATACACTTGCTGCTTTTACAACTGCTGGAGTAATACTGGAAAATACAGTAGTACAAGTCATTGCAAGAGCAAGAGTACCTGCTACAAGTAATTTGTTTCTCATAAGTTCCTCCTTATATTATAATTGGTATTTAAGTTAGTTTATTCTAACGAAAAATATAATAATATACTATTATTAGCTGTGTCAAACTGTATATATATTAATGAAAAAAGTTCTCATTTTCTTATAAAAAAATTGCATTGTCAGAATATTTTCTATATAATGTATGAAGTTAGAAAGAACTAATGAAAGTAAGTTTCAAGATAATGGAGGATTGTTGTGATAAATTTTAGAAAAAAAGCAGTTGCGATGTTACTGGCCACTGTGTTCACTGCAGGAATGCTTTCCGGATGTGGAACATCAGTAGATACAGAGAAAAGTAAGAATGATAGTAGAAAGGCTGTGGAGCAGACAACACAGGCAGAAGCGGATACAAATAGTAAGGCTCAAAATGAAGAGGACAAATCAGAATCAAGAGATATTTTTGCGATGGATACGTATATGACTTTAACGGCTTACGGAAAGAATGCTAAGAAAGCGTTGGACGAGGCGGTTGATGAGATTAACAATATTGAACAGCTTGTTTCTACGGGGATTGACAGCAGTGAAGTTTCGCAGATTAATAAGAATGGAAAAGGTTCGGTATCAGAAACAACAGGATATCTGATTAAGCGCTCAAAAGAGATTTATGACAGCACGAATGGAGTGTTTGACATTACGATTTACCCGATTATGCAGGCGTGGGGGTTCCCGACGGAGAACTATCGTGTTCCCGGAAAGAAAGAGCTAAAGAAGTTAAGGGGACTGATGGGAGCAGATCACGTTTTATATGATGAGAAAAAACAGGAGGTTACTTTAGATAAGGAAGGAATGAAGATTGACCTTGGTGGAATTGCGAAAGGATATACTTCTTCAAAAGTAATGGATATTTTTAAAGAAAATGGGATTTCTAGTGCAGTGATCAGTCTTGGTGGTAATGTGCAGACACTAAATGGAAAGCCAGATGGTTCTGACTGGAGAGTGGCGGTCGAGAATCCGGCAGATACGGGAAGTTATATTGGAGTACTTTCCATAAAGGATAAGGCAGTGATTACTTCTGGAGGATATGAGCGTTATTTTAAGCAGGACGACAAAACATATCATCATATTATTGATCCGGCTACCGGGTATCCGGCAAATAATGGTCTGACGTCTGTTACGATTGTATCAGATGACGGAACACTTGCAGACGGTTTATCCACATCATTATTCATTATGGGACCGGAAAAAGCACAGAAATACTGGAAAGAACACAGTGATGAGTTTGACACGATTCTTGTAAAAGATGACGGAAGCATTCTAGTTTCAGAGGGACTCGCAGAGTATTTTACCAGTGAGTCTGATTTTACGATAATAAAAAAATGATACAAAAATAAAAAAATAGTGATACAAAAATTTCTCATAAAATCAAGTACAAAAAGATTTCGAGAATATAAGAATACAAGAGTACAGGAATACAAGAATACAAGAGTACAGGAATACAAGAATACATTCAAAAAGAAAGGGAGATATGATGAGAGAAAAGTGGAAAAAATATGTTGAAAAATTTAAAAGTCTTGGTGATAAGGTTTCAGGTGTGAAAGGAATTACAGCGGTAATTCCGGCGGTTTGCCTGGCGGTTCTTATGGTGACGGTACTTACCGGATACAAAACCCCACAGGCAAAAAAGTATGAAGCTTCAGAGACAGAAGACATCAGTCAGATTAAGGAAGCGCTTGCGAAGGAAAGTACAGCAGCAATGGCAGAAACAACGAAAAAGAATACAACAAAGAAGGGAAAGAAGGGGGCTATTGATGTAAAAGATGGAACGTATAAAGGTTCTGCAAACGGATATGGCGGAAAAGTTACAGTAAATGTTACTGTAAGCAAAAAGACGATGACAGCGATTGATGTTGTCAGTGCTCCAGGTGAGACGGATTCTTTCTTTCAGCGTGCAAAAGGGGTTATTGATGAGATGCTTACGGCACAGAGTACAGATGTAGATGTCGTGTCTGGAGCAACATACAGTTCAAATGGAATTATCGGTGCGGTGAAAAATGCACTTTTTGGAACGGAGTCTAATAATGCGACAGCAGCGAACGCAGGTAATGCAGCTGGTTCGGCTCCGAGTGTTTCTAAAGTGAGTGAGTCTGGAACATGGAAAGATGGAACTTACACTGGCTCCGGTAAAGGATTTGGTGGAACTATTTCTGTAAAAGTAACAGTAAAAGATGGAAAAATCAGCGCGATTGATGTAACAAGCGCATCAGGAGAAACTGCTTCCTATTTTAGTAAGGCAAAAGGAATTATCCCAAAGATGATCAGCGGACAGACTACAAATGTGGATGCGGCATCTGGAGCAACTTATAGTTCCAATGGAATTATTACCGCAGTAAGAAATGCTCTTTCAAAGGCGGAAACAGGGAAAAGCAGTACGAAAAAGAAAAAGAAGAAAAACAAAAAAAATAAGAAAAAAAACAGTGGTTCTAACAACAATAATATTGCAGCACCGGCAGAAGGGTATGAAGATGGCACTTATACTGGAAGTGCGGCCTGTTCGGGAGAGCAGTTTAAGGAATATAGTGTAACGGCAAATGTAACGATTAAAAATGGAAAGATTTCTGCGGTGGAGATTTCTTCTACAGCAAAAGGAACCAACCTGAAACAGTTTATGAGCAGAGATGAGATTAAGAATCTTCCATCACTTATTGTCTCTAAAAACGGAACAAGCGGAGTAGATGCTGTCAGTGGAGCAACGTACAGTTCTCATGCTATTTTTAATGCGATAAATGATGCTTTATCAAAGGCGAAGAAAAACAGTTCTTCTACGGAAAAGAAAGAAGAGACAACAACGGAGAAGAAGGAAGAGACGACAACAGAAAAGAAAGAGGAAACGACCACAGAAAAAAAGGAAGAGACAACGACAGAAAAGAAAGAGGAAACGACTACAGAGAAAAAAGAAGAAACAACAGAAAATCCAGACGAAGGGAAAAACTACAAAAATGGAACATATAAAGTAAGCGTAAGCTGCGAGCCGGATGAAGATGAGGATTTTGATCCGTATACGATTTCCATGGATATCACAATTAAAAAAGATAAAATTACAGAAATTTCTAATATTACCGCGAATACAAATTCAACGAATAAAGCATATACAAACGATGCAAAGAAAGGAATGGTTTCTAAAATTGTAGCAAATGGAAATGCAGATGGTGTAAATACTGTATCAGGAGCCACCTGTTCTTCTAAAGCAATTAAAGATGCATGCCAGAAGGCATTTAATGCGGCAAAGAAGTAATTTTGAAAAGAGAGGCTTTTGCGTTTATTTAAGAAAAAGTTATTTGAATATTTAAAATAGTAAGAAAATTTATAAAAGATAGTAGAAAGCATTTTAGAAGGGACAACGAATGAAATATAAAAACTTTTTAATCCGTTTATTTGATCTTATTCTCGTTCTGGGGCTTTTAGCAGGATATCAGGCTGTGATTTACAGTCGTGATAAAGAAGCCACAATTGCAGAATTAAAAAGCCAGGTAAATCAGCTCCAAGGAGAAAAAGAGGATATTCTTGAAGCAGCAAAAAATTCTGGAAAGCTAGGGACCGATGGTGCATCTGCCGGTCAGGCAGGAACGTATAAAGATGGAACATATACTGGAAGTTCGCAGGGATTTGGCGGAGAAATTAAAGTAAAAGTAACGGTATCCGGGAAGAAGATCAGTGCGATAGATATTATAGAAGCAGGTGGAGAAGATGAGGCTTATTTATCAATGGCAGAAGATATTGTGAAGACAATACTTGATAAGCAGACGACAGAGGTTGATACAATAAGCGGAGCAACCTATTCATCTACAGGAATAAAGAATGCAGTAGGACAGGCATTAGAAGGAGCAGCTAAATAATGAAGAAAAAGAAAAAAATATCGGTGCAGACAATCATAGAAGTGATGATACGGGCAGTATTTTTTATTATCTATCCAGCCTTGTTTTCCACTGCATTTACCGGAATAAAATTAATTGTAGAACAAATTACACAGCGTGCAAGTCTGCAGTGGAATTCCTTTGTACAGACACTTGTGGTATTACTGGTCTTTACCATTGTGTTTGGACGATTTTTCTGTGGATTTGCCTGTGCATTTGGAACATGGGGTGATTTCGTTTATTTTATTTCATCTATGATTCGCAAAAAAAGAAAAAAGAAACCGTTGAAATGTTTTTCAAAAGCGGGAAAGATACTCCGGTATTTAAAATATGTTGTACTGATTGTTGTCCTGCTTCTTTGCATAAAAGGTTACAGTAGTGCCGTTGCTATACATAGTCCGTTCAGTGCATTTTCCCGTTTTCATCAGTTAAAGATGGCAGACAGTCTTATCGGAACAGGCCTCTTTTTATTGGTTACAGCAGGAATGGCATTGGAACCAAGATTTTTCTGTCGTTTCTTATGCCCAATGGGAGCAGTATTTTCCCTGATGCCGGTGTTACCATTTTCTGTAATCAAACGAAACAGAGAAAACTGTATTCCAAACTGTAAAGCGTGTAATTTAGTATGTCCGGCAAGTCTTGAGATACCATCGGATAAAGAAGGGGATAATGCGGCATCCGGAGAATGTTTCTCCTGTGGAAAATGTATCGGAAAATGTCCAAAGCAAAACACACATAATGGTTTTTTGGGAAAGCTATGGTTACCAATGCTTGTAGGAAAGGCTGTGATATTATTCGTGATATTTAGAATATTGTATTAAAGAACTTTCCTGATTTTGTCTGTCGGATAAATTATTATATCAAAAATCCTTTTTCGTGTTATAATGAACGGTAATTGCTGTATATTGCTACCCTCATAAGAAAGGAGTATTTTTTGAATAAAGCGAATTTGATTATAGAAGAAGTGAATAAAGTAATTATTGGTAAAGAAAAGGTCATCCGTAAGGTGTGGATGACGATTCTCTCTGGTGGACATGTTTTGCTTGAGGATGTACCTGGTGTGGGAAAGACAACGATGGCGCTGGCTTTTTCAAAGGCTTTGGGACTTTCTTATCGAAGAATACAGTTTACACCGGACGTTATGCCATCGGATGTGGTCGGTTTCTACTATTATAATAAGGAAAATGGAAAGTTTGAATACCGTCAGGGAGCAGTTATGACGAACCTTCTGCTGGCAGATGAAATTAACCGTACTTCAAGTAGAACGCAGTCAGCACTTTTGGAGGTTATGGAAGAAGGACAGGTAACGGTAGATGGTGTGACAAGAAATATACCGGAACCATTTTTTGTTATTGCAACGCAAAATCCGCTTGGTTCTGCGGGTACGCAGATGCTTCCGGAGTCGCAGATGGATCGTTTTATGGTTCTTTTATCTATGGGATACCCAACAATAAAGGAAGAAATGATTCTGATGAGTCAGAGAAAGGTGAGTGATCCATTAGATGATGTGAATGAGGTTATCTCAAAAGAAGAATTACTTTCTATGCAAAAGGAAGTGAATGAGATTAAGGTTTCTTCTTTAATCTATCAGTATATTGCAATGCTTTCTGATGCGACACGAAGACATGATATGATTCAGCTGGGTGTCAGCCCAAGAGGATCTCTGGCCTTGTGCAGAATGGCAAAAGCGAGTGCATTTTTGGCTGGCAGAGATTATGTTGTGCCGGAAGATGTTCAGGATGTTGTAAAAGATGTTTTCCGTCATCGTCTGGTATTAAAGTCAAGAGCAAGGTTATCGAGGAAAGATGTGGATAAGATTATGGATGAAATTTGTGCCACTGTACATGTGCCAGATCGAAGAGCGGCAGGAGGAAGAAGATGACCCGAAAAAGATTATGGATGAATCGAATTAGCGGGATTGTCTGTCTGTTACTGTGGATTGCATTCATTATTTTTCTTTCTGGAACAACAGGGAAGATTGTCGGGATGGCACTAGGAATTATGTTGCTGGTGGCTGTTATTTATAATCTTTATCTTCCAGAAGAAGTTTCTATTCATTTGATTATTCCTGCCTACGCACAAAAGGAAGAAAAAATTACCGGACGACTTTGTATCAGCAATACAGGAGTAGTCCCTGTTTTGTCTGGGAAAGTTTTTTTACAGGTAAAGAAGACGATCAGTGGGGAACAGGAATTGTTTTCTATGAATATCAGGGCAGCGGGACGAAAAAATGGTGCGGTTGCCTTTGTTATAGATTCGGAATATATGGGATTTTTGGAAATCACGATTTTGCGGGTGGAACTGTACAGCTTTTTTGGATGTATGAAAAAGGTGACATATGTAAATCAGGAGAAGGTGGTAATGATTCTGCCACAAACAACGGAACTGCATTTTCCAGTACAAAACAGCGGAGCTGCCTGTTCTTTTTTTGATGAGGAACAAAGTGGCAAAAAGGGAAATGGTCCGGGAGAATATTTTGGAATCCGTCCGTATGTTGATGGGGATCCCATGAAACTGATTCATTGGAAACTGACAGGAAAAACAGATGAATATATGATAAAAGAAGTGGAAGTGCCTGTGATGCGGATGCCTCTTATTTTTCTGGAAACAAGGGTAGAGAAGCAGGATGCCGCTATGATTGATGGGCTGCTAGAAGCATTTTTTTCTATTTCACAGCATATGGCACAGGAGAGGCAGAAGCATTGCCTTTGCTGGTGGGATAAAAAGACCGATGGATGGAATTTTTACAATGTGGCAAATGCAATGCAGTTGGAAGAAGTGTATGCCCATGTATTTCAAAGTATGTTTTTTTCTCGGGGGAATGCAACGATAGATTCTTTTGAAAAAGAAAGAAAAGAACAGTTTTCAGAAGTGATTTATATTACAGAGTATTGGAACGAGAAACAGGCAGTTTTAGATGACTGGAATCTGACTTTATTATTAGAACGACGGGAAGCAAGAAAAGAAGAAGGGGAAGCGTTAGTACCGTATATTTTTTCGGCAGAAACCATGGGAGAGGATATTGATCGGATTTTGACAGCGTACAGGAGTGCAGATTATGGAGCATAAAAACTCATTTCACATTAAAAAATTGAATCATCAGAGTGGATTTGGCTGGGCAGAAATGATGCGGGCCGGATATGTATGGCTTGCTGCGCTGTTATGTTTTATCTGGTATGCTGCCGGTCGTTTTGAAATGTATACAGCAGGTGTTGTTCTTTTTATTGGAGCAGCCTTTTTTATATTATTGTATTTCGTTGGGATATCTGTTGGAAAAGGTTTTACGGTTTTTATAAGCGGTTTGTATTTTTTTGTTCCATTTTTCATTCTTTCTATGGAGAATATTCGAAGAGCTTTATTGATTTTCTCCCGAACAGTCTTTGATTATCTGGCAGATTATGGACAGAGCAAAAATATTTTTCATCGTATAATTCAAAATACATCGGTAGATATGCAGACAGGAAATGTGGAGTTTTTTCCATTTGTTGTCGGAATATTGGGGATAACTTTGTGGCTTATTCTTTTTATGGCATTGTTGTGGAAAGTCCAGCCTTGTATTTTATTTTTTACCGTAGCGATTTGCTTCGCTTTTCCATTTTTTGTATGGGGAGTCCGGCCAGAATTGTTTGCAGTGTTAAGCTTTCTCATTTTTTGTTTCTTTTTCTTTGCTCCGTCTTTTTGGGGAGGAGTACTTGGAACTTCAATTCTTATTATTTTACTTCTTTTAGGAACTTTCTCAGGAATGACAAATACCGGACAGATGTCGGCAATTCAAAAGAAGTGGAATAAAGAACGATATAAAGAGGATGTATCTGTTCTTCCGGAAGGTCAGCTTACAAAGGCAAAGAAGATGAAGCGGACAGATGAAGAGGCTCTTAAAGTAAATATTTATAAGAAAAACAGTTATTATCTGAAAGGATTTGTTGGAACAACTTATGAGAATAATTGCTGGAAAGCAAGTACAAATAACTGGAATATTTTTGGCTCAGACAGGAGTATGCTTGCAGCTTCTGACCGGGAGGCATACGAATCTTTATTATGGCTTCATAATAAAGAATTTTACGGAAATACAGTAATGTATCATTTTGTAAGGCAGAAAAAGCTTTCGGAAGGAAAAACGGACCCGTCTATTTACAGTTTATCTGTAAAAAATGTAGGGGCGAATCGAAAGTATCTTTATCTTCCTTATGAGAGTGCTGTTTTACCAACAATATATGAAGAAGAAGGGACGGCAGCGATTAATAAAACAGAGAATATATTCGCTTCTGGAATAAAAGGAGCAGGAGAATATTCTTTTAAAGCAATGGAAACAATGGCTGGAAAGTTGAAATCGTCTACCAATATTAAGACGGAGGATAAGAATCTTTCCTCAAAAAAAATGACGGAAAGCTATAAAGAATATGTAAATGCAACATGTCTTTTCTTAAATAAAGAAACAAAAACATTGATTTCTTCTGCAACAGAAGGAAGTATTCAAAGTAATCTGTCGGTATTAGCAATTATAAACCGGGTAAAAAGCTTCATGAAAACATCGATTACCTATAATGAAAATCCAGGAAGTATCTCGGAAGATGAAGATTTTGCCCAATGGTTTTTTGAAGATAAAAAAACAGGATACGATGTGCAGTATGCGGCGGCAGCAGTAATGATGTTTCGTTATTATGGAATTCCATCCCGTTATGTGGAAGGATACCTTCTTACACCGGAAACAGTAAAAGAGGCAGGAACGGCAGAGACGGTGACAGTTTCACAAAAATACGCGCATGCATGGCCGGAAATTTATCTGGATGGAATGGGATGGATTCCGGTAGAAGTTACTCCCAAATATGAAAACATTATGGGAACACCGTATTATGAGACACAGGAAACTGCGGTAAGTAATTCAAGTTCGTCAGATCAATCTTTAGAAAATGACGATAAGAAGAAACAAGAAAAACAGCAGGAACAAAAAACGCAGGAAAAAGAACAGACAACAGAAAAGAAAACAGTAGAAACACCGCAACAGATTCCGCAGGATCGATCAAAGCAAAGTAAAGGTGGAAGAACCGTTCATAAAATCCTGTATATTCTATGTTTCTTTATTTTCATAGCAGGTCTTCTGCTTTTTGTGTTTAGAAAACGACTGCAAAAAGTATACCGAAATTATAAAACAGATAAACTTTTAAAACAGCAAAAGTATAGTCAGGCAGTCATGTTCTGGTATGATATTTTGTGTAAAACAATATATGGAAAAGAAAAAATAAAAGATAATCGTGTAAGAACCTTTGAAAAAAGACTTCGTACCTTTGACAGAGAAGTGGAACCGAAAAAGTTACATCTTTGTATGAAGATTCGTCAGAAAGCGGTGTATTCACCAGAAGGAATCACTAGAAAAGAAGCAGAAGCTGCAGTACATTTTCTGAAAAAAGAGTGTGAAAAACTGAAATAAGAGTATTTTAAGTTTCGTTTCTATTGACAGAGAAAACTATAGCGATTAGAATATTTTCATAGTTAGATTTAAATTAAGTGAGGATAAAATATGTGGTTAGCAGATAACTGGAAAGAATATGAAGTAATAGATTGCAGCGAGGGAGAAAAGTTGGAGCGCTGGGGGAAATACACCCTTCTTCGTCCGGATCCTCAGGTAATCTGGAACACAAAGAAGGAAGATAAGCATTGGAAGCATTTGAATGCACATTATCACAGAAGTAAGAAAGGTGGCGGAGAGTGGGAGTTTTTCGATCTTCCAAAACAGTGGGATATTCATTACAGAAGTCTTACTTTTCACTTGAAACCATTTAGCTTCAAACATACAGGACTGTTCCCGGAACAGGCTGTGAACTGGGATTGGTTTTCTGATAAGATTAAAAAAGCAGGCCGTCCGGTCAAGGTACTGAATTTATTTGCTTATACAGGTGGAGCGACATTGGCTGCCGCAGCGGCAGGTGCTTCTGTCACTCATGTAGATGCCTCAAAAGGAATGGTTACATGGGCAAAAGAGAACGCAGTGGCATCCGGTCTTGGAGATGCACCGATTCGATGGCTTGTAGATGATTGTGTGAAGTTTGTAGAAAGAGAGATTCGTCGCGGCAATCATTATGATGGAATCATTATGGATCCACCATCTTATGGAAGAGGTCCGAAGGGAGAAATCTGGAAGATTGAAGAGAAGATTTATTCTTTAGTATGTCTTTGTGAGAAGCTTCTTTCTAAAGATCCACTCTTCTTTTTAATTAATTCTTATACAACAGGATTACAGCCTGCGGTTCTTTCTTATATGTTAGGAAGTGCCATTGCTAAAAAGCATGGTGGAAAAGTTAGTGCAGATGAGGTCGGGCTTCCTGTTAGTGCAAGTGGACTTGTTCTTCCATGCGGTGCTTCCGGACGATGGGAAAAGGAATAGATGGGAGATAGCATATGAGTGCCAAAAAGACAGCTTTTTATGGAATGTTTCTTGCGCTTGCTTTAGTAGCAGGATATATTGAACAGCTTATACCGATTAATCTTGGAATACCCGGAGTAAAGCTTGGACTTGCAAACATTGTTACGATGCTTCTTCTTTATATAGTAGGAGTCCCTGCAGCCTGCCTGATTTCCGTACTTAGAATCCTATTATCAGGATTCCTCTTTGGAAGCGGATTCGCAATGGTCTACAGTGCAGCAGGAGCGGCAATGAGTATGCTAGTTATGGCACTCTTAAAGAAAACAAAGAAGTTTTCTTCTGTAGGAGTAAGCGTAGCAGGCGGCATCTTCCACAACGTAGGACAGATTATCGTTGCCATGATTGTATTGGAAACAAAGGCATTAGCCTACTATCTCCCAATTTTAATCCTTTCTGGACTCGTAGCCGGAATCTTAATCGGAATCTTAAGCGGGATATTAACAAAGAGATTAAATCCGATAATCAAGCAGCATTTTCTATAAGCTGACGAAAACTCTAAACATCTTATTTTGACAGCTGCTCTATAGTCGCTGCGTGTTGAATGTTTGCTTTCGCGCTCACATCCAGCACTTACTCCGAAGCCGCATCTGCCAAAATAAGATGTTTAGAGTTTTCTGTTTATAGAAATACTGGAGAATAGTAGATGAAAGTACAAATCCCCTTTCTTCTTCAGAGATAGAAATCGAATATGGAATATTGCCACTTTTGAGCAATACCGAATTTTTATCCTCTCTGGCATTTCCGAAAACAGAAACTAAGCTAATAGATATATGGCAGATGTGACTTTGGAGCAAGTTCATAATGCGGTTGAGCATTATGAACGCAGTGATACAGAACAGCTGCCATATATCTATTAGCTTAGTTTCGTCTGTCAAATGACGAGATAAAGGAGGAAACACAAATGGAAATTACATACGATTACTATCGCATATTCTATTATGCGGCTAAATATAAAAGCTTTTCAAAGGCGGCAGAGATTCTGATGAGTAACCAGCCGAATATTACGCATTTTATGAATAATCTGGAGAATCAGCTTGGCTGTCGTTTGTTTATTCGTTCAAATAGAGGAGTAACACTTACAAGAGAAGGGGAGAAGCTATACAAGCATGTAACAATTGCATATCAGCATTTTCAACTGGCAGAGCTAGAACTGGCGAATGATAAAAGTCTGCAGAGTGGAATTATAACCGTTGGTGTAAGTGAGATCGCATTACATTTGCTGATCTTACAGGTAATGGCAGACTTTCGAAAAGCATATCCGGGTATCCGCATCCGCCTTTCCAATCATTCTACTCCGGAGACGATTCAGGAAGTAAAAGATGGTCTGGTTGATCTGGCAGTAGTATCTACACCGGCCGATATCCCTGCTACATTAAAATCTACGTCCTTGATGGATTTTTCGGATGTAATGGTAGTGAGCAGCTCGCATAAAGAATTATGTGAGAAGCCGGTACATCTTTCAAAGATGCAGGATTATCCACTCATTTGTCTTGGGAGAGGAACAAAGTCATATGAGTTTTTCAGTAATTTTTATCAAAGATATGGTTTAAAGTTAAATCCAGATATTGAAGCCGGAACAATTCATCAGATTCTTCCGATGGTTGTCTATGATCTTGGAGTAGGTTTTTTACCAGAAAATGTAGGTATAGAAGCCTTAGAAGATGGGAAAATAATAAAAGTACCCCTTATAGAGAAGATTCCTCAGAGACAGATCTGCCTGGTAGAATCAAAAAGAACACCGCTTAGTATCGCGGCAAATGCGTTAAAACAATTCATAAATAATTATATTGAAACGAAATTAAAAGACAAAGCGTGATTATTTAAAGAAATTACCAGGTATGTTATAAAGATATAACAATTATGATTGAAAGCTAATTTATAGTGATTCAGAGATATACAGACTTTCAAAAAATAAAAATAGTCTCTATATTTTAAGAATTATGTCCGAATTGTTATAATAATTTGTAATTATTCTTTATTTTTTTCTTAAACATTCTTTATCAAATCTGACTGATTTCTGACAAGATTTCTCATATTCATACAAATCGTTTTGTCAAATTGAATAAAAAAATCGTATTTATATGAGAAATCTTTGCACTATGTAAAATTTATATGATGGATAAAAATATAAAACATTTCCACATAAATAAAAAGAGGGGTAGAATGTGTAGCAATGGTTCAGGGCGAACAATCTCTTCCTATTAAATAGGGTAGCAAAGAAGATTGTCACCAATATAAGAATCAGGAAGGAGTGTGGCAGATGGATGCTCTGGTCAATGAACTGATGAAAGAGTTGAATTGCGACACTGTCTTTACGATTCCGGTACTCGGAGGAATCCCGGTTAAAGAATCTGTAGTAGTAACATGGATCATCATGGCGGTCATTCTGGTACTTTGTATAGCGTTAACCAGAAATTTAAGCGTAGAAAATCCAGGTCGTGGACAGATCATACTGGAAACAATCGTAAGTGGCGGACACAATTTCTTCAAGGACACACTGGGAGAACATGGAGCGGAATATATACCGTATCTTATGACAGTGACCCTCTACATCGGTATTGCCAATCTTATCGGACTGCTTGGTTTTAAACCACCGACAAAGGACATGAACGTGACGGCGGCATTAGCATTTATGAGTATTGTCTTAATTGAGGTAGCCGGCATCAGACAAAAAGGAGCAAAAGGATGGGTAAAGAGTTTTGCGGAACCAATTCCGATTATCTTGCCGATCAATATTATGGAGATTTTTATTAAACCATTATCTCTGTGCATGCGACTTTTTGGTAACGTACTTGGTTCTTTCGTTATCATGGAATTATTAAAGTTAATCGTTCCGGCAGTATTACCGGCAGTATTTAGCTGTTACTTTGATATTTTTGATGGTTTGATTCAGGCCTACGTATTTGTATTCCTTACATCGTTGTTTATTAAGGAAGCGACAGAATAAGAAAACAACAAAAAATTTAAAGAGAAAAGAAAAGGAGTGTTGTAATTATGTCATCAGCATTATTTGTAGCAATTGGAGCAGGAGTTGCAGTATTAACAGGTATTGGAGCAGGTATCGGTATCGGTAAAGCTACCGCAGCCGCAACAGATGCAATCGCAAGACAGCCGGAAGCAGAAAGTAAGATCAGTAAAGCATTATTACTTGGTTGTGCGTTAGCAGAGGCAACAGCTATTTACGGTTTCGTTATCGCATTATTAATCATCCTTTTCCTTAAATAATAAAAGCTTAAAAGGCTATTTGGAAACTTACAGATTTTTAATGAAAAAGGAAGGCGGACGAAGAATATGCTTAATATAAATCCATGGAATATGGTAATGATTGTAATAAATCTTCTTGTATTATATGCGATTTTTCGTAAGTTCTTATATAAACCGGTTATGAATGTAATTCATCGGAGAGAAGAATTGATTCAGGGACAGTTTGATTCTGCTAAAAAAACGCAGGATGATGCCCTTCAGTTAAAGGCTGATTATGAAGAAAAATTACAGAAGGCAAATGTAAAGGCCGATGAGATTATTCTTGCAGCAAGAGATCAGGCAAAAGAAGAGCATGAGAAAGCAGTGCTTGAGACACAGGCGAAGACGGACAGAATGATCGAGAAAGCAAAAGCAGATATCGAAAAAGAACAGAAACAGGCACAGCAGGAAGTGCAGGGTGAGATTGCGAAACTTGCACTTATCGCCGCAAGAAAGATTATAGAGACAGGTGAGGCCCATGACGCAGAAGGCAGTAAATAATGCGAAAGTATTATACCGTCTGAATATTTCAAGAAGCGATGTAGAAGAAGCCCATAAAATTTTCACGAAGGCCCCTTTCCTTCTCGAGACTCTGACAAATCCAGTTGTTTCAGAGGAAGCGAAAGAGGTAGTGCTTGACAAAATTGCGAGACAGAGTGGAATGCCGGAACTTCTTGAGAATTTTATGAAGATGATGTGCCGGATTGGTGAAATTGGGCAGATTACAGATATTTTTAACTGCTATTACAAATACTGGGATGAAAGGAATCACATTCTCCATGCGGAGGTTATCTACGTAGACGAGGAGACAAAGAAAGAAAAAGCATCCATTTTAAAGCAGTTAGAAAGCATTTATCCGAAAGAAGAAATCGTTCTTTCAGAAAAGACAGATGCTTCCCTTCTTGGTGGTTATGTTGTTCGTGTCGGTTATGAAGAGTATGACCACAGTTATGAAGGTAAACTCAGACGGTTAGAAAGAAAATTAACAGGGAGGTGAATCTTGTGGGCGCAATCAGTGCAGAAGATATAATCTCTATTATACAGAGTGAAATCGAAAATTTTGATGTGGACAACACAAGTGAAGAGACAGGTACGGTCATATATGTAGGTGACGGAATCGTTACTGTTTATGGTATTGACCATGCGATGTACGGTGAGGTTGTCGTTTTTGATAATGGAGTAAAAGGAATGGTTCAGGATATCCGTCAGAATGAGATTGGTGTAATCCTTTTTGGACGTGATACCGGAATCAAAGAAGGAACAAAAGTAGTTAGAACAAAGAAAAAAGCAGGTATTCCTGTTGGTAACGAATACATTGGACGAGTAATTAATGCGTTAGGTGAGCCAATTGACGGCGGCGCAGAGATTAAGGCAGATGGTTATCGTCCGATTGAGGAAGAAGCACCTGGTATCATTGAGAGAAAGTCAGTAGATACCCCAATGGAAACGGGTATTCTTTCCATCGACTCCATGTTCCCAATCGGACGTGGACAGCGTGAGTTAATCATTGGTGACCGTCAGACTGGTAAAACTTCTATTGCAACAGATACGATTCTTAACCAGAAAGGAAAAGGAGTTATCTGTATTTACGTTGCAATTGGACAGAAGGCATCCAGCGTTGCCAAGATTGTAAATACCTTAGAGAAATATGACGCAATGGATTATTCTATCGTTTTATCCTCTACAGCAAGTGAACCTGCATCCCTGCAGTATATTGCACCATATGCAGGTACAGCGTTAGCAGAATATTTCATGCATCAGGGAAAAGATGTGTTAATCGTATATGATGACTTATCCAAACATGCGGTAGCATACCGTGCGATTTCCCTGCTGTTAGAGCGTTCTCCTGGACGTGAGGCTTATCCTGGAGATGTATTCTACTTACATTCCAGATTATTAGAGCGGTCCAGCCGTCTTAGTGATAAGCTTGGTGGAGGTTCTATCACAGCACTTCCAATCATTGAGACACAGGCCGGCGACGTATCTGCTTACATTCCTACAAACGTAATTTCTATTACAGACGGACAGATTTTCTTAGAGAGTAATCTGTTCTTCGAAGGTATGCGTCCGGCGGTAAACGTTGGTTTATCCGTATCTCGTGTAGGTGGAGCAGCACAGACAAAAGCAATGAAGAAGGCATGCGGAAGTATTCGTATTGACCTGGCACAGTATCGAGAGATGGAGGTATTTACCCAGTTCTCATCAGACCTTGATGATGCAACAAAGGCACAGTTAGCACATGGTCGTGCTATTATGGAACTGTTAAAGCAGCCATTATGTCATCCGTTATCTTTACATGAACAGGTTATTACGTTATGTCTCGCAAATAATGGTATCTTTGATATCGTTATGCCAAAAGAAGTAAAGAAATATCAGAAGGATATTCTCTCTTATCTTGATCTCAAACATCCTGAAATCGGAAAAGAAATTGAGAAAAAGAAAGATTTAACTGATGAATTAATTGCAAAGATTATAGAAGCAGCAAAGGAATACACTGATAAATAACAGGCAGGTGTTGGTATGGCAAGTGCAAAAGAAATTCAGGACAGGATGCGAAGCATCAAAGATACATTGAAGATTACAAATGCAATGTATATGATTTCTTCCTCTAAACTGAAAAAATCAAAAAAAATGTTAGCGGACACAGAGCCGTATTTCTATACCCTTCAGTCTGAAATGAGCCGAATTTTAAGACATCTTCCAGATATGAACAGCATTTATTTTAAGACAAATGCAGAAATTCCGGAAAGAAAGAGAAAAGCCGGTTATATCGTCATTACAGCAGATAAGGGACTGGCTGGTTCTTATAATCATAATATTTTAAAAATTGCAGAAGAAGAACTTGCAAAAAGAGACGATTATAAACTGTTTGTTCTCGGTGAGTTAGGCCGGCATTACTTTGAACAGAAAGGAATTAATATTGATAAACAGTTCCATTTCGTTGTTCAGGATCCATCTTTAAGCCGTGCCAGAAGAATTGCCGAGGATTTATTAAAGCTTTACCATACAAATGAACTTGATGAACTTTACATTATATATACAACTATGGTAAATGCAATGCAGGAGGAGGCACAGGTTGCACAGCTCCTGCCGCTGAAAAAAGCAGATTTTAAGATTCCGGTTCCGATTGATATTCCATTAGAGGGACTTGCATTAAAACCTTCTGCTGAAGAGGTTATGGATCACATCGTTCCAAACTATGTAGTAGGTTTTGTGTATGGTGCATTGGTAGAAGCATTTTCCTGTGAGCAAAATGCCAGAATGATGGCGATGGAAGGTGCGACAAACAGTGCGAAACAAATGTTAAAAGAACTGGATATTGAATATAACAGAGCCAGACAGGCTGCGATTACGCAGGAGATTACCGAGGTAATAGCCGGAGCGAAGTCGCAGAAGAAAAAGAAAAAATAAAAAGCGGAAATAATATAAGGAGGCTTTTTTGATGAAAACAGGAAAAATTATTCAGGTTCTTGGACCTGTAGTCGATGTTGAATTTGAAAATCAAGAATTGCCTGCAATCAGAGATGCTCTCGAAGTACAAAATGGAGATAAAAAATGTGTGATGGAAGTTGCACAGCATATCGGTAATCACGTTGTAAGATGTATTATGCTGGCAGCGAGTGAAGGTCTTCACAGAGATATGGAAGTTACTGCTGAGGGAAGCGGTATCAAAGTACCTGTTGGAGAGAAAACATTAGGCCGTCTCTTTAACGTACTTGGTGAGACAATCGATGACGGAGAGCCTATCAAAGACGCTCCAAAGATGGTAATTCACAGAGAACCTCCGACATTCGAAGAACAGAACCCGGCAGTAGAGATTCTTGAAACCGGAATTAAAGTTATCGACCTTCTTGCGCCATATGCAAAAGGTGGTAAGATTGGTCTGTTCGGTGGTGCCGGTGTAGGTAAGACCGTACTGATTCAGGAATTGATCAGTAATATCGCAACAGAACATGGTGGATATTCTATCTTTACCGGTGTAGGAGAGCGTTCCAGAGAGGGTAATGAGCTTTGGACAGAAATGGGAGAATCCGGCGTTCTTGCTAAGACAGCTTTAGTGTTTGGACAGATGAACGAGCCACCTGGAGCCCGTATGAGAGTAGCAGAAACCGGACTGACTATGGCAGAATATTTCAGAGATGAAAAGAAACAGGACGTGTTATTATTCATTGATAACATTTTCCGTTTTACACAGGCAGGTTCCGAGGTATCCGCCTTACTTGGACGTATGCCTTCCGCCGTTGGTTATCAGCCAACATTAGCAACAGAGATGGGTGAATTACAGGAGCGAATCGCTTCTACAAAGAACGGTTCCGTAACAAGTGTACAGGCCGTATATGTACCAGCCGATGACTTAACTGACCCGGCTCCAGCAACAACATTTGCTCACTTGGATGCAACAACTGTACTTTCAAGAAAGATTGTAGAACAGGGTATTTATCCTGCCGTTGACCCACTCGAATCCTCATCCCGTATCCTTGAGGCCGATATCGTAGGAGAAGAACACTACGAAGTAGCCAGAAAGGTACAGGAAGCATTACAGAAATACAAAGAATTACAGGATATTATCGCTATTCTTGGTATGGAAGAATTATCTGACGAAGATAAGACAGTCGTATTCAGAGCAAGAAAGATTCAGAAATTCCTTTCCCAGCCATTCCATGTAGCAGAGAACTTTACCGGTATCAAAGGTGTTTATGTACCAGTAAAAGAAACCATTCGTGGATTTAAGGCAATCCTTGATGGTGAGATGGACGAATATCCGGAAAATGCATTCTTCAATGTCGGAACAATCGAGGATGTAAAGAAAAAAGCTGAGGAAATGAAAGCAGCAAACTAGGAGGGGTAGATATGGCTTCAAATACATTTAGTTTAAAAATCATATCCGCCAATCGTGTATTTTTTACAGGAAGATGCCAGTCTATTATCGTTCCGGGATATGACGGACAAAAAGAAGTACTGGCACATCATGAAAACATGGTTATTGCTGTCAATGAAGGAGAGATGCGTTTCCTTCCAGAAGGGGAAGAGGAATGGCAGTATGCTGTAGTCGGCATCGGTTTTATCGAAATTGTTAATAACCGTGTCACTCTTTTAGTAGAAAGTGTCGAACGCCCAGAGGAAATCGATATCGCAAGAGCACAGGAAGCAAAGGAGAGAGCTTTGGAAAAAATACGTCAGAAACAGAGTATTCAGGAGTATTATCATACACAGGCTTCCCTTTCTCGTGCGATGGCGAGACTTCGAGTTGGACATAGACAGAAACATGTTTAGGATGCTTTAGAAAGCTGACGAAAGACAGACGAAAATCGAATAAAGTTCATATATCGGTGCGATAATTCGCTTCGTTGGTATGTAAGAGAAAAAGATTAAAAGCAAAAAAGAGGTTTGTATACTCTTGTGCTGAACATTCCATTCTGCCTCAAAAAGCAGAAACTTCGGAGAAAGCAGTCCGAAGTTTCCAGAGTCAGAATTCCATAGCACAAAGGCATAAAACCTCTTTTTTGCTTTTAATCTTTTTCTATTTATAAGTATTGAGCGAATCATCTGCGTAGAGAGTTGGGTTCGATTTTCTGTGTATTTTAAAGTATTTCTGGTTATGTTGGGTTATACAGAACCACTCCTTCTTAAAATAAAGTTTACAAAATTCTTGACAGGATATAGAAAAATAGATATTGTAGAAATGTAATGCTGAATAGGATGATATTTTAGATATTCATAGAGGGGTGGTTGCAAAATGAAAAGAAGGTATAGTTGTATTGCGATAATTTTAATAATG